>Ga0180432_10004445_pt1 | contig 19249 bp, 33 predicted proteins | sample SS_ome_10_FD_132414 | JGI IMG/M metagenome (GOLD analysis project Ga0180432, IMG submission 132414) | Hypersaline lake sediment archaeal communities from the Salton Sea, California, USA - SS_1_MS_2 metaG | ecosystem: Environmental > Aquatic > Non-marine Saline and Alkaline > Hypersaline >...
AAAACATGTGAACAGTATCAGTATCTTTATCTTTAGTCATTATCTACACGCTCGGCAAATATAATTTCTACACGTTTGTCCATAAACTCGTTTAAATCTGTCGACCATTCTAATAAGCCGACGATCTTAAATCCGCAAGATTCGAGTCTCGATTTAAACAATTTTGCAAAGTTCTCTTTGACAATCATTTCGTTTTCTGACAACATTAGCTGTTGTTTCCATTCATTCGGAATTTCTGATTTGACAATTAACGGAACATTATGAATTTCGATAATATAAAATTTCGGAATTCGAATCGTTTCTTCGTCAGAATTATACAGATGAACTTCGCAACCTTCACAATCCATCTTAACGATGTCGGGTTTGTATTTTGTTAGTAAATTCGTCATATCATCTCGATTCGATATAGCTAGATTAACTGCAGTCAAACGACTTTCTGATTCGACGTATTTCCACAATTCTTTAAAACACTCAAAATCAGATTCGACTGCAATCACTCGTTTAGCTCCTTTATCAAATAAAAACTTCGCTGTACTCCCGTAATCTGCGCCGACGTCTAAAACAACTTTATCATTATAATCAACTGTCGTTGGTTCAGAATCTGTTATAACCGAATAGCATCCCTTACCAATCAATTTAATATTTCGTTTATAATAATGTCCATAAATCTCTTCGTAGTCTTCGAAAAATGGAGAATTAAAAACTTTAGCGTCGATTTCAGAATAATAGTCAGGATTAATCGGCTGATATAACGTTTTACGCTTCAAGCATTACATCTCCTTAATAGGTTTGAAATGTTCGTCTTGAACTCCAGGATGTTTGCTAGGTTCATATGGCTGGATGATATCAGTCGGTATGCCGACATCAACGAACATTTGTCGCAATGACTGTTTCGGTTTAAGAAATAGCGCTTTGTTGAAATCAGTTTCTTGCATCGAAATTCCAAGTAAGAATCGCGTTTTCTCATGACTATGTTTCTTAAGATACTTTAGATGCTGTAGTGGATCTTCGCAATATTCTAAAAAGTCGAGACAAATAATTGTATCATATTTTTTGTCTTGAACTAACGAATCATGTTTGTCATCTAAGTCTAAAAATGTAACTCTATCGTCTAAGTGCATTTGTCTCATACGCCATTTAGCAAAATCTGACGATACTCCTGGACGTTCACAATATGTAATGTCAGATGCTTCATTTAATTCTGCACATCTAATTACAACGTCGCCACAACCGCCGCCATAATGTAAAACTGATCCAGATGAAACTAACGACAACTGATTTCTTAACATCTCAGTATCACGATGGAAATAGTACCAGCTTAATTGATGATATAAGACGTTTCTATTGTCTAGATAAAATTTATTTCGACTTTCCTGTGTCGACAAATCTAAGTTCTTCACATCTTGATTTAAACGCGGAGTTCCAAACGAAACAGACGAAATAGTTGTATCACGATCTAAGTGGAAATATTTCGACACGTCATTCAACAAGCGCTTTTGTTCGACACTGACAACTGGCAGATCCTTTGCCTGTCCAATTAACGAACCTTCTGCAAATGCTTTTCGAAAATCGTCTTCTTTAATCGATGCATGAGGCCCTGTATGTTCGCATTTGACGTTTGTCACTAAGCCAATTTTAAGTCCAGAATCGACTGCTTTTTTACAAAAATATAAGTCTTCTCCAACACTATAATAATCGTCTTCACCGTCAATTAACCAGCCGTCAGTATAATCTTGTGCATAATGGAATAACGGATGACCTTCGTTTTCAATCATTTGTTTAATTGCATATTTCGGAATTAAACAGCAGCCCATACCAACAGCAGCAACTTCACAAGCGCCTCGTGGCCAACTTACTAAACTATTCCAATACGGGCGTCCTTTGTCGTCTTTATGCAAGTTATAAAATGCTACGGGTTTATGTCCCTTTCGTTTTGACTTTCTAAAATATAATCCCGATAAAATGTCGTATTCGTCAGAATATTTGATCATTTCGTAAATCGCGTCATATGGTGGAACAGTATCGTCGTCTAAAAATAGTATCCAATCAAAGTCACTATCATAAAATGACCTTAACAATCTGTTACGACAAACTGATAATGGACATGCTGCGTCAGATTTAAACTGAACTACGTCAGGCTTCATCATAATTGAAACTGCCATCGACCATACCATTGAAACGCTTGTTCCCCACATTAATTTTTCTGGCGTCGCAATAACTAACTTCATATTTCGAAATTTCTTCATTGCTTCTTCATCACTTAGCATCGCTATTTTTCTCCTTAGTTAATTCTATTGTTTCTTTTAATGTATTTATTTCTTGCTGCATATTATAAATATTTAATACGCACCAATAAATCGTTTTTGCAATCGCTACATCTTCAATTCCAACACGTGCAGCCCAATTGATTGCATTGTCGTCAAATTCTTGACGTATCTGTGTCTTACTTTTAGACGTCATTATATTAGTCTCCAATTTATACTTTTATTGCGTTAAATGATTTTGGCACATAAAAAATCGACGGTTCGACGTCATAAAGTTCGATGTTTGCGTCGTCTCTTTTCTTTGTAAATCGTATATAACGAACTGTCGTCGTTTGTTTAACGTCAATATGATACGTATAAGATTCCGTAATTCTTGACGTTTCGGCTCCGTTAGTCATTCCGACGATGTCGACATTATATGTAACTTCTAATGTGTCGCCCTGTTCCATCTTAATCGGCGATATTTCAATTATAGAATCGTTATAGATACGTCCCTTCAATTGAAGACCGACTTCAACTCGTTTATGTTTTCGCGTTAAGTTAAAATTTATCATAATTCAATTCACCTCTAGAAAGCTGTTAGACTGATTCTAAGCCAGCATATTTCAGCCATAGGTATTACCATTGACGTTTTGTTAAAAGCTCTCTATCGCAGTCTAGCATGCGCTAGAATCAGTATTTACAGTGACTTATCGATGTTTTGTATTATCCTCTTCTTTAATGTGACAATTAGTACATAAATTATTGTAAAGCACCTTTTCGACGACCATGATTTCCTTTCCGCATTTCTTACAATAGTAATGAACGTCATGATATTTTCTTCGTCTACTCATTGAACCATGCCTCTAATTTAGTTTGTCCAAATATTTCATCAACGTCTAATCCGATCAATCCAATCAAATCTTTAATCTTCATTTCAATCAGACGTTTAAAGATTCGTTTTTTATCTAATTCAAATCCGTCTGGTAACGACGTATTTTCTTTTAATGTGATGACGTCTGTATGAGGATATCCGACAGGAACTTTACTTATAAAAACAATTTTACCATAGTCAAGTCTCGAAAACTGTTGATTCAAATGTTCGATTGAATACTTCGCACCTCTGACATGCATCGGCATATTTTTTGTATAATCGCTGATGTCTTTGCCAAAACGTTGTGTGATTCCGACGTCTGCGACAGTGACATTATTCAATTCTTTGATTTTGCTTTTAATAAAATCCAAAATGATCTTTTTGTCTTTCCCATCAAGTAACATATTATAAAATGTCACTAAACAATCATGTGCCCAAGGCGGAGTATCTTTACGACGCGATTCAAATCCCGTCGAATCCATATCAACAGTCGGACTGCCTTTCCAAATGACACGACCGATATATCGTTTTTTGACTCCAACAAATATGCATGTACTGTACAACTTTTCAAAACTAATTTCTAGCTTTTCATTTTTATCAGCACCAAATTGTTTAGCAAAATCGTTATAACTTTCGTTAATGAGTCTTTCTAATTCGAAACCTTCGTCGATGATATTGCTAGTATTTCGTAATCGAATAAATAGAGAGTCTGTGTCGCCATAAAGTACGTCGTAACCATGTTTTTCTGCAACGTCGCGACTCCATTGTAATAATCTTCGTCCAACATACGTAACAGACGATGCAATTTCTGGCTTATACAATCTAAAGTTTGGATACGCCATCGCACCATAAAACGAATTAATCAACAATTTATGATTGATCTGATTAAAGTCTGCCTGTTGTTTCTTTTCAGGATTTGTTGTTTCTTTGACAATCTTTTTATACTCAAGACGCTTCGTCATTAATGTATCAATAATTTCAGTAGCGAAACCGACATCTTCAGAAAAACGAATTCCATTGATGTTATACTTTCCTTCATGTTCGATTTTTTCTGGAGACAAATTAAATTGTATCATTATACTGGGATACATCGACGCTAAATCTAATACCGCAACGTTCTTAAAAATTCCACTTGGTGGCGTATAAACGACTGCTCCTTCATATTTTTGTCGTTCACGACCATAAATCTTTGTCGGCAACACAAGATTCTTTTTGCGATGTGCGAATCTCAACATATACATATCTAATAATAATGAATTAAAATCGATTATGCTCCACGGAGCAACACAAAGATGACGTAATCTGTCAAGTATTTCGATGAATCTAAATTTGTTCATAATCTTTTTTACAAGTCTAACATCATGAACGTTATATTCAATCAAGTCTTCGAGTGCTTTTGTCCATTGTTCAGCCATTGAATATTTAGATTTTTTCTTTCTATCGCCTAAATATTTTTCAGATACTGCATCTAATGAACGACTTTCTTTTCTTGACGTTCTTGCTCCTGTCCAAAAGATTAATTTTTCATACGTCGCTAAGCCGTCAATAATGTGCCGCCCTAAGATTTTCGCATGATCAAACTCTTCATCATATTCGACCTGACGATACGGCGATAAAATCGAAGAATCAATATCTAATTTTTTACAACGATTAATAATGTACTGCATATCATATCTATCGACATTCCATCCCGTCATAATGTCAAAGTCTAATTTGACTAGATGTTTTAACAGCGCAGTAACCATCTTCTTTTCGTCATTAAAATATTTAATTGTTGCGCCGTAATTTCGCTTCGTCTGAACCTTTACGTCTTTTCTCCAAACGAATGTTGTATATTTGTCAGTAAATGAATCATGACACGTCGCACATGTAATTGCGTAATTCGCTTCGTCTGCTCCTGGAAATGTCACAGATGAATCAACTTCAATATCTAAAATCACGATTCGAGGTTCAACGTCTGGCAACTCGTCATAGTTATCTAATAAATATCGCGTTTCTGGATGAACATCTGCTTCCCAAGACAACGATTTAAACTTTCTTGCCTTTATCTGTCTAGTACGATCATTTTTACAAATAAGTTTTTTAGCGTAGCGTCCTTCAAGAGAAATATATTTCTTGCCCTCTTCGACAGATGAATTGTCATCGCCCCAATATTCAGATTCTTCTGGAATGAAAAAATACGGATGAAAATTTCTATCTGTTGTAACAGTTCGTTTCCCGTCCTTATCACGAGAACGAATAATGATATTTCCGCCACGATACTGAATGTCTAACATATTATCTTTTTAATACAGTCGTCGATTCCCTCTTGAAGTGAAACTGACGGCAACCATCCAGTTTTATTTCTAAACTTCGACGATGAAACGACATGATTTCCCATATAGTCCCTAGTCGGTTCAATATACATCAGTGGACAAACGTTCTTACCATGTAAGTAGTCAATTATCTCTTGTAACAAATGCGGATCCATTCTTGAAACGTTATAAATGCCGTTAATGTCAGACGAGATAGCAGTCAAAAAAGCACGAGTCATATCAGTATAATACATGACATCCTTGTATTTATTAGGATCTAAGTGAATCGTGCACCATCGACTATTCTTCGCAGCAGTGATAATTCTCGGAATAAAGCTATATGTTAAACGAGGCCCGTAACACATTGCAAGTCGTAACGATAAAAAATCGTCACAGTTCTCAACGATTTCACGTTCGCCAAGATGCTTTGTAAGTCCGTAGAACGTTACTGCGTCAATGTCTGATGTTTCATCAATTAAATCGTCTGTCGGCTTATATGACGCTGTAGATGCGCAATAAACAAGTTTCGAATTTAACTCATTCGCAAGTTTTGATAACCGTCTGCACGAATCGACGTTAACTTCATACGCAACTTGTCGTCCAACAGAATCGACGGGATCAGTACCCATAATTGCAGCTGTATGAACAATAACATCGGGATTGAACTTTTTAATTCGTTCTAAATAGCTATCGTTTCTAATATCAGAATTCGGCAAATCACAATAAACCTCAAAACGATTGTCTTCTTCGAATGCATGTGTTAATGCGTCGCCAATAAAACCATAGCTTCCCGTGATATAAATTTGTTTAATTTTTGTCATATTCAATACAATCCCTTAAAACAGTCTTTATAGAAGCCGCAAATTCTTTCGGCGTCTCGTCGTTATACAACGGAGAATCAAAAACTAAAACATTATCAATCGAATGATTTAACATATAAGCTATCATTTCGTACATAAAATATTCGCGTTCGATAAAACTGACTGAATCTTCTGTATTTCGCTTCTTAAGAACGTCGATGCTTGGCAAAATAATAATATAATAATCGCCTCTGAAACAATTGTGACTAATAGTATCGATATATTCATAAAACGTATGTTGAGGAATTTTTCGCAATAACAAATCGTAAATTAAATTCGAAATTGCTTCGCGATCGACACAAATATATTCTTCGTTCGTTATTTTTGCAAATTCTTCTTTAATAGTACTTTTACCAGAAAAATTTGGGCCTTCAAAATAAATATGTCTAAGCGTCATGCGGACAACCAATGAAGATTTTAATATTCCCTGGTTTCATTTCTAAAAACATACAAGCAGCGACCATTAGACGCTTAAGCGTGTTTTTGTCGTAAATGAAATTCTTTTTAAGATGTAATGATCTGAAATACGCACGAACGTAAATCTTCTTATTTTTCGTAAAAACTTGTATCAGCGATGGACATGCATATGATAACGAGCCGTCACGCTCAGTCATAAATGTTGCAACGCATCGTCTTGATGACGGATTCTTTTTCAGTATGTGAAATAATTCTTCAAACTGCGAAAAAATCTTTTCACGTTCAATTTCGTCCCTTTCGCTTGGAGGACGTTCATTTGCGTCATATTTCATATCTAGTCCTTCAATTATATATGTGTCTTCCATTACAATTTCTCCTGTGTTGTATTGTACTTTTTTAATATTGTTAACATTAAATCAATAATTTGTTTTCGTTTTCCAGTATAAACATAATATAGTGGATGACTGACGTAAGTAATTTCAACGTCTGGCACAATTCTAAGAATTTCTTTCAAAGGAAAATATTCTCTTGCGATTTTTCCTGACACAACAATTAATTTCGGCTTGAACAGTCGTATTTCATCTAAAAGCCATTTTGTACAACAATAAATAATGTCATCAATATCTGTCGGAACTTTGTTTGAGTTAAACGAACATTTGATGATATTTGTAATATAGCATTTTTCTAATTCACGATCTAATTCTTTCGAATGAAGTTTATCGAAGCCACCCATCACAATAGAATCTTTCGTCTTATAACATGACGGATTCTGAGAAATAATTAAAACGTCAGACGTGCCCAACTTACTAGAAATTCTGAAATCGTTGACAGACTCATGATGCAGTGAACAATCTTTGCAACGTTTGATTTTATCGTAAAGATTAGATAAAGTTGTGTCCATCAACAATCTCCATTATGTCAGATATTCTGATGACGTTTTTGTTAAGTTCTCCCTGATTGTATTTGTTGTCAAGTAAAAACATCTTGTATCCCCATCTAGCAATTAAATTCGCATAATATCGATTATCTTCAACACCGAATCGAAGAAATGGATATTTAGACAATACAGAGATGAACTTGCTATCTTCGAAAACAACTTCATCATAATCAATGTTCTTATCTAGCCAATGTATTGTTTGCGCTGTAAGTTGAGGATGACGATGAACTGGCCTCGACGTAATAATAGTTATCCAATAGTCGTTGTCACGAAGATATTTTATAACGTCGTCAATTCCGTCACGCTTCGTTAAAGTTTCTTTGACGCCACATGTTCGATACATAGCTTTTAAATCTTTGTATCGTTGATATGGCAAACGATATTTTAGATCAAATAAATCGTCATGCGTCGAATTCGTCTTTTCGTTAACAAAATCAATCCATGTCTTCGGATAATAGTTTAAAACACCGTCAATGTCAAAGAAACAAATTTTCTTTTTCTTGTCTGTTTCCCATTTAAGTTTATCGATGATATCACATCCAAATATAATAAATACACATCATCGTAATAATAATTGAAAGATATATTGCATATCGTCCAATCCAATACTTTTTATTCGATAACGTCATAATGTATTTCATTTCGAAATAGCCATACGCAATTTGTGTATAGCCGATTGTTAAAAACGTCCATTTTAAAAATAATTCGTCGAATAACGTAGTCGACGCAAAACACAATAGTGATGTATACAGACCACCAGCTAAACGACGTAAGTCAGGATTCGTGCCACCACTACATGAATAATGTAAACTTGGTAATGGATCAAAAGAAACCCACATACGTCCAGTATGTCCTTGACGTTTACATTCTAATAGATGCATCGTTTCATGCCATAATCCCGCAAAAGAAAACCACAACAATAAAAATATTAACAATTCTTGAACGATCATTTTCGATTCCCCATTTCATCAACAATTCCGTTGTTCGCTAAATGATAATACTTAATGATACTATCAATACTGACGGGTTCATAATTCCAAACGTCAACTCCGACATTTATCGCAATTTTTTCAGATCTACAGCCATTGCTCCACGCTATGATTTTTTTATGTTTCCATGCGTCATGAACGTGCCCACAAATAATAAAATCACACGAAGCTACAATATGACTTTCAAGAGTTTCCATTTGCTCTTGTTCGGGAGGACGATGAACGACATATACGACTTTTCCGCCAAATTCCATAATCGCGTGAGTAATATATGTTTTAACTCCGTTATTGTTATCGTGATTTCCTTTAATATGAACAATAGTGCCGTTGAGTAATTTTTCCCATATTGTCGAACGATTATCACCTTTGAAACAAAAATCGCCAACATGATACAAGACGTCGTCTTCAGTCAAACGACAGTTATGATTATTAATTAAAAGCTGATTCATCTCGTCATTTCGTTGTCGTTTGACGTCATCAGATATCCAATCGTCAACTATCTCATCAACGTCGCCATCACGTATGACTGGACGATTAGAATAACGAATGATATTTGCATGATCAAGATGATAGTCTGCACTAAAAAATAGCTTCATAATTAATCCCATTATTATAGTGTTCTGTTCTTATATAAATCTATCTAATTCAATTTTTTAGCGTCTGAAATTATATGATGAAGTTTGATTCCATGCTTCCATTTTGCGTATCGTCCAATAAAATGTATATTCTCGTCTTCAATGTCTTTCACATCAACGTCTGACTGTATTTGTCCGTAATACGATAACAAATAATTATCAGTCTTTGAGACAAGTGACGACATTAATGGATACTGCAAACGATCAAAGTTATACTCGTGAATACAATAAAGTCCGTCTCTCGTATAACGACTAACTAACGACGACTGCCGACAATCATAAAGAATGTGATAATCGAAACCGATATAATCGTCTAATTGAAGAAAAGCATTTCTCGTCGTATATGTTTGTTCGAATAGTTTTGACGCCCAATAGAATTGATGTTCTAACTGTTCAAATTTCTTTGATACAATAAGTTTCTTAAATTCTGGCGCAGGTATCGTCGAAATAACGTTATCAAACGGAATCCACTTATCGCTATTAGATAGACGTAGATTGTTCGTTAAAAAATTAAGTTTATCAACACGTCCATCAACCAATCGATCTTTAAGATGTGTAATTAACTTAGTAGTAACGTCATCAATGTTAACAGTTAATATATCGATCTGTGTTTTTTGTTCAGACATCGAATGTTCAGTTGGACAAAATAGTGTCGGTAAAACACGGCTTTTCTTAAAATATTTTAAACGATCTTCTAGACTACAATACGTTACTGCTTTATCACTGTCGTCTGTTAAATAGCCGATTTTCAAAACATCGTCAGTAATGTCAACATTCAATTCTGACAAAAATTTCCTAGTATCACTCGTATCCCAAAAATACAGCGGCCCTTTAGAAAACTGCAGTTGATCACGTTTGAAATTATCAATAATTTTGTATGAGTCATTATAAAAACCAGAGATTAAGCCTGATAATCCCCCGCCGATAATATAATCATTCATAGTCGTAATCTTCTTCGAACAGCAGTCTGTCTCTCCAATTTAATTCGTCAAAAGACTGAGGTGTAACGATGTCATTTGGCTTAGGCAATGTAAAACCCATTTCTTGTTCAATCGTCTTATAATCAGTACAACTACGATTAAATGTTGCATAAGGCGTTTCGTCTTTCCAACGTCCACAACCTCTAAATAGACAACCAAACATTTCACTTAATGAATACGATTGATGATATTGACATTTTTTTGCATAGTCACAGCCAGGCCTAAATACTGAACCCAAAAGTGGAAATTCGTCTTCGACTGCTTTTCTAACAGCAATTGCAGTAGCAACTGTATCAGCTTGTTCACATGCTTTCAAGCGTTGAGCCATATAACTTTTTAATGCTAAGACGTTAGCTGAAAATTTATAGTTATGTGTTGCACCCATCGGCATGACACATCTAGCTGATTGAAACGAACCTTCGCCACGTTCAAGAATCTTTTTATATAAACGTTTATATTCTGCAAAATGCGCTTTCAACTCATCAATTAGTTCTTCATCGTTCCACAGTTCAGATGGAATTCTAAAGCCAGCGTCTAATCTAGAATTATCTCTGACACCTTGTGAAAAAAACGTCGCAAAACGCTGTCTAGCATGTTGATCAAACGCAGAACGTGATACGCCTCTAACAATGAATGAAAACGTCACAGATTCTAATGATTGCGGTAATGTCTGACCTGTCAACGCAGCAAGAACGACTTTGAATCGATTTTCTGGACTGACGCTGTTCCATTTCGTTTTATAATCTTCGTCTCCCCATGTAGCGACAGTATTTTCAAAAATCAGTTTGTACGGATTAAACTCTTCTGCTGGTAGTAACAACTCGACCGATATTCCAGAAACTCCTTTGTGAATTTTGCTAGAAATCTTCAGCTCGTCATTTGGCAATGTTCCCATTTCTTTTCGTAAAGTATCTAATTCTTCATTTCTTGTCATTAATATCCCTCAGTTTTTGTTCGATATCTTCTTTCGGACGACTTAATAATTTTGCAATAATTGCAACTGTAGTCGACTGAGTCTTATAAAACTCCAATAATTCGATTTCCCATTCGTCCCATTCTTTCATATTTTTGCCATTCAAATCGTGTTGACATTTACAATTAAATAGACCTATTAGTGTCTCTGACGTACTGTAGTAATTTGTTATATAGTTTTTCTAAAATTATAACGTCTTTTTTATTATGATCCAAAATGTATTTCAACGACTTTTCATCGCCAGTCAATGCACGTATCCAATAATTCCAATCAACGTGTGTTTTTCCTTTAATACCCATCAATCGACAAGCGTTCTCTAGACGATTGCTATGAAGACACATCTTGTTTCGAACCATATAATAACAATCTTTGTGATTGATCTGACTATATTTTGGAAACTCTACGTCCCAAAACAGCGCTCTAGTTCTAAGAAACGGCACGTCAAATCTAGTACCATAATATGTGACGATTTTATCAAACTTCCACATATCGTTGATACAATCTTCTACGAGTCGTTTGTCAAGCGTTCCATCCATTAATTCGCTCTTTTTAATGACTCCAGAATAAATCTTTTTACTGTCGCCGTCTTTAATACAATACGACAACATAATTCCGATGTTTGCTTTTAGATTGCTAGTTTCGATATCTAAATATCCGATTCTAGGCTTAAGATTCAATTCACGAAGAAAACATGCTGGATGTTCGTAATACATATGACGGTGCTTACAACGGCCCGTCAAAAATATTTGTAATTCTTTCTTTTTTAGATTATGAAAATTTATGTCTGCCATTTTATCTATTCGTCCATAATTGATTGACATCTATTTTAACTTCGCCTTCTTCGTTGAAATCATTCGTTTGAATAATAGTCAACCAGCGATAGATTTTTTTCTCAGCCAAAACTGATAATGCTTTTCTTAGTGAAGGTACTGCAACGTGTTCAATTTGATCTTTAGAACCTCTTAATGCAAGTACAACAAATCCTTTTCTAATAATTAAACGCGGTATATACACTTGACTAATAATCTTTGCAAATGCCGCACCACATTCGTCGGGATTTTTGACCATGCAACGATACGGCATCCCTTCAATTATTTTATCGACATCTTCTGTTCTATTTGGAAAAATGTATTTTCCAGTATTTTCGCCCGTCTTGAATCTAGACAACATTTTGTCTCCACGTCGATAAAATTCAAGAATCATTTCTTTATCGAAGCCAGTTGCCTCTGCCTCTTCTATTTTTTGTCTTTCTAATTCGTCCATAATAATACTCCTACATAATTCGTTTTGATATTCGTTTCATTACTTGACTGTCGTCATATTTGCAGCCAAAACATAAACCATAACTTTTAATTTTATCACAACTTGGCATCGAATATCCTCTGTCTGCAACCTTTTTCAAATGATACCTTGTTTTATTCTTTTTAAAATCTATCCAATCTAACTTTGATAGTTCGTCATAAATTTCTTGTACAGTTCGTCCTTGATGTAATCGATAAATAACGAATGCTACACGACAATAATTCAGAGGATTCGGGACTTGAATAAAATACTCAAGACACGGATATGGATGTATTGCCTCGTTCGAAACGAAATTATTTGAAAATTTATATGTAAATTCCTTAACGTTTAAGCGCTGACATACTTCGTCAATTGAAATCGTCTCGTCAGTATCACGCAAGACGACACATGGCTTTTTAGTTGTTTCATGTAATGTATAAGGTATTCGAAGTAACGCATTAATATTTCCTCGAAGATGATAATCAAACGTCTCTAGCTTACACTCAGTAACACAATGCATCTGAATGTCGCTTAACGTCTGCGGCGAAACAAATTGCGGTTGTTCTGGATTAAACGTCAACGGAATGACGCAATGCGTCCCTTTTTGTCCGCTAAACTTTATCTGATACGGAATATCGTGTTTAGATAATAATGCTTCAAGTTTATTCGTATCTGATAAGACGCGATTAATGCGTCCGTCAAAATCAAACGGAATATAACTTAAATATGGTTTATTTTCTTTATAATGTGAAATCGACAAATGACACGGATGTATACCGTTATGTTCGTCGACTAATGTCGATAGTTTTGTAGATGTAGTAACCTTTATTCTAGCGGGATACCCAAAATATCGACTATAACCTTGATACAGTGTACAATATTTCACTATTCCACTTTCTTAGTAGATTTTTTCCTTTGCTTCGCTTGTGTCTTAGCTTCCTTTATTAAATCTCTAAGAGTGATGACGTACGTGAAATCTTTAAAAATAAAATAAAAACGTTGATGATCAGATGATATTCGAACAGTGTGTAAGTCGTCAGTATCTGGATCTTTTCGATAGATTGTTTGTCCTACAACTCTATCGCCTCTATCTGCTTCCTCAAATTTCATTTAAACACTTTCTCCAATTGTTCAGTAATCTTGTTCCCGATTCCTTTAATTTCTTGTAACTTTTCAACATTAACTTGTTGCGTGATTCCTAACACTTTCATTATCGAATAATCGTTATTTTCTAAAATTAATTTCGATTTTCCGATTGAAATATTTGGTATCTCAGCAAATAAATTCTCTTTGACTTCTTTAAGACTTTTAGGCTTTCGTTTGTGAAAGACTGGACGATATTTGCGTTTTTCTTTATTCAGTGATTTATACAACGTTGCAACAAATTTACAAAAGTCTTCGTCATTTTCAAACATCATGATTGGTATTCCAAATGACTTATAAATAGTTACAAGCCCGTTTCGAATAGAATCTTCTGGTTGAAAATGTTGTCGTCCTCGTCTATAATTCGACATTTTGTATAATGATTTATATTTATCGCCAACTACAGCAACTAACGGATGATCATACTGTTTCATATTTGCTAACTGCGTCCACAGTCGTCCGTCAGTCATAGACGCGTAGAAATCAGTCCAAGACTTATATTCGATAATATAGTCTCCAACTAAATAGTCTCCAATTTCTAAACGTTTTTCTTCTATCGGAATATTTTCTTTATATAAATATTGTTTCCGATTTGGTGCTTCACGACCTATGTCAATATATACACGATCAACTGTCAATTTAAACAAAGCCCCAATTATACTTTAACCTTGCGGGCTTAGTTACTGGAGGCACTCCAGGAAAACGCTTTAACTCAAATCTGCGTCCTTCGCTGCCCCATTTTTCATATGTTGATTTGTCTGGCCCTAATAGTCCCAATAAGAACTTACAATTATACAATAATGTCTCTGCACCGTATTGATGCGGTCTCCCAAACGGAGTTGTTGGATCTTTACTAGCATGAACAGTTACAAACAACGCAATGTTATGCTTCATAAAAATGTCGTCGAATTGATAGAATAAACGATCACTTACTTGTGCACGTGCTGGAAAATCTGCTGTTCCGCCAGAAATTTCTCCTTTAAATGGTTTACTAAATGAATCAATGCCAATATACGAATATTTTTTCAACTGCGTATCTGTCAACATCAACGGATAGTTTTTTGCCTTTTTCTTTGGAATTTCTTTAATATAAACTTTAGCACGTTTGCCAGAATCGTCCTTCGTATAGTCTAATCCAAACAATTCACATAATTGTTTCAATCCTCTGACATGAATATAATCGACTTTTTTGCCTTTAACGTTGAAACGTTTATAAAATACATCAGAATAACGTCCATAGTGAACGTCTTTATATGCTTCTGTCTCAACAATTAAAGAGCCTTTATCAGAGTTTGCAAGATTTGAAACGGCTAACTGATGAGTTAACCATGTCTTTCCAGTATCGGGCAATGCAAATGCGCCAGACACTGCACCATACGGTATTCCGCCATCTAATAAATCGTCGATGACTTCACTGCCAGACGGTAAAATATCTTTACTCATTTTCGTACTCCTTTCATTGTTAAAAACATGCCAATTAAAATCGACCAACCCAACATAGAAATAGTTCCTAACGCAAACGAACTTATTATTATCGCGATGTCGATTCGTCCTAAAGCTGCAGTAAAACAAACTAATATCGTCGGAACTATTGTCGGTATGCTCAAAAATCTAAGCATGAATTTAAATTTTTTGTTCTTTATCATTTTTACATAACTCCTTATATTTGTTATCATTAAATAATGTCTTCAAATGAATGCACTGTTTTTTTCTCATTTGAAATCCGATACAAGTGCAATATGACATCCATGTGTCTAAGTCGACACAAACTGAGTATTCTGAAACAAACGTAGATTCTTTAGTTTCGTCATCAATTTTGACATGCCAAATTAATGCACGAATTTTAGATTTGTATTTTGCAATTTCATAAACAAAATATTTATCTGTCATTTGACGAATCTACTTCTGCTTGTTTCTTTAACTCTTCGTGAAACTCGATCAATGTTTTCTTGATGTTAGTCCATCGACGTTTGCTTGGCACGTATTCAATAAATGATACATTAAACGGAACTGAAAAAACGCCTAAAAAGACTCTTCGCGGTTGAAACGCTTGATATTCACATTCTAATTGATGGACATAACGCTGTGGAATTTGTGATGGATTAATTGAAGAAAACGGAAATTTAGTTTCAACAACAATATCGGGAAAAACATAATCAGGCTTAACAACCAAATCAATTTCGTCATTAATTTTAAGAACTTTTTTTGCTTGAGGTGTAACATCTACATCACGCTTCTCAAAAATTTTAGTCAGCATGTCTTCAAATGCGACTCCAGTAAGAATCATTCGACAGCCATTAATGTCGACTTCACGTTGTTCAAAAAAGTTTTGCGGCGTCAAATAGCCCTTCTTAATTGATCCGATGTCACTACTCCAATAACGCCCAATTTGACGTGTATAACGTTTTTCGCCTTTATGATTGACGTAATCCGACAAAACTGAATCTAATTTCATTTTTCGATTCTCTTCACAGGAATATCTACATTGTCTTCTTTATGAACACTGTTAAATGCCTGATCTGCATATCTTTGTGCAGCTTCGAACATTTTATCTGCTGCAATAATGAATGCATCTAATGACATTCCAGTTCCTTCATTTGCACGTCCATAAGCATTCATCATTGATCCAAATGCCATAAACGGCTGTTCACGAATGAATTTTTCGTCCCATGGAGAACTGACTGATTTTCTTGCCATTATAACTCCTCCCAGTTAATATTTGCTAATTCAGCTTTTTGTTTTAACAATTCTCCCATCATCCACCAATAATTTTTTGCGTCATGAAGATCCTTGATTTTCTTTTCATGAACTGAACGATGAGACATACGTTTTACTAAATTATGAACCCAACTGCCTAATTCTGAAAGTTCATAATCTTTCCAACTTAAATCGATATAGTCTTTTTGATGTTCTTCAATGCTCATTCTAACATCCACACAACTTTATCGTCTTCAATCTTCAAATATTTTTTCTTAATAAGTTCTTGGACAGCTTGCATTGAATCGTCTAAATTTAATTCTGTTAGTGAAGAGATAACTGTTTTTAACGAATCGTATGTCATGTCTTTGTTATACAATTCGTTATTTTGCACTAAATCAAATGCCGTCTTTGCGTTATCTGATAAATCTGATGATGAAAGTTTCTTCTGTTTTGGTTTCTGAGACTTTTTAGATTCAGTCTTTTCAGCAGACTCAGAAGAAGGATTATCTTCTTCGTTGTCGCTGCTTTCCTGACCTTTCCAACCTAACAAATCAACTTTCCAATTATATTGATCTATACGTTCAACATACCATTCACTGCCCTTGAAGAATTTATCCCAATCGAGACTTTTTTCTTCTAAACGATTTAGCATAGATTTAGCCAAACGCTGTTGAACAGTCAATACTTTTTCGATGCCGTCACGATCTTCAACTTTACATTGCCATCTATCGTATTCCATTTTACTGCCGTCGAGACCTTCGTCTCCGCCAGGAACTTCAAACAATGTACGACTGATAATCTTTATTTTTGCACTTTCGCCTTCGTTTATTCTCATCCAGCCACTGCTGAAATTCTGTACTGCTTCTTTTATTGTGTTTAAGTTTAGTTCTTTCATCTTTTACTCACCTATTATTTTAAAATCTTTTCCAAAAAACCATTCGTATTCGTCGTCATGAAATTTGACTAATACTAGACAATCATTACCACGTAAATTCTGATTTTCAAAGTCTTCAATTACGCCTCGACGATCGTACGAGTTAAGTTCGTCGTTTGTGATTTTAACTTTATTACCAATATTAATTGTCATCACCCGGATACAAAATATATTTATCTCCATGACAAAGCCGACAAACAGCTTTGCTAGACTTAAGACTTTTCCACAGTGCGTCCCATCTGACGCGACTGTTAGATGTATACTGTTCCTTAAATCTGCGAAATTGTTTACGTGATAAAATATGTCCTCTTCCTTTACATATAAAACATTCTTTCATAATCATATAGAGTTCCCCCTCTATGTTCGTTTTCGAACTTTATCTCGTTTAAGTCCAAGTATTTCAAATTCTGCTTTAATTCGACGCTGTTCTTGTTCGAAATTTTTAAAACGATGCGGTGTTATATCAGTCGTACCAAGACGAAGATCGTCAGTAGTTTGACTTGTAACGTCTCCATGATAACTAATCAAATCGTCCACTTGAAAATTTTCAGACGCTTGTAATCTTGTTAATAATGTCGATTCGTCGATTTGATCTTGGCATCGTTCATAACATGTTTCACAATATAAGATAATCTTTCTTGGACAATGATACCGTGGTTTACCACATATAATACAATTCGGACAGTAGTCATTAATTAACTTTATTATAAAATGTCGCAGTTGTCGTTTAGAATCAAATTTTAAGTTGTATTTTTTAATGATATACTCGCCGATATAATCATACGTAGCACCCTCTTTAATCGATTCAAAAATATCGTCAAAAATAGTTTTCTCAGTCTCTGAACGTTTAATGTCCAAAAACTGTTTTGCATTATCGATGTATTTCGGATAGCGCCCTTTCATCACATTTCACCCGTTTATTTTTTAAATTATTTTCGTTCCCTACATAGTAAGGTGCAGTTTACGCTGTAATAAAGTAACCTTTATATATACCCTTTAGAAGTCATTCTTACAGCGATAGAGTGCTGATAGATTAGCCCCTATAGTTACTATTAAGAGTTTGTTAAATGCTCTAGATCTCAGTCCTAGATGCGTAGAAATCAGTGTTTACTGATAATCGTAATATTTATAGTAAATCCACTGTACAACGGTCATATTTACAGTCAAAGTTGTAATTTAAGACTTGTACATGTACTTCGTCTTCGCCAATAACAAGTGCAATGAAATTTTCTTCATCAATATCTAGAAATGTTACAGTAAAATCCATTTCTGCAAATTTGTCAATCATTTTCTGTCACCATATTAACGTATTAATTAATAAGTTAATCATACAACGAATACGATTCAATCTCTTCAATCACTTCTTCAAAACTGCCTAAAATATGACAATCAATTATGTCGTCTGTTTTAAATTTGTCTAAACAATTTCTTAGAATATCAATTTCATTTTCATACATTCGTCTTCACCTACATCTGTTTTCCTTTAACAACAATTTTACTTTCGATGTTTTTGAAATTATGCGTCGTAGTCTGTGGAAATTCAACCCATCTTGGAGTCTTTGCGATGTTCTGCATTTCAATATTTAACCACTGATAAATTTGATACTGTTCAGAATTTGTGTCAGTACATTTTAAACGTTCTTTGACTTTATGTTTTAATTTGATAAACTTTCGTCTAGCAAATAGCCATTTATTGATTCCGCGTGCTAATAAAATTAGTCGAAGACGTTCAGCTTGTTTATCAGTTAAGTCAAATTCACGAATACAATCTTGTACGACAAGTTCTGGATTGTTCTGACGCATCGAAACAATATTTGTCGGATTCAGCTCGTCTAAATTCATTTCAATCTATCCTCGTCAACATATCGAACATACGTATTTAAAAATTTAAGATATCTTTGAACTACTTTAATGTCAGCGTCAAAATCTCTGCTGTCGTCGCCAAGACCATCAATTGCGTCTTGTGCATCGCGCTTAAATTCTCGATAA
>Ga0180432_10004447_pt1 | contig 19237 bp, 16 predicted proteins | sample SS_ome_10_FD_132414 | JGI IMG/M metagenome (GOLD analysis project Ga0180432, IMG submission 132414) | Hypersaline lake sediment archaeal communities from the Salton Sea, California, USA - SS_1_MS_2 metaG | ecosystem: Environmental > Aquatic > Non-marine Saline and Alkaline > Hypersaline >...
ATAAAGAGGATCAATGTAAAATAGAGGTCACTCATGCAGAGCGATTTCGAGAAGAGATTCCGGCCATTGTGGACGAACTCGTTCTCACATGCGGTCTTGAAGACTGTTTTGATCATGTCGGGCCAGAACCCATCTCTTCAAAAAATTCGATCATTGACCTCATTGAAAAGGCAAGACGCATTCTTTATCCGGGTTACTTTATCCGATCAAGAGTGGATAAAGTGAATCTCAGCTATTATTTCGGCCAGGAAATAACCTCATTTTTTGAGGTCTTTTCCGAACAGATCACCCTCGCCATAAGACACGATTGTCTCCGCTACAATCAACCCTGTACCCATTGTGAAGAGCGAGGCATGGAATCAGCAATCCGTTTTATGCGTGAAATGCCTATGTTGCGGACTATGCTCGCCAAGGATGTCCGGGCAACCTATGAAGGCGATCCGGCTGCTAAAAGCTATGACGAAATTATATTCAGCTATCCGGGTCTTTATGCTGTTACGGTCTATCGTATGGCCCATCAGCTTTATCATCAGGACATCCCCTTAATTCCGCGTATTATGAGCGAACATGCGCACAGCCTGACCGGGATTGACATCCATCCAGCCGCCCACATCGGAGAGAGTTTCTTTATCGATCATGGAACCGGGGTTGTGGTGGGTGAGACGACGGAGATCGGAAACCGCGTAAGACTCTATCAGGGAGTAACGCTGGGTGCCCTCTCGCTGCCCAGAGATTCGGCAGAGGCACTCAGAAGTCAAAAACGTCACCCTACCATAGAAGATGACGTGACCATCTATGCAGGGGCCACTATATTGGGAGGAGATACTGTGATAGGCGCCCGCTCAGTGATTGGTGGGAATGTCTGGGTCACGGATTCGGTGCCACCGGACACCAAGGTCTTCCTGAAGAAACCCGAATTGATCTTTAAAGGAAAATCTTCTTAAAAGCCCCGCAAAGGAGGAGCATCGAAGATGGCCCAGATATTCCCTGATATCACAAAGACAACGGGGTCCACACCCCTGGTGCGGTTGAACTGGGTTTCCGGAGGACTCCATGCCGACATCCTGGCCAAACTGGAATTCAAGAATCCCCTGGGCAGCGTCAAGGACCGGATTGGTCTGGCCATGATCGAGGCGGCAGAACAACAGGGACTCATCAACAAAAAAACCTTGATCGTTGAACCCACCAGCGGGAACACGGGGATTGCCTTAGCGTTTGTCTGCGCAGCCAAGAAATATCATCTTATCCTGACCATGCCTGAAACCATGAGTGTAGAGAGGCGGAAGCTCCTCAAGCACCTGGGCGCTGAACTGGTTCTCACACCAGGAAAAGAGGGGATGAAAGGGGCCATCAAAAGTGCTCAGGAAATAGTCTCCGAGTCAACTGATGTTTACATGCCCAATCAATTCGCTAACCCGGCCAATCCCGGGATCCATCGCAAAACCACAGCCGAGGAGATATGGCAGGATACCGGGGGAGGGGTGGATATCCTGGTTGCCGGGGTGGGAACCGGCGGAACCATCACAGGGATATCCGAACTCATCAAAGAGCGAAAGCCGTCCTTTAAAACTGTAGCGGTTGAGCCCAGTGATTCACCTGTTCTCTCAGGAGGGAAACCGGGTCCCCACAAGATCCAGGGAATCGGAGCGGGTTTCATCCCGGAGGTGCTCAATACCCGGATCATTGACGAAATCGTCACCGTCACCAATGATCAGGCATTTGAGGTTGGAAGAGACCTGGCAAGACATGAAGGAATTTTGTGCGGTATTTCTTCCGGGGCTGCGGTCTCGGCAGCCCTTGAAATTGCCAAACGACCCGAAAACTCAGGAAAACAAATCGTGACTATCCTGGCCAGTACAGGTGAACGATATTTGAGTACTGAGCTCTTTCAAGATGAGTAAAACCCCATCCTTTCAGCAGGCATTGATTGCGTTAATAAGATCTCGCAGCCGGCCGAAATCTCTTCGGTCAAAATCAACAATAAGCCTTGGAAGATGGGCGATCTCAGGCTCATCGGCTTCTACCGGCAGGGGTCCGGAGAGAAAAAGGTCGCCATCGGGTATCAAAATGTCTGAGAAACGGGACTTAAGTTCATTGACCATTAATGGATCAATATCGGAGGTCAGACGCAGCACCAGTTGTTCTTTAACGTATCGCAGGCTATGGTACCGGTGGTAGAAACGATTAATCTTCATCACGGCATCATCCACTGATTCAACGCGTTCGAACAGGCTGAAATCCGTTGCGCTGATATTTCCCTGGGCCAAAAGTTCTTTTTCTAAAAATTTGAGCCACTGTAACCAGTAGGTGCCCTCAGGTTCATCGACAAAGATCAGGGGCAGGGGATTACGCTTACCGGTTTGAACAAGGGTCAGCGTTTCCATACCCTCATCTAATGTTCCGAATCCACCAGGAAAAAGCACAATCGCATCTGACTGCTTCAGAAAGGCGACTTTTCGGGTAAAAAAGTATTTATACATGATGTTTCGGGGGTGGCCGTCCAGGATGGGATTGGTTTTCTGCTCGAAGGGAAGGCGTATGCTAACGCCAAAGGAGTGCTCAGTTCCCGCCCCTTCATTCACCGCCTGCATGATGCCGGGACCCCCTCCTGTGATGACCATATAGCCTGCCTTGGATAATTTCTGTCCCAAATGATATGCCATTTCGTACATGGATTCATGTGATTGGGTCCTGGCAGACCCGAAAACCGAGACCTTTTTCACCTTGTGATAGGGTTCGAACACTTTGGCGGTAAACCGCATCTCCTTCAAGCTGGAATTCATAAGTTTCAGATCGGCCTTTTCATTATTTTCCTGACCCGCCTTTAGCGAAGCCAATATCATCTCCCGCACAATATCCGGGTGGTGGATATCCCCTACGAGTTCAATAAGCCGATCGATCGCCTCATCGGCTGGGCCGTTGGTTTTAGTGAAATGAAGTTCCATGGGTACTTATGCCTCTTTAAAAAAATTATTTACCAACTGAAAATATCCAATCAATATGGCTTATAAAATAATCTATTTTTGTTTGCGATAACTATATATTATATAATATTTCCAAAGCAGTGTCATTCAAATAAATACATTTGAGATATTGATTTTTATGCCTTATGATGTATGCAAAATCCATGGCCAGAGAGACCGCTTCAGGAAAACGTCAAAGTCAGACGGAATCTGGTCTATATAACGCCCCTCAATCCTTCTTTAATAAAAGGGGACGTATGATTTTTCCCCCTTTGAGAAGGGGGTAGGGGGGATTTGAAATAAAAGAAATTTCATATCAAAGTCATTGTTTTAAATGCAACTTTGACTTTGTCTTGGAGCCCGCTTTCTCATGGTGATGACATAGAGGGAAACTGGGGAGTCAAAATTTTATGAGTGATAGATCAGTCTATAGAAGTATCGGGAAAAAGGAAGACACGGCGGGCATAGCCAAGCGGGTTGCCCAAATAAGCGTTTCAGCGATTAAACAGATGCCCGTGATCGCAAGCAAGGTGGAAGGATGCATATCCCTGGGTCAGGGGATTCCTTCATTTGAAACGCCCGCATTCATTCGTGAGGCTGTCATCGAGGCATTGAGGAGCGACCCCGCTATTGGGAAATATTCACTGCAACCGGGGCTGCCCGAATTGAAAATCGAAATTTCACGGTACCTTCAACAAACGAAAAAGATCAGGGTCGACCCTGAAAAAGAGATTTTCATAAGCTGTGGCGCAATGGAGGCTCTCGCTGCCGCTGCGGCCACGATTATTGAACGGGGTGACGAGGTCCTAATTCCTTCCCCGACATATTCTTCCCATATTGAGCAGATTCTTTTTGCCGAGGGAAAACCTGTTTTTGTGCCGCTTATTGAGGGTCAGGAATGGAAACTGGATCTTGAGGGTTTCAAAAGGGCGATTACCCCAAAATCAAAAGCGATTTTTCTGTGCAATCCCATGAATCCAACCGGAGCTGTTTTTTCTCAAGTAGAACTTGAGATGCTGGCTCAAATTGCATTGGAGCACAATCTTTTTATAATTAATGATGAAGCTTATGATTTTTTAGTTTACGACGACTTGCCCTATTTCAGCTTAACGGCCATCCCCGATATAAAAAAGAATTTGATTACAACCTATAGTTTTTCCAAAATGTTCTGTATGACGGGTTGGCGGGTCGGTTACATGGTCGCAAGCGCCCGCATTGTTGACCAGGTATTGAAAGTCCATGATGCCTTTGCCATTTGCGCGCCAAGAATCTCGCAATATGCGGCCCTGACGGCACTAAAAGCAACCAAAGGAAAGGAAGGGGAGGGGGGCCGAAGTATTCAACAACTTGTTGCCAGGTTGGCATCCCGAAGAGAAATCGCTTGCCAGCGATTAAACAATCTTTCGCATGTCTTTTCATACATAAAACCCAGAGGCGCCTACTATGTTTTTCCCAAGATTATGATCAAGGAAATGGGGTCCATGGACGTATCATTGGGGCTTCTGTATGAAGCAAAGGTCATTACGATTCCCGGAAACGGTTTTGGGCCGTCAGGCGAAGGGCACATCCGTATTTCATTCGGGGCGACCGAAGAAGAGATCAGCAAAGCCTTTGATAGAGTAGACATTTGGGCAAAAAAATGGAGATAAGATTATAAAAATACACGTTAAACAGAAAAGGAGAGTGGGATGCTTAAGGATTTTCACTACTATTGCGTTGGCGTCTTAGCCAAAGCGGCGGGTTTTCCGGAAGACGAGGCACTCACAATTGCTTATGCATCGCAATATGTCGATGACGCAACCGAGAGCGAGCCCATGAAGGTGGGTGACATGATATTTGATCCGGTAAGGACAGCACAATATGGTTTGGATTCCTATGAGTGGTCCACACAGAAAAGGATTTTTATACCCTTTCATTTTCTCCCACCCAGACCTCTCAAGAACGCCCAGGATCCTTTTATCACAGAACCCAACTCAGTTTTTGCGCATATGATATGGAATGAAGCTAAAAAGGAGGATGATGGTCTGTACCGTTTCTGTCGGATGGGTGTGGCTCTCCATACTCTTGCCGATACCTGGTCCCATCAGGGGTTCTCAGGTAGACATCATAGTGAAAATGATGTGGAAAACATTCAGATTCGTGATGGGAATAAGTGGAAGCGTTTGAGATTAGAGAATATCTATCTTGATTTCTTGCCTCAGATTGGCCATGCCGAGGCCGGTTATTTTCCTGACCAATCCTACCGGGTATGGAAATATCGAAAACACAAACCCAAGAAAATGATTCCACCTCGATATAACATGAAAGAATTCTTAGACGCTGCTGAGACGATTTATACCCTTTTATTTGCTGCGGATAAATCCGTTTCAGATCATCCCGTACCCTGGGACGAAATGAAGGAAAAGATTGGAGATCTGTTTGCTGACCCCGAAGATAAACTTGATGATCGTTGCGCCATGTGGCGAGAGGCATTCAGCGATCTACTTGACACGGAAAAGTTTCAATATCATCGGCGGAAATGGAGAGAAGGCGCACTTGACCCGAAGAGAAAGAAAGATGTTGATTGGGATGACTTTGAACCCTCTGATTTCAAACAGCTCCGATTTCCGATGAAACCCGGATTCTATGACACGCCGTGGGTACAGTTTCACAGGGCTGCCTTGAAACAACGCCACTTTGTCCTTGAGAATCTGCTTTAATGGATGAACATAGATTTTTTAGCATTTTTCATTTGACATTCATTTGAAATTTGCCTGCCCCTTGAAATCTGTAAGCTATTTCACTGGGGGGCTTTGAACTTTGTCATTCAAATTCATTTTTTTTAGACCAAGGTTCACATTTTCTGACTGCCACCCGTTGCCCTTTTCGGCCGCCGTTACAGACCTTATTTTCGGAAAAACGAAGTGCTGGATTGACTATATGGAAAGTTTGGTATTAAAATAACGTTGAAATGGCTTATTAAATTCAATCAAACACTAGGAGGAATCACATGACAGAGAGCACAACCTCGAGCAAATGCCCCGTGATCGACGGAGCTGCTCAAAGACAAACGATGCGACGCATCAGAGAAACAAGACTAATTTGGCTTTTTGCGTTGGTTTTTGGCCTTTGGGTAGGGCTTGATGCGGGTATGGTATTGGCCCAATCTACGGCCGAGAAACATACGAAGACCGGCAGTAAATGCCCGGTCATGGGTAACCAGGCCGGTCCTTATAGACACACCTCTGCTGGGGCCATGTCGGTCCAGAGCTGGTGGCCGAATCAACTGAACCTAAAGATACTTCATCAGAATTCCACTAAAAGCAATCCGATGGGCGGGGCGTTCAACTACGCCGAGGAGTTCAAGAAACTCGACCTGGATGCCCTGAAGAAGGACCTCGAGGTGCTGATGACTGATTCGCAGGACTGGTGGCCCGCAGATTATGGTCACTACGGACCGCTCTTTATTCGGATGGCGTGGCACAGCGCAGGCACATACCGTATGGGCGACGGCCGCGGGGGTGCGGGTTACGGCACCCAACGGTTTGCGCCCCTCAACAGCTGGCCGGACAACGCGAACCTCGACAAGGCGCGTCGGTTGCTCTGGCCGATCAAGCAGAAATACGGCAGCAAAATCTCGTGGGCGGACCTGATGGTCTTAACCGGCAACGTGGCTCTCGAATCGATGGGGTTCAAGACGCTTGGATTCGCCGGAGGCCGTGAAGACGTCTGGGAACCCCAAGAGGATATTTACTGGGGATCCGAGAGCGAATGGCTTGGCGACAAGCGCTACTCCAGTGACCGGGAACTCGAGAACCCCCTCGCCGCCGTGCAGATGGGCCTGATTTACGTGAACCCGGAAGGGCCAAACGGTAATCCTGACCCGGTTGCGTCGGCTCGTGACGTGCGCGAGACCTTCGCGCGCATGGCGATGAATGACGAAGAGACGGTCGCACTCGTCGCCGGCGGGCACACGTTCGGCAAGTGTCATGGCGCGGGCGATGCGGCCCTTGTGGGCCCGGAACCTGAGGCCGCCCCCATCGAGGAGCAAGGCCTCGGATGGAAGAGCAGCTTCGGAAGCGGCAAAGGCAGCGATACGATCACCAGCGGCATCGAAGGCGCCTGGAAGCCGAACCCGACCAGATGGGACATGGGTTATCTGGAGATGCTGTTCACATACGAGTGGGAGCTGGTCAAGAGCCCGGCCGGCGCGCATCAGTGGCTGGCCAAGGATGTGGCCCCAGAGAACATGGTGGTTGACGCGCACGACCCATCGAAGAAGCACCGGCCGATGATGACAACGGCAGACCTGGCGCTTAAATTCGACCCGATCTATGAGAAGATTGCGCGGCGTTTCCTCGAAAACCCGGAGGAGTTTGCGGACGCCTTCGCTCGGGCATGGTTCAAGCTGACCCACCGCGACATGGGCCCTCGCTCGCGCTATCTCGGCCCAGATGTTCCGGAAGAGGTAATGATCTGGCAGGATCCTTTTCCCGAAGTTGATTATGAATTGATTGGGGAGCCGGGCATTGCTGACCTGAAGGATAAAATCCTCGCTTCCGGCCTGTCCGTTTCGCAATTGGTCTCAACCGCATGGGCATCGGCGTCCACATTCCGAGGGACCGACAAGCGGGGTGGCGCGAACGGGGCACGCATTCGCCTCGCACCGCAAAAGGATTGGAAAGTCAATCAACCGGCTGAACTTGCGAAGGTTTTGCAGACACTTGAGAAAATCCAACAGGATTTCAACCGCTCGCAGTCCGGCGGCAAGAAGGTGTCGCTCGCTGATCTGATCGTGCTTGGGGGGTGTGCAGCCATCGAGGAAGCAGCGAAGAAGGCAGGGCACGACATTCAGGTTCCCTTCTCGCCTGGGCGTACTGACGCGTCGCAGGAGATGACTGACGTTGACTCATTCGCCGTTCTTGAACCGAGGGTAGATGGGTTCCGCAACTTTATTGGTTGCAAGCTCGACAGACCGGCGGAAGAGATGCTGGTGGATCGAGCCCACCTGCTCACGCTCACGGCCCCGGAGATGACCGTTCTGATCGGCGGCATGCGGGTCCTGGGTACAAATGTTGGAGGCCCTCAACTCGGTGTCTTCACCCAGCAACCAGAGACCTTGACCAATGACTTCTTTGTTAACCTGCTGGACATGAGCACGGAGTGGCGGAAATCCCCTAAATGCGAGTTCTTTTTCGAAGGACGGGACCGCAAGACGGGGAAAGTCAAATGGACTGCCACTTCCGTCGATCTCGTGTTTGGTTCCAACTCACAACTTCGAGCCATCGCGGAAGTTTATGCCAGTGGTGACGCAAAGCAGAAGTTTGTGAATGATTTCGTGGCGGCCTGGAGCAAGGTGATGAACCTTGATCGTTTTGACCTGGCTGACTGAACTTTAGTTGGTAAAGGATAGGTGGACGGCTCCGACTTTATCCTCTTCAGGGATGACGGGGGCAAGATTTGTCCATGAGGGAATAACTTGTTTATTGCCTCCTCATCCCTTTTTTCCCAAGTACCTCGGGTGGTGTCAACCTGGTATATATGCTTTTTTGCCAAAAGTGTATCCTTGCATTTCAAAGCTGGCGCTAGAATCAAAGAATCCAACGCCTCTTGATGTTGTAAAGGCTTGCTGCAAACAACCCAGCACAGAATGCACCGAGAATCAGCAAATTCAGAGAAAAAGGCATGGTGTGCACACCGTGCACAGCTCCATGAAGCACGTCGGCCCCGTAGGTGAGGGGAAGCGCATACGATAATGGCTTCAGAAATATGGGCAATTTTTCGATGGGAAAAAACAGCCCGCAAAGAAAAATCATTGGAAATCGGAAAAAGTTTGAAAAAGTCTGGGCCTCGAACACCTCGCTCACCGCCACGGCGATGAAGAGGCCCAGGAACGTCGAGGCCACGGAGATCAGCAGCACAGCTGGGACGAACGCTCCCCATGCCACCTGGGATAGGTCGAACAGAAACGCCGCAATGACGACCGGTACAAAGGCATTGGCCGCGCCGAACAAAATGGCTCCGCTGGTTTTGGCCAGCATCAGCAGTTCAAAGGGAATGGGGGCGAGTAATAACCGTTCGAATGATTGATTTTTTTTCTCAAAGGTGACGGTCACCGCAAGCAGGGATGTTGTGCCGAATAGAATGGATATGGCCACCACTCCCGGAAGCAAAGTGGGGATGCTTCCCAGGCCGCTTCCGGACTTGATGAAAAACATGCCTGTCCACGCCAGCGGGAAAATGAGACCCCAACTCACATTCGGAGGCTTCAAATAGTAGGTCCGCATGTCCTTGACCAAAATGTTCCAGTAAGCGATCCAGAGCCTCATTAGCCGCCTCCCATTTTTTCTTTCTCTTTGTGCATGGCCTCCGCTTCTATGCCCGTGATGCTCACGAACACATCCTCCAGCGACGGTCGTATCCTTCGAGCCTCGGACACTTCGACCCCTTCCTCTTCCAAAAATCGCACCAAAGGTCCTACGCGAATGGGCGCGTCTGCTTCAACGCGGATGAGATCATGGCCCGGGACGGTGAAGTCGAGGTCGGGGAAGGACTCGGAGAGTTTCCCTTGTATCTCCTTCAGCGAGTTGGCGCAGGCGATTCGGACCACATGCTTCGCTTGGACCGGTTGGATCAAATGTTCGACTGTGTCGATTCTCACAATACGCCCGGACACAATGAAAGCTATGCGTTTACAAAGCCTCTCGGCCTCCTCGATATAGTGCGTGGTTAAGAATATGGTGGTCCCGGTCCTGTTCAAACCGGCGACGAGCTGCCGCAGCTGCCGGGCACTCGCCACGTCAATGCCCGTGGTCGGTTCATCGAGGAACAATATGGGAGGATTGTGAGTGATTCCAGCGGCTATGGTAAGCTTGCGCTTCATGCCCTTAGAGTAGCTGCCGAACTTTCGCTCCGCTGCTTGGGTCAAACCAAAAACTTCCAGAAGCTCACGGGCTCTGGCTTGTCTTTCGGATTTGCTCAGCCCGTAAAGCGCTGCGCAGAAACACAGGTTGTCGAAACCGCTGAGTTCCGGATACAGGTTGCTTTCGTCCGGAACCACACCGATGAGATGTTGGGCCGCTCTCGGCTTGTCAGTGCAATCGATACCGCCTATGCGGATTGAGCCTGCGTCCGGGCGAGCCAGCCCCGTGAGCATTTTGATAGTGGTAGTTTTGCCAGCGCCATTGGGGCCGAGAAAGCCGAAAACTTCGCCGGAGAACACCTCAAAATCCACCCCCGCAACTGCCTGCACTTCACCAAACCGTTTCGTCAGTCCCCGCACATCTATTGCAAGTCTGTTTTCAACTTTCATTGTTGCTACCCTTTTTGTTTGCTTCTGTCGAAGCCATATACGTCCCCTGATCCGACCGCCACTCGCGCTGAATCAATCTCTTTGATTCCATGGCGTTCATGACGCTGGCTAAATCTTCGAGGTCCCCAGGCAACGAATCAATTATTTCGCGTTGCATCATCGGCCCTCCGTGTTGGCGCAGCATGGAGAGAATTTCGCTCTCCGGATATCCCAGTTCTTTTCTTTCTATCGTTGTCAAACCGTCGGATGCCACCCTTTTTTTGTGGATCAACCAAACAACGCCGACGATCACGATAATGAAGGCAAGGAAAAACACGCCCGTCACCGAAGCGTCGCCGGCTATCAACCCATTATGCCCGTGTCCCATGTGGTTTCTTCCTTCTCAAAAGTAATACCGAATCCAGATCTCCGGGCGCAGCGCGTCGGGTTTTTCACCAAACTCGGTTTGCGGCGGACCTACGGGAATGCCCACCCGCAAATTGAGTTCCAGGTTGGTCACGGGTGTCCAGGTCATACCGGGTTGCAGGTTGAAGCTGAAATCCTGAAGGTTGACGACCGCCGCCACCCAGGGATTGAAATACAGGATGTCGAAAGGCTCCTTCTGAGAGATCTTAAGATAAAAATAATCCTCTCCGAAATTACGCTGCTGATAATAGGGCCGCGTGATTTGTCCGGCACGCTGCATCACTGGAGCATTGCCGGTGGCCTGCCATTGATCGAAGGCCACTTCCTGGTATGTATAAAAGTCATCCAGCTCGTCTTGGCTGTAACCCGCGCCGTTGTGGTAGTATTCCGCGATAAAGGTGGTATCGAACGCATTCAGGTAGCGCACCCCCAGAAGGTAGCTGAGCTGGTTTTCCCGCCTTTGCCGGGTGTTGCCTTCCGCATCGATAACGACGTGCAGCGCATCCAACCGATAAGCCAGTTCCCCGTGCACCTCGAAATTTTCAGCCAGGTTTTTAGCAAAGTCGAACCCAAAGCTTTGGGGCTGATCCGGCCCGTCAAAATAGATGAAATCGAAATCAATGTCATACCAGAGCAGGTAAAGCTTGAGGGCGGCGTACAGATCGCCTTCTTCCCCCAGATCTTCGTTGCCCCAGTCGTCGATGACCGGCAGCAGCAGACCCGTCAATCCGATGTTGGCCAGGTGACCGGCGGTATAGCTTTTGATCAGATCCAGCCCCAGTAGGGGCCGTCCCTCCAGGTTCAGGGCCGGGTCGTCCGGGTCCTTGGGCCGGTTTATAAAGCCGGCCGGGTTCCAGGCGTAGCCCTTGCCCCACAAGACCAATTTCTTGCCTGCATCCAGGGTGATCTGAGGAGATGGCGCCAACGAAACATAGCCTTCATAGATCTCGTTGTCCCATTCTTCCTCCTGGTAACTGTCGACATACTCAAAATGGGCCAGCAGGTTGGCCTGAAAAATGCCCTGTCGGTAACTGCCGGAGAGCTCCGCCAGTGTCCGCCATTCATGTGTGTTCGCGCCGGGATCGTCCTGGGAATAAATGAGTCTGTATCGGGCCGAATCCTCATCCAGCCAATGATAGATAGAGCGGAATTCCAGTCGCCCGCCCAGCTCATACGGCTTTTTTTCCGCTTCGGGGATGGTGAAGTCATATTCTCCTGCCCCAACCCTGGTGCAGAAAAATATCAGCACCATCCCAAGACAAGCCCCCAGGCGCATGGCTTACCGCAAGTCCTTTACCCTGGGCAGATAGTTCAGAGTGAAGACTTCATCCGCCAAGCTGCGCTTTTTAAGGTTGGCCGAAATCATGACGGATCGATAGCCTTTGTAAAGGGGGCTGTCGGTTTCCATTACTGCCGGGCGCACGACACCGTCGCCGATGTCTTTGATTTCCTTGAAATGGAGCGTCTTGATGAGCATTCCCGTTGCGGCGTAGCAATCGATCCGGGTGGGTACGAGTTCTTTTTTAAGGACCCACATCTTGAGCCGGTCATAGGCCACCGCCCTGGTCTTGGCCTTCAGCTCCAGCAAATGCTGGCCGTGATCCTCCTTAAGGGCCGTGACGTCGTATTCCACGCCGTAATCCAGGCGCATGATATCGGCATTGTTGAAAACGCCCCCCACCACCGACTGCATGCTGGTAATGCGGATCGGCTTGCCCACGTTGGGGATGTAGAGCCACATGTTGTCGCCCAGCCGCAGGGTGGCGCGGCCTGATTCACTGGCTGGCGAAACGAATAAGGTGACGACCTTGTCCCGGTCCTTTTTCAAGAACCAGAGCACGAATTCCTTTTTGGTTCCGTCCGGCTCGATATTGATGATCTTGCGGTACATCTCCAGATCGCCTGGCTGCAGGTTCCGATCCACAGCCTCCAAAATTTGTTCGCCGGTCAAAGGTTCGGAGAATCCGATCATCGTTGCCATAAATATCAGCAGCAGGCAAAGCGCGCTTATCAGGATTTTATGTTTCATTATGGACTCCATCGAAAGAAACTTAGACATGACGTAGGGCCTCCACCGGTTCCAGCCTCGCCGCCTTGGCCGCGGGCTGCAGACTGGCCAGGATCGAAACGCCCAACACGATCAGGCAGGCTGAAACCACCTCGCCGGGCGCGACGCTCGGTGCCAGGGTAAACACCTGGTTGGCGCGCCCGAAGGCCACATCCACGCCGGTCAGGTTCAGCACCCAGAGCACACCAAGGCCTATGCCTGCGCCGGTCACTGCGCTGACCAGTCCCAAACAAAAGCCTTCGGCCACAAACAAGCCCATGATCCGGCCCGGTCGTGTGCCCATGGCGGCCAGGGTGCCGATTTCGCGAACTCTTTCATAGACACTCATCATCATGACATTAAGGATGCTGATCAAAACGACGGCGATCAAAATCACCTTGATGCCCAACGTCATCACGTCGATCATGCGCACGACATTGTAAAACGGAGTGAGCTGATCCCAGGTGTGCAGCTCGAACATGGGCTTGTTTTGTTTGTTGGTGATAGGCTCCAGCACGTCCCGCAAACGTGTTGACACAGCCTCCAGTTGTTCAAAGCTCTTCGTCCGCACGGCCACTTCACTGACTTCCAGGGTTTCCATGCGCAACAGGGCGGCGGCGTCCTCGATATGCAGGTAGCCATCCCGGCCGCCCGGCCCCATCAAGCTTTCCACCATACCGGCCACCTTAAACGTCATCCCGTTGACCGACCCATCCTTGTTGTTGGCCACCAGCACAATTGTGTCGCCGGTTTTGACCGCCATGCCCTTGGCCAACACCTCCGGCAGCAGCACCTCTCCTTTTTTAAAGAGCGTGTTTTCATGGTCGGATTCCTTGATCCGTTTCGCCAGAAGCGGCACGACCGCCTCTTCCTTTGCCGGGTCGATGCCGTTCAATCGGACGTTGGTGGTCTGGGCGTAATTGCTCAGCATAGCCCCGAACTTTATGCGGGGGGAAAAGGCCGTCACCCCATCGGTCTGGTTCAGAATGCCGGAGAGCTTTTCAAACGCCTTGGCAGGCAGCATGCGGTCCAAGGGAAGATTGTCGATGCTGGCCATGTATCCCTTGCGATGCACCTGGAGATGACTGAGTACCGAATCGGTAATTTGCCCTACGATGGCCCGCTTAAAAGAACCGCTCAAACCCACAAACACGATGACCGCCACCACACCTACGGCGATCAGCATGCCTGTCAGCAGCGTTCGACGCTTGTAGCGCAGGAGGTTTTTCATCGCCAGGCGCATGACCTTAAACATGATCCGCCTCCTTTCCAATAACAGGTCCGTCGGTCAACCGGCCGTCTTCCAGATGGAAGGTCATTTCCGCCTGGTCCATGATGCGAGGGTCATGGGTGGAGAATACGAACGTTGTGCCGAATTCATCGCGCATGCGCTTCATCAGTTCCACCACCCGGTGGGCCGTGACGCCGTCCAGGTTGGCGGTGGGCTCGTCGGCCAGCACTAAGGTCGGCTTGCCCACCAATGCCCGGGCGATGGCGACACGCTGCTTCTGACCGCCGGATAGCTGGGCCGGGTATTTGCCGGCCTGATCTTCCATTCCCACAGCCGCCAACACCTTCTCCAACGCCCCTCGGCGTTGTCCCTTGGGAACATCACGGATCATCAAAAGGGGATACTCCACATTTTCATATACCGTCAGCACAGGCAGCAGATTGAAATCCTGGAAAACGAAACCCAGATGTTCTCCCCTGAAAGCCGCACTCTCCCGGCGTCCCATGGGGCCGATAGCCCGGCCGGCCACGGTCACGCTACCCTCGCTGGGTTGGTCCAGGCAACCGATCAGGTTCAGCGCGGTGGTCTTACCGCTGCCGGAAGGACCCACCAGTGCAGTAAATGCCCCCTGGGGAATACTCAGGCTGACATGGTCAAGTGCGGCCACATCCACTTCACCCATTCGGTAAGATTTGGAAACATCCTCAAATGTCACAATGTTCATCGGAACAACAATTCCTTTCATCACTTTTTTATCATTACTGGCTTCTTGAATGTCTTCAATGACAGCAATATTCGTGCCTGGGACTCCTTGGTCCCTTATATCGCAATGCATTAACGCCCTGTGATCATTCTACTGTTTTGAAATACTGATAAAATGCCAATTATGCCCGAAGGCATTTTATCTTGGATGCCATATAAAGGGTTTAAAAACCCTTCATCCCTTGGGTAAAAATGATACAGCCATCCGTAACGCATGGATACAATTTACCCATGTCGCCATTGACGGTGATAATTACACCGAAAGCTTCTTCCACTTAAGAAGCTGGGCCACAACCATCCCGACTATAAAACCCGCCGCCAGGTTGGATGCCAGGGTGATGCCGAGAATCAACATCGCGACAAAATAGTCCTTGCGATGGTCCAGGTCCATAATAGTGAGTGTCAACTGGGCGCCCGCAAACATGAGCAGAACACCCAGGATGGACATGGGCAGGAGGTTCAAAACACGGACAATGTTGTTGCCAAAAATGACCGCGAGCGCCACGAAGATCACCCCGATCATCAAGTTGGACCCTGCGGTACGCGCGCCGAAACGATAATGAGCCGCCAGACCCCCGGCGCCGTGACACAGGGGCATGCCGCCCAGACAGAAGCTGAAAAAATTAGCCAGTGCCATGCTCAAACAAGCATTTCGGTTGGTCACCTTTGATGATCGATCCTTAAAATATTCCCTCGAAAGGTCTGTATAAGCCAGCACAGCGTTCCCCAGGGTCATTGGGAGTTGAGGGAGCACCAGGGCAAACAGGGCAAAGGTGAAATCCACCTTTCCGGGAAATCCAAAGGGAAGGATGTCCGGGAGGTTAAAGCCAATGGCCCCGGTCCCCAAATCGGCCTTCGCACCCAAAGCCATGCCGGTTATGAACCCGGCAAAGACCACGATCAAGCCGGCGGGAAATTTTCTGTTATCCAGCAGAAGCAGTGTGATGATACCGGCGATCCCTCCGATAACCAAACTGACGGGTATTGGGCCGATGGCCTGAAAAGGGAGATAGGGTTCCACCGCATTGTGGAGCACTTGAAATTTAGAGGTGCCGATCATGAATTTGATGCCACCTGAAATCAGCAGCGCCCCGGTGGACAGTTGCACCCCGCGGATCACCGCTTGAGGGGTGACCTTTCGGATCACGTCAATGGCGCCGGTAACCCCGACGATCAATAAAAAGATCCCCATAAGAAGAGATGAAGCCAGGATCTGGTTAGCGCTCATGGATGTGGCAATCGCATAGGCCCCAATGACTTTCATGGGCTGGACCGGGACCGTTATTCCGAAATAAATACCGGAGATGGCATAGTAGACCCCGATACTTAAAAAAAGGCCCAGCGGACTAAGGCCGTTGAAGAGAACCATGGCAATGGCGATGGGAAGCAATGTCCCGAGATCACCTAAAGACCCGGCCAGTTCCATTCGATCAAATTTGAAGCGCTCAGGCACGAGTAATTCCTACTGTGAAAAAAAATATTGATGGAGCAGTTTGGCGCATAGAAAAAAGAGGATGATGCTAAAGATTACGCGAATGGTTTTCCCCTTCAGTTTGGAGCTCATGATTCTCGCCCCGGCTTGACCTCCGGCAAAAGAGGCCAGAGCGGCAGGAAGGATAAACCACCAGTTAATCCTTTCCATCGATACGTACCCCAAAAATCCTGTCAAAGAAGAGAAGCACACGATAAAGGTTGAAGATGCCGCAGCGATTTTTGTCGGTGTTTTGAGGACGTAAATCAGAAGGGGCACAACAAATACCCCTCCGCCGATCCCCAATAGGCCGCCCATAAGACCGATACAGAGGCCGATGCCAATGCCGGCGATAACCTTGGTCGAAGGATTCATATCGCTGGATTCAACTTCGGCGGCGGGTGACATGAGCATGCGGACCCCTGCCACGACCAGCACTACCGCCATGATGACTAAAAACAGCCTCAAATCCATGCGAACATTTAGATACGATCCGATCGGGGCAGCCAGGCTCGATGAAATGATCAGTGGGATGGAAAGCGAAAAATCCACCATCTTTTTTCGCGAATAGGTATATGCAGCGGATGCGGCAGCAATAAGGTTCAGAAACAACGAGGCAGATGCAGCCTCGGATTTTGCAAAACCGAGGATCACAAAGAGTGGTGAAAATATGAGACCCCCTCCGAGGCCGACCATCGTCAGCACCAGGGATATCAATAAAATGGCAGCAATTAGAATCGCTGATAGGGTCATGGCCTCAAAACACGCTCAACTTTTGACTATTGATGCTTCAGAGCGGAATTTTGGTTTGTGCAGGGGTGCTCTTTTGTGTCCCCATGACACGCCTTGATCTGTTCCTCACTGCATTCCGATGGTTTCCCCTTCAATTTGTCGGGATGTTCACAGCAATCTTTGCACATATTCAGTTCCCTCCTTGCCATATCATTTGTGTTGATCTCATTCAATACTGACCGGTGACAGGCCATCCTGAAATCAGGCGACTGATTGGCCCTTTTCGTCAACTCTTCAGCGATTTGAAGGATCGCACTTTTTTCGACGCCGTAGTGGGTCCAGTATCCACGTTTTTCTCCCCTCACCAATCCGGCCCGCCTCAATATTTGCAGGTGCTGGGAGACGGCAGCTTTAGAGATATTAAGATGGCCGGCAAGCGCACCCACGCAAAGGTCATGGGTCAAAAGCAGGTTGATGATCCGAAAACGACTCTCATCTGCCAGGGCCTTGAGAACTAATACAAAATCGTTCATGGTCAAATTTGTTTAGGTAAAAGCTTAAATGAATTATTTAATACTTAATTTAATCTGTCAACCAAAGAATGTGTGCCTTGCAATTTTTATTTTACCTCTAAAAGCTGCCAAAAAGAATCTCGAATAGGAGATTTCCACACCCGTTGCTAAGAAACCCAAATAGCATCTGAATCCGATCATTGGCTGCAACAACTGAAAAAGACCACAATGTGAGGCTTCGGCGATAGAAACACTGAAAGGATTTCAGGGTGAGGAAGTCAATATAGTTTTTCTTATTCCTCTGATTCTACCCGTTTAGCTTCAGACAAAAACCATTTTATTATCTTCCGATCAAAACCTTCATTTGATTTGGCGAAATTGGCGGCTTTGAGATAGTACTCTGCTGCCTTTCTTTTTTCTGCTCGGGCCTCGTAGACCATAGCTAAGCGGTTGAGGCCATCGACCTGGTCAGGGTGCTCATCTAATAGTTTACGTGAGACGTCTTCAGCCTCATCCAGTTTGTTTTCTTTGATAAGATCAACGACACTATTAGAGAGTTGGTCAAGCTCGGTATAGACGGGTATGAACGGCATTTTTCGTTTAGAAGGGGACCTCTTTGCGCCATCTTGTTGTAAGAGACAACATTTTTTGTATTTTTTGCCACTGCCACAGGGACATGGATCATTGCGACCGATTTTTGCCATGATTCTATGTTCTCAAATTCCTTTGTGTATAGCAAATTAAATAATTAGGCAGATACGGTATGTCACGGATTTATTAAACCAAACTCATCTCACTTCAACCCAGCCTTGAGCCAACATTTCCTGAGGCTGTCAATAATTTTCGAATCCTTGTAAGGGAAGTTCATTAAGAATCGTTCGACAGAAAAATCAGGACATTGCCCTAGAACCTCCACCGCTTCCTCATGAGCCGCTTCTTCTTTGCCTGACATGATATAAGTGGCTATGAGGTTGAGACGGGAGTTCAGAAAATCCGGATTCCGATCGAGAACTCTTTTGAGCGTAGCAATTGCTTCATCGTGCCGCCCCATCAGGCGGTAGCAACTGCCGAACTCGTGGTAGTAATAATTTGGCGGCATGGGGTTAAGACGGACAGCTTTGTTAAGCCATGCCAGCGCCTCCTCGACACGGCCCACAGACCTGAAAACCATTGCTAAAAATACGATATTATCGGCGCTATTAGGACTCAGAGATACGGCAAGCTCACATTCTTCTGCTGCCTTGTCCCACTGCCTCATCAAAAGATAGATCAGGCCTAATACCGCATGAGCATCAGAAAATGAATCATCCAAAGTTACACACTTTTGGGCATACTCCATGGCGAGCTTCAAGGATTGTGGGGGAGAATTGCTCCAACCAGCCCAAACCTCTCCGAGATAAGTCCCTGCAGTAGTCGCATATGCTGATGCATAATCCGGCGCTAAAGCAATGGCTTCCTCACATTTCTGCCTGGCCAAGATATAGCCTTCTTTGCTGAACTGCCTCATGTATTCCAACGCAAGTAACATCCTCAAATACGCATCCAGATTATCGGTTCCTCTCACCCTCAGGGCCGCCTGCTCCCCTTCCGTCAACTTGACTTGCAGGGCTATGACAATGTTCATTGTTATTTCGTCTTGTATTGCAAACACGTCCTTGAGTTCCCTATCATAGCGATCTGCCCATATATGTTGGTCGGTCTTCACGTCAATCAGTTGTGCTGTAATCCTTATCCGGTCTCCGGATTTGCGAACACTTCCTTCCAATATATATCGGACACCGAGCTGTTGACCTATTTCCCGAATGCTGACCTTTTTGTCCTTG
>Ga0180432_10004448_pt1 | contig 19237 bp, 18 predicted proteins | sample SS_ome_10_FD_132414 | JGI IMG/M metagenome (GOLD analysis project Ga0180432, IMG submission 132414) | Hypersaline lake sediment archaeal communities from the Salton Sea, California, USA - SS_1_MS_2 metaG | ecosystem: Environmental > Aquatic > Non-marine Saline and Alkaline > Hypersaline >...
ATCAGTACAGAACGGTCTTCGAAATGGATGTCGATCCCCTCCCTGGCCAGCTGGTCTGTCAGCGAGGTAGTTACCCGGTCATACCCGGCTACCGTCTTTTCCTGACTTACAAAATAACGGGCCAGGGCACTCATGCCAATGCCACCTATGCCAATGAAATATACGCTATCGAGGTTTTTCCAGATGATCATCTTTTGATGATTTTTATCACTTCGCCGGCAATCCGCTCCGATGCATCGGAGATACCAAGCTGTTTGATGTTTTTTGACAATTCTTCCTTATGGTTTTCATCCCGGATCAGTTTCAGCATCCGGTCAACCAGTTGTTCCCTGGCCAGATGGTCGGGTATCATGATCGCGGCCTTCCGGGAAACAAGGGCCTCTGCGTTTCTGGCCTGGTGGTCTTCCGCCACATTGGGTGAAGGGACCAGTATCACCGGTTTCCCCACCAGGCACAATTCAGAAATGGTAATGGCACCTGCCCTGGACACGATGAGATCTGCCACGTTGTAGGCACAATCCATCTCCGAGATAAACGCATATACCCTGACCTGTTTTATCGCTTCCTCCCTGACCATTTTTTCTGCTTCTTCATAGAATTGGGAGCCACATTGCCAGATCACCTGCAGGTCATCCCGCTTCAGCCGGTCCAATCCTTCCATGATGCTCTGATTGATGGTCCGGGCACCCAGGCTGCCCCCGAGCACCAGGCATACCTGTTTTCCCTCCTGAAGCTGAAACATTTCCAGGTCTTTCTGACGGTCCCCGGGGAGCCGCATCAGCTGGCGGCGGACCGGGTTTCCGGTAAGGACGATCCGGTCGGCCGGGAAATATTGTTCCATGCGGTCATAGGCCACACAGATGGTTCTTGCCGAACGTGCCAGGATCCGGTTGGTTACCCCGGCATAAGAATTCTGTTCCTGGATCAGCATGGGCACCCCCCTCTTTGCGGCAGCCCTCAGGACAGGCCCGCTTGCATATCCCCCCACTCCTATTGCCACGTGGGGATCGAACCGGCGGACGATCCTGTGCGATTGGATCATGCTGATCAGCAGCCGCAGGAAAAAAGTAATATTCTTCCAGCTCCATTTCCTCTGAAAGCCTGCCACCGGTAATCCCACGATCCTGTACCCGGCTTCAGGGACTTTTTCCATCTCCAGGCGGCCACGTGCACCTACGAAGAGGATTTCCATGCCCGGATCCTTCTCTTTCAGGGCATCGGCAATGGCAATGGCAGGGAACACGTGTCCCCCGGTACCCCCGCCACCCATCAGGATCCTATATGTTTTCTGCCGGTTCATTCACATAAAATTCTTTTTTTTCATCCGCGGGTTCTGCATCCCCTTTACCCGATCCATTCTCCACCCGGATATCTGACTCCTCCTGTTTTTCCTGTTCTTCCCCTGAGCCCCAGCTGACTGACAGGATCATCCCGGTGGCTATGCTGGTGAAGAATATAGAAGACCCTCCCATGCTTACCAGGGGAAGGGTCTGTCCTGTAACGGGCAGCAGGCCAACAGCCACCGCCATGTTCACAAATGCCTGGAACACCAGTCCCATGGAAAGACCGAAAGCAAGGAAAGCACCATAGGTGCTCCTGCTCCGCCTGATGATCAGGCCTGTCCTGAAAAAGAGCCAGAGGTAAAGGGTAAGGACCAGCACACCTCCGATGATGCTTCCGTATTCTTCGATGATGATGGCAAAGATGAAATCCGAGTAAGGATGGGGCAGCAGGTTTCGCTGGGTACTTTTACCGGGCCCTTTCCCGAACAATCCTCCCTGAACGATGGCCACTTTGGCCTGATCGGCCTGGTAGCGATCCTCCTCTCCTTCCAGGTAAGCTTCAATGCGGTGTTTCCAGGTGGAAACGCGGCCATCCTTATTGAAAGCCAGGGTCACCCCGACAAAAAGCGAAAGGGCAAAAACACCCGTAAAAACCATCAGGAAAAGGTGCTTCAGCGGGATCCTTCCCACGAACATCAGGGAGAAGGCCGTGATAAACAGAATGGCTGAAGTGGACAGGTTGGCTGGCAGGATGAGCATGCACACCAGCAGGATGGCTGCGGCAATTTTCAGGAAGACACCCCTGAAATCCTTGATATTGTCCTGGTTGACCGACAGGATCCTGGCCACATACATCACCAGGGCGATCTTGGCAAAATCGGAAGGCTGGATGGTGAGACCGGTTCCCGGTATCTGCAACCAGCGTGCAGCCTCGTTATAAGAGGTACCGACCACCAGGGTAATGACCAGGAGGGGGACGGACAGGTAAAGGGCGAACACGGAAAAACGGCTGAACACCCGGTAAGGGATCAGGTGGACAAAGAAAATGACCAGCAGACCAAGCAGGACAAATTTCAATTGCCTGAACAGGTAGAAAAAGGTGTTGCCGGACCGGAGCTGGTAGGCCAGCGAACCCGTGGAGCTGTATACCGAAAGCAGGGAAATCACCAGGAGGATCAGCACCACGATCCATATGATCCTGTCACCTTTGATATATTTTCCGATTCCCATCAGTTTTCTGTTCCTGTTGTTACTGTTCCTGTTGTTTCTTTTGCTTCTGTTTGATCTTTAAAGATTCCTGACGGCATCCTTGAACTGCCTTCCCCTGTCCTCGAAGTTCTCAAACAGATCAAAACTGGCACACGCCGGGGAAAGCAGGACAGTTTCACCATCCCTTGCCAGGTAATATGCCGTCTTGACCGCCTCCTCCATATTCCCGGTTTCAATGATCGATTCCACTTTACCGGTGAATGCCTGAACGAGCCGCCGGTTGTCCTTTCCCAGGCATACAATGGCCTTGACCTTATTCTCCACCAGGTTGTACAGCTCACTGTAGTCATTGCCCTTATCCACTCCGCCGGCAATCCAGATGGTGTTCCCTTTCACGCTTTCCAGCGCATACCATGTGGAATTCACATTGGTGGCTTTCGAATCATTGATGAAATTGATCCCGTGTACTTTCGTGACGGGTTCAAGCCTGTGCTCAACCCCCTGGAAATCCATCAGTGCCTCCCTGATCACCTCGTTCCGGATCTTCAGGACATTCCCGGCAATCCCCGCCGCCATGCTGTTGTAAGTATTGTGCCTTCCTTTCAGGGAAAGTTCCTCCACAGACATGGAAAAGTCCACATCGTCAAATTCGATCCGCATCAGTTCATCATTTTCCACCCAGGCCACATCTTTTTCCTTTTTCTGGTAAGCAAAGGGAAGCTGCTCAGCCCGGGATACGATTTTTTCCAGTTCCTTGATGGTGATCTCGTCGTCGGAACAGAAGACGAAGTACTCATCTTCGGTCAGATTCTGGGTGACCCGGAACTTTGAATCCACATAATTCTGGAAATTGTAATCATACCTGTCCAGGTGATCAGGCGTGATGTTGAGCAGAATCGCGATATCGGCCCTGAACTTGAACATGCCGTCAAGCTGAAAACTGCTCAGCTCCAGCACATAATAATCATAGGCCTCGGTGGCTACCTGGTAAGCAAAACTCCGGCCCACATTGCCGGCCATCCCCACGTTGAGCCCCGCTTTCCGCATCATGTGGTGGATCAGGGAAGTGGTGGTGGTCTTCCCGTTGCTTCCCGTGATACAGATCTTCTTGGCATGGGTGAACCTGCCTGCAAATTCCACCTCGGAAATGATGCGGATGTCCTTTTTGCGGATCGCCCTTACAATGGGAACGCTTTCCGGAATGCCCGGACTTTTAATCACTTCCGATGCATTGAGGATCAAACGTTCGGTATGCCCTCCCGACTCGTAGAGGATGTTGTAATCATCCAGCAGGTCCCTGTAAAAAGGTTTGATCTTACCTGCGTCGGAAACAAATACATCATATCCCTTTTGCCGCGCAAGTATGGCTGCACCCGTTCCGCTTTCACCGGCCCCGAGAATGACGATACGTTCTCTGTTTTCCATACGCTTGTCTGGTTTTGAATTATCTGATCTTCAGTGTCACGATTGAAATCACCGCCAGCAGAATGCCCACAATCCAGAACCTGGTCACGATCTTGGGTTCCGGGTATCCCTTTTTCTGGTAATGATGATGCAGGGGGGCCATGAGGAACATCCTTCTGCCCTCCCCGTATCTGCGCTTGGTACGTTTGAAATGACTCACCTGGAAAATAACTGACAGACTTTCCACCAGATAGATCCCGCAGAAGATAGGGATCAGCAGCTCCTTGCGGATGATCACCGCGAATATTGCGATGATCCCACCCAGGGAGAGGCTTCCGGTATCTCCCATGAAAACCTGCGCAGGAAAGGAATTGTACCAGAGGAATCCAATGGTGGCCCCCACAAAGGCGCCTGCATAGATCACCAGTTCCCCTGAATCGGGAATGTGCATGATGCTCAAATAATTGGAATAAATGGCATTTCCCGACAGCCATGCCAGAATGCCCAGGGTGGTCCCGATAATGGCAGCAGAGCCTGTAGCCAGTCCGTCCAGTCCGTCCGTCAGATTGGCACCATTGGATACCGCAGTCACAATAAAGATGACAACCAGTACAAATACGATCCAGACCAGGTGATCGGCATATTTTCCAGAAAACCACACCAGCCACCTGTAATCGAATTCATTGTTCTTGACGAATGGAATGGTGGTCAGCGGTTTTTTATGCTCCCTGGTCACATAGAGGCTGCCGCTGTTATCCACCCGCATTTCCCGGGCTTTGTATTCCTCAAAGTTCTCCTCCGTGACGACCACCCTTTCCCTGATCTTCACATCATCACTCATATAGAGGGTGATCCCCACGATCAGACCCAGTCCGATCTGAGCCACCAATTTGAATTTGGCCCGCAGGCCTTCCTTGTTTTTTCTGAATACCTTGATATAATCATCCAGAAAACCGATCATCCCCAGCCACAGGGTGGAGATCAGCATGAGGATGATGTAGATATTGGTCAGGTCGGCGAAAAGCACCACGGGAACAATGATCGAAGCCAGGATGATCACTCCCCCCATGGTGGGGGTCCCCTGCTTCAGGTTTTGTCCGTCGAGGCCAAGGTCACGGACCGATTCCCCGATCTGTTTCCTTTGCAGGAGGTTGATGATCTTCTTTCCTATGATCAACGAGATCACCAGGGAAGTAATGACCGTGAACAGGGCCCTGAAGGAGAGGAAGTAGAACATTCCGGCTCCCGGGATATCAAACTGGTCAAGATATGTGAACAGGTGATACAGCATAGATCTCAGTTCATGTTCCTTTTCAGGATCTCCATATCGTTAAAAGACCGCCGTTCCCCTCTGATCTCCTGGTATTTTTCGTGGCCTTTTCCGGCCACCAGGATGACATCCTCCTTTTCCGCCATCACACATGCAGTACGGATGGCTTCCTCACGGTGTAAAATGCGCACGGTCCTGTCCATCAGTTCAGCCGGTATGCCACCCATCATTTCATCCAGGATCTTTTCCGGATCCTCGAACCTGGGATTATCGGAAGTCAGGATGGTACGGTGACTGAATTCTGCAGCGATGCGGGCCATCAGCGGGCGCTTTTCCCTGTCCCTGTCCCCGCCTGCACCCACCACGGTAATGATCTTCACCTCTCCGGGGATGATCTCATGGATGGATTCAAGCACATTTCTCAGGGCATCGGGGGTATGGGCATAATCTACAATCCCCGTGATCCCGCTCTGTGACCGGTAAGTTTCAAACCTTCCCGGTACGGGGTCCAGCTTGCTGAGGGCTTTCAGCACATCATCAGGATGATGGCCCAGCAGGACCGAAGCACCATAGACCGACAGCAGGTTGGATGCATTGAAATATCCGGGGAGCCTGACCCACACTTCCCTCCCGGCTATCAGCATCAAAGATCCTTCCAGGTGCATCTCCCTGATCCTGCCCTGAAAATCGCTCACAGACCTCATCCCATAACTGTATTTGCCTGCCCTGGTGTTCTGGGCCATCACCCCTGCATTCCGGTCATCGCTGTTGATCAGTGCGAATGCTTCTTTGGGCAGTTGGTCAAAGAACCGCTTCTTGGCCGCGAGATAACCCCTGAAATTCTTATGGTAATCGAGGTGGTCGTGTGTCAGGTTGGTAAAGATCCCCCCATCAAACCGGAGTCCGGCGATACGCTGCTGGTCAATGGCGTGGGAGGAGACTTCCATGAAGCAGTATTTGCAGCCCCTGTCCGCCATTTCCCTGAGATACTCATTGATCTGAACCGGATCGGGAGTGGTATGGGTGGCCGGGTGAGGCTCCCCGTCGATCATCACATGGATGGTGGATAGCATTCCCGCTTTGAAATTCAAAAGGCAATGGAGCTGGTAGAGCAGCGCGATAATGGTGGTTTTTCCATTGGTACCGGTCACACCCACCATTTGCAGCTCACGTGAAGGGTGCCCGTAGAATGCCGATGCCATGAGGGCCAGGGCTTTCCGGGAATCGGGAACCAGGATCCAGGCTACTTTCTGATCCGCTTTCTCCGGCAGTTCCTCACCCACCACACAGGCTGCTCCCCTGGAAAGGGCTTCCGCTATGTAATGGTGTCCATCTGTTACGGTCCCCCTGACCGCCACAAACAGGTCCCCCTTCCCAACCTTCCTTGAGTCAAACCGGATCCCGCGAATGGCAGGATCGCCGCCGGCACCTTCCATCCGTGTAATATCCAGTCCTGCTATGATCTTTTTCAGGTTCATCCTTCCCCGATACTCATCTTCAGTGATATGACCTCTTTTCCCCGGATCAGCGTCCCCGGCCTGAGTGATTGTTCCCTTACCGTTCCCCTGCCATCTACCACCACCTTTAATCCCCTGCTTTCCAGTAAATAAACAGCATCTTTCAATCCCATATCCACCACGTTGGGCACCATCGGATCGGGAATGGTGCGCGCATGGACCACCACACCTTCCGCCTCACTCCTTGTGGAAACCCATTTTGCATCCTCCTCCAGCTTCAGGGGCAGGTCCAGGTAACTGAATACCGATTTGAGTTCTTTGCTGTAACCGCTTTTGGAGTATGGTGCCTGGAGGATCCTTTCCGCCTGTTCCGGATCATCGCTTTGCATTCCATACTCACGTACGTATATCCGGTCGGTAATCTCCCGGAAGATGGGTCCGGCCACCAGGTTCCCGTAATAGATCTGTTTCGAAGGGGCATTCACCACCACCATGCATGAATACTTCGGATCATCGGCCGGAAAGTATCCCACAAAAGATGCCTGGTAAAGCGATTCCACATACCCCTCCTTGTTGAGCGCCACCTGGGCGGTCCCTGTCTTCCCCGCAATTTTGTAATGGCTGTTCAGCAGGTTGCGGGCAGTGCCGTTTTCCACCACTCCTTCCAGCATTTCTTTTACCTTTTCCAGCGTTTCACGGGAACAGATGTGGTTGTTCAACACCTCTGTGCTGAAACGTTTGACCGTCTTCCCGTGGGAACGCATCTCCTCCACGAAAATTGGCCTGACCATTTTGCCGTTGTTGGCCACTGCATTATAGAAAGCAAGCATCTGCAGGGGGGTCATCCGCACCTCGTAACCGATGGACATGAAGGGAAGCGAGAGCCCGGACCACAATTCATTGTCGGTATACTTGATGTCGGGTTCCCCTTCCCCCCTGATGGCAATCCCCAGCCTGCGGTTCAGTCCCATTTCATAAAGCCGGTTCACGAACTGCTCCGGCTTGTCTTTGTATTTTTCATACACGATCCTGGATATCCCCACATTGGAGGAGGCTTCGAATGCATGTTTCACGGTGATCCTGCCAAGCCCCTCCACCCCGCTGTCTTCCACCTTCTGCCCGTAGTAATAGGTTATACCATTACCCACATCCACCATGTCATCTGGAGTGATGTGGCCATCCTCGAGCAATGCGATCATGGAAGCCAGTTTGAAGGTAGAACCTGGTTCGGTGCTCTCTCCGACTGCGAAATTGTAGGTTTCCCGGTAGTTCCCGAACCGGTCCCTGGCCAGGTTGGCTATGGCACGTACCCGGCCTGTTCTGACCTCCATCAGGACCACGGTGCCATGATCCGCCTCGTGCCTGAGCAGCTGGGTAAAAAGTGCATTTTCCGCCACATCCTGCAGGTCCACATCAATGGTGGTGACAATATCATACCCATCCTCCGGCTCAATCTCATTGGCGTCGCTGATGGGCATCCAGATATCACCCCGGATCTTTCTCATCAGCCGGTAACCTTCCACCCCCTTCAACTCGTTCTCGTAGGCACCTTCCACGCCGACCACGCTTCTCAGATCCCCGCTCATGGTATATCCCACCGTCCTGGCCGCCAGCATTCCGTAAGGCCGCACCCTTTTGTTCTGCTGCACATACATCACTCCTCCCCGGTACCTTCCCAGGTTGTAAATGGGGAATTGTTTCACCTGCTGCAGCTGGGTATAGGTGACATTCCTCTTTACCAGGTAATACCTGTGGCCCTGTTCCCTGGCCCTTACCAGTTCTCTTTTATAGGTGGACCAGTGCCGGTCCTGGAACAGACCGGAAAGTGCCTTTGAGAGTTCATCCACATTCCGGTCAAATATTTCACGTGTGAAGGACTCACTCCGGAAATCCATCCGTATCTCATAGAAAGGAACAGAAACCGCCAGCAGGCGTCCGTCGGAGGAATAAATATTGCCACGGTTGGGCTCAATCACCTTGTGGCGGATGGTGCTGTTCTCTTCCCTGGCCCAGATCTCCTTCTCAAACAGCTGAAGATGCAGGGTCTTTCCAAGGATCAGGATTCCTGCAAGCAGCATTCCCAGATAGATCAGGGAGACACGAACCAGTATGTTCCGTTTCAGTGACATGGCAACTAACGAATCTCTGTCAGTTTCTTGGGAGGCTCAAGATTCTCTTCAAGACCCAGGTTATAACGATCCACCAGCCGCATCACCTCTGACTGCCGGCTCACCCTTACCAGATCGGAGGAAATGGTGATCGACTTGGCCCTCAACTCCTTCACATCACCCTGCAGGCGGCTGAGCCGGATCATGGTCTTTTCAGCATGGTTTCGGTTCGCAATGGAGATGAATGCGATGAGCACCAGCAGAAGGATAAACCTGGACTGTTTCAGTACCACCTTCCGGGTCAGTACATTTCCATTGATCAGATCCCGGAGGGTAAAAATTTTCTCCCGATCCTCCAGCGAATGGTCAAATTCAATATTTTCTTTCTCCCTTGTCATCGCTACTTCTTTTCTGCTATTCTCAACTTGGCACTCCTTGCCCTTTTATTGGTTTCAATTTCCTGCCGCGAGGGCCTGATTACACTGCGGTTCACCACCCTCCAGGGTGTTTCTGCCCTTCCATAAAAATCCTTATGAATGATTCCCTCCAGATTCCCCGATCGCATGTAGTTCTTCACCAGGCGATCCTCAACAGAGTGATAGGTGATCACCACCAGGCGTCCGCCCGGAGCCATGCATCCGGCAGTTTGCAGCAACATTTCCCCCAGCGCATCCACCTCCTGGTTCACCTCGATCCGCAGGGCCTGGAAAACCCGGGCGAGGAACTTGCTCGGAAAACTGCGGGGAATGAATTTCATGAGGGCCTCCTTCAGGTCCCCGGTGGTACCCAGTTCCCTTTCACCCCTGGCATGTACCACGGCCCTGGCTATGGCTTTTGCATTGTTCAGTTCTCCGTACTGCCAGAATATCCTTTCCAAATCCTCCTGTGAATACTGATTCAGAACCTGTGAAGCCCGTTTTTTACCGCGCAGATCCATACGCATATCAAGCGCCTGGTCAGAAGAGAAAGAAAAACCCCGTTCCGGGCTGTCGATTTGATGTGATGAAATACCCAGATCTGCCATGATCCCGTTCACCTGATCAATGGCATGGTATCTCAGGAAATTTCTTAGGTACCTGAAGTTTGCTCCGACAAATATGATCCGCTGATCATCCGGAACATTGGCTTTTGCTTGCGGATCCTGATCAAAAGCAACAAGCCTGCCATGTTTCCCCAACTTATTAAGAACTTCTCGAGAGTGTCCCCCTCCTCCAAAGGTCAGATCTACATAAATGCCCTTTGGTTTGATATTTAATCCTTCAATACTCTCATGTAACAATACCGGCTTATGATAGGCCATTATGTTTCTGGTTCCTCAAATGATCCTCCCAGGATTTTCTCCGCCATGGCAGCGAAATCCTCATCTGCCTGGCTCACCCTGCTGTACTGGTCTGATGCCCATATCTCGATCCGTCCCGACTGGCCCGCCATCACCACCTCATCCCTGATCCCGGCATATTCCAGCAGACGCTTTGGAATAAGCATCCTGTTGCTGGCATCCAGGGAAACCTCCGCGGTCCCTGAATAGAACATTCTCAGGAACTGGGCATGCTCCTTGTTATAGGGATTCGTCTTGCTCCTGATGATCCTGTTCTGGCGATCCCATTCCTCCATCGGGTAGAGGATCAGACAGCTGTCGAATACATCCCGCTTCAGCACGAAACCGTTTCCTGCACCGTCTTTGATCTGTTTTTTAAATGCAGCCGGAAACGAGAGCCGTCCCTTCGGATCCAGCCTGACAGTATAATCTCCGATAAAGGTTATCATTTGGTTTCCACAGGGTTTGAACGTAAAAATAGTACTTTTTCACCACTTTGTACCATTTTATCCCACTTTTTCCCACTTTGTTGATAACTTTTGCCCTGTACTGATCGGTGGGGATTTTTAATTACTTTTGTGATTACGGCTTATTCACAGTCCCGGGTGAAAGCAATTCATATGGACGAAACAACCCATAAAAAGAAATTTAAACCGGTTAATATCAGGGACTTATTCATGGATAAGAATCCCTCTCTCGCACGGTGGATCCCCGGGTTCGTATACAGGTTCCTTTCCCATATCCTTCGGATCGATTTCATGAATACCATTCTTTATCATCACGGCTATAAAAAAGACGCGGAATTTGCCCGTTCCTCCCTGGAAGTCTTCAATGTGAGTATGGAAATAGCGGGAAAAGAGAACCTTCCCGCCGGAGGAAGGTATATTTTTACATCCAATCATCCCCTGGGGGGCTTTGACGGGGTCATGATCATCTGTGAGCTGGATCGTGTCTATTCCCGTTTGAAAGTGCTGGTGAATGACCTTCTGATGAATGTCAGGAACATGGATGGACTCTTTGTGCCCATTAACAAGCACGGAGCCCAGGCCATGGACAATGTGCGCCGCATCAATGCTCTGTTTGAGTCCGATGCCCAGATCCTTACTTTTCCGGCAGGACTGGTTTCCCGCAGGAGAAAGGGAGTCATCCGGGACGTGGAATGGCAGAAGAACTTTATCACCAAAGCCATCCAGACCCGGCGGGATGTGGTTCCCATCCATGTCACGGGCCGCTGTTCAAATTTCTTCTATAACCTGTCAACCATCAGGAAATTCCTGGGGATCAAGACCAACCTGGAGATGTTCTTTCTGCCCAATGAAACCTATAAACACCGCAACAAGCACTTTGTGATCACCTTCGGGAAACCCATTCCATACCAGGTGTTTGACGGTCGCTTTACCCCGAAGCAGTGGGCCGCACTGGTTAAGGACCATGTCTATTCCCTTCCGGAGAACCCCCGGCGTTCTTTCAGCTATATCAATCATTAAAAGCAATCTGGCATGAAAATGAAAGAGATCATCCCTCCTGTTCCGCTCGAAGCCATCAAAAGTGAGCTCACCGGGGATAAATTCATCCGGAAAACCAACAAGGCCGGGAACAGGATCTATGTCATCAGTGCAAACAACGCACCCAACATCATGCGTGAGATAGGAAGGCTGAGGGAACTCTCCTTCCGCAATGCAGGAGGGGGGACCGGTCTGGAATGTGACCTGGATGAATTCGATACCGGTGAGCATTCATACCAGCAACTGATCGTCTGGGATCCTGATGAAGAGGCGATCCTGGGGGGATACCGTTTCTTCATCTGTGATTCCGGCAAATGGTTCAGGGATGGGGAGATCAGGCTGGCCACCGCCAAGCTTTTCAATTTTTCAGACCTTTTTGTGAAGGATTACCTGCCCCACATGATCGAGCTGGGCCGTTCCTTTGTCCAGCCCAAATACCAGTCCACCGCCATGAGAAGGAAGGGGATCTATGCGCTTGACAACCTGTGGGACGGGCTGGGAACCCTGGTGCTGGACTATCCCACCAAGAAGTACATGTTCGGGAAAGTGACCATGTACCTGCATTACCACCAGATGGCAAGGGACATGATCCTGTTTTTCCTGGACAAGTATTTTCCCGACCGCGAAGGACTGGTCACCCCCAAGGAGCCCCTGAAGGTGGTCACCGACAGGGCCAAACTGACCGCCATTTTCACCGGCCAGGACTACAGCGAGGATTACAAGATCCTTTCCAGGGAAGTACGCGCCTGCGGGGAGAACATTCCCCCGCTGATCAATGCTTACATGAACCTGTCCCCTTCCATGCGGAACTTCGGTACCGTGCTGAACAGGTCATTCGGGGATGTGGAGGAAACAGGCATCATGATTAATGTCAATGACCTCTATAAGGCGAAGGTGGAGCGGCATGTGATCAATTATGTTCCCAAACAGCTGCAAAAAATCAGAAGCATCCGCAGAAGGGATCTGAAGATCAAGCGGTTGTTCAGGAGATTCAACTTCTATAAGAGGGGTCATTGAATAACCGGCAGGGGATGATCAATAAGCGTGGGGGATGGATGACCGGCAGGGGATGATCAATAAGCGCGGGAATTGATGCCATGGATATAGTTCAGGAAAGACTGGGTGACCACCTTGTTTCCGCCCGGGGTGGGATAATCGCCGGTGAAGTACCAGTCCCCGGTATGGTCGGGAATGGCTTGATGCAGGTTCTCAATGGTCTGGTAGACGATCTTCACTTCTGATTTGACATCCCTGCCGGATATCATCTCTGCAATCTTCTCACTGATCCGGGCGGGAGTGAACGGTTTGTAAATATCTTTCACATAATTGACATGTTCCTCCGGGGGCAGGTCCTTCTGCATGCTGCACTTCTTGTAAACCTCGTTGATCACATGCTCCATCTCATGTTCCCTGAGCAGCTGGATGGCTGCCTGGAACGCAATGAAATCCCCCAGTTTAGCCATATCGATCCCGTAGCAGTCCGGGAAACGGATCTGGGGTGAGGAGGAAACCACCACAATCCGCTTTGGCTCCAGCCTGTCCAGTATACTGATAATGCTCTGCTTCAAGGTGGTCCCCCTTACAATGCTGTCATCAATGATCACCAGGTTGTCCTGTCCCGCCCGGATGGTACCGTAAGTAATATCATACACATGGCTCACCATTTCCTTGCGTCCCTTGTCCTGGGCAATAAAGGTTCGCAGCTTCAGGTCCTTGATGGCCACCTTTTCCACCCGCGGCCGCCGCGCAATGATCCTGTAAAGTTCTTCTTCGTCGTGCGTTTCCTTAAGCCCCTTCAGCATTCCCTGATTCTCCTTCATCATGTAGGTTTCTATTCCCCTGATCATCCCGTAGAATGCAGATTCGGCCGTATTGGGGATATAGGAAAAGACAGTGTTGTCCACATCGTGATCAACGGCATCCAGGATGTCAGGGACCAGCAACTCCCCCAGTCTTTTACGCTCCATGTAAATCTCCCTGTCACTCCCCCTGGAGAAGTAAATCCGCTCAAATGAACAGGATTTCCTTTCCTGCGGTTCCCGGACCTGCTCAAGCAATACCTCACCCGCCTTCTTGATGATCAGTGCATGACCCGGCGGCAGTTCACGGACCTGTTTAAAACCCACATTCATGGCCGTCTGTATGGCGGGGCGTTCGGAGGTAACCACGGCTACTTCCTCGTCATGGTAATAGTAGGCAGGACGGATTCCCCAGGGGTCGCGCATGGCAAACAGATCGCCATGTCCCATCATCCCTGCCACCGTGTACCCGCCGTCCCAGCGTTTACTTGCTTCACCCAGCACTTTTCCCACATTGAGCCTGGAAGAGATCATTTCGGTAATGTCCCTGTTGGTGTAACCCTGACTTTTAAACTGGTCGAACAACCGCTGGTTTTCAGTATCCAGGAAGTGGCCCACCTTTTCCAGTATGGTCACCGTATCGGAATATTCCTTGGGGAACTGGCCCAAATCTACCAGGATCTGGAAAAGCTCATCCACATTGGTCAGGTTAAAGTTTCCTGCCATGACCAGGTTGCGTGTCCGCCAGTTATTCTCCCGCATCACCGGATGCAGGTTTTCGGAAACGTTGGAGCCGAATGTCCCGTAACGCAGGTGTCCCAGGTAGGCTTCAGCCGCAAAGGGCAGGTTCATCTTTGCCCACTGCGGATCCTCGACGGCATTTGCATGTTTTCTTTCTGCCTTGCCGTAATTATTATGGATCTTTCTGAATATCTCATTGATGGCTGTGGGGCCGGCCACCCGCTGACGGTTGAAATATTTCCTTCCGGGAGGCACATCCATTTTCAGGCTGACGATCCCCGCTCCATCCTGTCCCCGGTTCCTCTGCTTCTCCATGAGCAGGTAGAGCTTTTCCAGTCCGTATTTCCACGATCCGTAAGTAAGCTGGTAATACACCAGTGGTTTCAGGAGCCTGATCAATACAATTCCACACCTGTGTCTTACCTGGTCGGTCATCAATGAAAGGATCTGTTAATCATTGTGGTTGATGTTGATATAATCCGGCACCAGGATGGGATTCGGGAAGTTTTCCTTCACGCGGTCATACAGCTTCAGCGCTTCACTCCTGGTCCTGCAATCCCCCACATATACCTTGAAATAAGGTTCTTCATAATGGTAGTAGGCATCTATCCCGGGATAGAGGGAAAGGAACCTGGCCCTGACCCGCTGCTGCTCCTCCTTGGCCCCTATGCCGCTATCTGAAAAGATCCTGATGCGGTATCCGGGAACTCCCTTGATCTCCTTATTCCGTGCCATGTGCTTGTGATAATTCACCACCAGCAGGCTGTCAGCAACGATTTTTACTTTTTCTTCCTGCTGATCCATCAACCTTGTAAGCAGATCTTTTCCCCCCCTTGCTGCCGGCAGCTCTGACTGTCCCCGAATTCCGGCGAGGGGAATCAACAGGCACACCATAAGCAGTACGATCAATCTCATACGGATAAAATGTGGAACAAAATTAATCAAATTTATATAGCCGCTGTCTGTCCCAATAAGATTTTGATTACTTTCACAAAATGCAGCGGAAAAGCAAGTTCAGTGTGAGACGAAGGGAGGTGGTCGCCGGCCTGGTAATCATCCTTGCATCTTTCGTTTACATCACTTCCACTGTTTTCGATTTCAATTTTGTAAGCTCCTATGCTACACTGCAGGAAGACCTTGTGTATTTGTCAGAGCAAATCAATAACCAGAAAATCAGTTCAATTGCATGGATCACCACCTCCCTGGTCACCCTGATCTCCATACCTTTCTATCTGCTGGTATTCCAGGGGAGGCTGTATACGCTCCATTACCTGAACAGTCTCTTCATGCTGGGGGCCTCCCTGGGATTCCTGCTGATGGGTAAAACGGGTATCGATCTTCACCAGATCATGGTCCAGATCCCCGTGGAAAATTTTGAGCAGGCCGGGGAGGAAATAAGACTCTCACTGCTGGAGCATTTCAGGCAGGAACAATTATTCAGACGGATCGGAAGCAGTTTCGTGGGATTATTCGCCATTGGACTGGCTCTCACCAAATTCAAACTGGGCAGGTTCCCGCTGTTTTCAACCGGCCTTCTGCTGCTGTCGGGACCTGTACTCATATTCTTCAACTGGTACGATCCCGATCACCTGATCCGGACCGCTGCCATAGCGGGCATCATGATCGGGGTGGTGGTGTTCTGTGTGAGATTGATCAACAGAGGGCTTTCTGACTAGCCTGATGGATGGATGATCGGAAGAAGCTATCCGCTTGGCCCGATGGGCGTGAAAGAATCAAGTTCCCTGTTCAGGACATCGCCTCGGTGACCGCATCGGAAACTTCCAGGTTGTGTGAGACCGACTGGATATCGTCGTCATCTTCAAACTCCTCGATCACTTTCATGATCCTTACAGCTTCCTCCACCGGCAGTTCCACAGTGTCATTGGGAATCCGTTGAAGTTCAGCACTATCCGGCTCCAGTCCCATTTCATGCAATTTTTTCTGGACCTGGTGAAAATCCTCCATGGAAGTGGTGATAATGAACGTATCATCCTCCATGTCCACTTCTTCCACCCCTGCATCGATCATCTCCAGCTGAAACTCTTCCGGATCCAGCTCTCCCCTGGAAAGGCTGATGATGCCCTTTCGTTCGAAGAGGTAACCCAGTGATCCGTGTGTGCCCAGGCTGCCTCCCCCCTTGTTGAAGATGGACCTGACACTGCTCACAGTACGGTTCCTGTTGTCTGTCAGGCAGTCAATGACCACCCCGATCCCGTGAGTTAACATTCCTTCAAAGGTAACCTCCTGAAAAGAGGAGCTGTCCCTGTCCGCTTTGGAGATGGCACGCTGGATGGTATCCTTGGGCATGTTCATCCCTTTTGCATTCTGAATGGCTGCCCGCAGGCGCGGGTTCATATCGGGATCTTGTCCGCCTTCAACTGCGGCCACGGTAATCTCTTTGATCAGCTTGGTGAACAGCTTTCCCCGCTTGGCATCATTCGCGCCCTTTTTTCGTTTGATGGTGGACCATTTGCTGTGACCTGACATAATTCCTGAATATTTTCTGCAAAATTAGAAAAATGCCGGCTTTCATAAAAGCGATCACAGGCTGATCACTTCCTGATTACCTGCACTCCTCCGAATACCACATCCACCTTGATATCCAGGACGGCTTTGTCTGCCGACCAGGAATCGGATTCATAGACCGCCGAACCGAACACAGCCGTGTTGCCATCCGGCAGCTCCGCCCCGGCAAACACCGCATCGGCCTTAATCCTTACGGGCATATCCCTGGAGATAATGATCTGCGATCCTCCAAAAATCGTACTGATCTTGGCACGAAACCCGCCTTCCCCCAGATCCACATCGGTAAAGTCATAAACCCCCTTCCCAAAAAGGACCGTGTACTCCTTTCCCGATTCGGGCCTGTCGTAAGTCCGTTCACTAAAAATGGTGTCTTCAGGTTCAAAATGATGGGAAGGCCATATGAATTTGCCAAATAATAGCCTGATTCCCAAAAGGATAAGGAAAATACCCACCAGTACCTTGAATACCGGAAAATCTACATTGAAAACCACCTTGATAATCAGTGCAACACCCAGTAAGAGTAAGAATGCACCCCAGAATAGTCCAGCTCCCATCTTCATCGGTTTAAAATTTAAAAATATTGTCATTGGATCATGGTACAATATTAAGGCCCCTTCTCTATTCCGGAAACAGGAAATCGGTAAACTGGCTGAAATTGTCGGTGAATCCTCTTTTTTCTACCTTTGTCCCCCATGAAAAGTGTTTACATAGAAACCTATGGCTGCCAGATGAATGTGGTGGACAGTGAAGTGGTGGCTTCCATCCTTCAGCAGTGCAATTACCGCCACACGGAGCAACCCGAAGAGGCCGACCTGATCCTGGTGAACACCTGTTCGGTCCGCGAGCATGCCGAACAGCGGGTAAGGGCAAGACTCCGGGAACTGGGTCGCATCAAGCAGCAGAACCCCCATCTGAAGATGGGTGTGATCGGTTGTATGGCTGAACGCCTGAAGGAGAAACTGCTTACAGAGGAAATAATGGTGGACCTGGTGGCAGGACCCGATGCTTACCGGAGATTGCCCTCACTCCTGCAGGAAGTGGACAGCGGCCGGAAAGGGATCAATACCCTGCTATCGGGAGAGGAGACCTATTCAAATATCCATCCGGTCCGCCTGGACAAAAACCATGTCACTTCCTTTGTCTCGATCATGCGCGGATGCAATAACCACTGTGCTTACTGTGTGGTCCCTTTTACACGGGGCCGCGAGCGCAGCCGTGATCCGGATACCGTGACCAGGGAAGCCAGAACCCTGTTCGATCAGGGCTACAGGGAGGTGACCCTGCTGGGCCAGAATGTAAATTCATACCGCTGGACCGGCAACGGGAATAAGGTGACTTTTGATCAGCTGCTGGGGCAGGTTGCCCGGATCGATCCCCTCCTGCGCGTCAGGTTCACCACCTCCCATCCCAGGGACATGTCGGACAATCTGCTGAAACAGATGGCCCGTCACCCAAATATATGCAAGGCAGTCCACCTTCCCGTACAGTCAGGCAGCACCCGGGTGCTTCGTAGAATGAAGCGCAGATACAGCAGGGAAGACTATATGAACCGGGTGGAGGCCATATGGAAATACCTGCCTGAAGCCTCCATTTCCTCTGATATCATTACAGGATTCTGTGGAGAATCGGAAGAGGACCACCGGCAGACCCTCAGTTTGATGGAGTGGGCAGGATTTGATTTCTCCTTCATGTTTAAATACAACGAGCGTCCGGATACATTTGCATCAAAGCATTACAGGGATGATATCCCCGAAAATGTAAAGACCCGGCGTCTGAATGAGATCATTGAGCTGCAGGTCAAGCTCTCCCTGGAAAGCAAGGAGAAAGAGGTGGGGCACACCCGTGAGGTACTTGTGGAAGGAACCTCCAAAAAGTCCCCGGACCACTTTTTCGGACGCACTTCCCAGAATAAGGGGGTTGTATTTCCAAAGGGAGGTTGCCGGCCTGGTGACTATGTCAGGGTGCCCATCCATGGCTGCACCTCAGCCACCCTGCTTGGCGGACATATCATTTAAGCCGGGTCAGGATGTGACATCCCTAATCCAGCACAAGCAGGATCTTCTCCTCTGTATTTTCACATTTACAGAATGTGAACCTGCCTTCCAGCTCAAGCAGGATAATCAACTCCTTCACCTCATCGCTCACGTTGCAAAGCTTGAACTCGTTTCCGTTCTTCTTTGCCCGCTCAGCGGTATCCAGCAGTACCTTGAAACCTGCAGTGTCGATGAACTTGATCCCTTCCAGGTTGAATATGACCGATACTCCCGGCTTATCCACCAGCTCCCGGAACTGTTTCTGCACCAGTTCTGAAAAAAGTGTATTCAACCGGTTCACCTGGAACAACTCCACCCTGTAACGGTTTCCTTCCCTAGCGACTTTAAGCATATCAATTCAGACTGTGATTGATTCTGTGTCCGATCAGGCCACAAAATAAACTGTATCATATACACTTCATATTAAAACAATATGAACTTTTCCACAAATCAATGTAAATTCTTAAGGATTGAGGTAATTTTTTGATGATCAGGAAAATTTCTTAGAGGTCAGGAAAGATCCAATTTTAAGAAAAGCTCCTTAAGCTGGGCATCGGTGATCGTGGAAGGTGTATCGATCATTA
>Ga0180432_10004449_pt1 | contig 19236 bp, 15 predicted proteins | sample SS_ome_10_FD_132414 | JGI IMG/M metagenome (GOLD analysis project Ga0180432, IMG submission 132414) | Hypersaline lake sediment archaeal communities from the Salton Sea, California, USA - SS_1_MS_2 metaG | ecosystem: Environmental > Aquatic > Non-marine Saline and Alkaline > Hypersaline >...
CATCGGGCCTCTTCCAGGGCCGCGTCCAGCCATCTGGCCTTTGCCGGCCATCGGGCCTCTTCCGGGTCCGCGTCCAGCCATCTGGCCTTTGCCGGCCATCGGGCCTCTTCCAGGTCCGCGTCCAGCCATCGGGCCTTTGCCGGCCATCGGACCTCTTCCGGGTCCGCGTCCAGCCATCTGGCCTTTGCCGGCCATCGGGCCTCTTCCGGGTCCGCGTCCAGCCATCGGGCCTTTGCCGGCCATCGGACCTCTTCCGGGGCCGCGTCCAGCCATCTGGCCGCGCGGAGGTCCCATCGGGCCCTTTCCAGCCATTGGGCATCTTCCGGGTCCTCGTCTGGGTGGCCCGGGGCGTTTCGCCTCGGGTCGCTGTGGCGGTCCCGGCCTTCGGGATTGTGCTTCCGGCCCGCGTGGCGGTCCCGGCCTGTGCGGCCTTGCCTGGGGTCCGCTGCCCTGGCCCGGCCCTCGGGCAAGCTCAATGGTATCGTCGTCCGGCTCATCGGCCTGGACGGGCGCACCGATCACCGGGAGCAGCAGCAGTCCCGCCAGTGCGACCAAGGGGGCGCATCGCCAAAAGCGACGCAATAATCGCGACTCAATCATTTCTCCTATCCCTCCTGATAGAGTGTTTTGCGCGCGCCTTTTACCCTATGCCCTCCGTGGGCACCGAAACGGCGGCGCTGGAACGACACATATTAAAACTCCGGCGCGTCCTGCCCCAACAGTTGTGAGACACGTTTTTCGACAATGCCTTCGCGGGCCTTGTTCCGCTGTTCAAAGGAATCGCGCAGGCGCTTCAACTCTTCTTCCAGCCTCTTCAATTCCAGCCGGCGTCGGTCCTGGCGGACCTGGAAATGCTTGTCCACCACTTCCTTCATTTGTTTCTCGATGGAGCTTTTCTCGTCGTCGGGAGCCTGCCGATATTGAACGGCCAACTCGCGGGTCCGGCGTTCCAGATCGTGATCGGCCTTGAGAAACTTGTACATTTCGGGGTCGCGCTGTTCAAGCGATTCCCAATTGTGGTGCGGCCAACGCGGGGACCCAAACCGCGCCCGCGGACCGTGCTGGCCGGGACCTCCGGGGCTGGAACTCCCAGGACCGCCGGGGCGAAACATTCCAGGCCCTCCGCCACTTCCAGGCCCCCCGGGACGGCGCATCTTAGGTCCTCCGGGGCCTCCAGGGCGATCGGCGGCGTCCGGCCCGCCACCGAAACCGCCGCCCGGGCGGCCCGGACCGCGGCCACCGTGAGGACCGCCGGGGCGCCTTCCTTCCATGCCCGGCCGCTCAGGGAAATCAGACCTCGGGCCCTCTTTGCCCGGTTCTGAATCGGCCGTCTCGCGGTTCGCTTTCCGGTCCCGCTTGGATGGTTTGTTCTGGGCGAAAACCGCACTGCCAAGCAAAAGCACCAGTGCAACGCCGCAGAACGCCGTAGCCGTCGATTTCATCAGCGACATTTTGGATATTCCTTACGATTGAATTGGGTCAAAGCGTGTGATCCTCAAAATCCCGCTCCATCTGCTCCATCCCGTCGAGGATCGGCTCGAACGGGCCGTCCAGGTCATACCAGTCTTCTTCCATGCGAATAACCTCCTCGCCGACCAGGGCCAACTGGTCGTCGAACGAATCGTCCCATGCCAGTGGATCTACGACCATCTTTTCCGACGGCGGGGCCACCGCAAGGGCCCTTTCCGGTTGGACCGCGGGCTTTTCCGGGAGCGGTTCGGCGACACGCTCCTGCCCGTCACCGGTTGCGGCCACTCCATCAACGACGTTCAGACCGCCCGGCCGGGCGTTACCGATCAGCAGCCACGCGGTGGTCACGCCGATCAGCAACGACGCGGCCAGCGTTGCCACGACGGCCATTGCCCCCCCGCTGCCCTGTGTTTTCCGCACGACGGGCCGCCGTTCAAACGGCTCCTCCACCGGCTGGGCCGTCTCGAGCAATCGCCCCAGCGCGAGCCAGCCTTCGCGCAACGAGGCCGTCTCCTCATTCGGCGGAACGTGCCCTTCAGACTCGGGGGCCGTCGCCTCTTCCAGTTGCCGTTGTAATTTGTCCAGTTCGTCGTTCACCGGTTATCCTCCACGAGCAGTTTTCGCAAGGCTTGGAGACCTCGCCGGCAGTGGCTCAGGGCCGTGTTCAACGGGCAGTCGACAATCCCGGCAATCTCCGCGAAACTCAACTCGCCGTAGTATCTCAGCATCAAAACCCGCCGTTGCACGGGCGAAAGGTTGTCGAGCGCCGCAGTGAGCTGCTCGGCTGCTTCCGCCTTCCTCAATATTCCCGAGGCCGCTGCATCGCGGGCGGCCGGTTCAATCCGCTTCCACTTCTCCTCGTCAAGGTTGATTTCCCGCTTCGCTTTGCGGCCGAGGTCGCAAACCAGCCGGTCGGCGATTCGCAGCAGGTATGCCCGAGCGTTCCCTTGCTCGCGATATCGCTGGCGCGCCTCCCACGCCCGGCAGAAGACCTCCTGGGCAAGGTCGTCGGCCACGTCACCCCGCCGCACCATTGCCAGCAGGTACCCGCGCACGGCCCGTCCGTGCTCGCGACCCCAGTCCGCGAACCGTCCATTGTTGCTCATTTGTGAGTCCGGAGGGGCCATCTTCATACCTAAACGCCGCTGGCCGGCAGTTATTGCAGGATAAGCGCGGATTTTGTCCGATTGTGGCCAAAAGGCCGGGGACCTACGGCAATTCCCCCCTATCATATTCCAAAGACGTGGAATCGGACAAGCACGGGGCATGGTTGGATTTTCATCATCCCCACGCTAAGATGAACCATGGTCCTCCATCTCTTTGAGGTGGCATACCCTAATTCGTGCCTGTTGCGGAAAGCCGGATTTTCGGGTGCCATGCCCACGCTCGCGTGGGCATGTCGTGAATCCCGCAAGAAACCGCTACATGCCCACGCGAGCGTGGGCATGGCTGGGAGTACTTCGCCGACGCGGAGGGCGGCAGCTACATGCCCACGCGAGCGTGGGCATGGCACCCAACTTTCCGCAACAGAAACTAATTCACATTGAACCGAGGAAAACGACATGACTCCATCCAATGATTCCCCGAGCGCCACTCGCCGAGAGTTCCTTCAGCGAAGCAGCCTGGTCGCCGCGGGCACGACCGCCGCCGTGCTCGGCAGTTCCGTGCCCGCTGTCCACGCCGCCGAAAACAACACGATTCGCCTGGCGCTGATCGGCTGCGGCGGCCGCGGTACGGGCGCCGTCGCCAACGCCCTGAAAACAAGCAACCAGGGCCCGATCAAGCTCTACGCCGCCGCGGATCTCCTCAAGGAGCGCATGGACGGCCGGCTCAAGTCGCTCGCGAAACAGTTCAAGGACCAAATAGACGTCCCGGAGGACCGCAAGTTTATCGGCTTCGATGCCTACAAGAAAGCCGTCGATGTGCTTGGCCCCGGCGACGTGGCCCTGTGTACCACGCGTGCGTACATCCGCCCGGTCCACGTCGAGTACGCGGTCGGCCGAGGCGTCAACGTCTTCATGGAAAAGCCGTTTGCGCCCGATCCGATGGGCCTGCACCGGATGCTCCGCGCCGGCGAAGAGGCCGAGAAGAAGGGGGTGAAGATCGCTGCCGGGCTGCAATGCCGCCACTCGCCGGCCCGGGCCGCCCTGATCGACAAAATCAACAGCGGCGAAATGGGCGAGCTTTCCTACATCCGCGCCAACCGCCTGACGGGCCGACGCTGGATGAAGAGCGCGGGTGAGAAGTCCAATAATTTCATCGACCAGCTCCAGTTCGGCAAGGCCCAACTGTTCTGGGTCGGCTCCGGCCACATGGTCGACAACCTCATCCACCAGATCGACGAGTGTTGCTGGCTGATGGACGACTGGCCGGTCTCCTGCCACGGTTTTGGCGGCCGCGAGGTCGCCAGCGACGACCACGGCCAGAACAACGACATCTACTCGATGGAGTACACCTTCCCGAACGGCAAGAAGGCGTTTTGCGGGTTCCGCCGCGCGTTGAAGGGCCACAGCGAGTTCGCCACGTTCGTCCACTGCGGCAAGAAGGCCGGGCAGTTCTCCGGCAACGTCCACAAGGCCACGGTACACATGTTCAAGGACCAGCGGATTGCGAAGGACAACATCGCCTGGTCGCCCACACCCGACGCCCGCAGCCCGTGGGACTACGAGTGGGTCGCCTTCGTCGAGAGCATCCGCAACGACAGGCCCCATAACGAGGCGAAGCGGGCCGTCTATGCCGACTACGCCGCGCTGATGGGCCGCGCCGCCGCCCACGCCAACCAGATCGTCACCTGGGACGACGTGACCAACTCGAAATTCCAGTTTTGCGACTACCTGGACGATTTGGCCTACGACAGTCCCCCGCCGGTGAAGGCCGACAAAGACGGCTACTTTCCCGCCCCGGTCGCAGGCGAGTGGAAGGAACTGTAAGCCGGAATGCCATGGCACCACGCCCCGGGCCAAGACAACCAAATAGGTTGTGTGGATATGGCCCGATAAAATTATTTTGTGGAATGTTGATGGCTCGATTTGGTGGTGTCGTCAAGTGTTTGAGGTAGAGTTTTCCGGAGAAATCTTGACGGACGCCGGTTGGCTGGATTAACATGACTCCCATGAAGCAATTGATACTTCCGCTTGTGCTTGTTGCCACTTCATCAATCGCCGGTTTGCCGGACGCACACGCCGCCAAGGTAACGCTCGACCTGACCGGTTGGAAAGACGTTGCGCTGGTCGGGGCGATCAACCGGTTCGACCAGGACGGCAACCTGCGGCGGCCGGTCGATCCGAAGGCGAAGATCGACGCCCCGTACGTCGACGCCCGGGCGACCAACGCCGGACGCGGGCAGTGGATCTTTGGTAACCTTCCGCCGGGCAAGTACGATTTCGTGATCCTGACGAGCGGCCGGCAGCGAGTCGAGGGCTGGCACTATGCCCCGGTGTTGGAGTTCGACCCGTTCTTCCCGGCCGACGCCAAAGTGGAAGACGCGAAAGTCCGCGAGCAGGTCGTCGACCACATCAAGAAATCGCGTCACTACGAGAACAAGGTCGTGCCGTTGGCCCTCGGCGGCGACAAGAAGGTCGTGCGGATTCTGATGATGCTGATTCGCGACCAGAAAACCAGCTACAAGGCCGGCTACGGCACCATGCGCCACGAAATCTGGCAATACACCTACAAGTACGGCGGCTGGGCCAAGGAAAAACGCACCCGCGTGCTCGACCGCCTGCTGCTGCCGGTCGAAGAGCTCCGCCGGTGGACGTGGCTCTGGGACCCCAAGCTCGGCGGCGTCGAAATCTCCAGCCAGCCGGTCACAATCAAGTGCGACCCCCCAAAACCATCCGGCGAAGAAAAACGCCCGGGGCTGTTTCCCTACTGAGATGGGCCGATTTGTGCGGTCGACCGGGCTGACTGCCCGGATTGCCATTCGGCCCGGTTCCGGATACAATAAACTCGGTTCTCGGCTGACCTTCCCTCCGACTGAAGCAGGAGAATGGACATGACGTCTCGCCGGTTTTTCATCCTTTTTGTTCTTTCGGCAGTGTCTGCAATCTGTGCCACGGCCGTTGCCGCACCGGAGAATCTTGCGCCGAAGGCGAAGACCTCGGCCACTTCGGAACATAATGCCCAGTACCTCTCGAAATTCGCCGTCGACGGCAAAATTCCGCCGGAGGGGAGTTCGGCGGCCGATCGCGGCGCGGCGTGGTGTGTATTGAAGGAGAAGTCGGGCGATGTGGCAGATTTCACGTTCGAGTGGCCCGCCCCGGTCGAGGTGGCCGAAATCGTCTACTTCGGCCGAACCGCGTGGTTCGTGAACGAGTGCTGGAAGGATTACGAGGTCTATCTCGACGACGCCAAGACACCGGCCGTGAAGGGCAAGTTCAAGATGATGCACGGTGCGCAACGGATCAAGCTGCCCAAGCCGGCGAAGGTCAAGCGGATCACGATGAAGTTTCTCAACTCCTACGGCGGCTACAATCCCGGCGCGGCCGAGATCATGGTCTTCGGCCAGAGCCCGTCGCCGAAAGACCTTGCGGCGGTGGAGAAGAAAGCGACGCTCAAGGCGCCGGGCCGTCCCGCGCCGCGCCCGGCTTCGCGACCTGCCGTGCAAGTCGCGGGAGCCGATCAAGTCGATCCCGAAAAGCTCCGGGCGTTGATCGTCGAACTGGTTGCCATCCACGGCGAGAAATATGACAGGGCCCCTGAGCATCTCGATCGTCTGAAGGAAATCAAGGACGACGCCGAGGAACTCAAGAAGCTGCAACGCGAGGTCCTGTTGTTCGACGTCGAGCGGCTGCTGGCGATCAAGCGCCACGAGATCAACGCCTCGCACGTTTACACGTACCACTACGAAGGCCAGCGCGACGGGGGCGGGCTGTACATCCTCTCGCCGCACGACCCGGACGCCGAGCCGGTCGAGATCCTGCCGTCCCCCTCGGGCCAGATCCTCGATTGCGACCTCTCGTACGACGGCCAAAAAGTCCTGTTCAGTTGGCGGCGGGAGCCCGGCGGGGGCTACCACCTTTGGACCGTGAACATCGACGGCAAGAACCTCACGCAATTGACCGACGGCGAGTGGCACGACTACAACCCCTGCTGGCTGCCCGACGGCGGCATCGCTTTCTTGAGCACCCGCGAGCCGCAGTTCGCCTATTGCTGGCACGCCCCGGTCGGGGTGGTACACCGGATGAACGCCGACGGGTCGGGCGTCCGCAAGTTCTCGTCGAACTACCTGAACGACTTCACGCCCTACGTCCTCAACGACGGCCGGATCATCTACTCCCGGTGGGAATACGTCGACAAGCCGGCCATCCCCATCCAGAGCCTGTGGACGATCAATCCGGACGGGACGGACCTTTCGGGCTTCTTCGGCAACCGGGTGCTGACGCCGGGTACGTTCATGGAAGCCCGGTCGATCCCCGGCACACAGAAGATCATCTGCACGATGACCGGCCACAACGGGCCGACGCGCGGGGCGATCGGCGTGATCGACCGGAGCCGGGGCGTCAACGCCCAGGAAGCGATCACGAACATCACGCCCGACACGCCCTTGAGCGCCGTGAACCAGGGCAACGGCAACACCGGCGGGAGCAAGCCGTACAGTTGCCCCTTGCCGCTGGACCGCCAGCGGTTCCTGATCTCCGCCCGGGGCCCGATCCTGGTGCGGACGATCGACGGCACGTGCCAGTCGACCGCGGTTGCGGCGCCCGGCGACGGGATGCAATACTTCAACGCCCAGCCGATCCGGCCCAAGCGCCGCCCGCCGATCATTCCTCCGACGATTGCCGAAGGGGAGCAGGAACCCTACGCGACGATCTACATGCAGGACGTCTACAACGGTTTGGAGCCGCAGGTCAAGCGCGGCGAGGTGAAGCGAATCCGCGTCGTCCGCGAATTGGCCAAGCCGCTTCGGATCGACCCGGGCAAGCGGGCATTCGGGTTCCAGTTCCCGGTGATTTCGTGCGGGGCAACGTACGCCGGCAAGCAGGTGCTGGGCGAAGTCCCGGTGGGCGAGGACGGCTCGGCCTGTTTCCGCGTGCCGGCCATGATGCCGATCTATTTCATGGCCATCGACGCCGAGGGCCGCGCGGTCCAGCGGATGCGGAGCTTCACCCACTTCATGCCCGGCGAAGTCCAGGGCTGCATCGGCTGCCACGAGCACCGGCTCGGGGCGTCGCGGCCGCAAATGGGCACGGCCTATAGCCGCACGCCGATGGACCTCGAACCGATGGAATGGGGCGGCGGCGGCTTCGACTACGCCCGGATCGTGCAGCCGGTCTTCGACAAACATTGCGTCAAGTGCCACAACTCGATCGACCCGCCAAAGAATCTCGATCTGACCGGCGGTGCGACCGATTTCTTCAACGTCTCCTACGATTGCCTTGCCCGGGAAAAGCAGGGACGCGCCGGCACCGAGTTCGTCAACTGGATCCCGACCTACAACGGCCACGAGCAAAACATCCTGGAGGTAACGCCGAAGGCCTGGGGTTCGCCGCAGAGCAAGCTGGCCGAGGTGGTGCTGGGCAAGCATCTCGACGAGGACGGCAAGCCGCGGTTTACGATGGATGAGAAGAGCCGCCGCCGCGTGCTGGCGTGGATCGACCTGAACGTCCCGTACTACGGCACCAGCGAAACGGCCTATCCCGACAACCGCGGGTGCCGGCAGATCGTGCCGCCGCAGTTGAACGCCGTGTTGGGCGACGTAGCCAAGCGGCGGTGTGCGGAGTGCCACAAGGGCAAAGTCCCGCGCCGCGAGTGGACCCGCATCACCGAGCCGGAACTGAATCCGTTCCTGGTCGCCCCATTGGCCAAGTCGGCCGGCGGCAGCGAAAAGTGCGGCAAGGCCGTTTTCCAAGACAAGAACGATCCGGACTACCAAAAAATCCTCGCCACGTTCGAGCCGGTCACGGAGATGCTCAAGAAGACCCCGCGGATGGACATGGTTGGAGCGCAACCATCGGATAAGGTGAGCCGGTGTTGTCAGTGAGTCGTGAGTCGAGAGTCGAGAGTCGAGAGTCGAGTGTCCAGAGCAAAAAAAGCCCTGGCACTGCGTGCCAGGGTTCTGTCGGAACCCACTGGCGAATTGGCCCTACGCTGAAATCGTAGAGCAGGACCATAACAACTCGGAGGATCCCATGGTTGCCCGTTTGATTGGGTCGGTTGTTGTCGCAATGGTTGGTCTTTTTCTCGCGACTTCTGTTTCGGCCGCCGAAACGGGGAAAACCGAGGACTGGGCGTCCCTGTTTAACGGAAAGGACCTCGCCGGCTGGACCGTCAAGTGTCTTCCGGGCGACCGCGACAAGGTCTTCTGGAAAGTTGCCGACGGCGCGATCGAGTGCGATTCGATGGGCCGCAAGAAACACGCTGACGCGTGGTTGATAACCGAGAAAGAGTTTGGCGATTTCGAGCTGAAGCTGAAATTCCAGGCATTCCGCAACTGCCCCGGCAACAGCGGCGTCCAGGTCCGCAGCCGGTACGACGAGGGGCCTGGAACGCCGCGCGGCGGCTGGCTCGACGGGCCGCAGATCGACATCCACCCGCCGGCCCCCTGGCGAACCGGACTGATCTACGACGAAACCCGCGAGGAAAAACGGTGGATCTCCCCGAGTCTGAAGAACTGGGCCATCAAGAAGGAGCAAGGGCCGAAAGAGTGGAAATTCAAGTACGCCGACGAGGGGGACGGTTGGAACACGATGCAGATTATCTGCCGCGGCACAAAGATCAAAACCATCGTCAACGGCATCACCATAAGCGACTACGACGGAAAAGGCGTGTTAGACAACGAGGCCCACCGCAAGCACAACGTGGGGCTTACGGGCCAAATCGCATTGCAACTCCACTCCGGCGACGAACTACGAATACGCTTCAAAGACATCGTCATCCGCGAGTTGCAAGAAAAGTAGCAGGCACACTCCGTGTGCCGTCCGCCGGTTGAAAGCAAGAACAAAGCAGGGGGCACCTGCCCAATCCGCGGCCGGTTACGAAGCCAAGCAGATTTCCTCTGCCTTCTGCCCTTACTCCACCCTTTGCCATTCGTACTCCCGGTTGCTTTCTTGATCCTGCAGGACCATCCGATCGGCCGTGAGTTCGAGAATCGGCTCGGCAACCCGGTCGCCGTAGGTTCGGTTGACGAAATCGACTTTTGCCGGGGGAGAGCCGCCAACGTTGCGGCGATTCATGCAGCCGTCTTCGACCGACCAGACCATGTCGAGTTCCAGACGGGGCGTGAACAGGCGGGCCTTGAAACCGGTCAGTTCGATGACCATCGTGGCCGTACCGTCGGGCCGTACCGTCATGGTCCGCTCGCCATGGTGGAAATTCGCCCAGACGCCGACGATCATTTCCACGTACCGGGCGTCCATGTCCGCCGGGCGTCGGGTGTCGAAAGTCGCCCGGATACGGAAACCCCACGCTACCAACAGCGCAATCCCGACGGTCATGATCGCGACATACGCGACAATCGCTCGAAAACGGGACCTCGGTTGCCGGGCTGTGCCGGGGATTCGGTCAACCATGGTGCTTACCCGGGATTGCGTTTGTGAATTCACCCCAACTTACCCAGAATATCGGCTGGCTGCGGTGTGGAACAGGGCAATTGAAGGTAACCCAGGGAGATCGGGGCCGGATGCCCGGAAAACGCGAGAAATCCGAGTGCTAGCAGTGGACGGGTATTCGCGTTCGACGGGCGGTTTTGGGTAGTGCAAAGGCCCGGAATCCCGGCCAACCCGTATTGGCGAATTCCGGCTCTTATGCTACCCTTTCTGCCCCCGGTGACAAAAACCGGCTTGCTCGGCGGCATGGAATTGGGCCTCCGGCGTGCTGGTTGACGCGAGGGAGCGTCACGGGAAATTCGTGTGTCTGTCGAGACCCAAGATCGGGTCCGACTGGCCGACAAGGAAGGAGGCCGACATGCATCTGAACCAGACCCAACAAACCCAGGTCCACATCCGCTGGATGATCCGGCGCGACATGCCGGAAGTGCTCGACATCGAAGACGGCAGTTTCGAGTTTCCCTGGCTGGAAGAGGATTTCATTCACTGCCTGCGGCAGCGCAACTGCATCGGCATGGTCGCCGAACACGAGGACCGCGTGGTGGGGTTCATGATCTATGAACTCCACAAGACCCGCATCCACGTGCTGAATTTCGCCGTCGCCCCCGGCTATCGTCGCCAGGGCGTCGGCAGCCAGATGATAGCGAAGCTGGTCGGAAAGCTGTCGTCGCAGCGCCGCAGCCGGATCGTGCTCGAGGTCCGCGAGACCAACCTGCCTGCCCAGTTGTTCTTCCGCGAGAGCGGCTTTCGCGCCATTTCGGTGATGAGGGCCTACTACGAAGACACGCCGGAAGACGCCTACCTGATGCAGTTTCGCTACCGCCCGGAAAAACCGGCCGTCCTCGAACCGGTCAACCGGATTTCGCGCCTGGCGGGCTGAACGGTTCGCTCCGAAACCTCGGGAACAATTTTTACCCGCCGGTCAATACACGCAGGGTATCGTCCCATGTTGTCGGCGTTTGCAGCGGAGATGCTTGCAATCGGCCTGCTGGGTGCAGCGGGCCTGGTGCTGGCCGGTTGGGGGTTTCTCAAGGTCCGCCGCTTGCCGTTCGGGCCGGTCCAGTCCGCTTTCTTCGGGCTGAACTACGTGGTCTGCCGAATCCATTGGCGGGCGAGTGTAAGCGGGCTTATATGTCTTCCCGACGAGCAAGGCGCGGTCATCGTTTGCAACCATCGCTGCCCTTTTGATCCCTCGTTCATCTACCTGGTCACAAACCGGCTGGTACACTGGATGGTGGCCAAGGAGTACTTCTCAAAACCTCTCTGCGCGTGGTTCTTGCGGCTTGCCGAGAGCATTCCGGTCGGCCGGGGCGGTATCGATACGGCGGCCACGAAACGGGCAATCCGTCAAGTGGCTGAAGGCGGTCTGTTGGGAATGTTCCCGGAAGGGCGCATCAACACGACCGACCAGACCCTGTTGCCCGGCCGCGCCGGCGCGGCGTTGATCGCCCTGAAGGCACGCGTGCCGGTGGTCCCTTGCTACATTAGCGGCTCGCAGTTCAACGGCTCGATCGTCGGAAGCATGCTGCTGCCGGCGAAGGTACACGTGAAGGTGGGCGAGCCGATCGATCTCTCGCCCTACTACGGTCGTGAGCGCGACCGCGAGGTTCTCCAAGAGTTGACCGGGCGTTTCCTCAAGGAGATTGCCCGGCTCGCCGGCGACACCGATTTCGAGCCGCAACTGGCCGGCCGGCTCTACAAGCCGGGTCTTGCCGGCGGGTAAATCGCCCGATCCTACTTCCTGAACTGCTGGCACCAGTAGATGGTTCCACTGGGCGTGCGATAGGCGGCAACCCCGATCCGGCGGTGCCGGGAACTGAGAATATTTGCGCGGTGGCCCGAGGAATTCATCCAGGCGCGGACCGCAGTCCTGCTGTCTTTGTAACCCATCGCGATATTCTCGGCAAACGGCCCGTAACAATGAACCATGTTCCGGTTTCGCGCCATCCACGCGCCGTGCCTTCGAGCCGACTTCATCAAATCGGGAGAAATGTCCAACGGCTTCAGTTTGTACTTCTCCCGCTGAAGATTCGTGAAGTGGATGATGTTCTTCTCGACCTCGATCAGCTCGACATCCTTCTCGTTGGATTTCGGTTCCTGTTTACCTTCCGGGTCCGCGCCCAGCAATACCGCCGCTGCGCACAATGCCATCTTCGCAATCATCGGTTGCTCCTCTTCAAGTAGGCAGGTTCAAGTGGTGGGAAAAATGTGGGGCTCTGAAGATATCCTATCGGAAACGGATTGCAAGGGGGTGGGCAGGGTTCAGGGTTCAGGATTTCCCTACAAACGGGTCCTCAGGGTCCTGAACCCTGAACCCTGAACTCCAAATCCTCAGCCTTCCTCCTTATAGTTGCGGCCAAGAGCCTCGCCATGTTACCCCACAACCGGGCCATGCGGACTACGGCCCGTCTGCGAGTCTTGCGGACCCACGGGTTTCCTGCAATAATCCCACTCAGGTGTTGATGGACCCCCGCGAACAGGAAACTTCACGATGAATCCCGCCACCACCGCCAAGGACACGCCGGGTCCGTTCCATCCGGCCAGTAGCCCCGACTACGTCCCGCGCGAGCAGTTGCGCGACCTGCAATCCCAGCGGCTGCGGCAGGTGGTCGGCCAGACCTACGAGCACGTGTCGCTGTATCGTCAGCGGATGCAAAAGCACGGCCTGACGCCGGCGGACATCCGCGGCGTCGACGACATCCACAAGCTCCCGTTTACCGTCAAGAACGATCTGCGCAATGCATACCCGGTCGGAATGTTCGCCGTGCCGATCCGGCAGATCGCGGGGCTGCACCCCCCCAGCGGCACGACGGGCAAGCCGGTCGTCGTGGCGTACACAAGGCGCGACCTGGAAGTGTGGACCGAGGTCATCGTCCGCTGCCTGGCCTCCTGCGGGATCCACCAGGGCGACATCATCCAGAACGCGTGCGGCTACAATCTGTTCACCGACGGGCTCGGCCTGCACTACGGGGCCGAAACCCTGGGAGCCACCGTGATCCCCATCTCGGGCGGCGACACCGATCATCAGATCATGGTCATGAAAGACTTCGGTGTCTCGGCCATCTGCTGTACGCCCAGCTACTTCCTGTACCTGATCGAGCGGGCCGAGAAGATCGGCGTGGACCTCCGCGAACTCCCTTTGCGGGCCGTGGTCCTGGTCGCAGGGTCCTGGAGCGAGGCCGTGCGCCGGCGAATCGAGGAGTCGGCCGGAACCAAGGCGTACGACACCTACGGCCTGCCGGAGATCATCGGCCCCGGAATGGGCGCCGAGTGTACCCGCCGCAGCGGCTTGCACATCTTCGAGGACCACTTCTACCCGGAGATCGTCGATCCGGCGACCGGCGACCCGCTCCCCGACGGCGAGGAAGGCGAGCTGGTGCTCACCACGCTCAGCAAGGAGGCCATGCCCATGATCCGCTACCGCACGCCCGATCTCGCGGCAATCGTCGCCGAGCCTTGCCCGTGCAGCCGCACTATGCGGCGGATCCGGCGGATCGGCCGGCGCAGCGACGACATGTTCGTCGTCCAGGGCATCAGCGTGTTCCCCTCGCAAATCGAGGCCGTCCTGCTGGCCGTCGAGGGCACGTTGCCCCGGTATCAAATCATGCTGACACAGGAGAAAGGGCTCGACCGGGCCGAAGTGCAAATCGAAGTCACACCGCAGATCGTCAGCGACCAGGTGGGCGCCATGGAAAGCCTGCAAAACAAGCTCGCTGAGGAGATCGAGCACACCTCGGGCATCCACATCCCCGTGCGGCTCGTCGAACCGCACACCATCGAGCGCACCGAGGGCACGGCCGAGCGGGTGGTAGACAAGCGGAGCACCTAAGCCGGTCCGAGGCCGCAACCAAAGAGATTGCAAATTGAAAATTGAAAATTGCAAACTGCAAATTGGTTCGAGCTTGCACCCGGTCGGTGGTTTTGCGGTATTGTGGCTGCGGATCGACCCCATTGGAAGCCGATTTCCAGCCGGGATGTCGTCGATCTTCAATCTTCAATCTTCAATTTGCAGTTTTCAATTTGCCATATCCCCGCGAGAAGACATGCTCGCACGGCGCGCAGAGGTTACGACGTAAGACTCTAGCGAACAGAGAACACAAGAACCGTCAGGAACCCGCCGATGAGAATCCCACAGCTTTCGCTCTTCATCGAGAACAAGCTCGGACGCCTGGTCGCCCCTTGCAAGCTGCTGGCCGACGCGGGAATCAACATCGTCACCCTCTCCTTGGCCGACACACAGCAGTTCGGCATCCTGCGGCTGATCGTCCGCGAGTGGCAACGGGCACAGGAAGTGCTCGAGGCGGCCGGACTGGCTGTCGCCGTGACCGAGGTCCTGGCAATCGAGGTCCTCGACCGGCCCGGCGGCATGGTCGAGCTGTTGGGAATCTTCGAGCAGGCGGGGATCAGCGTCGAGTACATGTACGCCTTTGCGGGCGCTCGCGCAGTGCTGGTATTCCGGCTCGACGACATCGATGCCGCCATCTCCGCCCTGGCCCGCGCCGGAATCAACCCGGTCAGCCCCATCAGTCTCTATGACCGCCTCGACGAGGAGTAGGACGGTTCCCTTAAGAACAAAGGGGAGCTGTCGTCAACGGAAAGGGCCGCGATTTCCAGCGGAAAACACGGCCCTCCCCTTCGTTCGATCGGGTTGCTCGCCAGCAGAGCCCGACTGGATGTACAGCATATTCGTGGCCTAATCCGCGTCAAGTCCCTTCGATTCATTGGTTTCATTGCCGGTTGCACCCTACCAGAGGGTTGCCGCAAAGTACTCTCCTTTGTTCTTAAAACGCACTCCCCAATCAGCCCGGCGCGCGCTTCAGTCGGATGAACCAAAAAGAAAGAGTTGGTAGGGGATTTTGCCAACGGCGGACGCGAATGGGGGAAAATAGGGACAGTCAGACAGTCACGAATGGCACTGCCGTGGGCGTTGTTCGGTACAACCCCTTGTATCGCAAGCACTGCTATCGGCGCAAGATGTTGTGGTTTTCAAGGGGCGCGGCAGTGCCATTCGGGACAATCACCTATTTCCTGAAGGCGCATCTCTCGAAAATAGGTGACTGTCCGACCCGTCCCGTTTATTTGCCCGCAGGGTTCCAACAAAAGGGACGGCGTGACCTTACTCCTCATCCATCATGGACCGCACTTGCCGTTCGGCTTCTTCGATCGTCAGCCGCACTTGGGGGATGTGCAAGAACGGCGTGAGCGTTTGTTCTTCGTCGTCGGTGGACGGGTTTTGGACCTGTTCGATCTCCTGCTCCAGGGCGTCGAGCCAGGGCGGAATGTCGAAACCGGCGCCGGTGGTGATCTTGGTGAACTGGCCGATTTCCTTTTCGAGCGCCGCGAACGCCTTCGATTGCCCGCCACTCTCCAGCTCCGCGACGGCCGGGACAACCAGGGCCCGGAGCCGGTCGATCGCCAGCGGCCGTACGAACCGCTCGCCCAACCGGTCGGCAATGCTCGGCAACCGCATCCCGTACTTCCGCACCAGGCCCGCTAGGCGTCTCTGGTGATCCTCGGCGATCTCGCGGGTCCGCTGCGCGATGGCCCGGTGCCAGATGCCGGCCGCGTTGTCGCGGCCGCAACGGACGAGGACCTCGTGTGCGAGCACGACCGGCAACAGGTTCCACGCCACGCGGTCGTAGTGAACCCGCAGCCGGAGGAAATCCAACAGCGTGTAGAGCATCTCCCCGCGGTCCGATTGGGTCGTGGTGCTGTTGTAATCGATGTACTCGTTGTAGTTCTCGACGACGGCCTCGAGGATCAGGTCCAAGTGTCGCGCAGCTTCGTTGCGCGGGATGGATTTCTCGATTTCACGCAGCAGCAGGAATTCTTCTTGGGCGCCGGGCTCTTCTTCGAGCGACCGCAGCCACGCGTCGGCCCCTTCGTGCAGGATGGCCCGAAGATTGCCGAGGCTCATGAACCGCTGGGTGAACAAGTCACTCCCGAAACGTTCGATGAACTCCTTAACCGTTTGCCATCGCCGCCGGTCGTTGACTGCTTCGAGCACGGAAAGCCGCACGCCGCGGCTGTGAACCAGCCAACATTGCAGCAGCGCCTCGCTGGTCTGTTCCAACATGGCAATTAAATCGATGTCGCTGTGCCGGGTCGCCTCCTCGCCCTTCTCGGCGTACCAGTCCTCGGAAGAGACGACCAGACAACGGACAATTGCCTTGCACCCGATCTGGAACATCTGGTCGAACTCGGTGATAGCGCCGTGGCCGACCGGATGATCGATCTCCATGTCCTGAACCGTTTGGATCAACCGGTTCGTTTCGTCGAGGAGCCCCAGCCGGGGCAAGTAGGTCAACAGGCGGCGCAGGAGGCACTGGAGACTTCGCGAGGCGACGATCCGCCCGGGATCGCCGCTGCGGGCCAGGGCAACGTAAAGGAGCGGTTGCGGCAGCAGTGCCTCGACCAGCTCCTGCCACACGGCGCGGACGCCGGCCACATCGCCCCGGAGCACGGCGCGGAGGACTCGCCCCGCCGGCACTTCCCAGTCCTCCCATCCTTCGGCCGGCTCATCGCGCCGCATGGCCGCATGGATCATCCGCCCGGCGTCGACCGTCTCGACGCAAGTGGCGATGATCTGGTCCAACAGCGTCTCCTTGATACCCCTGTGGTGATCGTACTCGATCAGGGCTTCCTGAGTGCCGCGCGGCGCCGGGATAGGATACCGGCCGACGGCGTCCAACAACTCCAGCAGATGCCGGCGATTGGTCATCGCCCGGCGAAACCACCCGGCCAACACGTCGTCGCGCTCGGTGAGAACCGACTCGTCCAGTCGGGGCGGGTCGGTGGGAGCCGAGGCCGTCGCGGCCAGCCTCCACAACTGGGCCAGAACGCTCAAGAAGCCCAATCTCGCGACGATCCGGTTGGCCTCGTGCACCAACTCGAAATCGGTCGGATTGTGCCCGCCGTCGAAAGTCTCCCCCTCGAAGCCGTCGTCCGTGCTGTCACGGTAAGTGACGTCTTCGTAGGCTGCGCTGAAGAGGTCATCATCATCGCGGGCTCTCTTGGGGGTCTCCTTGTCGTCGTCGCCGGCGGCGTTCTCGGCGACCAGCTCGGACTGGGGTATCTCCCAATAGTCTTCCGCGTTGGCTTCGAGGCAGTCGAAGAACTTCTGCGTCAGGCCCCACCGCTCTGCCGGCGAAATTTCCCGCCCGGTCGTGTCGTCATCCGGCCGCCAGAGGTTCTCCATCCAACTGAGTGCCAGATCGTGGAATGCGTAGTTTTCCTCGACCAGCGGAATGTGCTCGGATTGGCTGAGCCATTGAATCAACAAGGCCATGGCAGCGACAAGGTCCCGCTGCTGAAGCAGGGCTTCGACGACCAGCGCGTAGGCTTTGGGCGATCGAAACTGGTCGACGTGCCCCCGCCAGAAGGCGATGTCGCCGGCGGCGGTTCCCGCCTCGTGCCACGCCCCCAGCGCGGCCGCCACGTGGTCGGCCGATTCGCGCGTCTCGCGTCCCGAGATCCCCTCGACCGATCCGACCTCCGTACTGGCGAACGGGTCCCACCAGGCAGCCAGCTTCCCCGCCTGCCGGGAGATGATCTCCCGGAATTCGGTATTTCCCGTCGCCGCCGACTCTTTTTCAATCAGGACGTAAAGGCCGAACAACTCGCTGACCACGTCGATCAGGTCGTCGATGCGATAGTCGTGGATGCTGTTTTCGACGGCGGGAAAAAGGGAATACTGGCCGCCGAAGCCGAGGATGTTCCACGGATCGACAATCGCCCCGCACTCGATCCCCCGGTGCAGGAGTTCGACGATCTCCTCGGCGATGTCGGCGGCTGCGTCGAGTTCGCCCGACTTAATCTCGCGTTGGGCGATAGACAGCCGGCAGTAGATGTCGCAGAGGATCCGCGCCGAGGCGACCGGCACAACGCGGATCTGCCGGGCGGCGGCTTTCGTGTTGCCCATCCTCGCAAAGAGCTGGGCAAGATGTACGTGTTGCGACTGTTCGGCCCGGCGGAGCCCCAGGCGATGATTGAAATCCTGCCGCGCGCCGCCGAACGGTTGATGGAGCTTGACCGCTTCGAGCCGCAACCGCTCGACGTGCGGGAATTTCACCCGCTCGATGAGCCGCTCGTAGAACTCGTCCCGGTAGCGGGCGATGTGCTGAACAAGCGTGCCCAACGTCGTCTCCGAGTCGTGTGCGTCGGGCCTGTTGCCGCTGACGCCGGAACCCATCAGCATGGTCCCGGCCAGCACCGCCGCTTCCTCAAACAGGACTTCCTCGCGGGGTAACCGGCCGCGATGCTCGATCCGGGCAAGCATCGCATCGAGCGAGACCTGCTGCACGACGAACCGCCGGCAGCGGCCCGAATTGTCCAGGTGGTTCATGTCCCACTGCCCGAACAGGTAGTTCGGACGCTTGTTGACCGGATGATCGAAATCATACGCCCGAGGGTCAACCGCCAACTCGTCGAGCAGGTTCGGATCGAACCAAGCGTCGAACAGCAATGATGAGTCTGTTGAGTTGAGGATCTCCAAGGCCTTTTCGATCAACTCGGCATAGGGCCCCGCCGATACGCCGGCGTCCCGTATCCACAGGGGGATGGGGCGGACCCACTCATGGGTGTAGGGTTGGATCCTCTGTTCGCCTTCCAGGACCGCCACCGGCCGGTGGCCGATATAGTCGTTGATCTGACTGATCGCCCCCTGGATAATCCGCTCCTTTTCGTTCCACGGCCCTGCCTGATGCAAGACGGCCTCGCACACCCGACCCATGAACAGGGGCTGGAACAAGAACTCGGCCGGTTGGTGGAACAACAGATCTTGATGATGCTCCCGATAGGCGAACAGAAACTCGTCAAATACCAGGGGGATGATCGCCTCGGCCTGCTCTACCTGCCCGAACGCGTCCGACTTGCCCCGGAGTTCCTGCAACTCGGCTTCCAGCAGCAGGCCGAGCATTTCCCATGCCGGCTCCCCCTCAATCATGGCATATAACGTGTTCAGGTTTTTCAAGAACCCGGCATCCGGCGCCCCGTTGGACAGATTCAGGTAGCCCAGGATTTCCCTGGCAGTCTCTCGGGCATCGGAAGCTGAGTGGTCTGGTGTCATGCCGAGCTAATGGGTACCGGTAATCTATTACTATAAAGCCGCGACCGGTGAGGCTGTGACTTTTTGTAGGGAACGCCCTCTGTGGCGTTCCGAAACCCGGAAAACACGCTCGTTGCTGCTTCCCGGAACGCCACAGAGGGCGTTCCCTACAGA
>Ga0180432_10004450_pt1 | contig 19236 bp, 12 predicted proteins | sample SS_ome_10_FD_132414 | JGI IMG/M metagenome (GOLD analysis project Ga0180432, IMG submission 132414) | Hypersaline lake sediment archaeal communities from the Salton Sea, California, USA - SS_1_MS_2 metaG | ecosystem: Environmental > Aquatic > Non-marine Saline and Alkaline > Hypersaline >...
CTTCAATCTGTACCTGCGTAGAAGCACAAGTTTGGAGCATATTAATCATACTGCGAATGTCTGATTTAAATTGAATTTGGATATTTGTTAGAACGCTGTCCTTTATTTTCAAATTTTCACCATTAGAAATATTTTTCAAAAAAGAAAAAATATGGTGTCCGGGGAGTTGATTAAATCGAACCTTAATAAAATCATTTTGTAGATTTTCATTTATTTTACCAATGTAATTACAAATAAGACAAAAGCGAACATTCAAATGTGTTGTTGTTTGGATAATGTGTCGCAATGTCTGCTGGGCTACATCAGTCATATAATCAACTTCATCTAAAATAACAAATTTAATGCCAGGGAAAAACAATTGTTTCATGTGTACGAATTGGTGGATTTGAGTTCGCACGATTTCTACCCCGCGGTCATCCGAGGCATTTAGGTGAATAGTTAAAGCCTTGTGTTTTTGCCCGAGTATTTCATGAAACTTTTTTACGAGATTAATAATGGTTGTGGTTTTGCCCGTTCCCGGCGGACCGTAAAAAAGCATGTTGGGAAATTCGCGGTGTTCTAAAACATTGCAAAAAATCTGGCGATTAATGTCACTCAAAATAACATCTTCAAATTGGACGGGCTTGTATTTTTCGACCCACGGGGTCTTGGCAGAATAAGATGAAATGGAAACATTGTTATAATCATTTTTATTTGTTTCAATGGAAGCAGTAGTAGTGTCCATTTAATTAACTATTTAATGTTGAGTATTCGTTGCCTTGTTCTTTTTCATATTTTGTTTGTAAATTATTTTCATAACTTTCACAACTAACAAATATGAAAAAGAAAAAAGAAAAGAAAATATCTCAAAAATGAACCAAAAATTGTAAAAAATATTCATAAATGAGTGATGATTTCATAAATGAGTGGTAAAAATAATTCATTGAAAATCACTAATACGAACAACTGCATTTTGTGTTAAAGAAACCGGAACCCATTTTTTAAACTTTGGACTATATTCGCACAAGATTGTTTTGGACGCAGTAATATCTACATTATTATTATGCGAAGTTTCAAATTCTTCTTCATCGTCACTTTCTTCCAGCAAATCTAAATTATGGATTTCTTTGGTGTTGCGAAACAAATTATTCATCATGAGACTAGTTTTATAATTGGGAATAAACGCCATATCAATAAACACTTCTTTTTCTTTTGCATCATTTATATCTGTATTGCTATCATCCATCGCAAACAAATTATAACAATCTTGACGAAGCAATGGATATGCTAAAAATACAGCATGAGTTAAATTTTTTACATTATTATTTTTGTTGATTTTAATAGTGCTTGTACTTGTATTTGTTGTTATAGAACCAGCATTCCCCAATTTATGAGTTTGATTTTCTTTTGTTTGTGAAACCGATGCAGTAGCAGTAGTGGCAGTATAAGTAGAAGTACAACCATCATTCGAGATTTTATTTTTGGTAGGTTTGAAATATTTTACAAACTGTACCTTTTCATTTTCAGATTGGTTCATATAGCGAAAGTAAATGTATTGGACGTTATAGGGAAGGTCGTGAATTTTTGAAATAATTTGTGAAAATTGTCTGTCCATAATTGGAGCACCAATGTGCAAAGCATGATGTTGGATTAAAGGGTTGCGAATCGTCGCAACAAAGGTTGTATCATTGAAAATGTAATTCAGTGTTTGCAAATATTGTGCAAAAGTTTTATGTCCCGATATGTGTGCGGTTTTGGTGTCGTAAATATGATTAAGTGCAAAATAATGTGAAGACATTTTAATTGGTCTAAACATGATGCCGTGAAAAATGCGGTTATGTCCGTCGGGCCACCATCCCTGAGGACATGAAACAGGGACGTAAAATATGTGCTGAGTATGCAAATGGTTCATTGCATTGCCTGACGACTCAATGAAAATACAAATGGCGGTGCTGGGACGATGGTCGCGAAATAAATGGTCTGTGGTGGTGAGCCACATGAAATATTTCGTGCCATAGGGTGTCGCGATATATATGTCTGCATTATGAACTTTCTGATGCAACAGAGTTTCATTACAAAGTTCTATTTTTGGAAAAAGACTTACAACGCGTTTTTTCTCATTAATATTGGAAACTACGACAGAATTCGGGATTTGAATTGTATTTCTTCTTTTATGCATCTACTACAATTCAAACGATAAACAATAATAAAACAACTAAAAACAACAAAAATTAAACCAACAACAAAATCAGAAACAAGCCAAAGAACAAATAACTTATTTATATGTATATTTTATATTTATTTCATTTTTCATAAAATAACGATGCGAGGACGACAGATAATGAAAAAAGAAATGTATGCACCTCACAAAAATAAATCAAATCAAATCAAACTAAACTTTAACATTTCCAGCGAGTTCCACATTCCAAACACGTCACAAAAACAGTCATCGGTTCATCCGCACTTCGTGTTTGCATCTGATAATAAGTTGTCTTGCGTGAATGACACTTGCGACATTCAAAAGCATCCGTCATTGATTCGACGGTATTCTCCTTTTGCCGTTGAATTTCAAATTCCCGCTGTTGGATAATTTCTTTCCACAATGAAGGTTCCATTTCCATATGAGTCATAAACGCCAACTCATGGGGCAATTTTATCTTTTCCACTAAACATTTTACCAGATAAATGTTCTTTTTAAAATTCACATAAATGCTGCGTAATTTATAGATGTAAATAGTTTCAAAATATGGATTTCCCCATTCGTGTATTACATTATATTGTTTGGAATATTGAATGGAGAAATTTAGTATTCCCTTTTCAAGATTATTAATGCAACTCTCTATAAAATTATCACTTTTATAAGTATTTTTGTCATTGTCAGTTTCACTATTGCTGTCAATATTTTCTTCATCATATTTACTCACTTGTTCTTTAAATACATTGGTTAAAAGAATACGTGCTTTTTCGCGAATATCATTATTTTGTGTTTGCATATATATATACACACAACACTTAAAACTAACTTTATTTATCTTACTTGTAAAACGTGTTTTGTTTTATTTCATTTTTGCAAAAAATTACAATAAAAATGAAAATAAATAGAAACAAAATGTATAATAAATAAAGGTAATTGAGAGGAGAAAAAATAAAACAAAATAAAATGACGGACATTATTTCTCCCTTTATGTTTAACAAAGAATACTTTGAAACAAACTATAGTGAGCCCAATAAAATTTCACCAATTAATACTGCAGCTGCATTTGCATCTACAATCGCTTCCGCAACTGCATTTCCTTCCAATGTTCCATCATTTGTATTTCCACCGGTGTCTGTATCAATACCTCAACCAGATACAAATACAAATACAAATACAACTGCAACTGCAACTACAAACGCAACATCAATTCCTCGTTTAGATATTCCATCTTCTTCGGTCAAAATGCCAGAGTTTCATTGCGAAAATAAAGCACATGATTCATTATTTGTTTGCTTTTATGTGCTATATAAAAAAGATGCAATGTTGTATTATCGTGATGCTCGTCGTTGGGAAATATTGGAGCGACAATATAAAATTCAGTTTGCAGAAACTTTGCGCGAACCGAAAAATAGTGAAAAACTGATGCATTTATTTCCCAAAAAGGGCATTAGCAAAGGTGGCAGCGGCAGTCAAATTGGAAAAATAGACGATGAATTAATCAATGAATGCCGTAAAACAATCAGCATTAAAACTTTCATTTCTTTATGTTGCATGCAAAATATAAATGTTGTATTGGCAGACCACGATACAAAAACAATGTGTATATTAACAACAACCAATGATAATGATAATCATGTTCCCACCACCATTATTCATATTTCTAATGAAAAAGCATCTATTGCATGGAACACTGATGCAGAATATCTAAAACAACAGACCCAAGATTATTCCTTTGTTTCGCCATCTGCGACTTCTTTTACGCAACATTTGATGGAAACGACCAAAGGCAATGGAAAAAGTAAAGATAAACATAATGCGACTGAAAAAACCCAAGCATTAAATATTACTGGTTTGCTAAAAGGTGTTAATGCGTATAAAATGGAACAATTACAATCCATGTGCGAAGAATACAATATTAATCACACTCAAATAAAAGGAACTGGTAAAGGTGGAAAAATAATCAAAGCTGATTTATACAACAGCATTCAAACACATTTACATGAAAATACTATACCTCCTACTAAATTTTAATGTTGCATGCATGCACACAAAATACACAATCAATCATCAACCACTAAAAAGAAAATAAAAAGAGAATAAAAGAAAACAAAAAGAAGAATGGATATTGTCAGTGTATCATTATTAACGGGATTTTTTGGCGATTTTGTTTTGCAATTGCTAACAAAATACACAAATTTAGGCGGCAAAACTGGATGGGGATTAATTCCTTATTTTTCCCAGCATGGTTCTATTGAAGCTCTATTTACTGCGGCAGGAATGATGGGTATTTTTTATGTGATTTATTTATACGTTTTGCGATTGCCATTGAATTATATTTATCTGGCTATTTTTGGCGTTTTGTTAGATTTTATCTTTCGCAAAATGGAATTATTTCCCAGTTTAGATGGATATTATCACCATTTGAATTATTTTTGGTCGGCCGTCTGGGGAGCCATTCCAATGATAATGCCCCTTTTTTTCCATCAATTTTTGATTTGATTTTATTTGATTTGTAAAACAAAAAACAATATGAAACATTCACCCGTTAAAGAATAATAATGAGTGAATTATTTATAACACCGACACCGCCTTCTGTTAGCCCTGTTCCTATCCATGTCCCTGTGTCTTCTGCACCATCAATGCTTGGAGTAAAACTGGTGAATTATTCACAGGGATTTTCCAGTGACAGCAATGACAACAATGGAAGCACAGGTAATTTAGAAGAATTCATTTGTTATTGTGCGCGTGTTTCTAATCCAAGCAACCAGATGAACACAGAAACCAATTCACGTTTAGTGAAATATTTGATGAAACATCATCATTGGTCCCCTTTTGAAATGGTGTCGGTGTGTATGGAAATTAATGTTCCACGCGACATTGCCCGACAAATACTGCGTCATCGGTCCTTTTCTTTCCAGGAATTTTCGCAACGATACGCGGAGCCGGGTCTTGGTTTTGAGATGCGAGAAGCCCGGCTTCAAGACCGCAAAAATCGGCAAAATTCCATAGAATTAGAAGATAAGGAAAGCAATGCCATACATCAGCAGTGGATTGAGGAGCAGAAAAAAGTAGTAAAACAGAGCCAAAGTGCATATCAGTGGGCAATTGAGAATGGTATTGCCAAGGAACAGGCTCGCGTGGTATTGCCAGAAGGAAATACAATGTCGCGCATTTATATGAATGGAACCTTGCGGTCTTGGATACATTATATTGAGTTGCGCAGTGCTGAGGGAACGCAAAAGGAGCATCGCATTATTGCAACGGAATGTGCCAAGGCGATTAAACCCATTTTTCCAGGAATTATGGATTTTGTAAAAAATGAATTTTAATTTCAAAATTAAAACCATAAATCACAACAATAAATATGAACCTTTTTATACTATCATTAGACCCCAGAAAAATCGCCGAATATATGATGGATAAACATATAAGTAAAATAATTTTAGAGGCAGTTCAAATGTTATGTTCGGCATTAAGAGTATTGGAACCAGATGACGAAGAAATAGATGCAAAAGTGTATAAGATGGCGCATAAAAATCACCCAGTTACGATTTGGTGCAGAACCTCACGCGAAAATTTTGAATGGACTTTGGAACTGATAGAATGTATGCACACCGAATGGAAATGGAGATACAATCATAAAGAAGACAAAAAACTGACCCGCAGCCACGCACGGCCGCCACAGGCCACAAAGAGAAGAAGACACCCCCCCGACCGTTTCTCATTTTTTCGCGAAAAACAAAAAACGAAAAACAACAAAAAACACAAATCTTATGTGATGGCTGAATATTTGAAGGAAAAAATACCAGCAGAAACAAAGTTTCCAGAAAAAGGATTGACAAAATTTGCATTAGCGATGCCGGATGAATACAAATGCGAGGACCCAGTGAAAGCTTACAGAGATTATTATATGTCGCCAGAGAAACAAAAGATTGCTAGTTGGAATAAAAAACGTTCAATGCCCGAATGGTACATTAAACAAAGCATCACTGAATAATTTCATTACTTTTGTAAATTATTAACAATAATTAACCATCGCCATTTTTTATTTTACATTTACATTATTTTGAATAAAAATGAAATAATATAAATAACTTGTTATTATAGTAGATAGATAAAGGATTGGAACTACTAAAACAATGCCTCCAAAAAAATCAGTCCCAAAACTGGAAGAGGCGGATAAAAAAGAACCAGTAAAAAAGGAAAGAAAACCAAGAAAAACAAAGGTTGCAATCATTGAAGAAAAACGAGAACCTCCACCAGTTTTTGCACCTATAAATCTTGTGGTTGCCGAAAATCAGCCCGCAGAAATATTGCCCGAAGAAGTGTTGGAAATAGAAACATTGGAGAAAGGCAACGATGTTAAAAATCCACACCAACAAGAAAATATAACACTAAATGTGGAAGATGCCGAAGTAGATGTGGATACAGAAACGGAAGATGAAGATGAAGATGAAGATAAAAGTGGAGATAAAGACGTAGAAGAACAAGACGCGGACACAGAACAAGAAGAAGCCGATGAAATAGAACCCGTCATAAAATCCAAGCCTCTTGTTAATGATGAAATATATACTCAATCTATTCTTTGGAAATCTATTGTTTTGTCTATGGACCAAGTTGGAGGAAACTTGAAAGATACTTTAAAGCACGAAATTTCAAGTATGGTGGAAGGAAAATGTATTGTTGAAGGTTATGTAAAAAAGAATTCGGTGGAAATATTATCGCATTCGTGTGGTGTAGTTCGTGGAAATAACATTGTGTTTGATGTATCCTATTCATGCGACATATTTTTACCTTGTGCGGACATGGTTTTGGGACAATGCATCGTTACCGAAGTGCTAGAAAGTGCAGGTGTAGAAGTAAAAAGCAATCAAAGTCCTAATATATTTATTGCGTATGTGTATCAAGACCACAATTTCGACGACCGAGATTATAATGTAAAGGTTGGAGACGTGGTTACGATAAACATTGTTGATTATCGTTTTGAAATATATGATGAATACATTACTCTTATGGGTGAAATTGTGTAAAAGACATGCAATATCAATTTTTATGGTTTCATTTGTAAAATAAAATAAAAAATAAAATACAAATAAAACATTATTATTATTATTTTATGTTTGACTTGACTACGAAGATGCAGATGGAATATTTTTTTCTTGGATTTTAAAGTTGGAATATTCTTCGTGATACTCGGGCGTCATTTTTGAAATAGGTTTATCTAGCAAAATAAAATGCCGTCCACTACTATTCAAAGTTCGATATTCTTCAATAGACAAGTTTCCGAGATATTTGTCCAACATATATCGCGGTTCAGGTGCGGGTTTAATGCAATTACAAGTGTTTGGCTGGTAGTCTAAATATAGTGAATGCAACAATGCATATTGCTCCATAATAACTGACTGATGGTCAGCATTTTTAATTAAATACGCGGCGGCACATTCCAAAGAACAAAAATTACCATACACATGATATGTATCATTAATGCAAGTCTTTGGAATGTGAAATGACCGACCCAAATATGGTTCAGTGCACCAAAAACACGCGGATTTTTTCATTTCAATGTTGGAACTGAGAATAAAATCCAAATGCTTGACCTTTTTATTTAATTCTTTCAATTTTTGATGTGCTTGCATTTCAGTTAAGGGGTGATTATTTTGTTTGCCATCTGATTGATGACGACTATTATTATGATTATGACTATTTGATTGGATTGCAGTGTCCAATATATTTGTATTTGCCGCCATTTCCAAACCCATAATAGGTGTATATTGCGGTAATTCATCTGTTTGAACTAAAATTTGGGAATATTGCAATGACTGTGGGAGAATAGAATTGTCGTAATTAGTGTCCGTATTTTCATCTGCATTTTCGTCGCTATCTTCGTTCAACCCTGCTTTGGTGGTGGGTAGAGCATGTGAAGAATTTTGAATGTCGTAAAAAGAATAATCATTTTCTTCTAATGTATCTTTTACCCGACATTTTAAATGCAAAATAATACTAGGTAAATTATTCGGTTGAATAGCATATTGGTTAAAAGAATTAATAATTTGTGATGGGGCTACTGCTGCCGAATTTGATGATAAAGACGAAGATGAAGACGAAGAAAAATAATTAGCAGTGCCACCATTACCAACAATATTAATATTCTTGTCAAGAATTTTTGAACTATTCGGCTTCCGTCCCCGACGAGTTACAGAAGGAGTGGTAGAACTTAATGCATCTACATTTTTATTTTTTGTGTTCAAAACAACATTAGAAGGTTCCACTGAGGAAACTACTTCTTCTATGGAACTTATTCCATTAATAATATTCATGAGTTCTTTTTTACTTTTGCGACCGCGTTTTTTTGGAACATGTTCGGTGTTATCACCTTTTTTTACTGCTACTGCTGCTGTTGCCATTAAATAAAAATCAAAAGACAAATAAACAAATGAATAAACAAATAAAATAACTAAATTCAAAATATTAGTATTACTATAATATTTTGAAGAATATTTTTATATTATTTTTTATTTTTGTTAGCAAAATATTACAACAAAAGTAAAATCATTTATATTCATCGTTGTCTGGACACAGCAAAACAAACAGTAATAAGGCCCAAAGATGCAAGCATCCAATAAATATATCGCATATTTTGGTGGGTAACTATTAGTTCCGAGTCATTTCGCATTCGCTGTAAATCCGTCATTGTTAGCATTCCTTCGCTTAACGACGGTGACGACGAATTCAATTGATTATGAATATCACGATAGGATGCAACACTTTTCATCATTTTTTGGCGGTTTTTTGCGAATTTTTCTTGTGTTTCATTGATGTTAGTTCCCAGTCGGTCTATTCCTCCGGTAATATTGGAACCAAGTTGTTCCAGTTCTTTATTTACCTTGGCATATTTGAGTTTAGTTTTTTGTGAGATGGGATTATTGGCAAAAGGATTGCAAATATCATTCATATTTTCTTTTGTTAGTGTGTCTCCTTTAACATAATGCTTATATTTTTCCGAACTAATATTTTGCGTCTTCTGTGAGCAAGTGCTGTCGGCTTTCACTTGGGGCAAACGAACGGCGGTTGTGATACCGGTTTCCGCAGTTAATGAACCTTGGGGATACATTGTTTTATCCTTTAAATAACATACATTTGCCGTTGGTTCAAAAGTAAATCCCGCACATTTTTCATTGTTGTTGCATTCTTTCGTACAGGAATTGATGGTGGAATTAGATATGGGTTCTTTTAAGTCGCTTCCAAGAGAGTTGGTATTGGCTAAAATGGTATATTTATCGGAATAAGCCAATGCATCGTGTGCGTATGGATGAAGAACATCGTTTTGGTCGATGTAAGCCATTTTTCCCAGTACATTTTTGTTTCCCATATTTTTAATCTCATATACCGCATTAATATCGGTCGATGTGCCCGATTTTATGTTTGTATTTGTATCAGCATTTGTATTTATTGATGCACAGGTTTCCACCTTTTGATAAGCATACAAACACAGGTTTCCGTCTTCTTGCATAATTAGGCGAAAGGAACCATCATTAGAACCGACCCATTCACCGGCAAATAAACTCTGCTGTGTTGCCAAAGTATTTGAGCCAGTTTTCCCGTTTTTAGCGACCATGTCAGGATTAGCAACATAGTCGTTATTATTATCGTTGTCGCTCTCATTGGGTGGCTGATACATGCACCAAATTTTCTTTTGCTGATTTCCTGCGCTGTCTGTTTGAAATAAACAAACATTTCCATTATTTTTCAGTTGGAGAGCAAACTTACAGGCTGCTGCTTCTGCCTCACAATTGAACGATGCATTTTTTCCACTCGCATTATCAATATGGTCTACTTTGGACGCGTTTCCGCACAAATAAGATACATCCCACGACTTTTTACTGCATCCTTCGGCTGGATTACCGCCAATATTTTCGCCATTAATCAAAAAAGAAAAGGTCGCTGGTTTTCCGAGTGAGTCGTAAGTATCCATAACTGCATCGGTCGCATTCCCGGTTTTCACATTGTATTTTTCGGCACAATTACCTCCAAAGGTTGCGACAAGATTATTGATTTGTCCGCCGGAAACACAAGCCGGAACTGCATCATTGCTTTTAAATAGAACCTTGGAATTCGCATCTCTAACTACAAGTGTGCCGGTGGTAGTGATGGTACAATGGTTCATGTTTTCGCCAGTATTTTTAGTAGCCGACTGCCAAAGAAGCTTGGGTTGAAAACCAGAGGGAATGCCGTATTGCTGAACTGCCGACAAATCTTTTGCCACTCTGCATCGTGTAGCGTCGGAGCCACCGGTCAAAGCGAAATATGGATATTCGCCAGTCATGGCGGTTGAAAGACAACCACTATATGACATTTCGCCAACATCAGTCATTGCATTTGTTCCATTCCCGTTGCCATCACTATTTTTATAACATCCTAGATAAGTCGCGTCCGGAACATCCACCAGTCGGCTAACATAAACGTTTTGCCCGGCTCCGCCACATGCAGAACCTGACTTCATCGGCGTTCCAACTAACAAAGAAGGAAAATTATCGGTGGTAAAAGTGTAATCAGGGGTAGATGCATTCAACTGGTCATCTTCATTCACAGACACTTTCGTATTTTGCTTGGCGGGAGGACAACCGAACTTTCCAGGAGTATCAGCCCACGTGCTGGGATTATAGGCTTTAAATACGCCTTGTTCTGTGACATATCCGGGATTTTCTGTGTCTTGATTGAGTGTAATGTTTTTCCCCAAATAAGGATTGGTTCGCGCGTTCATGCGATTAACAATGTTTTTATTGTTTTGTTGCATTTCGTCTTGAATTTGAACATAATTATCAGATACTTTTGCATATCTATTATTCACAATTTTATCTGTGAAACCTTCTTGGCCGCCCAGAAGGTCGGCTTTGGAATTGGAATTTTTATTTTTGTTAGCATTTTTAGAGGCAGGAAGATTTGTTAATAAGCGATTATTAATACCGCTTGTTATGTTATCTTGCAATTGATTAAAAAGAATGCCTTGTTGTATTGACATTTATCAATCAATTTATTTATCTAACTACTATCAATGTTTATTTAATCTTTTATTTTATTTTCAAGCAACAAAAGATTTTGCAAAAGGAATGGTTTATGTTTATGTTATATTGATATTGATTGTTTCATTATTTATTCATGTTCGTTTAACAATTTAATGATTTCCTCCTGGTTATAACTAACAGGTGTGTATAATTTATTTCTAAACTCTTTAAAAATCTGGGAATGAATGTGGGAAGATGATGGTTGGATTTGCGAATTGGACGCATATTTTTTCGGTTTTAGAAAAGGCGATTTAGATGACACTTTTATATTTTCATTGTCTGTGTCTGTGTTTTTGTCATTATTGACATCTTGGTTTTGTTTTTTTTGCAAATTATCCATTATTATAATAATAGATAATTAAAAATAAAAAAACACGCAATAACAACAACAAATACCTACCTATCTAAAACCAGACAATTATAGAATTTCTAAATCTTCCAATTTCCAATATTCCTTTCGTCCATTAGGCAGCGGTCGGCAAATAATAAACGGCAATTTTTTCGCCATCAATTCCTTTTCGGCGACAATTACATTATCCAAAAGAGTATCGGGAATTTCAACAAGGGGGTCGGCCCCGTTATTTAACTGCAAAGTTCGCATTCCAATAACACGGGCTTTTTCGTATTTGGTCAAAAGAGGAATGGTTATGTGTGCGTTTTTCAACTGAATGTCTGATAGAGCACGGATTTCTTCAAAGTTTTGAACGATACATTCGGGATGGTATTTAAGCAACTCATTTCGGTCGATGTGTTGGCCGATTTTTTTATGTTTATTTCTATCGTCATAATCTTCGGAACCAGAATTGGGTTCATTCCACTCATTTAAATTAAATGCTTCTCCTTCTCCTCCTCCTCCTCCTTCCATATCTTCTTCATCATCATCGTCGTTTTCATCGTTTTCTTCATCATCTTCGTCATCATCACTATCATTATTAGCATCGTTTTCATTTCCATCATCTTCATTATCATCGTCGTCTTTGTCTTCATTATTTTCGTCATCATTGTCCTCATCGTCGTCATCATCATCGTTGTCATTTTTATTTTCATCGTCATTCATGTCGTTATCATCGTCATTATTTTCATCCATTACACTTCCATTATCGTCTTCATCCATCGTTTCTCTTTCATACTTGCGTTTTTTGGGAGGCATTTTGGATTTGAATTTAGATATGGATAAAGATATGGAACTTAATTTAGGATATAAATATTATAATATTCTCTTGCTATCTAAAATTATATAATATTTATATTTTCATTTCTTTTATTTCATTTTTTGTGATATTTATTCATTGTGATATTCATTATTATTTGGAAAATAAATTTATGACAATTGTAATTAAGAATACAAAAATCCATCTATTACATATTTGCACACAGAAATAAAATAAAAGAGAATAACAAGAATAATAACAAAATTAAAATGGAACCAAATAACGTGTCCAACAGCGCTGCGTCCGCATCCGCATTACAAGAACGCAATCGTCAAACTTTGGGAAACATTCAACAATTACAGGAAAATGAGCAGAGTTTGTATAAGCGTTTGGAAGACAATACTTTATCCGCAGACGAGCAAAAGCAAATTGTAATGAAAATCAACGAGATTTCGCAAATGCGTCTTAATTTATACGCCACCATTAAAGACGTATATGAGGATTATGGCACCAATATGGAGGACGCTATTTCTCTCAGTAAACAGCAGTTGATGGCAATTAAAATTGTGGAAAAAGAGTTAAACAAGGCGAAAGTAAGAATGAATGCCTTGAATGTGGAAAAAAACAATGCCCTAAGGATGGTGGAGATAAACACATATTATGGAAAACAATATAATGCACAGGCACAGATGATGAAGACAATTGCTCTGGGTTGTGTGCCGATTATTCTGGTGTCCATTATATACAGGACAGGGCTTATTTCTGACAAGATTTTCGGTTTTCTTTTGTCCTTGTTACTGGTTATTTTGGCGTTTTTAGTAGGTCGGCAATGGATGGATATGCGAAATCGCGACGAAATGAATTACGATGAATATGACTGGTATTTTAATCCAAGCACGGCTCCGTCGTCATCGTCGTCGGCTGGAACAAATGAGGATGAAGTATGGCAGGCAAATGAGACAATTGGTGCGACATGCATGGGTGCTGCATGTTGCTATGAGGGAAGTAAATTTGACGAAAACTTGAATGTATGTATAGCGGGTACGGTTGGAAATGGGGATGCGGATGCAAATTAAATTAAAATTATATTTTCTTTTGCTTTATTTTATATGTTTATTTGTATATTATTTGCAATTTTATTTTTATTTTTGTTAGGTGAATGACGGTATTTTTTATTTTTTATTTTTGATTTTTAGTTTTCATATTTTATTATTTTGTAAAGATTGAGTAGAATTATTTTATTATTAAATATTTTATAATAATATTTAATAATAATAATAATATGTCTTGGATAGGGAGAGCAGCAGCACAAGGTTTTAAATCGAACAATTGTAGTTCGGACCTATCTTATGATGAATGTGTATACAAAAAAAGTGTAGGCGCAAGAGGTCCTAAAGGTGACCGAGGACAAAGGGGTGAACGAGGGCCTGAGGGTCCTCAGGGTCCTCAGGGTCCTCAGGGTCCCGCTGGCCCTGGTGGAGGGGGCGGAGGAGGAACGGGTTATACCGGTCATACGGGTCATACGGGACATGCAGGTCCTATGGGACATACGGGAGCTACGGGACCTGCGGGACCTGCCAGCCAATTGGTTACGGGAACGATGATTACGACTACTAGTATTCCTTTGGGAGGAATTCACACAGGGACTAGAATTGATACTTCAAATACTTCATATTTTGGTGGTGGTTCTTATATTTTAGTTACTAGTCAGTCATTACCACAGACATCTTATTATTTATATATTGTTGAAGTAACTTCGGTAACAGCCGGTGACAATATTAAAGCAACATTATTAAATCAGCATTATTCTACAGTTCCATTAGTCAATGGTGATGCAGTTTCTTTGATTGGATATGCTGGCGCAACAGGCGCAACGGGAGCCACGGGAGCAACTGGTGCAACAGGAGCTACCGGAGCCACAGGTGCCACTGGAGCAACGGGAGCAACAGGAGCTACCGGAGCTACCGGAGCTACCGGAGCAACTGGTGCTACGGGAGCAACTGGTGCAACTGGTGCTACGGGTGCAACTGGTACTACGGGTGCAACAGGTGCAACGGGAGCAACTGGTGCAACGGGAGCAACTGGTGCAACCGGAGCAACTGGAGCAACAGGTGCAACTGGAGCAACAGGTGCCACAGGAGCAACAGGTGCCACAGGAGCAACAGGTGCCACAGGTGCTACGGGTGCTACAGGTGCTACTGGAACAACCGGAGCAACCGGAGCAACCGGAGCCACCGGAGCAACTGGACCCACTGGTTCTACTGGTGTAACAGGAGCAACGGGAGCAACGGGAGCAACGGGAGCAACCGGAGCCACCGGAGCAACGGGACCCACTGGTTCTACTGGTGTAACAGGAGCAACGGGAGCAACGGGAGCAACGGGAGCAACAGGAGCAACGGGAGCAACAGGAGCAACTGGACCTACTGGTTCTACCGGAGCCACTGGTGCTACGGGAGCAACAGGAGCAACCGGAACAACTGGCGCAACTGGAGCCACCGGAGCAACTGGACCCACTGGTTCTACTGGTGTCACAGGAGCAACCGGAGTCACAGGTGCAACTGGTTCCACAGGAGCTACTGGTTCTACCGGAGCAACTGGAGCAACGGGAGCCACAGGAGCAACCGGAGCCACAGGTGCAACAGGTGCCACAGGCGCAACAGGTGCCACAGGAGCAACGGGAGCCACAGGAGCAACCGGAGCCACAGGTGCAACAGGTGCCACAGGAGCAACCGGAGCCACAGGTGCAACCGGAGCAACCGGAGCAACCGGTGCAACTGGCGCAACCGGAGCCACAGGTTCCACAGGTGCCACAGGAGCAACCGGAGCCACAGGTGCAACCGGAGCAACCGGTGCAACTGGCGCAACCGGAGCCACTGGTGCCACAGGTGCAACAGGTGCAACCGGAGCAACCGGAGCAACCGGAGCAACCGGTGCAACTGGCGCAACCGGAGCCACTGGTGCCACAGGAGCTACTGGTTCTACCGGTTCTACTGGTTCCACAGGTTCTACTGGTGCAACAGGAGCCACAGGAACTACGGGTAATACAGGTTCTACTGGTTCTACCGGTTCTACCGGTTCTACCGGTTCTACTGGTTCCACAGGTTCTACTGGTGCAACAGGAGCAACAGGAGCAACGGGAGCAACTGGTGCCACAGGAACCACGGGTGCAACCGGCGCTACTGGAGCAACCGGAACCACAGGTGCTACCGGAGCAACAGGAGCCACAGGTGCTACCGGAACAACAGGAGCAACAGGTGCAACCGGAGCAACAGGTGCAACCGGAGCCACAGGTGTAACCGGAGCAACAGGAGCCACAGGTGCTACCGGAACAACAGGAGCAACAGGTGCAACCGGAGCAACAGGTGCAACCGGAGCAACAGGTGCAACCGGAGCAACAGGTGCCACTGGTGCTACAGGAGCTACCGGAACAACCGGTGCAACAGGTGCAACCGGTTCAACTGGTTCAACTGGTTCAACTGGACTTACGGGTTCAACAGGTGTAACAGGAGCTACAGGAGCCACAGGTGCTACTGGTGCTACTGGTGCTACTGGAGCAACGGGAGCAACAGGTGTAACTGGCGCAACTGGTTCTACTGGCGCAACCGGTGCAACTGGCGCAACAGGAGCAACTGGCGCAACAGGAGCAACTGGCGCAACAGGAGCAACTGGCGCAACAGGAGCAACTGGCGCAACGGGACCTACTGGACCCGCTGGTTCAGCCGCCCATGGTGATATTTATAAGGTAAATGATGGGTTTAGTTCTGTTACTTTTAATGCGGGTGAAACTGGTACTATTCATTTTAACACTTTAACTGTTAATGTTGAGTATTTTGTGGCTAATGCTTATATTTTAATTAGCGATAACACTTCAACTACTATGGGTTATGCACTGATTATACAACAAATAGAAACAGACACAATTAGTGCAACACAATCGCGGATTGAAATTGAATTTAAAAATATAACGCAATCCTCAATGACAATAGATATTGATGATAATGTGATGATAGTAGGACCACCTGGAATGACAGGAGCCACAGGTGCAACAGGTGCAACCGGAGCCACAGGTGCCACCGGAGCAACCGGAGCTACAGGTGCTACTGGTGCTACTGGTGCCACTGGTGCTACTGGTGCAACCGGAGCAACTGGTGCAACCGGAGCAACTGGTTCTACGGGAGCAACTGGTTCTACGGGAGCTACGGGAGCAACAGGCGCAACAGGAGCAACTGGAGCCACTGGCGCAACAGGGGCCACTGGCGCAACAGGAGCTACGGGTGCAACAGGAGCCACAGGTGCAACCGGAGCCACAGGTGCCACAGGAGCCACAGGTGCAACTGGTGCAACTGGAGCCACAGGTGCAACAGGTGCTACCGGTGCCACTGGAGCCACTGGTTCAACCGGTGCAACAGGCGCAACAGGCGCAACAGGAACCACAGGCGCAACAGGAGCCACAGGTGCAACGGGAGCCACAGGAGCAACCGGTTCCACAGGTGCTACGGGAGCAACAGGAGCACCAGGCGCAACAGGTGCGACTGGTGCAACCGGAGCCACAGGAGCCACAGGAGCAACAGGTGCTACGGGAGCCACAGGTGCTACGGGAGCAACCGGAGCCACAGGAGCAACAGGAGCCACTGGAGCCACTGGCGCCACAGGTGCAACCGGAGCCACAGGTGCAACAGGCGCAACAGGTGCAACCGGAGCCACAGGTGCAACAGGCGCAACAGGCGCTACAGGCGCTACAGGCGCTACCGGACCAACTGGACCTGCTGGACCATTAGTTATGGCTTATACTAAATCTAATAATTTTGCTGGTATTGGAGGGGGAGACACAGGTACATTTTATATAACGAATACATCAACTGATGCTCGTCTAATATTACAATTATTCATTACTGGTAGTTATTTTATTTTAAATGATGATTCTTCATCCACTACATATTTTCAAATTACAGATACTCCTGGAAGCATCACAACCTACGGAGCTGGATTTCAAAGACAGATAACTGCTTTAAATTTATCATCCCATCTATCTCAGTGGGAAGCTGATAGAAGTCTTGCTCTTGTGGGACCACGAGGATTTACTGGCGCAACGGGTGCCACAGGCGCAACAGGTGCCACTGGTGCAACAGGAGCTACTGGAGCAACAGGCGCAACAGGTTCCACAGGTGCCACAGGAGCAACAGGAATCACAGGTGCAACTGGTGCCACAGGAGCAACCGGTGCCACAGGAGCCACAGGAGCAACAGGAGCAACAGGAGCAACAGGGGCCACAGGTGCCACAGGTGCAACAGGTGCCACAGGTGCAACCGGAGCAACAGGAACCACAGGTGCAACAGGTGCCACAGGTGCAACCGGAGCAACAGGAACCACAGGTGCAACCGGAGCCACAGGTGCAACAGGAACCACAGGTGCAACAGGAGCCACAGGAGCCACAGGAGCCACAGGAGCCACAGGAGCCACAGGAGCCACAGGAGCCACAGGAGCCACAGGAGCCACAGGTGCCACAGGTGCAACCGGAGCAACAGGAACCACAGGTGCAACCGGAGCCACAGGAGCCACAGGAGCAACCGGAGCCACAGGAGCAACCGGAGCAACTGGTGCAACCGGAGCAACCGGAGCAACTGGAGCCACAGGAGCAACCGGAACCACAGGCGCAACCGGAGCCACAGGAGCAACCGGAGCCACAGGAGCAACCGGAGCCACAGGAGCAACTGGAGCCACGGGTGCTACTGGTGCCACAGGTGCCACTGGAGCCACGGGTGCCACAGGTGCAACAGGTGCCACAGGTGCCACAGGCGCTACCGGGGCCACAGGAGCAACCGGAGCCACAGGAGCAACCGGAGCAACCGGAGCAACTGGAGCAACTGGATCCACAGGTGCCACAGGTGCAACAGGTGCCACAGGTGCAACCGGAGCAACAGGAACCACAGGTGCAACCGGAGCCACAGGAGCCACAGGAGCAACCGGAGCCACAGGAGCAACCGGAGCAACCGGAGCAACTGGAGCCACAGGAGCAACCGGAGCCACAGGGGCAACAGGAGCAACAGGTGCAACCGGAGCCACAGGTGCAACAGGTGCAACAGGTGCAACAGGTGCAACAGGTGCAACCGGAGCCACAGGTGCAACAGGTGCAACAGGTGCAACCGGAGCCACAGGTGCAACGGGAGCAACGGGAGCAACGGGAGCAACAGGTGCAACCGGAGCAACAGGTGCAACCGGAGCAACCGGAGCCACAGGTGCAACAGGTGCTACGGGAGCCACAGGAGCAACGGGTGCTACCGGATCCACAGGTGCCACAGGTGCCACAGGTGCCACAGGTACAACAGGTGCAACAGGTGCCACAGGTGCCACAGGTGCCACAGGTGCCACAGGTGCAACAGGTGCCACAGGTGCAACGGGTCCAACTGGTAATGCTTCACCTACAATAGTGGCAGCATATAATGGCAGCACAGCTTACTATCCTATTTCGGGTGAGATTATTGAAAATTTAATCATTACAACAGTTTTTACAGATCCTTTTGTGTATAATTACCCTAATTATAATACCTTTTTCTCAACACATATGTATATAACTGTAAATACTAATACAGGTAATTACTTTAAAATATTACATACTACCACTGCTGGATTAGATAGTGGTCAAATTAAAGTAAAGATTCAAAATGTAGGTCCAATACAAGTATCGATAACCCAGAATTGTTTATTTACAATATTGGGTGATAAAGGAGCCACAGGCGCAACCGGGGCTACTGGCGCAACAGGGGCTACTGGTGCCACAGGAGCCACAGGCGCAACGGGAGCAACAGGAGCCACAGGTGCCACAGGTGCAACAGGAGCAACAGGTGCC
>Ga0180432_10004451_pt1 | contig 19233 bp, 17 predicted proteins | sample SS_ome_10_FD_132414 | JGI IMG/M metagenome (GOLD analysis project Ga0180432, IMG submission 132414) | Hypersaline lake sediment archaeal communities from the Salton Sea, California, USA - SS_1_MS_2 metaG | ecosystem: Environmental > Aquatic > Non-marine Saline and Alkaline > Hypersaline >...
CTTCCAGCGCCTGCAGCGATGCAGTGCTTGCGCCGGTGAACATCCGCGTACCAGCACGCACTCTGCCTCCTAGCAGATTGTACACCGGCATGCCTGCCCGCTTGCCCAAGATGTCCCACAGCGCCCCGTCGATCGCCGCCATCGCATTGTTTGCATCTACAGCGGAGCGCCAGTAAGTGGAGGTGAAGGCGGTCTGCCAAATGTCCTCGATCTCGTCGACATTTCGTCCCACTACCATCGGCTTCAGAAACTGCTCGATGTTGGCCGCGACTATCGAGACCCGCTCCGCGTGGTTGCCGTCACCAACGCCGTAGAGACCCGGCTCATCCGTCATCACTTTCACGTTCAGGAACTGGCTTCTGCCGACCTGAGTACGAATGACCTTCACGTCCGTGATCTTCACGGGCGGCAATCCCTGGCGAGCTTTGCTGCGCGCGGATTCGGCAGGTTCCGCTTTGCCGAAATGGCGCCAGAACGAATCACCACCGGCGACAACGGCTGCAACCGCGGCACCTTGGCCGCCGATATCCTTCAGTGCGTTACGTCTATTCATGAGTGTCATCGTGATAGTCCTTCAAATAGTGTCATAACCGTTCGACTGGATGCGACGCCCCCTCAGGGTCGCCGTGGCTCTCCGTCCTCGCCTCTCATGCCGCGGTTGGAGCCTAGGGCCGTGAGGGGGTACCTCTCGGCCACAGCCTCGTCGATGTCTACGCCGAAACCGGGCAGGTCATTCGCATAGCGCAGACCGTTTCGGATCTCGGGTACACCGGGGAACAACTCCTTGATCTGGTCGCTGAAGTTGCCGCCTTCCCCGATGCCAAAATTGTACGTCGCAAGGTCGAGGTGCAGGTTGATAGCATGACCGACCGGCGACACGTTGCCTGGGCCGTGCCATGCTGTGCGCACGTTGTAGAACTCGCACGCCATGGCGATCTTCCGAGCCATGTTGAGGCCGCCGATGGCCGAGATGTGGGCTCGCATGAAGTCGATCCACCTGTTCTTGACCAGCGGTAGCCACTCCGATCGACTCACGAACAGCTCTCCCATCGCCACGCCGATCGCGCATTCCTCGCGGAGTCTCTCGTACCAATGGACGTCTTCGGGAGCAAATAGATCCTCCAGGAAATGCGGCCGGCACGGCTCGAGGGCCTTGGCCAGCATGAGTGCACCGCTTGGGTGCGGATACTCGTGTACGTCATGGGATAATTCGACGTCCCATCCGACAGTGCTCCGAATGTGCTCGAACTCTTTGACGAGTGCATTGATGTAGACCGCATCCTGCTGCCGTCCCCCTGAGCGTCCCGCTCCGGCCTGGGGGCCCAACTGCTGACCGATCCAACCTCGTCCGAGACCGACGGTACGAAGCCGAACGTGCTTGTAGCCTTCGGCCATCAGTGCACGCACGTTGTCTTCGAGTTCCACCAGGTCCGCACCGGACGCATTGGCGAACATGCGACAGGCCGGACGCACCTTGCCACCGAGGAGTTGGTACACCGGCATTCCGGCGCGCTTGCCCATAATGCCCAGAGCGCGCCGTCGATTGCTGCCATCGCGTTGAAAGCATCGACGTCCTGCCGCCAGTAGGGCGCGACGTAGGCTGTCTGCCAGATATCCTCGATCTCTTCGACGTTGCGTCCGACCACCAGAGGTTTGAGGTACTCGTCGATGGTCTGTCCGACGATGCCCACGCGCTCCGCGTGGTTGCCGTCGCCGACACCGCATAGCCCGGGTTCGTCCGTCATTACCTTGACATTGCAGAATCGGCTTCTGCCGACCTCCGTCAGAATAACCTTGACATCAGTGATCTTCACCGGGGGCAGGCCTCGCCGAGTAGCAGTTTGTGCGGTCTGAATCGGTTCGGGTTTACCGAACGTTGTCGCAAACGCTTCTCGCTCATCGGCAAGTAGCGCAGTAGCACCTACCCCCCCAAACATTGATTGTAGGGCATCTCTTCTGTTCATCATGGTTAATTCTCCGATTTGGGCTGTCTATCGCCGACGCCGATTTTTGTCGACGCCTCGCTGGCGTGGCTCATGCAATTCTCGCCGCGATGGGAAGGCCATCGGCTTGTCACGCACGGACCCGGATTCTTGCCTCAAGAGTATGTACGGCGGGACCATGGCTGTCTAGCAGTGTGGAACGTTTTCACAGAAAGCACGCGGTCTGCGTCAGTTTCTGTGTCAGTAAGGTCCTGCAAAGTCTTACATCGAGGGGTGCAAAGTACTGGAAAGGACGACACGAACTCGCGGTTTGACTGCAAGATGTAACGAAATGATGTAAGACTTGGCCCGCCTCTTAATCAGTAGGTTCGTGATTCGAGTCCGTGGCCAGTAGCGAATCAATTTCTGGACGATCTTTTTGGGAGTAGCTATCGGGAAAAAAGGAAGGGGGGGTCAGCCTCGATGGCCTACCTCCCCTTATGGCGATCAAATCACGCGAGCAGTTCGGTTAGTGTGCCTTCAGTGTGCCCGACTGATCGTCATTCAGTGTGACTAAGTGTGAACGCGTGCGGGTGATACTCGCGTGCAACACCTTCTCACGTACCGACTTGTCCCGCTCAGTCCCGATGAACCCGCTCGAAACGGCATAATCATAATCCACTGCCTGGCCCACAGTCAGGGATTGTTGTTGCCACCGGCTCAATTTGCCAATACCTCGGGGCGGCCGCCCGTGGGACCACCCTTTCACCGACGCAGCGCTTCCCACCGTCTCTCGAGAGCATGGAGGACCCCCTGAATCTTCTCCACCGCCTCCAGCGCCTGGGGTGTGGGCCGGGCGTCGGAGCCCTGAAGAAGGTTCAGAAGAAACAGCGCTTTGTGTTGGAGGCCGACGACGGTCTCCTCATGAGCCGGCACTTCGTAAATGCTGCCGTACAGAACGTCAGGATCACCCGGCATGCCGGCTCCGCGCAGAGCTCTTAGCTCTTCGCTCTCCCCACCGGACGCGATCGCTTCTTCGAATCGGTCCCTGAGGTCTTGAGCCCGCAGATAGCTCCGGTAACAGGCCATCGAGGACTCGGTTTGAAGCTGCAAATCTGCGCCGCTGATTTCTACCCGGGGGTCCATCCGAACCTCGAGAGGTCGCTCAGCAACCGTGCCATCGACCGTCAATCGTACCGTGTATGAGCCGGGATGAGCGAAGGGTCCTTTGGGACCGCTGGGCGTGTTTTCGTGAACGGCTGCGATTGAATACTGCCGTCGGGCGCCGGGCGGAGGCTCGTGGCGCAGATCCCAAACGAAGCGATGGTGTCCCGGTTCTGTCGAAAGACTCTGCGGCGGACGAACCCAGTAGGTGGGGTAAGGCATGGTGCTCGGATCGACCCACTCCTCAGGATCGGAGCTCGAGTATCTGCGTACGATCTCACCCCCGATTCCGACGATTTCCATCGTCACTTCAGTGACGGGTCCTGTCAGGAAGTAGTCCAGGATCGCTCCGTCAGGCGGGTCTTCTCCCGCCGGTTCTTCGGGCGGGAGGGGGGTGTCGGAGAACATGTTCCAGCGGACTCGCGTCGCTGTCGGTGGGCTGAAGAGGAATGCCGTCTCCGCTGCTGCTGCTTGGGCGATTTCCCGAAGCGGGGCAATGTTGTCGAGGATCCAAATGGAACGTCCGTGTGTTCCGATCACCAGGTCGTCCTCATGGATGACCAGATCTCGAATCGACGTCGCCGGCATGTTCAGGCGGAGCGACTGCCAGTTGTCCCCGTCATCAAAGGAGAAATAGACCTCACGTTCTGTCCCGGCGAACAACAGATCGGGTTGCTTCGGATCCTCTCGCACGACGTTTACCGGGCCCATCTCGGGAAGGCCGCTCACGATCCTCGACCAGGTGGTTCCGCCATCGTGAGTGCGATAAATGTGGGGGCGCATGTCGTCGCGCCGGATAGCGTTGATGGCAGCGTAAGCTTTTTGTCTGTCGAAGTGGCCGGCGTCGAGCTGAGATACCTTGTCCCAGGAACGAAGCTCTGGTGGCGTGACGTCGATCCAGGTTTCACCCCCATCTCGGGTCACGTGCACGAGGCCGTCGTCCGTGCCCGCCCAAATGGTGTTCACGTCGAGTGGAGACGCCCCTACGGCATAGATCACGCCGCGGCGCGGCATAGTCTCGAGCTCGGTGGTTCGAAAGTCCCCGACACATTCAGGGACCTCGGGTTGCTCGCGTGAAAGATCAGGACTGATGATCTCCCAGTGATGACCGCCGTTCGTCGTCTTCCAAAGGACGTTGGTGGCGAACAGCAGCGTTGTCGGATCGGCCGGGTGAAAGAGAAGCGGCATTGTCCGGAGGATGCGGTATTTACCCGACCGCAGCGCTTCGGGTGCAACGTTTTGGGCTTGCCCGGTCAGTTTGTTGAACCGCACCACCCGTCCGCCGTAGATGATCTCTGGATTCAGAGGATCGGGCGCGATGTAGGCGTATTCGTCCGCTCCGACGCCGATCCAGTCGCGAAAGGAGATCTGCCCGCCGTTGCCGCGGCTCGAAGTCCCGATGGCGCCGCTTTCCTGCTGTCCCCCGTAGACCCAATAGGGGAACTGGTTGTCCGTAGTGACGTGGTAGAGCTGCGCCGTGGGCTGGTTGTACCACGAGCTCCAGGTCCGTCCGCCATTGACGGTGACCGTGGCCCCTTGATCGGCGTTGAAGAGCATGATGTTGGGTTGGACGGGATTGATCCAAATACGCTGGTAGTCATCGCCCCCTGGGGCCCCCTTTATGGAAGTCCACGTCCGTCCGCCGTCATCGGACCGGTAGGAGGCAATCGTGCCGACAAAGACTCGATCGGGATTGTCAGGATGAACGCGGATGTCACCGCTGAGACGAGGATCGTCGCTGACGAGTTCCCAACTCTCACCTCCGTCGTCGGATCGGTAGACCCCTCGAGCCTTCGACGTCGTGACCGTGGCAAACACTCGGTCGGAATCGCTGGGGGCAATCCCGATCCCCACCGCTCCCAAACGATCAGCAGCAGGCGGAAGCCCCCGGGTCAAGTGTCGCCATGTGGAACCGCCGTCGGTCGATTTGTAGATGCCAGAATTGGTGCCGGAAAAGCGTCCGTTTTCCCACGGGGCCACCCGATGCTCCCACAAAGCGGCAAACAAGGTTTCCGAGTTCGAGGGATCCATTTCCACTGTGGCGGCGCCCGTGTTGTGATCGATGTAAAGGACCTTTTCCCAGGTATTGCCACCATCCATCGTCCGGAAAACGCCCCGCTCCTCGTTCGGCCCATACGGATGGCCGAGGCCCGCAACGAAGACGATGTCGGGATCCGTAGGATGAACAATGAGACGGCCCACCTGCTGAACGTCTTCGAGTCCGACGTGCTTCCAAGTGTCGCCGCCGTCGGTGGACTTGAAGATCCCGTCGCCGACGCCGAGATCGGGGCGGTGTAGGCCCTCACCCGTCCCAACGTAGAGGATGTTTGGGTGAGACGGGGATACGGCAATGTCTCCTACGGAGCCGGTGGGAGCGTCGTCAAAAATCGGATTCCATGTGCGTCCATAGTCATCCGTCTTCCAAACGCCGCCGCTGTGCACACCGGCAAAGAATACACTGGGTTGGCTGGGAATACCCACCCCGCCCATGGTACGGCTGGCACGAAAGGGACCGATGAGACGATACCGAAGGTCCTGGAAGGCCGATGAATCGACGGTGTCGGCCGGCTGGAGGGCCTGAGTCTGACCGGGAAGGAGCAGGGGGAGTACCGCCAGAACAACTCGAAGCCTCATGATTCTACCTTCTCCTCGGAGATAAAACGGACAACGGATAGTAAGAACAGGAAATCCCAGAGCCCTAAGGACCTGTCAGGGTAGTACGGAAGATGCTCAAGGGTGGTTGAGCGGGGCAAGAATGTGGGGCGAAGCTGCTGCGAAGAGTCCTGGAAGGCGACGGCCAGCAATGCTCCCGCGTAGAGCCACACCGAAAACTCCCTTACGCTTGTCACAATATCTGCCCCTTCGTTGTTGAATTGCGGCAGCAAACGTGCTTGACTGTGGTACGACTCGCGGAAATTGCAGAGAATGGGGCTGGCTACCGGTCTTTGCCGAGAGGATTGTGGAGATGCGAAAATATCAAGGGTGCCTGTCCTAATTACTTTACAGCCGTTCCGAGCCGCGGAGATTCCACATCGGGAGGATGAGATGATTGCTTTTGTCTGTGGGCTCGTGCTGCTCGCGGGTGGGTATGTCTTGTACGGCCGGCTGACTGCGTCCGCGGTCCGACCCGATCCCGACAGGGTCACACCAGCGATCGCTCGCGCAGACGGTGTGGACTTCGTTGCCATGCCGACGTGGCGGGTATATCTGGTTCAGTTGCTGAATATCGCCGGCCTGGGGCCGGTATTCGGGCCAATCCTGGGCGCGCTCTGGGGGCCGCAGGTGTTTCTGTGGGTCGTTTTCGGATGCATCCTGGGCGGCGCCGTCCATGACTTCCTGGTCGGCGCGATGTCGATTCGCAACAATGGCGCGGGCTTGCCCGACCTGATCGGACACTATATGGGCACGGCCGCCCGTCACGTGGCGACGTTCTTCATCCTCCTGCTCATGCTGCTGGTTGGCACGGTGTTTGTGAAAGGCCCCGCGATGCTGGTGGTGGAACTGCTCCCCGCAGAGATCGTCGGTGCGTGGCTGGGAACTTCGGCCGAATCCTGGCTGCAGTCATCCGTGTTCGGGCTGTCCGTGTGGCTGTGGATCGTAATGCTGGCCATCTATCTCTACTACATCGTTGCCACACTGCTGCCCATTAATACGATCATCGGTCGTTTCTATCCGTTTCTTGCCCTGGCATTGCTGGTGATGGTGGTCGGGCTCGGATTCTCCCTGCTCACCGGCGGGATACCGATACCATCCTTTTCCCTCGACAACCTACACGCGCAGCAACTGCCGGCTTGGCCGCTGATCTTCATTACGGTCAGCTGCGGAGCAGTCAGCGGCTTCCACGCCACGCAGAGTCCCCTGATGGCGCGATGCTTGAAGACCGAGAAGCACATGCGAGTCGTATTCTACGGGGCGATGATTGCAGAAGGTGTGATTGCGTTGGTCTGGGCAGCGGTTGCCCAAGGCTTTTACGGTGACAGCCAGGGATTGGCCGCAGCCTTGGCGGACGGAGGTCCGGGCGCGGTCGTACACGAGGCGTGTTTCGCGACGATGGGTGTGGTCGGCGGGATCCTGGCCGTCCTGGGAGTCGTGGTGCTTCCGATTACATCCGGCGACACGGCTTTCCGCGTCAGCCGACTGATGCTGGCTGACTATTTCCGTGTCTCCCAGACGCGCGCGCTGAACCGCTACGTGCTGGCCGTTCCCCTGTTCGTGCTTTCGCTGGCGCTGAATTTCGTCAACTTCGAGGTCATCTGGCGTTACTTCGGTTGGGCTAATCAGACGTTGGCCGCCGTCGCGTTGTGGACCGGGGCCGTCTTCCTAGCTCGCCGTCGCAGTCGCTGGTGGCTGGCCTTTGCGCCGGCCGTCTTCATGACCGTAGTCACCACCACCTACATCCTGGTCGAGGACGTCGGTTTTGGAATCGATCCTGGCTTGGGAACCATACTCGGTATCGTTGCCGGAGTCGCCGCTGCCGCGTTCTTTCTCTGGATGCTCCCCCGACTGAAACCGGAAGAGGACAAGCCGGCGATAACAGGACAGCCTACCGAAGTGGAGCGATCCGCAGACTCGCTGGCCTGTTAGCCAGCGGCGCCAGCAAGCGATTAATGCACGTTGGGCTTTCCAGCCCGACACCCGTCAATTCGCGAAGTCTAGCCCTTGAGGTGACCCCGGTGTGGCGAAACGTTCGAGGCGCTAACCGGACCTCACAAGGTTCAGTTGTGTGTCTGGACAGTCAACCTCCCCGACGCATACTTGTGAGGGGTGGAACCGAATTCCCATGTTGAAAGAGGTCGTCGGTGTTCAGTACCCAAGGCGTATTTCCGTCTTTTCGGTTTCGCGCTCGAACACGAGCCGGAGGCGACCCCCGAGGGCTTCGGCGTAAACCCTCAGCGTGGAAACGCGCACATCGTGTCTTCGCTCGAGCTTGGAAAGATCGGACTGGGACATGCCGATGCGATCGGCGAGTTCCACCTGGGTAGCACCCAGCCTGCGCCTGAGTCCGGCAAGGTCCTCCGGCTGTGCCGGGTACAGGGCTCCTTCTATACGAGCCCGGCAGCGGTCGGTCCAGGCACGCCACAGCGCCGAGGTACCGTACATCGGGTAAGCATCGACCAGGCGCGACACGCTTTTTGCGAGCTTGCCCCGGGGATCGCGCGCTATCGCCTCGGCAAGAGGTTTCCAGTCGGCCAGATCTCCCCGTTCGAGGAGATCGGCAACGGCTACCGATGGCAGGTCTTCAGGCGGGATGCCCGGCCTGAGTTCGAGATGGCGATGCTTCATTGTTACTCCTCGACGAGCCGGTCGAGAACCCGAACGGCCACCCTCCGGCAGGCGTCCTCGACCACGGCCCAATTCTGCCAGCGGCGATCGAGCTTGCGATAAGAGGTGAGATCGACCTCGCCGAGGTCATCGGGATGTGGTTCTGCCAGCTGCTTGCAGACTTGAGTGGCGACGCGGCGGCTTCCGGGCCCGAGCTGATCGGCGTAGAAATCATCCATCAAAAGGACGACTTCAGCCGCTTCGTCGTCACCGAGGCGGTCGGCCAGCGCCGCGAAATCGAGATAGTCGCGAGTCGCGTTCCTCATGAGACACAGCCAGGCTTTGATCCTGGCGATCTCCGCCAGGGTCGGGACCCGTAACGTGCGCTGCCCGACTGCCACCTCCTCAACCTCGAGTGGGCGCCGCCGAATCAAATTGCGAATCCCGGTTTCGATCCCGTCGAGCCGCCCCAGAATGAGTACAGGCCGTTGGACGCGCGCAGTCACCCACCCTTCGGTGTCTTCGAGCGCCGCGAGAACCTCATCGAACCTCTCCCGGAAGTCGGCAACTACATGATCATCATCCAGCGAAACCCGGTGCCGGGCGTAGTGCGCCGCCGCCGTGCCACCCACCAGCACGGCATCGGGCACCAGCTCCTGCAGCCTGGCGGCGGCCTCAAGAACGGCCTGGATTTGCGGAGTCTGTTTCATGATAGTGATTATACGCACTATTTGGTGGGAAGCAATGGCGAAAATGACTTGAAGCACGGCTTTTCGGTTTTCTGCCGAGATCATGGGGCAGAACTCTCTTCCCGACACAAAAACCGGCGTCGCCATTCATCACACCGTTGGCCGAGTGCCGCCTGGGTCGCATAGCCGTTATCGCTTGACCTGCAAACCGATCCTTCCGCTCAGCGTGCTAACGGAGCAAAGGAACCCGCCTACCACACGTAAGTCATTACGTGACAATAGGTTACTCGGCGCACCACAAACCACGGCTGGCCGGAAACTGCCAAAAGGGCAGTCGTTCGTGATTACGAACAGGTCGTTCGACATCAGGACTCACCCGGTCTTCGCCACATCCCGGCCATTCTTGGAGTCGCTCGACCACCCACGCAGCAGTTCAATCGTTCGATAACTCGAGTCTCACATCCGTGTGCTCTTTTGCCCGTGCCACGCTATCCAACGTTGGGTTAGGCATGAACATGGCCGACACACACTCCCCAAGGCTTTTTTCATACGAAGCGCCACCCCGCAGCCAATTGGGATACAGTTGATCGACGAATATGTCGTCGGAGAAACAAGCAGGCACAGTCGGTGCATTTCCGTGGCAGAGTGAAGACCCGTCGGCAACGGTTGGCGATAGATGGTGTTGATTTGCCATGTTCCGTCCTCGAAGACTCCGTATCGAATATTGCCAACGTTCACGGCCTGCCCGTCGGACCAGTAGGTCGCCGCGAGGTCGGACAACACGATGCGCTGTTTGTTCTTACTGTCGAACACGAGATGCGCCAGGCCGCCGGTGTGCGTCCTGCCGTCGTCGCCATATTAGCCGTCGTCACGATCGGCGACCGTTTCCGACTGCCATGAGCCGGGTTTCGATCTGGTGAGCAACATCAACGTGGACCGCGTCGAGGAACCGGTGGTGACTCGAGGGACATGCACATAGGAGACGTGAGGCACGCCTTTGGCGTCCAGGGCCAACGAAGGGAATAACGCCACCACGTAATCCGAGACCGGTCTCATTGCTACCCCACCTCCGCATCGCAGGGTAAATCTCCTTTCGAGATTCGGAATTGGGATCCTTCTTTTAAGACAAGCTTCTCAACGATCATCTCGAAATGCAGAATGATCAACGAATACCCAACGTCCAACCGACGCCCGCGAAATCGCCAGTCGGACATTGGGCCCCGCCCCTACTCCCTAATCCACACCCTCTCGATCGCATACGGACATACGCCCGTGTCCTCCGCGCGCGAGATCGTATATCCCGGCGGCGACAAAACGTTCACGCGACCCGGGGAGACGCAGTCGGTGCTGTTGAGCGCGTACACCATTCCCGATGTGTCGGCCGCCAAACCTGACACGCCCGCACCCTCCGGCATGAATCCTTGAGCACCGGCCCGGGTCAATGTGGGACCAGTGGGATCAACCTCTAGGATTCCCTCTCCGAACGAACCAATGACGAGCAGGTCGTCGGACACCCAAGCGACCGAGCCGGGGAACTCTCCGATGTCGGCCAGGTAATCCGTCTCGCTCTCCGCAACCGGATCGACCACCGAAAGAGAGCCGTCTCCTGCCCCGAAATTGCCCGAGTTGACGACGTACAGAAATCCATCCTCGCCCAATTCCATTGCGGCAGAGTTTTGACCCGAAATTCCGACCGAGTCAACCACCTGCGAGGTGGCCGGGTCGATGACCGTGAGCCAACTGGGGCCGGCAGGAGCCCACATGACGAGATTGGCGTTGGCAACCCATATCCGGTTTGACGCGTACGCAACAGCCTGCGGGTAGACTCCGACCGCGACGCTCGACGTATCGCCTGTGTTCAGGTTCACTCTCGTAACCGTGTTGAGGCTCGGGTTCGCGACCCAGGCGATCGAGTCGCTCTCCATGGCTGCGCCGGTTGCGCCGGAGTTCTGTTCCAGTGCGATGGTGCGTTCGACAGACCCGGAGACCAGATCGACCACGGACACAGCATGAGCCAATCCCAGGGGAACGACTGCCGTGGTGCCATGCACGGCGAGTGATACGGGTGAGGCTGCATCGCCCGCCATACCGATTACTCGCACGGGGATCGTGTCGGAGACCGGAACGAGGCTCAGGCTGTTCTCCGTCGAGTTGACGATCACGAACACCTGTTCGCCGAGCGGCTCGTCTTCCGGGCCGGTGCTGTCACCGCACCCCGTTATTAGAAACGCGAAACCCAGACAGGTTACCGCGAAGGTCTTGAGAAACATATGTGCGCTCATTCATTTGCTCCTATCTTGATTCGAAGGATTAGACTGCGGCCGCGGGACGGGTATCCGGCGATAAACTCCGCACGCTCATCGAGTACGTCGCGGAGGAGAAACTCGATATCGATCGGCACACTCTTCAACACACGGCTCGACCTGAGTGACACATCCCATATCGACACGGGGGGCAGCTCGTTGATACCGCCGTGATTGGGGAACCGCTCACCGAGGCGTCGCCACGCTATCCGCAGGTCGACCGGCCCCGGTGAGAGGTTGAGTTGTAGGTTTTGATTGTTGCGCGGCCGGTAGATCACTTGGGGACCGTTCGGCCTGTCGTAGGTAACGCTGGTAAAGGACGCTGTCGCGTCTATTGTCGCAGTGAGAACGGGGAGGCCGAGAGTACCGCCGAACTCGAGTCCCGATCGATTGACATCGTAGTTGCCCGGACTCCAGACGAACCTGAAGTCCGGCGACCAAATTATCATCCCCTTCACTCTGCCGGCGTAGGCCCTGACGCGGAGCGCGGGTTCCACACTCGGTGACGCGGTCTTCCAGCCCAGCGCGACCTCGGCTTCAAACGGCACGCGCTCCGGCTCGAGGTCGGGATTGATGCGAATGCCCACGCCTTCGCGGTAGGTGAGGTTCGAAAGCACCGGGGGCGCCGTGCTGCTACCGATTCCGGCGTTGAGCGACCAGGGTCCCTTGCTGAGCGTACCATCGAGCCGTAGGGAGAGAGCGGGCGAGTTGGCGGTGGTCCAGACATCGAACCGCGCGGTGGGCGCGAGCCACCAGTTCACGTCTCCGATCAGTCCGTCCGCCGAGGTCTCCCCGACCACGTACCCCCTGAACACCGAATAGCGCTCGTCCCGAACCGCGTTGCCCCAGGTGTGATCGATCCTGCCTCCGGCTCGCAGCACTCGCCACCTGCCCTCGAGACCGACCGCCCCCGCCCAGGTGCTGTCGTCGTAGGGCGCGCTCGCCGGAGGTGTGGCGTCTCGGTACGTGGTTCGGACCAGATCTCCGAAGAATTCGAGACCGTGATTGGGGAAAACCCAGGAGATGTTGGCGCGCGTCCAGAACGTGGTAGCCCGTGCGGTTGAGCTGGGGTTAGAGAGCGTACCGGGTAATCCGCGAGCCTCGGTCTCTGCCAGCAGTGAGACCGTCACGTCTCCCGGGTGCGTGCGGAACGCGGCCCTGAGCGATCTCGAGTCTGCATTGGCACGTACGGACTCGCCGCCGCCTCTATTGACGGGCAGAGTGACAGGAAACTCGGAGCCGGTACGTTTACCCTCGAGGTGCACGTAGGTCGTCGGGTTCAGATGAAGCTTCGCTGAGCCTCCGGCCACGCCGTACGAACCGCCCCAGACCTCCGCTTTCGACGTTCCCGTCTCCCGCAGCTCGACAATCAAAGCTCCGGCCAGCGCGCGCCCGCCGAACCGAGCCGTCTGCGGGCCCGAGTAGAGTGACACGCTTTTCACCTGGCTCACCGGTATGCGACTCAGGTCTGCTACACCGGTGGTAGGGTCGTTGAGCGGCACACCGTCTACGAGTACGAGCACCTCGTCCGGCGCCGAGGCGCGGATGATCGGTGCCGCCCCACGCGACCCTTCCTCGCGTATCACGACCGACTCCCAACCGTCCAGTGCCTCGGCCAGTGTTCTGCCGCGCCTGTCCAAGTCCGCTCGCGCGATAGTGGGCACTCGTGCGCGCGTACGACCTAGAACCGAGATCGGCGACAGCTCCACGGCGTACCGGAGCAGCTCAAATTGGACGTGAGTAGCGGCACCGTTTCGCACGGAGACCAGGGTGTCCGAACGTGCGTAGCCAACCGCCCGTACGGTTATTCGATGCGTACCGGGTCCAACGCCGCCGAAGAGAAACCGCCCGTCGAGACCGGTCACCGTGCGAAGGTCTCCCACGATCACCTCGGCCTGCGGGATAGGTGCCCCGGTGGAATCGTCGGTCACAGAGCCGCGAATCTCCCCCGGGCTTTGGCTCGACAGAGGGGCGTTCGGCACAAGCAGGAGCAGCACCGCGAGGCCGGTGCGCACGAGCGTCTCAGCTGTTCGCCGCAACGACACCTCGAAACGGCAGGCGCCATCTGCTTGGCAAGCCTGGGCGGCTACCGCACAGCTACATTCGGCGAGAGTAATACAAAACAAAAAAGCCGTTCACTCCTCCCCGACGGAAAGGAAGTGAACGGCAAATAGCACGAGGCCGGATCCGCACCCCACCGTCCCTCCCGCGAGGGATTTCTCAGTGGCGCGAGCGGGTACGTCTCCTGGCTCAGGGCGTCGACTCGCCTTCCCAGTTTCCCAGTGGCGGTTGAGTCGACCTACTTGCCCTTCACAGTGGCGGGGCCGCGCCGGATTTTCACCGGTTTCCGTGCACCGCGCTCGCTAACTACGTCGAAGTAGAATTTCCTTCGACAACCGGATTGAACCTATGTCGGTGTTGGTGCGTACGCCAGTGGGGCGAGAAGTGGGTGCTGCTGCCAGATAATCCTCCGGTGCGCCAGCGAGTTGATTGTGTTGGTTTGGCATAATCAAGACGTAGTTGTTCGTGGCCGCCGGTCGACCTTCAAGAGGGGATGGGGGATTCCGGGCGTCGGTGGCGACAAGACCGAAATAATCCTGCCCTAACTCGAGCTTGCCTTCTTCGAGCGCTTGCGTTCCTTGGGAACCATGCTTTTGGGGGGTGCTATCGGCCCAGCGTCGACCACCGTTCGGAGCTTGAGATCGTATACCACACCCGGCGTGAGTACCGAGTAGAGCACATTTGTAAGGGCGAACGGTTCTCGATTCTCGACATAGCCGACGTGGTTGATTTCCATGGCGCTGCCGTCCAACACAATGACCGTTCCAGTGCCGACGACCTTCGCCCTGGTCTCATCCTCAATGATCAATCCGGTGTTCTCTTCGATACCAAGACCCAACAGCGCCGGGTTCGTTGCTATCGCATGCACGAGACGAGAGATTCGTGATCGCTGAACGAAGTGGGTATCGAAGATCTTGTCGCGGATCAACCCCAGCCCCTTGGTCATTTCGATGCCGCCCTTGCGATATACGCGGAAACGGTTGTTTTGGAATATCATCACCTCAGGAATGACGGCGGCTCCGGCCGATGTTCCGGCAACGACACAGTCTCCGGTTCGGTATCGCTCCAGCAGGGCGCGGTGTAGCGGTGTACCTCCAATCAGCGAAGACAGGCGAAGTTGATCGCCTCCAGCGAACATAAAGAGAGTGGTCTCACCGATCAGCTTTAATAGTTCGGTTGACCCTGCATCGGAGCGTTCTCCGACGTGCACGGTATGAATGACCTCAGGATTGAATGCCGAGAAGAGCTCTCTGTAATCGCGCGCACGTTGGCTAGGTTCTTGGCTGGCGGTGGGCACGACGACAATTCGCGCTTTTGATCCCCCAGCCAAGTCGACCATCTCCCGAAATATCTCCGAGTCGACGGACTTCTTTTCGTTACCACCGATTGGAATCAGATATCGGGGCATGCGTTTGGGCTCCCGTGATCGCTCGTTCCGGCTTTTGACATCGCTGTTGGCCCTATTCTTGTGTTCCGCTGTGTTTGCACTCTACCACAATCTCACGCTGAGGTATATCCCCAACATGTCCACGGTCGCTTTTCACCACGGCATGGGTTGGCACGGAGAGTGCACCAATGCGACTTCATGAAGATCCTCGAACACCGTGCACTCAGAGGTCCAAATCGTTACAGCCGCTACCCGACCATCTTTTTGCTCCTGGATATCGGCGAGTTTGAAGACTCTCCCTCTGACACCCTCGACGGCTTCACGGACCGTCTGATCGAGCTGGTCCCATCACTTCACAGTCACGAATGCTCGGTAGGCGAGCCCGGCGGCTTCATTCAGCGACTGCGGCGAGGCACGTGGGCCGGTCACATTGTCGAGCACATTGCTCTAGAGCTGCAATGTCTTGCTCGGATGGAGGTCGGATTTGGAAAGACGTTCGACACGTCCGAACGCGGAATCTACAAGGTGGTGTACCGCTACCGGGTCGAATCAGTCGGGCTTCATGCAGGTAGAGAAGCCATCTCGCTGGTCGAAGCCATAGCAGAAAAGCGCTCATACGATATCGATTCGACCGTCGCTCAGCTGAAGGAGCTGCGCGAGCAGGATCTCCTCGGTCCGTCCACCCGGAGCATCGTGGAAGAAGCGAAGCAAAGGGGGATCCCAGCTATGCGGCTCAACAACGCCAGCCTCGTTCAGCTCGGGTATGGCTCCAAGCAGCGCCGCATTCAGGCATCGATGACCGATCGGACAAGCGCGCTCGGTGTCGAAATAGCTGACGAGAAATTTAGGACCAAGGAGCTCCTCAGACGAGCAGGGATTCCAACCCCCGAAGGTTCTATCGTGGAGTCCTTCGTGGAAGCAACACGAGTGGCAGACGAACTAGGATACCCGGTCGCGGTGAAGCCAGAGGTAGGTAACCACGGCAAGGGAATCACAGCGCGTGTCTCTGAAGCGGGGGAGCTGCGCATTGCTTACGAAGCAGCGGGGAAGTTTTTTGACTCAGTCATCATCGAAAAGAGCTTGACCGGGCTCGATTTCCGTGTCCTAGTAATCGACGGCAGACTGGTGGCGGCAGCGCTCCGTGAACCAGCACATATCGTGGGAGACGGCGTGTCGTCTATTCGTCACCTCATCGATGAAGTCAACAAAGACCCACGAAGAGGTGTCGGGCATGAGAAAATGCTCACGGCTATCACGGTCGATGCTATGACCGAGCGGCTGCTCTCATTCCGAGGCCTCGAACTGGACGATAGTCTTCCAGCAGAGGAAAAACTGTATCTCAAATCCACGGGCAATCTCAGCACGGGTGGGACTGCGCGAGACGTGACCGACGAAGTTCACCAGGATGTCCGCTTGATGTGTGAGCGCATCGCCCGAATCGTCGGCATGGACTGCATTGGTATCGATATTGTGGCACCCGGGCTCGACCGACCATTGCCCCACGGTACGGCCGGGATAGTCGAAGTGAACGCTGCTCCAGGATTTCGAATGCACCTGGACCCGACCGAAGGCGAAGCGCGCAACGTCGCCAAGCCCTATGTGGAGATGTTGTTCCCATCGGACGTCAGCTTTGACGTTCCAATTGTCGCGGTGACTGGAACCAATGGGAAGACGACAACTGCAAAGCTCATTGCTCATACCCTGAAGTACAGTGGCAAGACCGTCGGATTCGCGGGCACAACGGGCGTTGAGATCGATGGTATCACAATCGTTTCCGGAGACTACAGCGGTCCTGAGGGAGCCGGCATTGTGCTGCGTGAGCCGACAGTCGATCATGCGGTGCTCGAGGTCGCGCGTGGTGGCATCATACGGCGGGGTCTGGCCTTTGACTGCTGCAGCGTCGGTGTGTTGCTGAACGTGAATGAGGACCATATCGGCGTAGACGGCGTGGAAGATCTCGAGGAACTCGCTCTCGTAAAATCCACCGTCCTCGAAGTTGTTAGAGATTCGGGAGTATCTGTCATCAATGCAGACGATCCCATCTCTGTAGGTCTCAAGGATAGGGCCGGCGGCCGTTTGATCTGGTTTTCCTTGAATCCGGAGAACGAAACCATAGCGCAACACCTAAGATCGGGTGGGGCCGCGGTGGTCCTGGAGGAAGGTGATGTTGTAATCCGCTCCTCCGAACCATCAATTCACCTGCTCTCAGTGATTGACGCTCCCATTACTCTGCGCGGAGTGGCAGCGTTCAACATTTCGAACGTTCTGGCCGCGGCGGCCGCCCTGCACGGATTGGGAATACCGGTAGCCATGATTCGAACCGGTATCAGCACCTTCCACCCAAGTGCGACGCAAAACCCCGGACGTTTGAATCTCATCGACTTCGTCAGCTTCAAGGTGATCTTGGACTACGGGCACAACGTCCCCGCAGTGAAAGCCTTGGGAAGCGCGCTACCGCACCTCACCAAAGGGCGAAAGATTGTCGTTGCACACGGCACCGGAAACCGTTTGGATGAGCACATCAGGATGTTCGGTGCGACGCTAGCCGATGTATATGATTACCTGATAGTGGCCGATGCCGACCCGCGCCAACGTAGCCCGGGCGAAACCCCGGGTTTTGTGCGTGCCGGTGCTCTGGAGATGGGATTTGCCGAAGACAAAGTGGAAATCGTCAATGACCCCATCGAGGCTATCGACAGGGCGTTCTCGATTGTGGAACCAGGTGATCTAATCGTGGTGCAGGTGGACGAAGTGAAGCCCATGCTCAATCGCGTGATGGATCATTTTGAACGCATAGTGGGTACTGCACCGGCAATCAACTGACCAGAGCTGAAAGCAAAGGCAAGAGCCAGTGGCACCTGAGACTCTGCCTCTACCACACGGGCCCGCATCTCCTGAGTCTTCGCTTTCATCTCCTGCTCCTCGGCGACCGCCATCGCACGCCGTTGCTCAGCCTCCGCCTGCGCGATCCGCTTGTCGGCTTCGGCCTGATCTGTTTGTAGCTCGGCGCCGATGTTCCTGCCTACATCCACATCCGCGATGTCGATCGAGAGGATCTCATACGCCGTGCCGGAATCCAATCCCTTACCGAGTACCACTCCGGTAATCTCATTGGGGTTCTCGAGCACGGTCTTGTGGGTTTCAGATGAGCCAATGGTGGAAACGATCCCCTCACCCACGCGCGCGAGGATTGTCTCTTCCCCCGCTCCGCCAACGAGACGGTGAATGTTGGCTCGTAGCGTCACCCGCGCGACTGCAATGAGCTGAATCCCGTCTTTGGCCATCGCGGCAACTCGCGGCGTCTCAATTACCTTGGGGTTGACCGATACCTGCACCGCTTCATCCACATCACGTCCTGCAAGGTCGATAGCCGCCGCCGTTGGAAACGAAAGCTCGATTCCAGCCTTGTCGGCAGAGATGAGGGCATGCGTGACACGTTGGACGCTCCCGCCTGCAAGGTGGTGCGCTTCCAGGTCGTTGACATTCAAATGGAGCCCTGCCTTGGTCGCGGCAATCAACGGGCGCACTATGGCCGGTGGACTCACCTTCCGAAGCCGCATGCCGATCAGGCTTCCGATTCCGAGTGGCACACCGGAGAAACGCGCCTCGATCCAGAGGCTTACCGGTATGAAAGACAACACCGCCGCAACGACGATCAGCCCTACGAGAGCCAACGCCGGCAAGAGCCAGTTTAGTGCAGAAAGTCCTTCCATGGTGTCTCCAGTTCCATTCTCACTGCCAGATCGTCACTAATACCGAAGGTTCCTACGCTCGGCCCTGCGTTGGCTGTTAGCGGGTACAACGTGCAACTCCCTGGTATCGTAGAAGGTCGGCGGCTCGTAGGTCCATCCCTTCCGCAGCCGACGTGCCTCTTTCCGCAATCTGTGCAGCAAGACCCTGCCACCAACCGACGCCGCCAACCGCGCGCCCAATCCAAACTCGTTGCGGAAGTCCTTGAACAGCATCGAGATCTTTTTCCGGAGCACGGGGTCCTTTCGGAACCACCGCCTCGAAGCCCACAACGCGCTCGTCCAGCCGAGTCTCAGGTCGCGTGTCTCCCACCGGAACCGCTCGCGGATGCGGCGATCGGCGTGGTCTTTGTACCGTTGCCAACCCTGGAGCATCGTGCGTGCGATTCTGAGAACGCTCGGGCCGTTGACCCTGAAATCGCGGGTGAATGCTCTGAGTAACGCCGCTGTTTCCTGCCCCTTCTCGAGGTAGGGGTGAATGTGGCGGAACCTGAGCTGCCCGTGTGCGTCGGCCTCCGGTACCTCGTCGGAACCGAGCAATGTGCCTTTTGCCTCATGTTCCGCGTATAGGGGGGTGCCCGGCACAGGCGTATAAAGCATGAATTGGTGGAAGTCGGCGTCGTGTTCCACGGCATATTCGATTGCGTCATCGATGTTGTCGGGAGTGTGATCCTCGAGCCCGATGATGGTAGAGCC
>Ga0180432_10004452_pt1 | contig 19224 bp, 14 predicted proteins | sample SS_ome_10_FD_132414 | JGI IMG/M metagenome (GOLD analysis project Ga0180432, IMG submission 132414) | Hypersaline lake sediment archaeal communities from the Salton Sea, California, USA - SS_1_MS_2 metaG | ecosystem: Environmental > Aquatic > Non-marine Saline and Alkaline > Hypersaline >...
AAGTTGGTGAGTCTCTCAAAGTTGGTGAGTCTCTCAAAGTTGGTGAGTCTCTCAAAGTTGGTGAGTCTCTCAAAGTTGGTGAGTCTCTCAAAGTTGGTGAGTCTCTCAAAGTTGGTGGGTCTCTCGAAGTTGGTTGGTATCTCAAAGTTGGTTGGTCTCTCAAAGTTGGTGAGTCTCTCGAAGTTGGTTGGTATCTCAAAGTTGGTTGGTATCTCAAAGTTGGTGAGTATCTCGAAGTTGGTGGGTCTCTCGAAGTTGGTTGGTATCTCAAAGTTGGTGGGTCTCTCGAAGTTGGTTGGTATCTCAAAGTTGGTGCGGATATAGATGTGCGACAGGGTATTTCTACGGGTCTTTACATCAAATGCGGTGGTACGTTAACATTTTCATATCAGTTATTCGCAGGTGTGTGCATTTGGAGAAAGTTAGAGTTAGAAGATAAAATAATTGAATGCAAAAAGATAGAAGGTAATGGGAAGATACAGTTGGGTGAATTAAGATTGATTGAGGGATAGAAATGAATGATTTAGGAAAATTGTATACATTTAAATCATTGCCAAAGTATTTTTGGAAAGAGAAAACTGATGTTAAAAACAATACTGTTCGATTAATTGACTTGGATGATGTTCGTTTTAGAGAGTTGATTGCGTGGTCTGAAATTGGCTTTAATGATGGGGATGTCATTATCTCTATTGTTTGTGATAATGAAACAATAACCAGGCATGTTCGTGATATTACATTATGGAATGAATATATGATTATTACTTGGCATCCAGCGGGGTATTATACAAAACAGAAGGGATAGAAATGATTGATGAAATATGGATTGAATGTACTTGTGATTACAAAGGTTATGCTGACATGGTTACATATCCAGAAATTCCTAATGTTGCATTTCCTACTTGTCCTAATTGTGGTGAAACTGTTTACGATATAAAATATGAGGGATAAGATAGAATGGAAAATTGGAAAATAGGAGATAGGTCTAAATACAAAAGGTGTCCAGTGTGCAATGAACTCATGTATTATGTCGGTAAACAACAAGACGGCTCGACATCTATGAAATGTAAAAATTGTTGTATGGAATTTGATAATTGTTAGGGATAGAAGGACATGATAGAAGAAATAGAGTTCAAAGGAAAGAATGCTTATGAAGATTTCGGATATTGGACAGATAAAGTTAATCTTGAACATGGAGAAATTATCAAAATAAATATTTTGTACTGTAAGAAGGAATAGAAATGAAATGCCCTAGATGTGGAAATACATTTGAGTCATATTCATTATCGGAGTTGTTTGAGTTTCAAAGAAGATTAGGGAAAGCAATTGAGGGTAAGAAATTCAAAGTTGATGATCACTATTCGCTTTGTGAACGATATCATTATGTTCATAAGGAATGTGGTGAGGAATACGAAAATAATCTACCATGACTTTTTCATAGAGGAATTAATACAACATGAAAAAAGCAGTAATTTATGCACGAGTATCAACAGAAGAACAGAATGTTGATAATCAAATAGATTCTTTGAAAAACATTATATCTCAACAGAATTACATGGTTTCTAAAGTATATGTGGATAAAGTGTCAGGTGGATCAGCAAATAGACCACAGTTTCAACAGATGTTAAAGGATGCACGATTACGTAAGTTTAATGTTATTTATGTGTGGAGCTTGGATAGATTTAGTAGGGAGGGGATTAACAATACATTATCTTATTTGAAGCAATTAAAGACTCATGGAATTGGTTTGAAGAGTTTACAAGAGCCTTGGCTTGATACATCTGATGATGGAATGGGGGAACTTCTTATCGCAATTTTTAGCTGGGTAGCAAAGCAGGAACGAATACGAATAAGTGAAAGAACGAAGGAAGGATTAAAGAAAGCAAAGAATGTAGGTAAACGTGGGAAGGACAAAAAGAAACGTGACAACCTTGGCTATAAATTAAGGTGGGTAAAAAAAGGGGGTGCATAATTGATACCGAGAAAAAACATCAAAAATAACGATAGAACAAGGGGTCGTTTATTTAGTCAAAGATGTAATGAGGTTTCTAAAAAGTTTAAAGAAATTGATAAAATCATGTAATGATAGGTGATTTGTTGGGTATAAAAGAAAAAGCCCCCCTGCTGTTTATTAGCAGAGGGGGGTAGGTGAGAGAAGAGAATTTGTTTTTTTTTGTTTACCACCATCGTGCTTGGGTGATGTTGGTGTAATAATCGTAGGGGTTCATGAAACAGAGGTGGCAGCTTTCCCAGTGGAGACTAAGATCCTTTGTGATATCGATTCGTAGCCAGACATGTTTTGTTCCGTCTTTGTTGATCCCGGTCATGGGTTTCGTGGTGAATCCGAGTGTCTCCCAGAAATCTCTGGCTTCACAGGTCATATTGACGCAGTTGAACCCATGTTTTTGGTACCGGGTTGTTTGTATCCCGATTGCTATGAGGTATGCTGTGGTTATGATGAGTATGATCATGAGTGTTTTGAAGATTTTTTTATATTGTGGTTTAATTGCGTTCATTTGGGTTTTTTTTTAAAAAATGATGTGCGTTGATGTCGCAAAGGAGTGTCTTCAAGGTTGAAATCTAACTTAGAAAAAATAATTTAGATTTCCCGCCCCTAATTCAAGCGAAATCAGCTTCGTTCTTCGTTTTTAAAAATTTTTAAACAGGGTTGAACAAAAAAATAAAAACGAACAAATAATATTATAGTTTGTATTCTTTTTTTATTTGCTGAACGTATCGTCGAGTGCATTTACATACTGCTGCTATAGCGTCTGTTGGCTCATCTGGGTACATTTGTAGTTTCTCTGCGACGATTTCTTTTTTTGTCAACGCTGGTTTTGATTCCTCAATGATTTGTTTAATGATGTCTTCCCCACGACCCTTGTCCATGATCTCTATACTGTCCTCTACAGCACTCAGTCGATCAAGTGCTTCTTTGAGATCTATGTCAATGGTGAAACCAGTGGGGAATTTTCCATCGCATGGATATTGTGAGAGTGGTATCCTGAAGGTTTTTATCACAGGGAAAGTGATATGTTCTTTTCCATCTTGATCGATGACTACTTTTTTTTTTCCAATGCTGAACTCATAGCTCCATCGTTTTTTCCAGACTTTAAAATGGTAATCCACGTCGTTCTCACGGAGATCAGGTGGCACAGATCCTTGTGTCTGTGTGAGAAGAACAAACGCGGATTCAAAATGTCGTATGATTTTGTTAAGATCTTTTATCGTCCGTGTTGACTTGGATTGTGCGTTAGAGGAAGACGCATGGATACCTGCTTCGTCAAGGAAGACGATTTTTCCTCCACCGATGCTGTTGACAATCCCTAGTAGTGTCTCACTAATGCTTTTCACCATGTGTATCTCTGATGGTTTTGAAATGTAGATATGCCCAGGTTTTTTTGTGAGTTTTTTTTTCTCTATCGCTGTTTTTATGTTTTCTTTTTTGAAGAAATGAATATTTGTCCATACTTCATAACCAAGGGCTACCAATGTTTCCATGATCACGGAGGCAAGATTAGTTTTTCCACTGCCTTTGCTCCCTGTGATCAGGATGGTTTTATCATCTCCGAAGATGTAGAAGAGTGCTTCTTTGTTTAATCCAATTTGAACCATTCTACATCGCTTTCTTCGTCTTCTTTTGGTTTCGCACGGTTACGTGCTGCAAGTTGAGGTACTTGTGTGAATTTATCGAACATTTTAAAGAACTGTATTGTGAGATCTTTTTTCATAAGGAATTTCCATAGTTTACTATCATCAGGGTTGATTTGCCTCTGCTGCATAAGTATTAACAAATTCATGTAAAATTCTTGTTTTTTTTCATCGGAAAAATATGCTCCAATAGCAAAACACCAATTCTGACAGCTTATGTCAACAGATGTTTGTTCATTGTTTTCATCGCTGAATATTTTCTTAAGTTCACCATTGACAAACTCCCGTGATACATCACCGCTGATAGCCCTGAGTTGCAATCCCACTAATCGTTCCGTGTCGAATCTACTCGGCACTGATTTCACCTCGTATCTCTTTTTTATAAAGCTGAAGAATATCATTTTGCAGTTCATCATCAACAGTTTTTTTCATGATTATCTCCCGTTCTATAAGTTCATGAAGTACCATTGAATTAATTATTTGAAGGTTCCCTGTGATATTTTTATATTGTTTATCATTGAAATCACCGTTAATCGCGTCGAACCGTTCTGTTTCAGCATTTGATTCCCCTGCATCAGATGCTGTGATCTTATAGATTACATATTTTGTCCCTGCGACATCTTGGAAATGATAATCAATGTTTTTTTGTTTTGGTACTGCATCTGTGTATGCTTCTGATGCTTTTTTCATGAGTTCTTGTAATTCCTCATCTGATTGTTCATTGATGGAGAGTAGTTCTATACCAATCCGTAGGAGTTCCTTTTCTCGTTCACATGCTACATACGGGGTGCTTGGTATGGTGTTTAACCATTTCATATATGATTCTTTGATACTATCTGGGTATTCTATTTTGATGTATTTTTCATTCTGAAAATCATTGTTTTTTTCTTGGTTATCCATGAGTATGTTGCTCCTTGAAAAAGAGTGCTCTCCTGTTCCAGAGTTTCCGTGGTTTTTTCACTGGTGGAGGTTCTAAGTTTATTGTGTCCTTGTTTTTTTGAACCGAGTCCCAGTGTGATTTCTCTGTTTTGTTTCTTCCATGTATATGAAAGGTGTCTCTTTTTCCGCAGGTGAGGCAGACGATTGTCTGCGTGTCTTTGTATTCTTTGACACCATGATACACATACCGTCTGGTCACCTGACAGAGGAGGTTAGGAAATATATTATAGATCTCCTTTTCCTCCTCTGTGATCTCATGGTTTTTAGCTGTTTTCATCGTTAACCTCTTCTAGTTCTTTTTTCACAAAGATCTTCCTTTTGTGTTTTTCCCCTCGCTCAAGTTCATCATATAATCGTACCATGCGGTCGATATAAGCAGAGTTTTCTTTGTTCCAATCACGTTGCTCATGAAGTTTCTTCAAAATATCAGGTGTAGCAGACCCATCCATATGAGAAACCTCCGAGTAATAAATCGGTGTCTTATCCTTAACGCGGCTAGTGAAATGACGTTTCAGGATATACTGAAGATAAATAGGGAGCTCATCAAGTTCATAGCGTTCCAGGTTCGCATAACAACAATAGTTTTTTTCTTCCTTGTGGATGAAAATACTCGGGCAGAGGATCACGGGTTTTTCTGATCCACTATGGATACTAATCCCATAGTAGTCAATACCACCCGCGAGTATGATACTGATACTGAGGAGATTCAGATCCTTTGCGCGTTCATCAGTGATTTCTACCTGCCAGGGGACATCCATCATGTCTTTGGTGGCGTTGACACTCCAATGACCGACGTTTGATATCACCTGCGGTGATTTCCCCTCAGCTACTACAAGGAAGGAATCAAGGAAGATAAAAAACACCATGAGTGCAAACCCGAAGGGTGCCACAGCAGGAACACGGGTGAAATACAGGATATGAGCAGTATAAATACTGACAAGGATGACTACGAGTACCCCGAGGACATACATCCCTATTCTGTATTCTAGTTTCATGTTGTTTTCACTGTCTTGTTTTTCTGTGTGAGAAGTTGATCGAGTTTATCACTGATGTCATCATATTTTTGTTCAATGGTGTCAATGCGGTCGATCATGGTGTTGTCAATATTGTTTTCGATGTGTTCCACGTGTTCTTCTTTTGCATGAAACGGGTTGTTCTCTGGCCCAGGATGACTTGGTGGATCAAGTGGTTTTGTCTCTGCTGCTTGTGGTTTTTTTAATCCAACAGGGAGAATGTTTAACCTGCTTTTGAAACGGTTCACAAGGGTAGTCTCTGGGTCAACTCCTGTGAATATCTCCATTTCCTCAGGGTCTGCTCTGCTGCGTGCCCATTTCCAGTATCCTATCATAAGGCTGATGACAATCGTGGTGAGTACTGCAAAGAGGAGGATTACAGGGATGCTCCCTAGTTGCTCGTTGAGATCTTTGAGTTGTTGTTCATAGTAGTAGACACTATGATATTGTTGTTCTTCACCTCCGAGCCTGAAATAGAAATTAGGATCGTACCCGTTCATGTTCTCATAGAATCGTCTGAAACTGGTGAGGTTACTCATTGCATCCATGAGGTCTGCTTTGCTTTTATTGACCTCTTGTTGTGCATTATGAAGTTGATAGGTGACATCGAAGAGTCCCTCTTCTAGTTCCTCGTTTTCTCCACTGATGTTATCCATCTGATGGCAGGTCTCATTATAAGCAATGAGCAACTCATTCAGCTGTTGTTCTTTCTGTGTGAGATTCTCCCAGGTAGCTGTCAAATTTGTGCTTATATTGTTGTATTCATCTGCAAGGAGAAGGAAATCAATTTTCCATGGGTCCTCTGGTATCTCAACAGATGACAGGTTCACTATCACGATAAACAGTTTTTTGGTGAGAGTATCCTGATAGATATACCATTCATCATTGAGATCCTGCTCCCAGTACTCAGGGATGTATTCGATGCTTCTGAAACTATATTGTGTCTCATTATCAATGGGGTTAAACCCATTGGTCTCCACCTCCAAATACCCTAGGGGGAGCGATGAGTATACATACTCTAGATCTACCTCCCCTGGGAAGGTCACATATTCTTTGAAACCGTTGTATTCAATGTTTTTTGTCCCAGGGAGTACTCCTGGGTCTGCGGTCACGCACCAGCTTATACCTATTGTTATGATGATAGCTCCTGCTATCAAAAGTGTTGTTTTCATGGCTTTTTGTTCTCCAAAAAAATTATTTTAATTTCGTGATACGTAATGATTTGAAACGACCACTTATTTTACCTCGGAAACGTCTCCCTTTCCGATCAATATAAATAAACTCTTCACCTTCAGTGATCTCTTTCATTGATGAACACCTTTGAGTGTATATTTTTGTTCAAAAACAAGATAGAGCAGCACCAAGGTAATAATGATTATACCATAGAGTGAGATATGATAAATCACTAGAGGATCATAATAGGTGAACCCATTTGTGAGCCTATGACCTCTATGGATAGCACCAATGGAGTATCTATATGCCAGATGAACATCATCTGTAGGATAATGATCGCTATCAGCAGGAAATGAATAACATGTTTTTTCATCTTTCCCATATGTATATACTCTCCAAGAAAAACGTATTTAAAAATTTTTAAATGAACATTCCAAAAATTTTTTATTTGCTTTTAGTTATTGCTTTATAAATTTTTAAAGGAAGAATATCTACAATATTTTGTTTTGTTTCCTGACGGATTTTTTTACTTTTCTCGATGGCTTTTTGCATATCAATATTACATAATGTTGGGTATATTGCATCTTTCATAATATCGTCTCCAAACCCTAATGGATTAAACCCTGTTTGCATCGCAATATGTTCAATACCATCCATGTACATATTCCACTCTCGTATTATGAATATAAATCCACCCTTATTGATATTTACACCATACTTTTCACAACGCACTCTAGCTTTATCCCATTGATATTTTTCTTTTGAGGAGGTCAACGCGCCAACAGGGTAATTAATCTTCCCCCAGTTCCGTATGAACTCACGGATCTTAATCGCGTTCTCTCCCCATATCGTGTTTTCTTCATCTCTCATGATATCTCTCCAACTGTACATATTTCTTAATTTTCTTTCTTCTACTAACAAATCCAATAAACAGGAGACCTGCAAGGATCATAACAAAAAGCTCCCCAGGGGTTCGTTTCTGCATAAATGATCGTAATGGCTCCGGGAGACTCTGAATAATGCGACTACCGATGTCCTCTTCTTCAACAGGTTCCTCAGCTGCTTCACTGTCTTCTTTCACATAGACACGTACCTGATTTGTGAACGTATCAGTCTGATCAGTGTCCGTATTTCTTCCTGTGATCGTAATAAAATATATGTCTTTCTCCAGGATGGTGACATGATCCACTAGGTCTGCTCTGGTTATCCACTCGGTTTCAAACTCAACCTCACTTCGTTTCCCTATGAAACTCCATTTATACTCAGTGACATCACTATTGATAACAGGTGACAATGTGACTTTCCCACGGTATACTGTATAGGTAAAACTCACCTGTGGCGCAGCACTAGCAACAGATGAACACCCTACAAGCAGAAGGATGATCAGTAGAATACATATATATTTCATACTCTTGCCCGGTATGCTATCATAATGAGATGATACCCGATTGCGTCTTCAACACGTTCTCCCTCATAGATTTGCACAATGATTTTCTTTGTATCATTCCTGAAGACTCCTTGGTAGGCTCCATGGTCTTCATCGATGTCAATAGATTCTTCATCCATCATAGCTGCTATGAGACTGTTTTGACAGCGTTCAAATAACGCGTATCCACCTGTGTCATTAGTAACATAGATCTGAGAACTAGATGCAATATCTTTTCCTGATACTTGATCTACAAAGGCAACACTCATGATGAACTCATGAAGAGGATGTGTATCATTTATCCTGATGAAGATTTCATCATCGGTGACATCAGGTATTAATTCATTAGATCTATTGAGTTCATCCCACACTGTGAATTTTAACACTATAAGCAGGATACAGAGAATAACCCCTGTCATTATGAGCTTCATTTCTTTGTCCATACTGTTCTATACTCCAAGCGCGGTGAGAATCCATGTGATCACAGCAATAAGCAGCCCGAGTCCTGCGAGTCCTTCCCCCATCTCACGGTGTTTCTTTGTTTTATCAAGAACTGTTAGTAGGATACCTAAGAAAATCAGGAATAGTCCTATGCATACAAAAATAAGCATGATGCTAATAGGCATCTCCCCTGCATTTGCTAGGGGTGTATCAAGATGAATGTCTTCAACATTCTCCCCTGGGTAGGTTTTGAATTTGAAATAGACTTCATAGGTCTTTCCACCACCAGGGCTGACATCACCCACGCCATTAGATCCAATAGTGAGAAACTGATCGCTGATAACAAAATCAGTGATATTCCTCTGGTTGTTAGCATCGTAGACGATGATATCATCTTGTTTGATACCTGTTTCCACAGGGAAATCAAAATAAAAACTCAGGGATCCACGGTAGGTTTTATCATAGGTGTTGATCCATGTGTATTTGAAGTAATTATAGAGTTTTTCATCATGTCGTATATTTGTCTGGTGTGCATCGATATGGATGACGTCGCTTCCATAGTAGTAGCTGTTGCTGTAGGTGCAGTAGTATTCAGCGAGGAAAGATCGTGTCTCACTGGTGGGGAGTGACCCTGTGAGTTTAAACTCTATGCCTGATCCTGTGACTTTATAGTTCTCTCCTTCTTCTAGGACGATGTTGCCGTTGTCGACATCTCGGAGTCGTACCGCTGTGGTATCTGGCTCTGACTCGGTGGTGAACCCTGCGTAGATGTAGACATCATACCAGGTGATGTTCATGGTGTTCTCTATTTCAATGGCTGTACGATGGTACCCTGTGCGTTTCTTCCCGTTGTCTTCTGTGAGCCATCCTGGGTTGTCTGTGTCTGGGTAGTAATCCCAGTAGAATTTCTTTAATTGATTAAACCGTATTTCTCGTTCTAGGTGTATTTCCACGTCTGATCGTATGGTGATGTTGTATCCATTGGGGTAGAAACGTGTGGGGAGATAGGTAGTGTTTTGTATACTGGTTCCATTGTTGGTGTAGCTGATGTTCACATAGCTGGGTGTTCCTGTAGCGCTGAAGTACATGATGTCTTCTATGAGAGTGATTGTCCCGTTTTCTGTGGTTCCATTACTTGGTATGCGTCGTGTGCTATTGATCCAGTCTCCATCAAGTTCTACTCGTGTCTGCGCGATGACATTGATCGGTGGGCATATCTTGTAGCTGTTCCCTAGCATACTGCCTATGCGATCGAAGACACTGAAGATGATAGGGGGATTCCGGCTGTAGATCACTGTGTCTGGCATGAGAGCATCATCAAGGGTTCCCCCGAGTTCTAGGAGTTGACCAACGATAACGCTTTGTCCACTGATGATAGTGGTAAGGTTTACTCCTTGGATGACATAGACCATGCTTCTGTTCACGGTATGGGTGTCATTGTAGAGTTCATCATAATTAGCGTCATAGATACGCATGGTGTAGTTTCCACTGGGTATCATGAACTCGCGTTCACCGTAGGGTACGATTCCTCGTTCCCACCATCGGCTTGCTCCCTCTTTGAGGAGGCTGATCATGTAGTATCTATCATTTTTGTCACCAAAGAGCCAACTATGAAACGTGAGACCTAGATCTATGAAGGTGAATGGTGCTGTGATCGTGAAATCATTCTGGTAGAGTGTCGTGTTGTAGTAGTCTTTCACAGTAAGATTGATACTGGTGCCATTGGTACAGTAGTAGATGTTATCCATGAGACGTGATCCATTTATCAGAATCTTCAATGTCTCCATGTCAAGCCCTAGCCCCTGGTTTGTATTGTAGAAGTTGAAGACAACTACAGATCTTCCCTCTAGAGTGTCGAAACTGGTGTTAGCATCTGCCCAGACTTCAAACACGATATCAGATAGGTTCCCGAAGCTGATATTGATGAGGTCACCTATTGTTATCTCGGTCATACTGAGGTTCTCAAGGACCGCGGAGAGATTCGCGAGTACTGCTGTGAGGTTCACTGTGAGATTCGCTGATATATTAAGGTTAAGAGCTTCTACCTCTGTCATAATGTTGGTGACGTTATCATAGATGTTCTGTATCATCGTGGAGAGATTTCCACTTGCTAGTTTCCCTATGGCATTGCTTACGTTCACAATCATTTGATGATTTTGATCTGCTTGATCAGTGATATTCGCCATGATCTCTAGCGCTTGTGCCTGTATCTCATCGAAGAGACTACTATTCACCGCGCTTATATTTTCAACGATATTAAGGATGGTATTGTAGTTTTCAACGCTGATGTTGTCAATGATGTCTAATGATTTCTCTAGGAGTTCATCATGGAGGCTGGTGTTCACTGTTGCTAGGTTATTGAGGACATCTGTGACTTGATCGAAGACGCTTTCTCCTGCTTCGCTGACGTTATCGAGGACACTGGTAAGGTGTGCTAGGAGTGTCGCATTCATGTCATCGATGAGGTTGACGATGGTGGTGTTCATGTAGGTGATATTGTTCTCTATGACGGTGAATGAGTAGTTCACATTTGACCAGAACGTGCTTATCTTTGTGCTAATCCCATTGATTTGTACCCCTATGGTTGCATTGGTGTTGTTGATCTCATTCCAGATGAGGTTGACTTGGTTGATGATATCTGTCTCTGTGTTTGTTATCGTTGTCAGTATCGTGTTGAGTTGACTGTCGATGCTGCTATCATGATTCGTGATCTGTGTACTAATACTATTGATTTGGTTATGGATTGAGGTGTTCACATTACTGAGGTTGATCTGGAGGGTGTTGAATTGGTCACTGATATTTGTGTTCTGATTGATGATCTGATTGGAGACAACATTGATTTGACTGGTGATGTTTGTTTCTGTGTTGGTGATCTCTGTGCTTATTGTGTTTATCTGATTTGTTATGTTTGTCTCTGTGTTATCTATCTTTGTGCTAATTGCGTTGATTTGATTGGAGATTATCGTTCCATTGGTGTTGTTCACCGCGTTCCATACCATGTTGATCTGATTGATGATATCTACATTGACATTGGTGATCTGACTTTCAATATCATTGAGTTGTGTTGTAATATTGGTTTCTGTGTTTGTTATTGATACACCAACACTATTGATTTGACTGGTGAGGTTTGTCTCTACATTCGTGATCTCCACGGAGATCGTGTTAAGCTGACCATGGATGCTGCTGTTAACATTTGAAAGATCTGTGATGACTATGTTCACCTGGCTGGTGATATTGCTCTCAAATTGGCTTATACTGCTGCTGATGCCATTGAGTTGTGTCGTGATCGTGGTCTCCGTGTTACTGATCTCATTAATAATCGTATTTGCCTGGTCAACAATCGTCGCATTTGTATTGCTTATATCTGTGATAATTGTGTTCAACTGATTATGTATCGAAGTATTGGAGTTGGTGATATCTATGTCGATGTCATTGATCTGATTTGTTATGTTTGTCTCTGTGTTACTAATGCTCACCTGAACCTGATTCAATTGGTTCGTGATATTCGTCTCCGTGTTGGTCACTGTGGTACTTACACTATTGATCTGCGTTGTGATATTGGTCTCACAATTGGTGATCTTTGTATCTACTAGGGTGATTTGATTGGTGATGTTGCTTTCTGTGTTGGTGATTGCTGCCATCACGCCATTGATTTGTGTCTCAATGTTGGAATCATGGTTGTTAATCGTGGTTTGCACAGTATTTATCTGAGTGTGGATAGTACTATTCGCATTCTGTATCTCTGACACAATACCATTCAGCTGAGTATGGATGCTGCTGTTGCTGTTGTTCACGTTTTGCCAGACAGCGTTCACCTGTGTCGTAATGTTCCCCTCTGTGTTACTGATGCTTTGTTGTATGTAGTTAGCCTGTGTGTCTATGTTGCTGTTGACATTGCTGACATCAGATATAATCGTGTTAAGCTGTGAATGTATCGTACTATTGGTATTGTTGATATCCTGCCAGACACCATTGACTTGTGTATTGATATCTGTCTGGAAATTATTGATTTCTTGAACGATCGCGTTTGCTTGATCAGTGACCTCTGTCTCTGTGTTGTTCACTGATTGCCAGACACTATTTAGTTGTGCTGTGATATTGGTCTCCGTGTTCGTGATGCTTTGTTTCACTGTGTTGATCTGATTCAACACATTTGACTCGCTGTTGTTGACTCCCTGCCAGACGCTATTGATCTGATTGATGATATTTGTCTGGGTGTTGTTCACGGAGCTCCAGACATAATTTATCTGATTCGTAATATTGGTTTCTACATTGCTGAAGTAGACTCCTAGATTCAATGCCTGGTTGATGACATCTGCTCCGTCATTGTTGATGTTGACTCCTATGTTAATGATCTGATCCATGATGGTACTGTTCGTATTAGTGACTTCTATGATGATATCACGGAGGTCATAGCCTACAATCCAGTAGTAGGTGTCATCGGTGACTGAGAACGTGTCTACATATTTGGTTTCCTCATATGCTCCTGTTTCTGCGTTGTAGTAATCCATGGTGATATTGTAGTCTCCCTGGCTTACCTCAAAATACATGGGTTCATAAGGGAATAAGTACCCACCGATGCTTTTGCTACTGTTAGTGATGGTGAAATCCACAATGCTATGATTCATGTTCTTCACACTGAGTGTGTACCAGTCAATGGGGATGTTCTCAAATTGTTCTACACTGGTGATGGAAACACTTTGATTATCCATATTTGTTGGATATATCTTATTATTGAAGAAATCCAAGACTTTATAATAGAGAGTTGCCCCTGTGTAGGTCTTGTAGGTATCATGGTAGATACGATCTTCGTCTTCAAGTGGGTATTCATCGTCTACATAGAGTTTAAAGGTCTCCGCGGGTAAACCTAGTCCTGTTTCATTGTTATAAAAAGAGAAGTATAAATGTGCAGTGACATGCACGTCTTCCCCAGGGTCTACTCCTAGATAAAGCGTGGATCCTTCTTTGTAGGTGGTATCTGTTGCTGTATGGTAAAAATAGATCTCTACTCCATAAGTATTTGGTGTGAGTGTACTTGTGCTGAAGGTGCATTGATAGTTTCCCTCTGCGCAATGCCAGGCCACGGGTCCATATGCTGTGGTCTCATTTGGGTATTTGAGATATGTTTTTGCTATCACGCCATCAATAGGATCGTCATCTGCGTCTGTGATGAGACCTCTGCTCATGAAATAGTCTCCTATTTCTAGGTATTGTGGTATGTCTAAGTAAAAGTTGATGCTTTTATTGCAGCTTATTTCCCAGGTTTCTGTCTCTGGGTTGGAGAGGTCATCGATGCGTATGTAAACAAAATTATTTGATGAATCATAATAATAGGTGTTAAGTGAGAGATCGCCATACGTGTCTACTTCAGTTGCTCGTCCGCTGTCTGTCTCATTTTCTACATAGGATATTCCATCTATTTCTGTTGAAACTGGGACTGCAAGTGTGACATCTGTTGTGAATGTGTTTGATGTTGTAAATGTGAAGTTATTAAGTTCGTAATCTGATTCAGAATCACGTGTCACCGTAAAATCTGTGTCATAATATGTGACAACGACATAGGATTGTGTGCATCTTGCATAACCCCCATATGAAAGTCTTAATCTGAATCCTATTTGGAGGTTATTTATTTCTTCCCAATTCCAATCCGTTCCGGTGTTAGGATTTGTATTAAAAGTAGAAATATAGGTAGCATAACTATCAGTCAAATATGTTAATCCACCATGATATGTTTCCCCATGAGTTTTAGCATATACTAATATTTCTCCGATTTCTTCGCCAGAACTTTCTGTTTTTGAAACTGAATAAACTGAAACTGATGTTATTTCACCAGATATATCACAATCAGGAATATTATAAATGTCTGTTTCCCCTGATGGTCCCGATGGAACATATGCTCTTACATAAGTAGAATCACCATCTGAACTTGCTTCATCAACACAAGCATAGTTTGGTGAATCCCCTACAGCACTACACTGTGTTACATCTCCTGCTGCATTTGGTCGTAATGTCAATGTCGATGTTGATTGCCCATAGGTATCTGCGATTATCCACCCTACCGCGGTTCCATCTGCATCCTCATGTTGCCCGATAGCAGCAACAGGACCCTCATGTAACGACATCGTGATAAACATGGACCCTATCATCAAAAGCGTAATCATCAATGACCGTAGTTTCTTATTCATACTTATTCATTCCTTCAAAATTATTTTTTTCTTTTCTTCCGTTGATACCACATAACAAAAAACAAGATACCCCCAACGAGGAGTATCATAAGCCCCATGCTCATCAGTTGATCATCCTTAGTCACAGATGGCTCTGTCGTCGTTGACAGGTTCTCATCAGCTGGTGGAACATAGAAACCACCACCACCTGGGCTTGTGCCTCCATCTGGTGATGAACTAGGGAGAACAGTGAACAAAAAGGTTGCGTTCTTGGTACTATGTCCATTGCTCGCATTCACATACACCGTGTACGTGTTATAATTCGATAACCCAGTATGATTCAGGTAACAGGTACAGTTCGTTGCAAGACTATCATTATTGCGTTGTCCATTAGATGACTCAATACTCCAGTTAAACACATAGTAGCTGCTGATGTTGATACTCCAGTTGCAGATTGTGACACCACGCAATGTAGATCCATTGCTAGGGTATTCATCAGCGAACATGATCACATTTGGGTCAACAATGCTTATATTTGAATAAGAGCCATTAATAGAATTGATTATCAAGGCCCAGGATGTCGTGTTTGTGTAGGACCCATTAGTACTTGCGTCAATGGTTTCCCATGCTGTGACATTGCTATATGACCCGTTTATCGATGAATCTAAAGTCATCCATTGTGTACTATTGCTGTAGGACCCATTGATTGTGGCGCTAATACTTATCCAACCTGTGGTATTACTCCAAGAGCCATTGATCGTGTCTATGACTGTGTTCCATCCAGCAATGGTGGTATTACTATAACTCCCGTTGACACTATCAATCACTGTTTGCCATTCAATTACTGATGTATTGGAATAACTTCCATTGATTTGATTGTATTCAACCATGCTGACATCATCGAAGAATGCGTACTCCCCTGTGTCATTTCTCCATTTAATAAGTTGAATGTACTGTTTGTTTTGTGTCGCAGTGAAGATAACTTCTATCTCTGTATATGTAGTAGAGTTTATCCACTCTGATTCACCTGTATCATGTTGTGCATCACTGGTATTAATATCTGTTCCAATGTAGATTTTTGCTCGGTTATCATTTGATGGATCACTGACTTTTGCCCATGCGGTGACTTTATAGGTTTGCCCTGGTGTGGTTTCTATTGCTCTGTATCTGTCGCCACTTCCTGATCCATTATAGTTCCAGACATTCATTATTCCCAGACCGGAACCTGATAGTTTAATGCATCCTGATCCTGTTCGTTGTTCGGTATCATTTGCTGATCCTACTCCTGCTGTTGGCCACCAGTTATCTGTTCCTGACTCGAAGTTTCCATTGAAGAGTAGATTAGTGTCTCCTTTATCGGTGAGATCATGCCATGTCGTAGTATTACTGTAAGACCCATTGATTATGGTGGTGACTGTGTTCCAGGGTGTAGTATTGGTATATGTTCCATTGATTGTAGTGATGATAGTGCTCCATGCTGTTGTATTGGAGTATGATCCATTGATAGTCGTGATAACCCCAACCCAACTGGTGGTATTGCTGTAGGACCCGTTGATTGTAGTGATGACATTATGCCATTCTGGGGGAGTATATTCTATGGTATCTGTGTAATCATTGGGATCGCTTCCTGTTTGTATTTCATTCCAATCTGTTTGACCATCATTATCCGTGTCAGCTAGGAAGGGGTTTGTGTAGTAAACATAGAGTTCCTCCCAGTCTGTGAGAGTATCACCATCTGAATCACTATAAGAGGCATTAAGAGTTGCATTATCAGGAACATTAAATAGTACGAAAGAAAGAATGGATCTGTTGCATATTACAGATGGGACAGTACTACTATATTCACCTCTCAGAATAAACAACATTTCATAGATGTTGTTATCTGTATAAAGAATTGAACTATTGTTTATATGTAATATATCAGCAACTAAATAATAATCGTTGCTTATGTTCTTCGGATATGAACCTCCCATCCCGTTATCATAATAGATATATGAAACATTATCAGTTATTTGATATTCCCGACTTGTATTGAGTATGTCATCTGCATCAAGACAATCTCTGGTTTTCCCGTAATTAAAAGTTACATTTCTGCGATTTTCATTCCATGTTGACCACCATATATGTGAATACATGTTATTTAGATAGAATTCCTCACTGGCAATGCTATCATCCATATAATATCCAACGAAAGTTGAACACCATCTTATCTCTACATCTTCATCCGGCAAAGTGGAATTTAAATAACCTGTATCATGAATTGTAGAATCTGGTCCCTGATCATGATGCGATCTATCCCTCCTGTTTATATCAGTAGCCCCATATGTACCTGTCCAATTTGTTGTGTTATATAAATAGAAAGCTGTATAGCCAATGTTTGTTTTAGTACAATTTAATTGTACTGTTCTGCGTATGCTTCCTCCACCAAGGGTTGTTTTATTCCACCACACTGTTTTGCTTCCACCTGTACTGTTTGCAACAATATTGAAACTATAATCATATCCTTTGGATGTTTGTATTTGTCCACTTGTATTTATTTCCCAGTAGTTTCCACCAGAATTTACTAGCAAATAAGTATAATTTGTCCAAGTTGATTCATTGAGCCAATTAAGCCAAACATCTGTAATCTCGCTTTCTCCATCTGTTATTGTACAATTGATATATATCCAATCTTCAGATTGACGGGAATCATTTGTATAATAACCATCTGACCACACACCTGTTAACTGTGTTGTTTCCCCTGGTGGTCTCCAATATGGTCCACCTGAATCTGAGAGATTCCCTGCGAAGTTAATCGTGATTGATGGTGGTGTACTATCGATTGATACATTACTCCATGAGCCATTTATACTCGATGTAATAGTATGAAACACTGTTGAATTGCTCCAACTACCATTAATAGCAGATGTTATCGTATGAAATTCTGTGCTATTTGAGTACGTTCCATTGATAGAGTCGATTATAGTGGTCCACGCTGTGGTATTAGAGTAGGTTCCATTTATTGTTGTTATAATGGTACTCCAACCTGTTGTATTGGAGTATGATCCGTTGACTGTTGATATCACGGTTTGCCAATCAATAACAGTAGTGTTAGAATAGCTCCCGTTTACATTAGAAAGAACCTCAATCCAATTAGTGATATTGCTATAGGAGCCGTTCACTGTGTCAATGATGGTAACCCAGCTAGTGGTGTTGCTGTAACTGCCGTTGATAGTGGAAATGATTTCGTTCCAAGAAGTCAGATTACTCCAAGACCCATTAATCGTACTGATAACAGATTTCCACACAGTAGTATTAGACCAGGAGCCATTGATCGTATCAGTTACCGTGTTCCATTCTGGTTCTGGTTCACCACCACTACCCCAAGTGATATTCCAAGATTTCATAACCATAGACCCCGTGAAATCACCACGGATCCTAACAGTAGAATTGGTGACACTACTAATATCGTCACCATCACCATTTAGACTACCGAGAAGCTTATTATTAGACGTGTCAAGGATGCTGAACACTGAATCACCCGTGTTGTTAATATCAGCATAATACTTATCCCAACTGTCGCCAGACTTGGTGATATTTTTACTGATAAGATAAGCATCAGCACCATCACCACCTGATGTATTGATAACGAAATAAGTGATACATATATCACTCCTATAAGCACCACCAGTCAATCCCCATACACGAACCTTTGTCGTCCCAGTATACGGATGGCTATCACCATTCTCCGAATACGCTACAGCATGAGTAAACGCTTGAGAAGTTGATGTCTGCTTCTGACCACTTTTACTCCAGATGGTATCCCAAGCAGAACCGTCCCACAGTTGAACATAAAGACTACCCATATCAGCCCCATACATATGATACCAGAAATCTACAGATATATTATCCACACCAGTAAACTCACTGCTATCAAGATAATAATTCTTACTGTATCTATTCGATGCCTCCGTATAAAGATAATCAGTACCTGGAGTAGATGCTAGAGCAGTAGCATCAGCTCCAGTGTTAATGCTTGGTGTCCCATCATCATCATAAATCCATTTATAATCACCACCGCCATCGGCCCAGTTACCATCAGAATCTAATGTTGAACCATCCGTTCCAACGAAATCATCAGTGAAAACATTTTCATCACCAGCACCAATTGTAAAATTATAGTACCCAGCATCCACCATACTAATATTATGTTCACCTGAAATCCAGTTATTATTAGGGAAGGTATCATTAAAAAATGTATCACGATATGGTGTTGTCTCAAAGTTATACACATCAGAAGTAACATTAACAATTGCATCATTTGCTGTAACCTTCCAATAATAAGTTGTTTGGTAATCTAGATTTGTAATTGTATGACTAACAGATTCATTTAAAATAGATACATTTTGTCCTACATGCATCCAAGTAGCATTATCTGTTG
>Ga0180432_10004453_pt1 | contig 19223 bp, 17 predicted proteins | sample SS_ome_10_FD_132414 | JGI IMG/M metagenome (GOLD analysis project Ga0180432, IMG submission 132414) | Hypersaline lake sediment archaeal communities from the Salton Sea, California, USA - SS_1_MS_2 metaG | ecosystem: Environmental > Aquatic > Non-marine Saline and Alkaline > Hypersaline >...
CCCCAATGGATCATCCCTGGCGATCGTATGGAAAGAAACTGAATGGCAAGCCTGTCCTTGTTCCTGATTATTAGGACATTTCTACTTGGCTGGCTTTAGGACATTTTAACTTGGCCTTGACACAACCATTTTTGGGTATTTTAAAAATGTTATAATCCTTGCAAAGGTGAACCCTATGAAAAAAAGAATTTCCCAGCTGATATTTCTGGTGATCGTATTTGTAATTTCTGCTATTGTTTTAATCCCTACTACTGCCAGTGCGCCGCTTCCCCAGGCAGTGATCGCAACACCAACGCCACAGGCAGACGGGCGGATTGTTTATGTGGTCAAGGAAAATGACACATGCATTAGTATTGCATTGCTAATGGGCATCTCTGAACAGGAATTACGTGAATTGAACAATCTCCAGGCGGAAGACTGCCAATTTATTTTTGTGGGGCAGGAATTGCTTGTGGGTATTGAAGAAGCTCCAACACCGACAGCCACCCAGGCTTTGACTGCAGCACCCACAGCAACACCCTTTAAAGGCAATGGGAGCATATGTATTTATCTATTCACAGATGAAAACGGTAACGCCTTGGCGGAAGAAGAAGAATTGGCATTAGCTGGTGGCGCAGTCAGTATTACGGACCGCTTAAACACGGTCAATCTCACCGGAACGACAGATGACAGCGGCGAAGCTTTGTGTTTTCCAGAAATTCCCGAAGGGGATTACAACATAAGTATTGCCATTCCAGAAGGATACAACCCCACTACGGTCATGAATTATGCTTTAACCTTGGGAGCTGGCGAAATTTCTACGATCGATTTTGGAGCTCAACCCGGCTCTGGTCTTCGGCCCCTGGTTGGCGAGGAGCGCCCTTCATTTGTCCTGCTGATTTTGGGGATATTCTTTGTGGCAGTTGGAATTGGATTGTGGCTGTATTCCCGCAGACTGAAAAAATAAAAACAATTTACATATCTGCGGCCATTTTTTGCTCCTTCCATATATCACCTTCGTTATGGTAGCCTGCTAATTCCCAAAACCCCTTTTTATCCATTTCCAGGAATTCCAAACCCCATAGCCATTTTGCACCTTTCCATAAGTACACGTCTTTCAACCCCTTTTTTTCTGGAATTGCGCCAATCAAGCCTCTAAGCGGGAAACTGTGCTCCATTGGGAGCGGTTCGCCTTCGTAGTGGGTAGCGAGCAGGAAGGTGTCTGAAAGCGCGATATCTAACGGAAGGTTGCATGTGTATTCATTTTCCGCATGTTGAACAAGGAAATTCGCGCTTGGTTTCAGATTTATGATGCCTTCGCTGATTAAAGTGTTCAGGCGGATTCCTTCCCATTGTGTATTAAACTTGCTCCAGCGGGTCACGCAATGTAGGTCGTATGTGATTTTGGTTCGCGGTAATTGGATAAGCTCTTTCAAGGTTAAAGAAACTTCTCGCTCAACTTCTCCCCACATCTTCAGGGTCCACTGCGATTCATCAAATGACGGAACATTTCCATAATGCAGGACAGGAAATTTATCTGTCAGTACCTGTCCTGGCGGCATTCTGCCTTCTTCGCGGAATTTCTTTTCTTTTTCCTTGCGGCTTGATTTGATTTCCATTGGATGTCTCCTGTCTGGCAATTATTGTTTCATTTAATTGACCAGTTTGTTCGCGTGGTTTACAATCGGGTTGAATTAATCTAAGATTCTAACAAAAAATGAAGGATAATTTGGAACATCTTGAAACCCAGCAGCCACCATTAATTTTTGAAATAGAGGGGAATGGTTCTATGCTGGATACTGCCTATTGGGTGAATGATTTTGACGCTGTGATTGCTTCGTTTGTGGAATTGCAGGATTTAAGTGCAGTTGAAGTCTATCTCAGAAATCCAGGTGAAAAAACCCTCTCACGCGTTCTGGTGAGGGGAAAATTGGATTATATTTGGCAGCCGAGTGCTTTTGAAAAGAGAAATGGAATTCTGACGGCATCCCTGGAAAGAAAAGAATCTCGCAATATCAATCTGCCAAATCGCCGAATGGATTCCCTCAATGATATTTTAAAACAAAAAGCGTTTGGCCAGGTTGTTTGTGTTCCCATCGAACATCATCAGATTGCGGTTGGACTTATTTGCCTAGCGCATACACGACAAAAATTCTTGAGCGATGATGAATTGAATTTTATTCATGCTTTGGCGCAGTGGATTTCAGGCATGATGGATTATGAACGGAAAAATCAACAGATCCGGGCAGAAATTGTGTCTGAAGAAAGAGAACGAATTGGGATGGATTTGCATGATGGAATTATCCAATCGTTATATGGAATAGGCCTCTCCCTGGAACATGCAAGAATGGATGTAAAGAATGGAAAAAGCAATGGAGTAATTCAAATCGAAAAATCTCTATCTGCGCTTGAAGCAGCCATTGCCGATATCCGTGCATATATTTTAGATTTACGTCCGCGGCAACTCCGCCACAGAAATTTGTTAGATGGAATGAAAAGCCTGATCCGAGAATTTCGAGCAAATACGATGGTTGATGTAAAATTTGAAGGGATTTCCGCTGATGTTGACAAATTAGCAAAATCCCAGATGGATGCCCTCTATCATATATTCCAGGAATCCCTTTCCAATACCGCAAAGCACGCAAAAGCCACATCTGTTTCTATCCGCATTTGGCGCCGTGATGATCGGGTTATGCTGCGTGTAAGTGACAATGGGCAGGGGTTCGAAACCGGAAAATCGGGGAAGCGATTGGGGCACGGTCTTGCAAACATGAAAGCACGGGCAGAAGGTGTGGGCGGAGGGTTAGAGGTTGTAACGATCCGCAATCAAGGGACAAAGTTGTTGGCCTGGGTTCCCTATACAATGGAAGAGAAAAAGAATGCCTGATCCGAAAATGCCTCCTAATCTCGACAAAGCCGCGCAGCGAGGTGAACCATCCTATGTCTGGCGCGCTGGCCAGGAACGCCGGCTTGACATGATCACAACCCACGGGGGACAATCCATTAAGGGAACCATTTTGGTTAATGGATGCGGAATTGGCGCCTATCTTCAACGGTTATCTACGCAAGCCCAACAGGCTGTTGGCATTGACATAGAATTGTCACGGCTGATGATTGCCAAAGAACACAACGATCATCTGATATGCGCTGCGGGGGAATATTTGCCATTCAAGGAAAATAGTTTTCATTTTGTATTGAGCAACGAAGTATTGGAACATGTTGCGGATGACCAGGCTGCCATCCATGAATCCGATCGAGTTTTGAAAAAGAACGGCATTTTCATCTTGTTCTGCCCGAATAGAGGATATATGTTTGAGACGCACGGTGTGTTCTGGCAGGGTAGATATCATTTTGGAAATAAGCTTTTTGTCAATTATTTTCCAAAAAAAATCCGAGATCGTTTGGTGCCGCATGTGCGTGTATATACGCGAAAGCAATTGAAAAATTTATTTTTTTACACCCATCTTCACACTATGCATCACACGACGATATTTGGTGCGTATGACAATATTATTCACAAAATACCACGATTAGGAAAACTGATACGAACCTCCCTGCATTTCCTGGAAAAAACCCCGCTGAATGTGTTTGGATTGTCCCATTTTTGGGTTATGAAAAAAGGGACAAAGAAATCCTGTGATTAATAAAAGATTAATTTATTAGTAACAATCCTTATATAAAAAACCAATTGATTGCCCGTTATATTCCCCGGATAGGAAATAACGAGCATGAAAAAACAATACATAGTATTCGTAATTATTTTAATAACCTTTGTCTTACTCACGGAATTTGCGAATCGTTCAATATTTAGGATACCGGTTACCGGTTTGGCTCAATACACAGCGCTGCGCGGTTCAATGGTTCACCCCGTGGACAACTCGCCACAGCACCTTGACGATTTTAAAGAGAAATTCAAAAACGGCGATTCTGCTGAAATCAGCGGATTGTATCTCAATGAGGAAAGCCAATTGATCGTTGTTGAGCAACCGTCAGGACGCCCTGAGTTTGTATCGAATATTCCTGGCACCGTCACAAATTTTCAAAATGTGGTTAGTGAAGGTGTGATCGGTTTGCTGGCACATAATTATCTTTCCGGCGAGGAGTTTTTTTCCATCAACCACAGTGATGAAATCCATGTGGTGATGGGAGACGGATCGGTACGATCATACCGTATAAAAGAGTTCCATTCCTATCAGGCACTCGATCCGCAAAACCCGCGATCAAATTTTGTCAACGTAAAAGATGGTAGTATTTTAACCGCCAGACAGCTTTTTTCAACGATGTATACAGGTTCAGATAAATTGGTTTTACAGACATGTATAGAAGAAGAAGGTTTGCTGGAGTGGGGGCGGCTGTTTATTATCGCGCAGCCAATTTAGATTTATCTGATTAGCTGTAATTCCTGTAGGATCCTTTTACGATCGAAAGGTGAGATAGAAAATTTTCCCCTGTATTTAAATCAATCTTCTGGTTTTAACCGAAAATCATAGATCCCGTTTATCACAGGGTAAGATCGGCTGCATTCTCGGCACTGAATTTTCTCGGGATGTTCTTCAATAGGAAAATTTCCGCATTTAGGACAGCGAAACGCGAACGGATTGGGAGAAAGAGTCTTGGGATTAATGGTTATATTTTGCAAAAAAATACTGGGGCTCAGCGTTGCCCAGGAAGCGGTTGCCTGCAGGATTTTTTCAAAAAATGTCATTGTGCGAAAGGGCAGTATTCTTTTTAATAAAGCGCTTCGCAGATGCGATACAGCAACCTTCTTTTTGATTAGGAACTGGTTGTCCGATAGTATTTTGACGATCATATCCGGGTGAAAGTCAAAATTCAGCGCAACAAATTCAATAGGCGCATGGCCAAAAGGATTCCATTTCTGCTTGCCAATGCAATACCGAATAATCGACTTAATGTTGCGTTTGTTGGCGAATTCCAGAATAAACGGAGCCTGATCGATTAACACATGATGAATCTGTTCCATCGCGATCTCAGGCTGGGAAAGATGATGGATGGTGCGGATCATGGTTGCCGCGGAGAAAATTCCCGGGGCGAAAGGCAGACGGTAGACATCAGCCGCAACATAACGGTAAGTGCTGCTCTTGCCCAGTCTTTTTTTTGCCTGCTCTAATTGGGTTGTGGAATAATCCAGCAGCGTGATATGATCGTAGCCCTCATACCGGGAAGTATTTCTGCCTGCGCCAGCACCAAGTTCTAACAAATGCCCGCTGCCTTTTTTAAGAACTTTTCGTAATGCAATTTGCTCCGCTGCATCCTCATAGGAACGGTCACCATTCTCCCAGAATATTTCCTGGTAATCCGAACCCTCATAATCGCAAACAGGTGGTGTTTTCATGGCAGTTATTGTACCCAATAAACGGTTTTTGATATATGAATGGTTTTCACGAAGCATGAGAAGAAAAAAAAATCGAGACGCTTTTAGACGGGAAGTCTTTTTCAACGATATAATCATCACTTGCGATGTCATTGATAACAACCAATAGTCTTTCTAAGTCATACGGCCCCGAAGATATCTTCGAAGGGATAAGCCTGAGTATTCCGCGGATGGGACGCATTGGCCTGGTTGGGCCAAATGGCGTTGGAAAAACCACACTGCTGCGAATATTGGTGCGTGAAGAGAATCCAACAATCGGCACTGTACAGCATGCAAAAAAACTCCGCATCGGGTATTTGCCGCAGGAATCAGTTTTTTCTACCAATGAAACGCTATGGGATGCATGCCGGCATGCTCTAAGCCATTTGGTCCAACTGGGTGATACATTAAGAAGCATGGAATCTGAAATGGCAGCGGGGACTCCTTCGGATCAATTGCTGGCAAAATACAGTGCTCTACAGGAAAAATTTGAGCGCGCCGGGGGTTATATTATGGACAGCCGCATAAAAAGAACACTGACAGGCCTGGGTTTTGCCGAAAAGGAATACACACGAAAATTGGATATCCTCTCTGGTGGTCAGCGAACGCGTGCTCTGCTAGCCACGCTCTTGCTGTCAGATCCGCATGTATTATTATTGGATGAGCCGACCAACCATCTTGACGTAGAAGCGATGGAATGGCTGGAGGGCTATATCAAAAACTGGGACGGTGCTGTTCTGGTTGTGTCTCACGACCGCTTTTTTATGGATCAGGTTGTCGACACGGTGTGGGAGATGACACCAAGCATAGAAACGTATCGGGGTAATTACAGTGCGTTCTTGCAGCAGCGCGAAGAACGGTACGAAAGAAAGTTAAAAGAATTTCAATCACAGCAAGCGTTTATCCAGAAAGAAGAAGAATACATCAAACGCAATATCGCTGGCCAGAACACACGCCAGGCGCAAGGCCGCAGGACCAGGTTGGAGCGGCTGCTGAAAGAAGCCAAACTGGCGCCCCCCTCCCATCAGCGCAATATGCGCCTCAATATGCAGACCAACCAGCGTTCAGGAGATTTGGTTATTCGGACATATGGACTGCAGGTGGGATATATGGACGATGAAAAAGTGCTCTTCGATGTGCCGGATATTGTTTTGCGGCGCGGGGAATGCACGGCGATTATGGGGCCAAATGGAGCTGGAAAAACCACTTTTTTAAAAACAATACTGGAAGAAATACCCCCGTTAAATGGAAACGTAAAAATTGGTGCTGGTGTACAGATTGGATATTTTGCCCAGGCACATGAATGCTTGCATGGAGCGTACACGATCCTGGAAGAAATGCAACACGCGGAACCCTCGTTCAATGATCTGGAGACCCGCTCTTATCTGGCAAGATTTCTCTTTACAGAAGATGATGTCTATAAGCAGGTAGACATGCTTTCCGGGGGCGAACGGGGGCGGTTGGCTTTGGCAGTTTTGGCCGTCCAGGGAGCGAATGTTTTGTTGCTGGATGAACCTACCAACCATCTTGATTTGCCATCCCAGGAAATATTGCAGCGGGTTTTGTTGGAATACTCCGGGACAATTTTGTTGGTGTCCCATGACCGGTATCTGGTGGATGCTGTTGCTACCCAGATATGGGAGGTCAAACCAGAAGCATGTTTATTATCTATTTTTAAAGGAAATTACAGTGAACTGCGTTTGAAGAAAAAAAATTTCGCGTACAATGAAAAAAACACCGTTACCGATGATGGTATCGATGAGATACCCAAGAAAAAAAACCCGAAGAAATGGGTTGATCCAAAAAAACTGCGCAGACTCGAGAAAGAAATCAGTGAACTGGAAAAAGAATTGAAAATGATCAGCGGGTGGCTGGAAGAACCAGAGAACGCACCAAAAGACATTGCCGTTCTGGGGGAAGAATTTGTTAAACTGCAGGCAATATTAGAAGAAAAGCTGCAAACTTGGAGTGATGGCTTTTCTGAATAGGGAAGCTGAGGATTATGTTGAAAAAAAATAAAGTTGCTTTGCTGGCAAACCTGAAAATAAACGCCCCTCAATTTGACGGAATGGAAGAAGACCAGTGGGATGATCTTGATTCTGAAAAAACCATCACGGCTATTACAGAGGCAATTCGAGCGGGTGGACATCATTGTGAATTCTTAGAGGGAGATCGCACGCTGCTACGCACGATCCCCAAATATAAACCCGATATCTGCTTTAATATTTGTGAAGGTCATTTTGGCGATTCCAGAGAAGCGCAGGTGCCGGCGTTGTTGGAAATGCTGCAAATACCCTACACAGGATCACGGGTGCTCACCCTTTCTCTGGCGCTGGACAAGCCTATGACCAAACGGATTTTTTGGTGGCATGGACTTCCGACGCCGGCGTTTCAGGAATTTGAACGCATCGATGAGCCGCTCAACGATGATCTGACATTTCCTTTGTTTGTGAAGCCAAGCAGAGAAGGTACCAGCATGGGCATTACCAAAGCTTCCATTGTTAAAACCGAGGAAGCTATGCGCGAACAGATTGAAAAGGTGATCACGCGCTACAAACAGCCTGCTTTGGTTGAGACATATGTGGAAGGCCGTGAGGTGACGGTTGGATTGGTCGGGAACCTGATCGGGCCAGTTGCCCGCCGCCTTCCAACGAATGAAAACGCGCCGCGCATCCAGGCCGGACTCCATTTTTTGCCACCCATGGAAGTGGATTTAAAGCCGTACGCTTATTCAGATGAAGTATATTCCAACCGATTAAAAGTCGCGCTGGCGGAGGATCTGAACTATCTCTGCCCTGCTCCGATAGATGATGATATGGTGGATGAATTGAATTGGCTGGCGGCAGCTGTTTTCCGGATCATGGGCGCAAAAGATGTCGCGCGTGTAGATTTTCGCCTGGATGTAAATGACAGCTGGAAGCCGTATATTTTAGAGATTAACCCGCTTCCCGGATTGTCTCCGGACGTTTCTGATCTGGTGATAGAGGCTAAAGCAGACGGCATCAGCCATACCGCATTGGTTAACATGATCCTTGCGGCTGGATTAGAACGATACCAATTGATATAAAAATCAAGATAATAGTGAGCGATTGTCGGAGTTCTTGTTTCGGCTCCAATGCAGGCATATCGCGGCTGCAGTAAAAGCCCAAAGAAGAATTTGAAAAAAGGCACCGCGGGGGCTTATTGCAAACATTTCGCCGCAAAAATTGACAGAAAAATGGAAGATGACCGCGGAAAGTGTGCTGCCGCGGGTTTGATTAAAGATATATGTCATGCTGATGGTTTGCAGGATAATATTCGCTGGAAAGAACCACAGCGGTATTTGCCGGTTAACCACAAGACTGTTTTGGTAACTGTCTGGAATGAAAAACAGAGGAATATGCCAGACAAACCACACACATCCCAGGATCAAGCTGGCGGCCAGGGGGTTGAATTTTCCCTGTAATTTACCAAGCGCGTATCCGCGCCAGCCCATTTCTTCTGGGATTGGCCCAAAGAAAAGCGAAAAGATGGCGAACGGGATCAGGGAGAAAAAATTTTGTGAAAATCGATCAGGGATGGACAAGCCATTTCCATGAAGCAATTGGTCAAGACAACCCGCCACAATCGTCATAACGACTGGCACCAAAAAGCTACCGAGAAGCCATTTCCAACCCATCCGTCTGACATCAAGAAAACGCTGCCAATAGGAAACTCGATAGGATTTCTTTTCAATGGAATAGGACAGGATCAGCGCGGATGCGACCGGACCGATTCCCCCCACAGCGATCAAGATGGGGATCGGCATGGCGCTAATTGGCAAGCGCAGGAAAACCGCTATCCCCCAAAAGAACCAGGTGATGCCGTATGTAAGCATGAAGTATTTCGCCCACGACGGCATTCTGATGAATTTCATCGGCCCCCCTTTTATCGCTTTTCAGCATGATGTTTCATTATGTTCCCCAATCACGCAGGTACAGGAAATCATAGCCAATCGTGCGGTTGCTGACTTTCGCGATGGGCGGCATGATCCGCTTGAAATGGAAGCGCTGGATACGTTTGACGACAGTATCGACGAAATCCTGGGCGAATCCTTCTTCAACACATTCCTGCGGCGTATATCGTTCATCTACCAGCAAATACAGAAGTTTGTCCACTTCCGCATAGGTAAACCCCAGCTCTTTCTCATCTGTTTGCCCAGCCCACAGATCCGCGGTGGGTGCTTTTTTAATGATGATCTCTGGAATGTCCAGGTCCCGCGATAACTGGCGAACCTGGGTTTTATACAGGTCTCCAATCGGGTTATAGGCGCAAGCAGAATCCCCAAACAGGGTTGAATATCCCAACAGGATCTCAGTTTTGTTGCTGGTGCCGACAACCAGCCCATTGAACGCGACTGATTGATCGTATAAGGCGATCATGCGGCAGCGTGCCATGATATTCCCCTGGCGGATATTTGCCATGTTGGGAAATTGGCTGATCAGCCCATCTGCCATATCTGTGATGGGGATGGTCAGTTCCTGGGCGCCTGTTTTTTCGATGACCAAGTGCGCATGGTCATAGGATTCCTGGCTGGATGTCTTATATGGCATGCGTACTGCAAGGACATTTTCTCCCCCCAGCGCCTGTGCGGCCAGAAAACAGGACAATGCTGAATCAATGCCCCCTGATACACCGATCACCGCTTTAGAAAAACCGGCACGCTGCGTTTCACTGCGGATAAATCCGCTGATGATATCCGCTGCCAAGCTGGTGTTTATCTCTAATGCCTTCATCGTTTTCTCTCCTTGGATTATCGTCCGGATGCGCTTCCGTCACGGCTTAAAATGCGGTTTAATTCTCTCTGCGTGAGCGCTGTGCGTTCATCCCGCAGCAGGGGAAGGCGTGATCGACTGCGGTGCAGCTGGTTCAGATCAAGCGTGCAGTAGGTAATCGCTTCCTGCTCGTACGGCGCTTTTGCCAAAAGCTGGCCGTCAGGATCATATACGGTTGACCCTCCCGAGAAATGCAGACCATCCTCATAGCCGACCTTATTACAGTGCACGACGAATGAAGTGAAAATGCTGGCATAGGCGCGATTGATGGATTCCACCCAATGCACGGTACCCAGCTGTTCTTGCGCGGTCAACCCCCGGCCGGGTGAAGATGAGGTAAAAATGAAGATATCCGCGCCATCCAACCACAGCAAATAGGGGGGAGAAACATGCCAGAAATCTTCGCAGATGAGGATGCCCACTCTGCCAAAACGGGTATCGAAGGCGGCTGTGGTATCTCCCCAGGCAAAAAAACGGCCCTCATCAAACAGCCCATAGGTTGGCAGGTATACTTTACGGTGGACGTGCGCGACGGTGCCTTTTGAAAGGTACGCGCTGGAGATAAAAAAGCGGTTACGGATATCCTCCTCCACAAAACCAACGACGATATCGATGGATTGGCTGGCTGCCAGCAGTTTTTGGAACACTGCATCTTCCGGATCTGCGCGCTGGGCGACGGTGGGAACCAGGTCTTGCAGCGCATAACCGGTGAGGGAAAGTTCCGGGAAGACGATCAGGTCTGTGTCTTGTTTGATAGCCTGCTCAATGGCATCCAGATGTTTTTCCAGGTTGCTTTGAATGACACCCAGTTTGGTGTTTAACTGAACCAGCGCGAGTTTTATCTGCATAGAAACCACCACTTCCTTTTGGCTTACATCTCTATCATGAATGTACCATTTTTATAGAACAATTCTCCATCCACGGTGATTGCTCCACCATTGCGCAGATCACAGATCATATCCCAGTGGATGGCGGATTGATTCTCGCCCTTAGATTCAGGGTAGCTCTGGCCGAGCGCCATATGGAATGAACCGCCTATCTTTTCGTCGAACAGGATTTGGCCGGTGAATTGACTGATGCCATTGTTGGTGCCGATGGCGAATTCTCCCAGGAAACGCGCGCCGGGGTCTGTGTCCAATTTTCTCAGCAGAAAATCCTGGTTTTTTCCGGCTGTCGCTTTGACCACTTTGCCGTCCTTGAATTCCAGGCGGACATCATCCACTTCAAATCCTTCAAACATGGTCGGATAGGTAAAATGAACGAACCCATTGGCGCTGTTTTCCACGGGGGAAGTGAAGATCTCTCCGTCGGGGACGTTGGCTTTACAAGCACAGTTGACAAATGGGCGCCCGGCGATGCTGAGGGTAAGGTCTGTGCCGGGGGCGGTGATGTGGACGTTGTTCTTTCTATTGAGCCATTCAACTGCTTTCTGCTGGCGGGCGAATACGCCTTTCCAATACCCAACGGGATCATCCATGTCCGGCATACAGGCGTTAAAAACAAAATATTCATATTCGTCCAGGCTCATATTGGCATCCATCGCATAGGCGTTGGTGGGGCACAAGGCCACCACCCATTTCAGCTCTCCCATCGCTTCCCGCTTGAGCATGGTTTGGGTGATCTCCCCGTAGTTGCCAAAAAACTTGGATACCAGTTCGGGGTCTACGTTGGAAGCTGCTTTGGTGTTTAATTCTCCGCGGATTCGCACACGGGCATCATGGGTTTCCACAAAATGCTTTAGTGGCGCCAGAATATCCGCGTATATTTCCGGATCAGCGTATTGGTAGATGCTCTCAAAATAATCATGGGTGTTGATTATAACGAAGGGGACAGCGCCAGCCTGAAAACACTTTCGGCGCACGGCAGCCATGAGTGGTTCCGCGCCCAGTTCTCCATGGATCAGAATTTTTTGCCTGGGCTGTGCTTCGATTGAGTAATTTACGATCAGGTCAGCGAGCTTTTCGATGCGAGCATCTTTCATTGGTTCTCTCCATTTTGATAGGTTTTCCAATAATTTTACTCCATTGCTTTTGCGGGCGATTTTTCGTACTGGCACCCGGATTGGTAGATTTGATATGATTGGAATATGATGGGTAGCAAGGAGCAAGCGATGATTGAACTTACTTATTATGGACACGCGGCGTTTCAGCTCATAGTGGATGGGCATATTGTGCTGATCGACCCGTTTTTGGAAGGAAATCCCCAAGCGGCCATCTCCCCGCAGGACGCGCGCGCCGATTATATCGTTGTGACGCATGGCCATGGGGACCATCTGGGTGACACACTTCCGATCGCCAGGCGGACAGGCGCGACGGTGATTGCCAATGCGGAGATCTGCGCCTGGGTGAAGGAAAAAGGCGCCCTCACGCACAGCATGCAGATTGGCGGCGGGTACGCATTTCCCTTCGGATATTTGAAATTGACTCTGGCTTTGCATGGCTCATCCCTCCCGGATGGTTCTTATGGCGGAAACCCGGCGGGCTGCCTGATTCACAGCGAGGACGGAAGGCGGCTGTATTTCGCCGGAGATACCGGACTGTTCAGCGACATGAAACTGATCGGTGCGGATGGATTGGACCTGGCGGTCGTACCGATTGGCGACAATTACACCATGGGCCCGGCCGACGCGCTGCAGGCGGTTAAGCTGCTGCATCCGAAAATGGCGGTGCCGATCCATTATGATACGTTTGATGTGATCCGGCAGGATGTGCAGTTGTGGAAAAAGCGTGTGGAATGCGCAACGGATACGCGCGTGCGCATCATGCAGCCAGGGGAAACACTGCGCATTGATTGATAGCTTTTGAAAGGGTTTCAATCCTAATATAGGTTAGGTTTTTATGGGAAATAAAAAATTTTATCAACTTGCCATTCATGAACGCCTGCGGCTGCTGCAAGAGCAAAGCGGGCTTTCGGATGATGAAATTTCCGCCTTAAGCGGCGAAAATGGGCTTACCCGGGACCAAGCTGACCAGATGATCGAGAATGTGGTCGGGACCTACGCGCTGCCGATCGGCATCGCGCAACATTTTGTGGTCAATGGGCGCGCGGTGTTTGTGCCGATGGCGGTGGAAGAACCATCGGTAGTGGCCGCGGCGTCATTCATGGCGCGGTTGGCAAAGGCGGGCGGCGGTTTTTCAGCCAGCATGAGCCCGCCGGAGATGATCGGACAGATCCAAATTCTGGATACGCCGGATATCGCGAAAGCCGAACAGGAGCTTGTTGCGGAAAAAGAAAGCCTGATGGAACAGGCGGCGTCGGTTGATCCGCTGCTGGTGAAGTTGGGCGGCGGGCCGAAGGATATCATTATCCGGCGCATCAGTGATTCCCCGATCGGTGATTTTTTGGTGCTGCACTTGGTGATGGATGTGCGGGACGCGATGGGCGCCAACGCGGTAAATTCCGCCTTGGAGCGGATGACAGCCAGTGTGGAGCACATCAGCGGCGGCCGTGTTCTGCTGCGCATCTTATCCAATCTGGCAGACCGGCGGCTGGCGCGGGCGCGCTGCGCGATACCCACAGCAGCGCTGGCGTTTGGCAATTATACCGGCGCGGACGTTCGCGACCGGATCATTGAGGCATACGCATTTGCAGCCGCTGATCCGTACCGGGCGGCGACGCACAACAAAGGTATTATGAACGGGATTGACGCGGTTGTCCTGGCGACGGGCAATGATTGGCGCGCGGTGGAAGCCGGCGCGCACGCCTACGCGGCACGCGATGGGCGGTATACCAGTTTGAGCACCTGGAAGCAGGGTGAACAGGGAGAATTGGTAGGGGAAGTGGAGATGCCGATGACGGTTGGTACGGTAGGCGGTGCGACGCGCGTGCACCCGGGCGCCGCCGCTGCGCTGCGCCTGATGGGCGTCCACAGCGCCGCGGAATTGGCGCAGGTGATTGTTTCGGTTGGCCTGGCGCAGAACCTGGGCGCGCTGCGGGCGCTGGCTACGGAAGGCATCCAGCGCGGGCACATGGAACTGCATGCCCGCCAGGTGGCTGCGGCGGCTGGCGTTCCAGATAAATGGATACTACCCATCGTTGAAGCGATGATTAAAGAAGGCAATATCCACGTGGAGCGCGCGATAGAAATTATGGAAGAATGGAATTTGAGGTAGATAAATGACGGAAAAGCAAACAAGCCTGTTAATGCGGCCCTCCCGCGCAGTTGGAATTGTGGGGTACGGCGCGTATATCCCGCGTTACCGCCTCCCGGCGGCGGCGATTGCTCGTGTGTGGGGGCGCTCGGAGAAAGCGGTGCCAATCAAAGAAAAAGCGGTGCCGGGGTTAGATGAAGACACGGTTACGATGGGCATTGAAGCGGCCCGCAACGCGCTCAAACGTGCGGGAATTGACGCTGCTCTGCTGCGAGCGGTGTGGACCGGATCGGAATCGCACCCGTATGCAGTCAAGCCAAGTTCGACGATTATCGCGGAGGCGGTGGGCGCGCCGGAGCACATCCAGGCGGCCGACCTGGAATTTGCCTGCAAAGCGGGCACCGAGGCGATGGTGATGGCGGTCGCGCTGGTGGGATCCAGCATGGCGGACTACGCGCTGGCGCTGGGCGTGGATACGGCGCAGGGCAAGCCGGGCGACGCGTTGGAATATACGGCGGCGGCCGGCGGAGCGGCGTTTGTGATCGGGCCGGCGGACCAGGCAGCTGCGGAGATCCTGGCTACCTATTCTTTTGTGACGGATACGCCGGATTTCTGGCGGCGGGCGTACCAGCATTATCCGGAGCACGGCCAGCGTTTCACGGGTGAGCCGGCGTATTTTCGGCATGTCACCACGGCGGCCAGCACGCTGATGCGGGAAAGCGGCACGAAGCCGGAGGATTACGCTTACGCGGTCTTCCACCAGCCGAATGCCAAATTCCCCAGACGGGCAGCCAGGCAATTGGGCTTTACGGATGAGCAAATCAAGACCGGGCTGCTATCTCCGGTTATCGGCAATACCTACGCAGGCGCGTCTCCGGTCGGCCTGACGGCGGTGCTGGATGAGGCATTGGAAGGCGACCGCATTTTGATGGTGTCGTATGGATCGGGCGCGGGCTCGGATGCGATTGACCTGCGGGTGACGGCGCGCAATGCGGAACGCACAGCGCTGGCGCCGAAAACAGCGGAATATATCGCGCGGCGGGTGGAGATTGATTACGCAACCTACGCGCGCTACCGCGGTAAGCTGCTGCGGGAATAGAGGGCGGTTATGGACAGTGCGATTTATGTGATCGGAATTGGCCAGACGCCGGTGGGCGAATTTTGGGACCAATCATTGGAAAACCTTTCCGCACAGGCGATCCGCCAGGCGCTGGCGGACGCGGATGGCGTTTCGATTGACGCGATGTATGTCGGCAATCTACTGGCATCAGCGGCGTCCGGACAGGCGAATTTGGGTCCGAAGATCGCGGATAACGCGGGCTTGCATGGGATTGAGGCGCTGACGGTGGAGGCGGGCGAAGCCTCGGGGGCGGCGGCACTGCGCATGGCCTTTTTCGCGCTGCGCTCCGGTTTTGTGCGCACGGCGCTGGTGGTGGGTGTCGAGAAATACACCGATATGGTGGGAAGCGAGATGGAAGCGATCCTGGCGCAGAGCGGCGATTATGATTTTGAGGGCATGCAGGGGCAGATGCCGAGCGGGCAGGCCGGTCTGCTGATGCGGCGCTATTTGGACCAGTACCAGCCGAAACGGGCGGCTTTGGGCGTATTGTCGATTTTGGCGCACGCGAACGGCGTGCATAACCCGAACGCCATGTACCGCCGGGCGATTTCGAATGAGACCTATACCAGTGCGGCGATGGTGAGCGACCCGCTCAATATATTTGACAGCGGCCCGTACGCGGACGGCGCGGCGGCGTTGATCCTAACGGCGGACGCGGAACTGGCAGAGAAGCGCGGCGGCGCGAAGATCGTGGTCGCGGCGGGCAACACGGCTGCGGATGCCCTGGCGCTGCATGACCGGCCGGATGCGCTGGTCTTCAGCGCGGTGACGCTCTCCGTGCATAAGGCGCTGCTGGAAGCGAACCTGGAAATGGCGCAGATGGACCTGTTTGAGGTGTGGGACGCGTTTTCGATTTACGCGCTGCTTTCGATCGAGGCGTGCGGCTTGGCGGCGCACGGGGAGGGCTGGCGCTGGCTGATGGAGCATGACCTTTCTCCAGGCGGGAGCCTGCCGATGGTGACGATGGGCGGGAATAAGGCGCGCGGTTTTCCACTGGGCGCGGCGGGGGTTTATCAGGCTGTGGAAGCGACCCTGCAGCTACGCGGGCAGGCGGGAAAAAACCAGGTCGCGGGGGCGAAGCATGCCCTGATCCAGGCGCTGGGCGGACCGGCTTCGACGGTGGTAACGCATATTCTCTCGAAAATCGCGTAGATTTCCTGTTTTTCGCGGATCGATTTGATAGATTCTGATAGGATTTCCTCCCTATAATGCATGCACTTTAGTTAAAGAAGGTGTATGTTATGGAAATACCACGACATTGGCGATTACAGAAACAGCGTTACGGATTGCTGGGTGAAGTGTGCCCGCACTGCAACGCGAAGATCTTCCCGGCGCGGGATGTTTGCCCGGAATGCGGCGGGGAAGCCAAAGAACCGTTCCGCTTCAGCGGGCGCGGCGAGGTGTATTCCTATACGGTGATGAACAGTGCGCCGGCCGGCTTTGAGCAGGCGCTGCCCTATACGATTGCGCTGGTGAAGCTGGAGGAAGGCCCAACCGTGACGGCGCAGCTTACCGATGTGGAGCAGGAAAAGGTTTCAATCGGGATGCCGGTTGAGATGGTGACGCGCAGGATTAAGGAAGACGGCAGCCCACGCGGGATGCTGGTGTATGGATACAAGTTCCGCCCGGTGATGGGCGCGTAGATTATTTGGATACGATGATGAAAGCGCTTCCGCGGAAGCGCTTTTTTTGTTTTATACGACAAAATGCGACAAAATGCGACAGATAAAAATATTGGTATGGGGGGAATAAAGGGGAATAGGGGAGACTGGCGCGGCTTGCTTCGCAAGTCTCGCAGTGGCGGGAAGGGTTGCGGGGTGCTGGGGTTGGTTATGATGATGGGGAGCACACAATTTTTTCTGTGTTTTTCCATATAGGGCATATAGGATTTTCTGGTACACACCCACGCGTGTGGGGAAAAATTGACAAAATAATTTACTACATATATAGTTAAATCAAGGATTTCGATTTTTTATTCAACCATAAGTGAGAAAAATCACAAGAAGTAAAACTATTCACTTGGAACAAAACTTTCCAACTCATATTTATACTAAGAATATACGTCTAATATCTGGTTTTATTACCTGACATTTATTTGAAACAATATGGTGGATAATGGTTAGAATCGAAGAAAACACTAGAAACCAACGATTGGAACGAATTTATTTATTATTATCCCGCAACGCGCGCGGTTTAACCGAAGCCGAAATTGCCGATGAATTGAATTTGGAGAGACGATCTACCAATAATTATTTACGAGATTTAGAATATGCTGGCAAGACATTCAAAGATGGCATATATTGGTACCCTCTGACACTAAAAACTTCAAAATTACGTCCACTTGATTTATCCCCAGAAGAAGCAATGGCTTTATATTTGGGTGCGAGGTTACTTGCAAAACAACATGACCAACGAAACGAACCTGCAGAAACAGCACTATTAAAACTCGCAACTGTTTTAAAGGCGGATGCGGGTGTTGGCGATGAAATTCAGCAAGCAGCAATTGAATTGTCAAAGAGGGAGGTTAAACACGGATATCAAGATATTTTCAATCAAATTGTCCGGGGATATATCTATCGAAAAAAAGTTTCGATAGAATATCAACCATTGGGATGGAAAAAGCCTTTTAAAACTCTTTTCAGCACCTATTTGATCGAACCATCGATGATTGGTTTTTCCACTTATGTGATTGGATATAGCTCCATCGTCAATAATCTTCGGACGTATAAACTTGAAAGAATCCGGAAAGCGGAATTAACCAGCGAAGATTACGCGATACCATCAAACTTTCCAGGTTTGGACGTATTGAGAAACGCGTGGCAGATTGTTGGCGGAGATGAAATAGTTCAGGTAACTTTACGATTCAGCCCAAAAGTGCGTGAACGAGTTTTAGAAACAACCTGGCATCCCAGCCAACAAACGATGGAAGATAAGGAAAGAAAAGGATGGCTGCGCTGGGAAGTGCAGGTTGCGAACACGCTGGATTTAACCCCGTGGATACGCAGCTGGGGCGGACAGGTTGAGGTGCTTGAACCAAATGAGTTGATAGAAGTATTTAGAAATGAAACCAAACAATTAAGCCGTTTATATTCCCCCCAACCCACTCAAGATATTCTGATCGCAAGAGCAAGAGAATACGATGGGAAGATACAACCTCTTTCTGAACACTTGGAAAAATCTGCCAAGATCGCGGGAAAATTAGCAGGAAAAATTGGATTAGAAGATATCGGCAGTGTGATGGGGTATTTCCACGATATCGGAAAAGCAAGTAAGAAATTTCAAACCTATATCCGATCCGCATGTGGACTTGTTTTGGAATCGGATCCAGATTATATGGATTTCGAAAGGATGCGTGGAAAGATCGACCATTCTTCTGCCGGAGCCCAATATCTCTACCGTGTTTTTAAGAATATTGGAAAGGAGGGGAAAATTGCCGGTGAGGTTTTTGGACTATGTTTGGCTTCCCATCACTCCGGTTTGATTGACGCGATTTCTCCAGAAGGCGATGATGTTTTTAAAAATCGCATGGAGAAAAACGATGAAGACACTCATCTGAGCGAGGTACTCAAAACATTCGATGGTGTTGAGAAACAGATGCAGCAGTTAGATGTGAGCAGAATCAGCCAACGCATATTCAAGGCATTAAATGCTTGTAAAAAAGACACTGATTCATCTGATACGCTAATGTTTAAGCACCATTTATTGATTCGATTTTTGTACAGCTGCCTCATTGACGCTGACCGAATCAACTCGGCGGACTTTGAACACCCGTCGAATATCCATAAAAGGCAATATGGCGATTATGAGGCGTGGGATGTGTTGATCGATCGTTTGGAAAGAAAATATCAGACTTTTTTTGAGAAAAAAGA
>Ga0180432_10004454_pt1 | contig 19222 bp, 27 predicted proteins | sample SS_ome_10_FD_132414 | JGI IMG/M metagenome (GOLD analysis project Ga0180432, IMG submission 132414) | Hypersaline lake sediment archaeal communities from the Salton Sea, California, USA - SS_1_MS_2 metaG | ecosystem: Environmental > Aquatic > Non-marine Saline and Alkaline > Hypersaline >...
ATTCATCCCAGATATGCACACCTCGATCTTGTAAAAACTTTACATTAGTCTCACCACGCATAAGCCAAAGTAGCTCGATTAATACGCCACGCCAATAAGTTCTTTTTAGTGTAAGTAATGGAAATCCTTTAGATAGGTCGAATCTAACTTGACGACCAAATACAGACTTAGTACCTACACCTGTTCTGTCGTCTGAGTCTATACCATTCTTCATTACATCCTGAACAAGCTGTCTGTATTGACGCATTAGTACTCCTTATATTCTGCATACCCTTCATGAACTAATAGATCATTTATATTTAGATATCGATCAAATGGTGAATTACCTATATCTTCGCTTTTAACGACAATTTCCTCATCATATCCATGATTAGATAGATCAATTAAAATCTCACCAATCCACCTACCATATTTACCTTTCTTAGTAGTTCTAACTAATAGTGAATCCTTATATTTTTCACAAAACTCACGTAAAAAATCTCTAGCTTCATAGGCTAGTGCTTTTTTCTGTAAATCTTTAGATCTAAGTTCTGGCGTATCAATCCTACCTAGTCTAACTTTAATATTCATTTTAAGATTAAAACCAAGGTCAACCACTCCATTTAGAGTGTCACCATCATAGATACTTGTAACATGTAGCTTGTAAGTATACACTAGCAAACACCCTTATGTGACCTTCTTTCTTCCTCTACAATTTCAAAAAGATCTTTAAAGGTTTCGTATTCTTGCTTTGAAATTGGATTTGGATGGTCAACCACTAGAAACTCCTCACCATGCTCAAGAGCATGAAATGATTTGGCATGAAAGCTGTTTTGAGGACTTTCATTATTTTCCATAGGTCTATTAGTACCCATTTCAATAAAGTAAGTAACAGACTCACTCATATCTCCACCCAGGTATCTGGCAAATCTTTTTAGGGCATTAGCTGTCTTTAGCTTTACCTTTCTTGCATTTAGAAACATTATATTCTCCTTTTATACAAATACCGCAGTCTTTACCTACATTTAATATATCATAAATCTTATCTTTATCAATCCCAAGCTCTTCTAGACGCTTTATTTGACTATCTGTAACTCCAGCGCAAATACATTTATACACAAACTCTCTCCATTGGTCTTCTGTAAGTACGGTTTCTAATCCGTAATTACAAACTTGAGCTATCATTGACTTTCTAATATCTATTAATAAGTCAATCGCATTCATTGAACCTTTAACCTAAAAGGCTCTATGTTAAGAAGATCACCTTTTGAAGTAAAGTGAAATTGTATACTATCTGTTTCCAATAATATGTCTTCACCATCAATTCCTGAAAGTTCCTCATAATCAATCTCAGCATTTTCAAGTGCTTTTTTGATATTTTCAATATCTGTAAATTCAATATAGTCGTCTTTCATTATTTACCTCTGTCAATTTTATTTAATCTTTTAACAGCTTTTTGCAGTATATCAGAAGTTTGACCCATGTTCAACCTCAAAAGTAATCTATCTTTAAGGTCAAACACAACACATCCAATATTGGCTTTTTCAAATAAATCTACCATTTTCTGGTCTACCTCAGCACAGTAGAACATACCTACTTCTTGCACATCGGCTCCCAGAAGCCCTGAGATGCCGTGTAATATCTCTCTATTTCTATCTAGGGATCGTCTTCCCTTATCCATAAAAGACCTTATATCAAGAGAATTGAGTGTATCCAGCACTAGTTTTTGACCTGGTTGAGATACTGTAGCGTTCTCGTACAACGACTCATTTTTAAATCTACTATAGTCATGTGAATCATTAGTAGCTAACCATCCCACTCTAGCACCTGTAACTCCTAGAAATTTCGAGAAACTATTAATATAGACTTCGTGATTTGGCATGGCTTGCATATTAGCATTATAAATAGGACTGTGATATACAGCATCCCAAACAACATTTTCTCTATCTTTTATATATACTGTATCAGATATTTGATCTCCTAATGGATTTGAAGGAGAATCTATAAGAACCATCTCATCTTCAAGATCTATTTCATGATTATTTATATCTAAAGTCTTATGCCAAAGTCCGTTTTTTTCAACTATACCAGGGTAGAATGGATAACCTAACTCTCCTGTCACGCAATAGGCTAGTTCACGCTCAAATTGCCAAACCCTCATGACTGTATTGATTGCCTGGGTAGCACCGTTTGTAATTAAATAATGTTTGTATTTGTTTCCAGTGAGACTTTCTGTGATGTCTTTACAGTATTTTAGAAGTTTTTCATTACCCATATCGTCTTCATAAACTACATCCATATAATTTTGAGGTTTGAGTCTTATAGATGTAACTTCTTTGTTTAGGACTTCTAGTAAAAAATATGGGTTTCCCCATCCCAAATCTAACTTATCATTGGATTGGCTCATCTTTCTTTTCCTTCAATATTTTGTCTAATTCGCTAATATCTGATACAAATGTAACATTATCGCCAAACTGCTCTTTCAGTTCTTTGATAGATTCTTCCATTTTCTTAACGTGAAAATTTTTCTTCATAGAGTAAATTTCTTCTACGATATTACTGAAAGCCTCTTCTGTCATAGAGTATTCTTCGGCAAGCTCTGAAATCCTAGCTTCTTTAAAAACTTTGAATTCTTCTTCAGTTTTTCTTTGACCTAGCATCTGCTTTATTTCAAAAGCATCTACAAATCCATTAAGACCAGGGCAGTATCCTGTTTCCTCACATACTTGAGTTTCCTTAATACCTTCACCAGGTATTCTAATAGGTAGAGTGACCCACTTATGCATTCTTCCCTCATCCTTCATTTTTGTCACTTTATCTTCGTAGTTCTTTAATGTCTTTTTGTGTGCTTTTTTGATTTTTAAGAAAAATAATATATGTTTTATTTGACGATATGAAAAGTAAGAAAACACAAATAGTAGAAAAAATAGTATTAGTTGATAGTAGCTTAGCTCAATCATCTTGTTCCTCTTTGGTTAATTCTGAAATAAAACTTTCTTCAGTAAGCTCTCCTTTTTCAATAGCTAAATTAACTCTAAATAAAGCGAATTTAAAAGAAAGCTCATTAATCTTGCTTTTGTCTAAAGTATGAACGCCATTTTCGTCCTTACCTACATAGCACTTTCTTAGCCTCTGTATTGAAATGTCTAATCTAACTGCGCTCATATTTTCTCCTTTTTAATATTATAAAGGAAATATCAAAAAAATACAAGCATTATTCGATAATTTCGTCAATAAATCCTAGTTCAAGAGCTGTTTCTGCATCAAAAAAAGTATCAAAATTTAACATTTCACGTAGTTCGGTCTTGCCTATAGTAATCTTTTTTTGTTTAGACTTGTGATGCATACCCTGAAGCTCTTCTTGTCTACCTATTAATTGCAAGTATTTTTCAGTAGTTATAGGATTTCCCTTTTCTTTAATCTTTTCAAGATATATATCTTCCATAATTTTATCGAATTTTTTTCCTTCATCTGTCCACTTGTAGGAGTTCTTAGAATGGTCGTGAACACCAAAAGTACCATAATGGATCATAACTCTTGAGTTTTTGGTCATCATACGGTGGTCAGCAGCTTGAAGGATAATAGACCCCATACTCATAGCGTGACCATAGACCTTTATAGTTACGTGGTTCTTGCAGTTTTCAATAGCGTCAAAAATAGCCATTCCGTGATACTCATCACCGCCAATATTATTCATAATTATTGTGATTGGCTTGTCACCTTTAGGTGCTTGGCTATCTAGAATATGTAGAGCTTTAACCATACTTTCAGCCATCATGTGATCCGTACCTGATTCACCCTCTTCAGTATAAAGAGCACTACCCATATATATAGTTCTAGTGGGGATATAGATATCATTATCCATAAACTGGTCTATGTCATCTTTTTTAAATTTATGATATGTTTCGCTCATTCCGTAATCCTTTGGGCTCTCTTATATGCATAGCGCATAATACTTTTCCATTCCCCTTCAGTAAAATCTCTGTCAGGCTCAAAATATTGTTCAGCAAAAGATATCATATCTTCATCGTCATAACCTGCCTTGGCTAACTCCATGGCTATTGAAAACCACTCGTTATTTCTACCTCTAGAGTCATCTATTCCATTATTTAACTTATCAAAAACCCACCCAGGTACTCCGTTGACAGTCTTTGTAGGCTTTCTGTTTTTTAGATTATTGACCCTAATCTCAGCAGGGTTTTTATCAGGGTGCTTATTAAGCCAAACAGCTAGGTCATCAGCGGTAATTCTACCCCTGATGTCTACTAGCTTCTGTTCTTTCCCTTTTCCATCTTTCCTCACATTACCAGGAAACCTGATAGACCTTGTGGGGTTTTTAGTCATCGGATCTGCTTTATCTAATATATTCAATATCCACTCTGCAATATCTCTCCATATATCGTATGAGGGCAAGTCCTGATCAAGTACGATCCCAAAGTGAAGTGATTTATTACCTGAAAATACACATATACTATAGGGTAATTCACTTTCATCAATATACTTCTTTTGTTCTTCTAGACTTCCATCATCCATTTCTACCAGGAAACCTCTGTATGCAGTTACGTTCTCATCTCTTCTATATCCCTTTACTGGATTAATAGAGGCTAGAACGATATCTTCCTCTTTTACGTGCTTAATACCTACGTTTTCATTAGGAGAAACCAGCGACATTTCCCTGGTAATATCTTCCTGAGATATACTGTGATATCCATAACCATCATGAGAGACACAGACGGTCTCTCCAGGCTTGTAAAATAAATCTAGAAATTGTTTAGTTGTTTCTTTCATAGTTCAATATTTAACGCTAAGTCCTTCGCAAAACTTTCCTTTGCATTGTTTTTTAACTGTTTCTTTCTTCTTTTGTGAGAATCTGGATATAATAGGCTAACTACCATTCTACCGTGTCTTTCTTGTGCAGCCTTAAACTCACGACTATCGTTTAAGAATTCATCAAATAGATTTTTCTTGAAAAATAATTTGAAATGAAGCCTTGTAAGTCTCATATACAGACTTGAATCGTCAGATTTTAAACTAATCTCTTGAAACTTAGTTAAAACAATTAAAATTAATTTAGTAAAAAATCCGATATCTTTGTTTGTTCTCATTTATATCTCCTTACAGATATTATATCTAAAATAAAAAAGCAAATCAAACTACATAAGTATTTGAATTTATTTACTAAACACACTATTAAGCAAATTCTTATGCTTCTTCTTTTCCTTGGCAATTTCAGTTTTACTGGCAAATTCTGATGTATATTCAATATATTTGCCTTTTTCATATCCTGTAAACACTGAAGTCCCAACAGCACCTTTAAATCTATTTTTTCTGATAATCCATTCGGTTCTTAGGTTTTCACGATCAACCTTAATCTCCACAACTGTAGTGGCTACGTTAGAAATACCCTTCCATCCTTCAATCTTTTCTTTATAAGCCTTCTCACCAGATGAGTCTGTCTTTTGCTGTCCAAATACTACGATAGGGGCAGGGTAGATATTCTTAAAGTTATCTAGATAATATAATACTTTCTTGATATTACTCCAACTGGCATCGTTACTCTTAGTAGATTCTTCAACTTTTTGTATATAATCTAAAAGAACAATGTCATAAGGAGGCTCGCCTTTATCTAGCTTTTTCTTTAAACTAGAGCAGATAGACTTAATACCTTCTACGGTAGTCGTGGTTCCACCTACTTTGTTTGAGTGATCGTGTACGATAGTTACCCTACCAGCTAAGGCTTTATAGTATCTTTTACACACCTGAAGCTGTTCGTCAGTAATTTCATCATGGTTATCATAGACCCACCCTTCATTAAGAAAAGCAATTCTGTTTAGAATATCATTAGGATTTTCCTCATTGGTTATAATAAGGATTTTTTTAGGTGCTCCTTTTAGATAGGAATAGGTTAGGTTTGCTACAGTGGTAGACTTACCAGTACCAGTCTCTGCTGATAAGTATATGATATTTCTAGGAAATAAGGCAATTTTATCTTTGAATGTATCTAGATTAAGGAAAACCTTTGCACTTCTAGCCATTTTGATATACTCTTCGTTGGCATCTGCAAGTTTTTCATACTCTTCTGCAATACCCTCATCTACATCAAAATTATTAAAAGCATCTTCCTTGGCTAAATCCTCCTGGAGTCTTTGGTATTTAAGTTCTAGGTCTCTTTCATAAACTTCTGTTTGTTTTTCTTTTAACTTATTATACCTTTCCTGAGAATCTGCCAGTGAGTTTACCAATTTACTGTCACTCATCTGCACTTTCCTTAAGACTATCTAAAAAACTGTGGTCATCTTCTAATTGTAAATCTAATTCTGAGAGATCCATGTCGATAATTTCTTCTTCTTTTGTCTCAATGACATCTTCGTATTTAGGTTCATCAGCTTCAAAAACAATACCATCGACATGTTCAATTTCTTTATCTAATACACTTAAAGTGTGCTTAAGCTCATAAGCTATAATTAGCTGTTGAGTATTTAGCAAGTTTTCAGGAAGCTTTTTATCTGATAAGATCTCACAGATCTCAGTGCCAGCTTCCATTATTTGAGTTTTATTATAACCTATGTCTTTTAGGTAAAAAACAAGCTCAAACAGTTTAACAGTCCTATTGAGACTGCTAATCGATGACTGGTCATCTCCCCATTTGACAATGTTTTCACTCAAACTTTGCACTATCTTTCCCTATATAAATATAATATCACAATCTCTTAAGCATTTTTCTAGCTTCTCTTAGTTCAATCTTATAAGATTTGTCATCTTTATATCTATCAATAAAATCTCTAAGACAGCTCTTTTTATTGTTATCATCCAAACCAAAGAACTCATCGATCATATTTGACATATCGATTTCATCCTCAATTCTTTTAAGAGACTGCTCAGGACTTCTATGATAAATGTCATCTTTTGTATCTACAAAAAGATCTCTGTAATCCTCTAAGCCTATACCATTGTTAGGTATATCAATTTGAAGAATACCGTATCCGTTTTTGTCTTTTAACTCCGTTGTTTTATTCTTTTTAGCTAACTTCTTGATTTCTTTAAATTCATCCTTAGTTACTTTTCTATAGCCAAACTGCTCACCCTGTTTAAAGATGGTATGCTCAGGCACTGAAACTGAATCTTCTGTGTAGGCATAGGTAGCTATTTTTTCAGAATCTACGCTAATATTTCTAAGTTTTCTTGAACATATAAGAGCAGCATGTTGAAGTCTTTGTCTCAAGAAGTTAATCATATTGATCTTTTCTTTTCTATCGATATACTCAGGTTTTGGGTAGTGACCGAATCTTTTTCTGTATGATTTTCTAATTTTTGTCAGTACAGAATCATTTCGTCTGATAGAGTATAAAGACATGTATGAGATCATATAGCAGTTTGTGATATTAATTATATCTTCAATCTCATATCCAATTTTTGTGAAGTTAGATCTATATTTATTAAACATGATCCAGGATGTTTTGTTAACTACACCCTCGAATTCCTTAACCCATTTGGGATCTGGATTCTCAACACGACTTAGGTAGTCGTGTCTTAAAATTAACATTTCAAAATTATCTTGATAAGTATATCTTTTAGCCATTTTTAAATCCTATTTTTTAAAAAAGGGGTGGGTTTTACCCCACCCCAGATCCAAGGAGGTACTATGCCAAATCTCTGGCATATATTTGCTCAAGAAGGGATTGAGCAAGTTCTGTATCTTCTTCTAATGCTTTAGTAAAATCTGCCTTTGATGTGTATTTTTTATCACCTACAACGTAAGTTCTGTTGTTTGGCATTTCTACTAATTTAAGTGACTTAGCCAATGTAGCAATTTCCTCGCCTACATTTATCAAACCTTGTTTGTAAGATAGTGTAAATTCTCCAGATCTGCCCTGGATACCCACAGAACTATCTTCCATTTTAACTTTAATTTTATGTCCTAAGATTTCTTTCTTTCCTCTAAAATCCTTAACATTCTCATTTTCAATTTTATCAGCAGATGAGTTATTTTTAGCAACACTTACGAAGTACTCAAAAAAGTGCTTCTGAGCCCATCCACCTGCCATTTTCTCTTTTGGTCCATACATACCAGCATCTAGATTAGCACGGATATGAGATGTACAAAGTAGAGCAATCTTATATTTACGGATAATAGGTAAAATATTTTTTAACCCAATCGTGTGAGTCAAAGCATCGTCACCCATTAGGTGATCGGCTACTGAGTCTTTACCCATACGCTTAACACCTTTCATACCCTGTAATGAGTCAATAATAATCATTTTAATTGGAGCACCTTGCTCTAGCATATCAGCAAATTCATTGGCAATTCTATCATAGATCTGAGTAGGATCGTTTACGTTATAAGCCATGAACCTATCCTGGTCAATTCCCCACATAGGGTCTAATTGAGCGTCAGCCCTCATCTCTGTATCAAATCTCACTACTAGAGCCTCAGGATCATCCTTATGAAGCTGTGAAGCCATTAAATATGAAGATAATGACTTACCTGATTTAGGAGGTCCGTAGAAGATAGCTGAATAACCAAAAGGAATACCAGCACCTTTTCCAAAAATCCAGTTTAATGATGGAGAAGGTGATCTGAGAATATTTTCCTTAGCAAAAGGATTATATTCTTTCTCAATAGCCCCATCCATCTTTTGAAGTTTTTCCATCCATTTATTAGCCATTTAAGACCTCGCTTGCATCATTATTTCCAGCACCTAGTTGGATAAGATGCCTAGTTTTACTAATACTTAAACCAAACTTACCACGACCACCAGGCACTTCATTATTGTATAAGTTAATTAACTTTACAGTCTTAGCATGTTGTTTTTTATACTTATCCGAGTCCTTGCCTTCAGAAAGCTTTAATCTATCAAGCTCTCTAACTTCAAACACAACATCTACAACCTGAACACCTTCACCGTAATTAGACCATTTTTTTGACTTTCTTCTAGCCATTATTTTCTCCTATTTAGCATTTTCTTGATTTGACGATATTGATGTTTGGCAGCGTTTACAATAACCTGTCTTTTTACTGGAACAGCTTTTGTAGTGCCATCAGCCAAAGTGAAATAAGCAATTTTATTTACTTCTTTTAGAACTCTCATGTCAGACTTAACAGGAAGTTTAAGTCCTAATTGCTTGCGTAATTGTTTCACCTTCTTTTGTCTCATGTTACCTCCGATATTTATTTGGATCTACACCGCTACGAATAACGATATCCATTTCTTTTCTCATATATCTACATACATTTTCAAATACTTTAACTTTACCTTCTAAGAGAGATTCAAGAGCTGTAAGCATATCAATTCTATCTTGAGCTGCTACATATTCATCCTGTCTCTCTAAAAACGCATCTCTAACCGATGCATTGTCTTTTAATTTACTTTCTTTCAAAAATTCTGGATATTGATCCAGCAAATACTTAGATTTAGCTGTTCTCAATGCTTTTTTGGCTACTGTTATCTCATACCCTACCTGTGAAAGATGTGTCTTAGCTTGTCTATATCCTTCATTAAATACATATTCCAAATCGGAATAAGTACCTGGATTAACAACCTTAGCTTCCACAAGTCTTGACTCACCATCTTTGATTTTTGTGATATCAAGAACTATTGCAGGAGTAGAGCCGAACTCAGGAATTGTGAGTTCAGCCCTTTCCGTATAGTTAGTAGGTAATTTTTGTTCAGTATCCACTTAAATCTCCTAAGATTTAAGACTAGCTAAAAAGTCCTCATCTGACTGGTTAGCAGCAGAAGTTGTATGAGCCGCAGGAGTCTCAACCGGAGTTTCAACTTTTTCCTTAATAGTGGCTTGTACAGGTTCTTCTTTAATCTCACCAGTTGTAGTATCAACAGTCTCAGTCACTGTTTCAGTAGTAACAGGAGTTTCTGTTGTGGTAGCTTGAGCAGTAGTTTCTTCTTTCTTTTCAGAAGATTTAGAAGCTCCTAGAACCTCTTCAACTACAGCAGCAGCTTGCTCTTCAGTAAACTCTCCACGCTCAAGCTTTTCATGAGCTTCTACCATTTTGGCTACTTCTTCAGAAGTTGGCTCAGGATAGATTTTGTTTAGCTCAAAAGCTTCTTTTTCAAGTCTACTGATGATTGAATCATCAAGCTTATGTGGCATTGAGCGTTGTACAAGCTCTCTTTTACCATCAATCTCAACTTCAACATTTTGCTTATATTCGTTTACGTTATATTCAGTATCGAGTCCAGTACCTGAACGGCTGATGTTTACAAAACGACCTTCGATACCTGTAATATCAACACCTTCACCCTCAAGTTTCTTACCTAGTGCTCTAAGACTTTTCATCGCTCTAGCACCAAGCTTAAGAAGACCGATTTGACCTTCTAGATTGATGGCGTTTAGGTAGTGCTTAGAATCAATATTGTAAGTCATCATTTGAGACTTCATTAATTCTAGAGCTTCTTTTTGCTCATCAGTAAGAGGCTTTCCAGCCTTACTTTGCTCTTTAGCTTCTTTTACAGCATTCTGGTACTTATCTTTAAGTTCCATAGAGCGGTTAAAAGCAGCACAGTCAACGTCAACCATTTTAGTTTTGAAATTAACCTGACGTGGACTTACGAAAGGACGGTTCTTTCCAGACTTGTCCTTGTATCCCCAACATACACGGTAATATACAGAGAATCTTCCTTCATCTGCTAGATCACCTAGTGGTGGTAGTGGACGATAAATGTTGTCACCGTCTTTGATTTTAAAAACTTCTTTTCTATTTCCTGAACCTGAGTAATTTGCCTTACCGATTTTCATAATTTCTCCTTATTTAAGACTTTCTCTGATTTTTACTAGTTTTTCTTCAACAGATTTAGCTGTTGCTTTCTTTGTGGTTGATACCGTAAATACACTTGGATTGATCTTCTTTAAAGATGTGTTTAAATCTTCAGTTAGATCTTTATCTTCAGTGCTTAAGATTACTGGAATTGTAGTGCCAGTATATCCATCATTGATTGCTTTTCTTGCTACTTGATCCACAGCGTATAATCCTACTAAATCACTTCCTACTTTATTGTTGAAAGCCTCTTTAATCAGAGTAACGAAATCTTCTTTGCTTGTCAAATTTCTCTTGTATTTTGATTCAAAAAGAACTGCTGGATATCCAATAATTCCGATATCATCACAGATGTTGTTGAAAACACTCATTAACATATCGAACAACCCTGGCGTAGCAGATTGGTTAAGATAGTTTCTAGAGTCAATCTGATCTGCAATTTTCTCATAAATTTCATCTGCACTTACAGAAAAACACCCATATTCCTTAGTAGCAATATCAATAAAAGAATCAGATTGCTTACCTTTGGTAAGGATAAACACAGCGTTCTGACGAACATGGTTTCTGTAGTCTAGAAACAAGTCCTCTAAATTTTGTTTGGCTCTTTTCTTGTGACCAATACGAGTTGTTAGAGTTCTGGGATCTGCATCCTCAGGAATCTCTCTGTTAGCTAGTTCACGGTTTTTTTCGATCTCTTTAATTAGCGATTCAAAACTTTGCATACTTTCTCCTTATAGTCCAAAATAATTTCTTACTTTTTCTTCTGTGTTTAAATTGTCATATTCTATGTCGTAATCTTCTAGCCCTAAATAATTATTTCTAAAGCTTTTTTCCAAGGTATACTTTCCTTTCATATAATCTACCTGCAAAAAAATTCTCTGTTCATCAAAAGTCATAGAGGTTGTTAAGATAAGGTTATCAGTAACATTTTCCTCTTTTATTAGCTTTTTGTTGTCCATTGACATCTCCTGTACTATATAATACCACATTCTTAAGAATCTCAGCCATCTTTTGAGCAGCAGCTTGTGAAGTACCTGACATAGGTCTTACTCCTAATATTCCAGGCTTAGGTCTTACGTTTATTCCAGAAAAAGTATCTGTTACGATATTTCCGTAATTTGAGTTTGACAATAACGATTTAACTACGTAGAAATTTGAAAATTTAAAGCTGTCTCTGTATGACGCAGGATAATACTTTCCTTCTTTTGTATCTAGGTTATCTTTTTCATTACCAGCAGCAGCTACAATTACAACTCCTCTAATTAGAATTCTTTTAATATATAACCTTTCTGTACCATCGGCTTCAGGTCCACCCATGCTTAAGTTTAAATATCTAATTTTTTTATCTTTAATTACATGTTTAAGTGCTTTTATAGATGCTTTAAGATGAGCCTCTCCAGACTCCACACCCTGATGGTAAAATTTAAGAGAAACAATACAGTGTGTTTTTGGATTTATAGATCTGCCAATAATGCCGATTATGTTTGATCCATGACCGTGACTGTCATATGGATCTTTATTTATAAAACTTTTGGGTTTTTCTTTACACATGAATTCCATACCCTGCATATGCTGAAAAACTCCAGTATCAATTACAGCGATCTTAATGCGATCTTCAGCAAAAGAGGTTAATGGTAAGATAAATAGTAAAAATAGTGTTATTTTCTTCATATCTCCATCATAGCATTAAATTGGCTCTTGTTCAACTATTATATCAGTAATATTTGTATAGCTTATACCTTTTGATTTACTTTGCTTTCTTTTGTAGAAAACATAAACAATAGCACCTTTTTTCAATGATTTAGGATATTCTAAAATACCAGTGTTGTAGTCAGCCCACAATACCTTCTCAGAAATATAGCCTGAGGAGTCCAGGATTAGCTTCAGAGCCTTCTTTTCACCACCTGCATAGGTGAACTCCTCTGCATCTATAACGTAAGCAGGACAGGCTAGAACGACCTCCTGATCGATATCTAGCTCCATACCATCGACTCTTTGTAAATGCTCTCCAGATACCAGTGGAACCTCTTTACCCCATCCATTCATGATCCTATCATAAGGATGACCAGGCAATAGCTTTGCTGTAGATTCTTTTCTGAGCACCTTATTAAGATCCAAATTCATAGTGGGAAATATATCTTTTTTCATAAGATAGTCTTTTTTAGGAGATATCATTAAATATTTAGGGTCTATTTTTCCTTTCTTTGGACCTTTTTCTCTATACCTCACCATGTTTCTGTAGGTTTTTTCCTCTGCTTTTGAATCACCAGCTTTAGTGGCATCCATAATCTTATTTTGATATTCGTTAAGTTTTCTAGTGAACTCAACTTCGTTAACTGTATCTTCATAAACCTGCATCTTGGTCATAATATCAGAGCCTTCCTTAAAGAATGAATTTAAAACACCTACATGGATAAGCTTCCTAGTCAAAGAAGGACCGCATACTTTCTTAGTTATAAAGTCTTGTAAATTAGCATAGGGTCTACCATCCATGATTTTATCAGCTACTTTCTTACCTAGCCCAGATATCATGGATAATTTAGATCTAATCTTATTTTCACTATAGTCAATTGAGATTTCTTCAGTGGATATATTAATGTCTGGTGGAAGAACCATATCTTTGATATATTGATAATGCTCTTCGTTAATTTTTTTAGTATCAGATGTGGAGATAACAGCAGCCCACCATTCTAATGGATAATGATGCTTGAAATAAGCACAGGCATACGAAATAACTGAATAAGCCACAGCGTGTGATTTGTTAAAACCATACCTAGCAAATGTCTCCATCATATCCCAAACTTGTACAGCTTCACTTTCAGGTATTTTCTTAGAAGCACCTTCAATAAATATAGGCTTGAGAGATTCAATAAGTTTCTTCTTTTTCTTACCAACAGCGATACGAACATTCTCTGCATCAATTACATTCATTCCAGCTAGTTCTTTGGCAAGTTTTGTAACCTGCTCCTGGAATACCAATACCCCATATGTCTCTGGAAGCATCTCATCCATAATAGCAAGTTTAGATTTAGATTGACCACGCTTACGATATCCGTATTCCTCAGCCATATTACGACCAGTTTCTTCATCTTTAAAGTCTAGTGGACCTGGACGACCTAGTGAGGTAATAACTGCACAATCTACGATAGATTCAGGTTTAATATCCATTACTAGTGGTGTAGCTGTCTTAGAGTTAAGCTGAAACACAGTCTCAGTTTCACCACGCCACAACATCTTAAAAACATCCTGGTCTACTGGCAAGTCCCATACAAAAGTTTTCTCGCCATTTTCCATAAAATAGCCAGTTTCAATATTGGTATCACCGTGTTTCTTATTAATATAATCTAGACATACACGAGCTTTTTTAACAGCATCAACAACTAGAAAGTCATACTTAATTAGACCAGCCCATTCACAGTGTTTGTGCTCATATTGGGTAACACGCTTTACACCACCCACCTCAAATATAGGAACATCTTCTTCAATAGGTCTATCGGAAACAACATAAGCACAGGCATGGCGTGAGTTTTGTCTAGCTAATGAAAGTGCTCTTTTTACGATATCCCATTCCTGAGGTCTTTCCTCAGCATATTTTTGCAAATCTTCGTTTAGCTCTAATAGTCCTGGAGTGTGTGACCCATCTCCATTTTCATATCCAAATACATAATCTTGATCGGATACACCCTGAGGTGTATTAGGTAGTGATTTAGATAAAGCCTGAATATCGGCTTCAAGTTTGCCTTTATTTACAAATCTATTAGCATCTAATATAGCTGACTTAATTCTTAATAGTGTTCTAGTAGAAATCTGAGCAGCATGACTGCCGTATTTATTAAATAAATACCCACCGTTTCCGTCTTTACCTACTAGATGTAGTCGAGATTCAAGGTCACAGTCAATATCAGGCAAGTTACCCTGCTCAACCCTGTCTATAGTTAGAAATCTAGATGTACTAAGTTCATACTTAATAGGGTCAATATGTGTAATTCCTATTAAATAAGAAATTAAAAAACCGCCTGCCGAGCCCCTTGCAGGACCAGTGAGATAACCGTTGTCTTTATAAGATTTATAGACATCTACAATAGGGAGAAAGTAGGGCACAAGATCAATAACCCCATTATTTGTAATGAGATCGAGTTCTTGCTCAAATTGCTTAACATACCTCTGGTCGTCCCACCTCATTCGTCCAACTTCATCGATAATTTTAAGCAATTCTTCTTTTGGATTTCCCTCTGGTTTTGGCAGACGGTATTCATACTTCAGGGAGAATTCTTTAAACTTTTCAGCCCATTCGTGTGAATTTCTCCCCAAAGGGAGAATCTCGTCTTCTGTTAATTCTAGTTCGTTTTTAAGATATTCCATAGACTCTTCTAGAGAGCGCATATGTTGTTTTTGTTCAATTCTATTTTCTTCACCTAGTTTCATTGATTGAACAACCTGATCACCCTGGTCTGCATAGTATGAGTAGTTATTAATTATTAATCTACCCATATCTCCTTCACGAGCAGCCACAGCCATAATAAATTTATTAGCCTTAGTCTGAATATCCCCACCAGGCAATGGTTGAAATTCATTTAATAATCTAGCTTTCTTGATCTCTTGTAAGTGATATTTAACTGGATATCTGATTTTATTGATATAGATGTATTTAAGCATCTTATGTCTATTACCTCTTCTGGGTAATTCTTTTGCTTGAGCTTTCTTGTAATGATCGGTCTCAATCCTATCATTTGCTGGAATATGAATAACATGGTTATCGTCACCTAGAGTGACTTCCACCATTGATTGCCAGTAATTACTATACTTATAAGGAACGATTGAGGGGTAATATTTGTCACCAAATATGTCTTTAACCTTTCTATAATATTGAAGTGCAATATCTGCCCTATCAACTATAAGATGTTTTGTAATAAGATCTTCAACATTTGAATTTGTAACAGTTACATTGTATTTAGACAGTTCTTCTAGATCTTCCCAGTTGAATGCGTGATATTCGTTTTCACCCACTTGTATAGTTCTTCTGGTATGGTCAGACGACATCTTGACTAGCTTTTGAAAAGCCGCTTGATCTTGAGCGTGTACTATAAATTTAAAATATTTGATACGAGCTGATTCTGTTTCTTCAATAATAGGACATTCAGAATCTTTAAAGATAATCTCAATCCCAGGAATTATCTTGACACCTTTTTTCTCACCATACGTATAGGCACGTACAATAGATGATAAGTTACCTATATCTGTAACCGCAAAGTACTCTAGACCAAGCTCTTTGGTCTTATCTATCATAGATTCTACTGTAGAACCTGACAGGGGTGATTCTGGGTGGTTACATGGACTAATATAATTCATCGTACCCTTCGAGTTTTGAAACTCTTTCTTCTAACTCTAATAGTTTTTCTACTAAAAATTTAATATCTTTAGCAGCTAATTTAGAAACATTATCAATTTGTTCCTTAAGTTCTTTTATTTTAATTTGGTTATGACCGCTAAGGTCTATTGGGTTGTGATCCATGCTATCTCTCCACTATCTCTAATAAACTGTTGTTTGACACTCCAGACATGTTGTCTTTTTTCTGTTGCATGAGCTTACAGTATGCTTTATATACCTCTACGGTCATTCTAATATCCTCTTTAGCATCGTGAGCACGACCTTTAGGAATGTTAAAGTACTCAACTTGAGAGCTTAAATTGCCGAGATCTGCTGGTAGAAAACCTACATCTTGCAGAAAAGTCAAAATCTGTAGTGTATCTAGAGGTCTGTAATGAACCAATTTATCCCAATCAGGCTTACTTACTAGCTGTGCGTTTACAAAACCAATATCAAAACCAACATTTTGCCCACACGGTCTAAAGTGCCTACGTTTCTTAGGTATTTTATATTGTTCTAGGAATTTAATCAATTCTTTAGCACCTTCAGAATAAGGTACTGTTCTAGGATCTTTAAGGTGTTCTTCGATATTTATACCAGTTACGTCCAAAGCCTCTTGTTCAGCTACAATATCACCGCTATCAGGCTTCAAAAATAGCTCTAATTCACCCAGCTTTTCCCACTCTGGGCTATATACAGCAAAGAAAGCTGTTAATAGACTGTGGCGACTCTCATCAGTTCCACCAGTCTCACAATCAAACCATAAATAATTCATATAATCTCCCTAATTATATAATACCATATTTACAAGCCAATTGAGTTCTTAATCTTTTCAATAGCTTGCGCAAATATACTGAGAACTTCCTTTTCCTCCATCAAAAGAACTTTAGCTATCCTTTCGTCATCAACACCCTCAGGATTCTTTTCTATTAATTTTTCTAAGGAATTACCTAATCTAGGGCAATAGATAAAATCCTCATCCTCTAATATTCTTTCTTTTAGCTCTTTCTTTTTATTTGCCATCTTTATCCCTATCAAATAGTAGTATTACCTGCTCAGCCTCTAAATCTTTATATGCAGCTTCTAGTTCATCTATATAATAACTGTAACTTTCGAGCTTTTTCTCTAACTTCTTTTGAAGTCTTGACTTTAAGTTTTTATGTTTAATAATTTCTTTTCTTATATTTCCTAATTCTTGTATTGATTTTTTATATTCAGAAACTACGGTTATCACCTTATTACTCCTATGTAGGTCTATATTATAAACTAGGTCTTCTTCAACTTTTAAAAGGAATATTAACCTATCTAACACTACATCCAAATCATCTTCAATAAGTTTTAATGCCATTTCTAGTCCCAGTACTTGACCTCTAATTTTCTTTATTCTTACTAATTTCTTGTTCCTCATCAACTCTATTCCTGTACCCACATTTACAACTAATAACATGAAAGCCAGTAAAAATAATCTTATTCATACCTTCAGACCCACATTTGGGACAAGACTTTCTTATTTTGCTCAGTGGTTTTCCAGATTCTACTGTTTTTAAAATTTCCGATAGAGGTCTATCATTTGTTATTTCTTTTAAATATGTTTCAGTTTGTCTAAAAGCTTGGTGGGCTGTTTGGACTTCTGATTTCAACTGTCTAATTGTTCTATCTTTTCTCCTTATAGCTTTTTTAAGTTTGGAATTCTCTTCTTCAAGGATCTCCACTCTATCCTTTCCTTTCTTATTCATAAAATCCTCTTTGTGAATCAGCTACATATACTTATATAATACCATAAAATAAAAAACCCAGCCATAGGGCTGGGTTTCACCGGAGTAAAAAATGAAAAATTTACTATCTAGGAATGCTCCAAGTAGTACGTCCATCTTTAGTTCTGATAATGTTAATTAATTGTCTTTGACCGTTTGGATATTGAATACACATTGTGTTAGTCCAAGATGACGGACCAGTGTTGTAAGATAATTTAAGTACCGTAGAAGTACCTACCTGGTAGACTTCACGCCATATACCAGCGGTGTGTGAGTGACCTACAGTGGCTTTATAATAGGCTTTTTCAATACTTCTAAGAGATCCTTTAGATCCATTGCCGCCCTTATCACCGTGAGCACCGTTTTCAATACCATATACTATATAATCTTCATCCCTGTCTAGCCAATTCACAGCTTCAGGATTTTCTAGCTTACACATATCCTCAATCAAATGTCTTAGAGGATCTTCACCATCCATTCTCTTTTTAACCAAGTCTAGAGCGTCATATAAATTCTCTGGGTCGTCTTTCCACCTACCCTCATCTATATATCTTTCTAAAGCTTCATCATGATTGGATTTTACTATAGTAATTTTATCAACTCTTTCAGACCACTCATCAAGCCATCTAGCTGTAATATCACCCTCATACATAAGAGAAGATTTACCAGCTCTAGCAATCATAGCCCTTGTAACTGGCTTATGAACGTCATGGTGATTGTTGAACCTATTATCAAACAGGTCATGTACTATAATCTCTTTAGAATTTGTATATTCTACAATGTCTTGTAAACACTCATCAACATCTAAGCAATGAGATCCAACGTGCGTATCACCAAATACACTTATTGTCTCTTCAGCTTCTTCTATGGTTCCATCTGGATTATATTTCCACCCTAAATCATAGAAACTGCCGTCTTCATCGGCTTGAATTTGTCTGAAGTGAAATATCCTGTCATCTTCAATCTCTACAACAATAGCACCTAATACATGATCGAACTCAGCAATATAAGAAGTTCTTTTAGACATTGATTTATCTGTCGAATAGTCTGGCTTAGTAATAGCACCAGTAGTCATTAATGCTCTAGGCATTTTAGTATTAGAGTTTGCTACAAAATTAAGATATTGTTTTGGAGAAGCTAGAGCCATAGAGCCTTTAGCCTGTGCAAGTCTTTCAAGCCCTGTTAGTGGGTTAATTTGTTTAGCACTAACACGAATTGATGATAAGAAAAATTTCTTATTTAGATACAAGTCTTTAAATGCAAAACCACAGTCTTTTAATCTTCTATCTAATTCGTAATCAAAAATAGAGTTTCTAGAAGCAACGTCCTCACAAGGTTGAATGAGAA
>Ga0180432_10004456_pt1 | contig 19218 bp, 17 predicted proteins | sample SS_ome_10_FD_132414 | JGI IMG/M metagenome (GOLD analysis project Ga0180432, IMG submission 132414) | Hypersaline lake sediment archaeal communities from the Salton Sea, California, USA - SS_1_MS_2 metaG | ecosystem: Environmental > Aquatic > Non-marine Saline and Alkaline > Hypersaline >...
CGAGAGCCTGACCCCGGCGCCGATCCGCGAGGCGCTCGGGTCGGTCTTTTCGAGCCTCTACGCCGAGGGGTACCCGCGGAAGGCGATGATGCGCACGCCCTCCGACCGCCTGGGCGAGATCGACGAGCAGCTCGCCGGCTACCGCCGCTACGCCGATCGCCGGTTCTACAAGGGAACCGAGTTCGCCGATCTCGTCGAGTCGATCGCCGGACGGCGCGCCGCGGAGGCGTTCGCCACCGACGAGGTCCCGGCGGAGCGGATCCACGCCAACGTGCAGCCGCTCTCGGGCGCCGCGGCGAACCTGTCCGTCTACGACGCGTTTGTCCGGCCCGGGGAGACCGTGATGGGGATGGCCCTCACCGAGGGCGGCCACCTGACGCACGGCTCGGAATTCAACGTCACCGGGAAACGGTACGAGATCGTCTCCTACTCGGTCGATCCGAAGACCGGGCGCCTCGACTACGACCAGATCCGACGACTGGCGGAGGAACACCGACCACGCTTGATCATCGGCGGATTCACGTCGTACCCGTGGCAGCCTGATTGGAAGGCGTTCCGCGAGATCGCCGACGCCGTCGGCGCGATCCTGCTCGCCGACGTGGCGCACACCGCCGGTCTGATCCTCGGCGGCGTCTACCCGAATCCAATCGGGATCGCCGACGTCGTCACGTTCACGACCCACAAGACGCTCTGCGGGCCGCGCGGCGCCGCGATCCTGTCGACCGATCCGGAGATCGCCGAGCAGATCGACGCGGCCGTCTTCCCCGGCCTGCAGGGAGGACCGCACGTCAACAAGTTCGCCGCCCTCGCCGTTGCGTTCAAGGCGGCCCGAACACCTGAGTTCCGCGACCTCCAGCGACGGATTGTTGAGAACGCGTCGCACCTCGCCGACGCGCTCCACGACGAGGGCCTGACCGTCGCCTACGGCGGCACCGACACCCATCTGCTCCTCGTCGACCTCCGGGAGATCGACAACGACACCGGCTTCGTGATGATGGGGGAGATCGCGGCGCGGATCCTCGATCTCGTCGGCATCGTCTGCAACAAGAACACGCTCCCCGGCGACACGAGCGCCGCCGACGCGCACGGGATCCGGCTGGGAACCCCGTGGGTGACGCAGCGAGGGATGGGGAGGGAGGAGATGGAGGTCCTGGCGGGGATCATCGCCCGCGTACTCCGGAGCATCCGTCCGTTCGAGTACATCGGCCTCACCGGGGAGCTTTCCCGAGGGAAGACGACCCTCTCGGTCCTCGAATCGGCCAAGCGTGACGTCCGCGCGTTGATCGGGCGGATCGACCCGAAGGTCGCCTCGCACGAGGACCGGAGCCGCGACGGTTCGCGATGGACGATCCTCCAACTGCACAGCGGACGGGTCCGGGCCCTTCTCAACGAAGCGACGCCGGCCGACCTCCTCACGCTCGAGCCGGGCGAGCCGTGCCCGACGTTCCTGTTCGACGAGAACGGGGAACTCCTCTCCGAGATCGTCGTCGGACAGATCGGCGAGGAGGACTACCTCGTCCTCGCGCCGCGGGAGAACGGAACGTCCGTGTCCACTTGGCTGACCGGCCTCGCCGACGGATACGTCATGTTCGATCCGGACGACGTCTTCCGGAAGGTCCAGGGACCGGCCGTCGTCGAGGAGATCCCCGAGGAGGCGGTCCCCGTGGAAGCGCGCGGCTGGCTAACGGAGCGCGCCGGGGCGAGCGGAAACGGCGCCACGATCACGGACGCGCACGCAAGATCTCCGGAGCGATTCGCCCTGCACAAGCCCTACTTCGTCGGTCAGTATCGGCTCGATCCACCGCCGCCGGATCCAGATCTCGAGACGTTCTCGTGGGAAGCGCCGGCGTCCGATGACCTCCGGCGGACGCCGCTGCACGAAGCGCACGTCGAGCTCGGCGCGCGACTCGTCCCGTTTGCGGGTTGGGAGATGCCGGTCTGGTACTCGTCGGCCCTCGAAGAGCACCGCGCCGTTCGCGAGGCCGCCGGGCTGTTCGACCTCGGGCACATGGGCGTCTTCCAGGTCAGCGGGCCGTTCGCCACGGAGTTCCTCAACGTCGTCACGTCCAACTACGCCGCCTGGCTGGAGGACGGACAGTCCCACTACGCGTACCTGCTCGATCCAGACGGACGGATGCTCGACGACGTCATGGTCTACCGCCGCGCCGCCGATCGCTACCTGATGGTCGTCAACGCCGTCAACGAGGCGAAGGACTGGGAATGGCTGACCGGCGTCAACGACGGTCGATACCGGACCGACAACGAGAACCCGGCCCGCCGCCCGTCCCCGAAGGTGACGATCCAGGACCTGAAGCGGGACCGCGGGGTGATCGACGTCGCCCTCCAAGGACCGCGCAGCCGCGAGGTCCTGGAACGGATTCTCGGGCCGGAGGAGAGGCGCACTGTCGGAGCGCTCGAGCGGACCGAATTCTGCGAGCTGACCGTCGAGGGGCATCAACTGATCGTCGCGCGAACCGGCTACACCGGCGAGCCGATCGGTTACGAGATCTACGTCGGCGATCCGTCCTCGCAATGGCTGTGGGATCGGCTTCTCGACGTCGGCCGACCGCTCGGACTCCTTCCGTGCGGCCTGGCGGCGCGGGACTCGACGCGAACCGAGGCCGGCTTTCCGCTCTACGGACACGAGTTCGCCGGCCCGCACGACATCGACCCGTTCGAGGCGGACTACGGCGCGTACGTGAAGCTGCACAAGCCGTTCTTCGTCGGCAGGGAGCGCTCCGTCGTCGCGTACCGCGAACGGAGCCGCTCGATCATCCGTTTCGGGTCCGAGCCGGGTGCACGCCGAGTTCAGGAAGGCGCCACCGTCCTCGATCGAAACGGGTCGGTGGTCGGTCTCGTCACGAGCTGCGTCAGCTTGGGGGAAACCCAGATCGGTCTCGCGCTGCTCGAACGCGCGGAGCTGGAGCCCGGAACCGCGATCGGACTGCTCAACCCGCCGAGCGAGAAGACCGCCGGAAAGACGATGGCGGAGCTTCGGATCGGGGATCGCCTTCCTCCGCTGGTGCGAGCGACCGTCCTCCCCAGGCTGCTCGGTCAGGAGACGACGCCCGAATCGGGCGGGACGTAGCCGAGACAACGCGGGGACGCTCTAGTTCAGACGTCGATCCTCGGGGACGACGGGCGACGTCTGGATCAACCACTTCAACTCGTTCGGCAGAACGGACTCGAGGGCTTGAGAGTACTCGCGCCAGCGATCGCGCTCCTGACAGAGTTCGCGGATCACCTCTCTGAGCACCTCGGTCTCCACGTCCGACTGGACGACGATGCAGAGTCCCGAACCCTCGTCCGCATCACCGAGCTCGTCCTTCAGCCGGTCGGCGGCCTGCTGGATCGGAAGCCCCTCCTGCCGACGGAGCTCCTCGAGACGGCGGAGGATGGCGACGGCCTCCCCTTTGAAGATCAACCGATTGCGCGCGCCCCGTGTCAGATACCCGTCGAGCGTATCGCCAAGGGCATTCACCCGCATGCGAACGGCACGCTTCGACAGCCCGAGGAACCGTGCAACATCGTCCAGCGTGACCATGCGGCCATTATACGGCATTCGATTCGCCGTTTCGTGTAATGCGGGAAACGTCCCCGAAAGCGGTTTCACGCGCTCGAGAACGCGCTGCGAGAAAGGCTTTCGGAGGAGCAACCCACGTCGTTCCGGCTTCACCTTCCTCGGCCCGTTTTCTATGATGAGGCTCACAGTCAGAGGAGAAGGGGGCAAGGATGCGCAAGGAATTCCGGGACTTCGTAACGAAGGGGAACCTGCTGCAATTGGCGGTCGCGTTCGTCGTCGGTGCTGCGTTCGGGACGGTCGTCAAGTCGTTCATCGACGACCTGATCATGCCGATCATCGGCAAGCTGATCGGGAACGTCGACTTCGCGAACCTCTACGTCAACCTGTCCGGCCAGGTCTACGAGTCGGCCGCGGCGGCGCGGGAGGCAGGAGCCGCAGCAATCTACTACGGCGCGTTCGTGAACACGGTCATCACGTTCCTGATCGTCGCGTTGGTGATGTTCCTGCTGGTCCGAGCCGCGATGCGGATGCAGAAGCCGGCCGAGGAGGGGCCTTCCACCACGAAGGAGTGTCCGCGCTGTCGGACGACGATTCCGATCGACGCTTCGCGGTGCCCGAACTGTACCTCAGAGCTCGGTCCCACATAGTCGGGCACGCGGTCAGACCGACCGGTCCGTGTCCTGGTTGAGACGCTTGTTCTGGTAGAGCATCGAATCGGCGTCCGCCAGGATTTGAGCGACCGGGCGTGAGTCAGCCGGATCCCAAGTCGACCAACCGAGATCGATCCCGACGTTCAGAGGACGAGGCACGTTCTCCCGACTCCACCGTTCGACGGCCCCCTGGAGCCGAACGACCAACGCTTCCAGATCCCCTCCCGTCTCCGGCAGCAGGAAGAGGAACTCATCGCCGCCGTAGCGAATGGCCCAATCGCTGTCGCGAAGCTCGGCTCTCAATAGGTTCGCGATCGCCGCAAGGACCCGGTCGCCCTCCTGATGACCGAGCGAGTCGTTGATCACCTTGAACCGCCGCAGATCACCGAGCATCAGGGTAAACGGACGCTTGTAGCGCTTCGAGCGCTCGATTTCGCGCGGGATGGCGCTGTCGAAGAACGCGCGGTTCATCAGACCGGTCAACGAGTCTCTGAGCGCCCTCTTCTCCAACTCCGATTCCCTCGCCACGCGGTCGGTCAAGTCGTAGAACTCGATGGCCACGGCCCTCGACCCACTGAGAACCATGCTGTGAGCGCTCGTCGAGAGCCAGAGAACGCGACCGTCCCTCCGAATCGCCCGGATCGCTTGACTCTCGGGTCGGGGGGCACGCCCGAATTGCCAAGCAACCGGACGATCGTCGGGATGGACGAAGGACCACCACGGAGAGAGCTTCTCCAAATCCGAAGGGGCGTAGCCGAGAAGCGTCGCGGCGTACTCGTTTACGTAGCGAACCTTGTCTTCCTGCACCACGATCACGCCGGTCAAACCGCTTTCGGCGAGAAAGCGGAACAGGCTGTGCGACTCGCTCAGCTCCCGCAAGGAGCAAGCGTCACGGATCGCCATCGCGGCGACGGAGGCCAGCTCCTCCAACGGCTCGAGCTTCCCCGGCGTCGGTCGCATCCCGTTGGAGGGGTCGTCCACCGAGACGTGCCCGAGGATCTCGTCTCCGAGGCGAAACGGGATCAGCAGGACATCGTTTTGCTGCCATCCGCCAACCCGCAGGAATCGCCGCGAACTCGGAATGACGCTGGAGGCATCCCCCAGACCGTTCCGGCACGGGTAGAAGAAGGACCTTCCTAATTGGAACTCGGTCTTATAGCGCGATGCGGAGATCTCGATTCCGTCGTCGAGCAGGTCGGTAACTCGTCCCTGCTGCGGCTCGCTGAGACCGCGGTGCGCGACATCGAGCACAGAGACCTTCGACGATCGACGGAGAAAGTCCAACGGCGTGTCGTAGCAGACCGAAATCGCCCGTTGAAACGGGGTTTGTCCCACTGCACAGTCTGCCACGTTCCGGAGGACCTGATGGACCAAGTGCCTCCTGCTCTCGAGATCGATTGCCGCGATTTCCACCGATACCTCGCAGATCACATGACTACCGATCCGTCAATCTACTGGAATCCGAGTTGCTCGGTCAAGCGTTCAGACAAGTGTCTCCCTGCCGCACCGCGTACGCCCTCGCCTGCCGCCGTCGGACGGCGCATCCTATGGTCGGCGTCGCGATGCGGCGGATGCCGTACTAGAGGAGGGGGATCCATGGAACTGGATCAATGGATTGCGATCTACGGCTCCATTTCGCAATCGGCGGCGAGTCAATCACGGTCCCGCTGGGTTTCATTCTCCGGAGGTCTCCTGGCGGCCAGTCTGCTCGTGGTCTTTCTCGCGTATCTCGCTCAACTCGGAGTGGGGACCGTGGAACGGTCCTTCGGAATCGGAGCTTCGTCCCTCGGTCTGCTGATCGGTCTGGCGTGGTGGGTGAATCAAGGCCGATTCTACGCCGAGTGCAGGCATTGGGAACGGCTCCTTCGAAGCTTGGAACAGCAGTTCGCGGGCGCGGAGTTCCATAGAAGCCTCCACCAAATGCTCCGGGGCGAGGAAACATGCGTTCCTGCGGCGAAGTGGGTCTGCGGGGAATGGCATTCCGAACCCGCCCGCATGCTGAGAGTCCTTCGAGTTCTCCCGCGCGTCCTCGAGGTGTCGATCCCGGTCGTTTTCGTCCTCGCGTTCGCCGCTCTGCTCGTCTGGTTCATCCTGAATCACACGGTGTTTTCGACCACGGTGCGCCTGTAAACCGAGGGGCCAAACTCGGCGCCACCGCTTCCCTCGTTTCGACTCAACACGAGTGTCTCCCCGGCGTTCCGTGAGACGCCTGCGGGCCCGAAACGACTGCGGCCGACCCCCCGCCATTGCCTGTGGGGCGAACGGCCAGTATCTTCGCTCCATGGATCTCGATCGTCTTCTCCACGACCTCGCGGCCCGGCTCAGCGAGCGACGACGGCTCGTGCGACTCCCGTCGGATCGCCCGGTCGTCTTCGTCGGCGACACGCACGGAGACCGGGAGGCGACGGAGCGCGTCCTGGCGCGGTTCGCCGTTCCCGAGCACGCGATCGTCTTCCTCGGCGACGTCGTCGATCGGGGCCCCGACTCGTCCGGGAACCTGCGCCTCGTCCTGTCGGAGACGATCGCCCATCCCGATGCGGTCCACTTGCTGATGGGAAACCACGAGGCCTGGCACGTCGCGCCGTTTTCCCCCGCCGATTTCTGGGAAAGCCTGTCCGAGCGCGCCCTCGCGAGGCTCAGCGACGCACTGTCCGCTCTTCCGCTCGCCGCCTGGCATCCGGCCGGCGTCCTCGCCGTCCACGGGGCCCTACCCGACGTCCCTTCGCTCGAGGCGATCGACTCCGTCGAGCTCGGCTCGCAGGCGTGGCGCGCGATCACGTGGGGGGACTGGGCCGAGTCTCGAGGAGGCGGGCTCCCGACGGCCGGATGGGGAAGGCCTTCGTTCGGTCGGGCCGCGTTCGACCGTCGGATGGACCGGCTCGAGGCGCGGATCCTGGTCCGCTCGCACCAGCCGTTCGCGCCGACGTTCCTGTTCGACGATCGATGTCTGACCCTCTTCACGTCTTCCGCCTACGGAGACGGCGCGCGCCGGGTCGCGATCCTCCGAGCCGGTCGACGCGTCGACACGGCGCGGGATCTCGATCTGATCGAGATCTGAACCGATTCCTTGCCCTCCCGCGACTGAACCGCTACGCTGACTTCCGGCACGTACGTACGAGCGGCGCTCGGTGCGCCGTCAATTCAGCCGAAGGAGCGAACCCTCATGCCCGATCCGCGAATCGAGAAGCTCGCCGAGGTGTTGGTCCACTATTCGGTTGCCGTCCGGCCGAAGGACAAGGTCGCCATCATGGGCTCCACGGCCGCCGCGCCGCTGTTCGAGGCCGTCGCCGTGGAGGTCCTGAAGGCCGGTGGCTACCCGCTGTCGATCGTTCAGCTTCCAGGAATCGACGAGCTGGCGTTCCGGTACGCGTCGAACGACCAACTCCGGTACATCCACGAGCCGCTGAAGCTCGTCTTCGAGTCGTACGACGCCTCGATCTCCCTCATGAGCTCGGTCAACACCAAGGCGATGACGAACGTGCCGCCGGAGAAGCTCGTCCTCACGAACCAGGCCCAGCAGGCGATCCTGAAGACCTTGCTCGAACGGTCGGCGAAGGGCGAGTTCCGCTGGGTCGGGACGCTGTACCCGACGAACGCCTACGCCCAGGACGCGGAGATGGGCCTCGCCGAGTACGAGGACTTCGTCTACGCCGCCTGTCTCCCCGACTTCGACGACCCGGTCGGCTACTGGAAGGGCGTCTCCGAAGGTCAGCAGCGGATCGTCGATTGGCTCGCCGGGAAGGACAAGATCCGCGTCGAGGGGAACGACGTCGACCTGAAGATGAACATCACCGGCCGCACGTTCGCGAACTGCGACGGAAAGCGAAACATGCCCGACGGCGAGATCTTCACCGGCCCGGTCGAAGACTCCGTCGAGGGGCACGTCCGGTTTTCGTATCCGACGACCTTCCAGGGGCGGCGGCTCGAGGGGGTTCACCTCTGGTTCGAGGCGGGGAAGGTCATCAAGGCGACCGCCGACAAGGGGGAGGACTTCCTGCTCAAGACGATCGACATCGACGAGGGCGCGCGCTTCGTCGGCGAGTTTGCGATCGGCACGAACAAGGGGATCACCCGGGCGACGGGCAACATCTTGTTCGACGAGAAGATCAACGGGAGCTTCCACATGGCCCTCGGGGCCGGGATGCCGGAAACCGGGAGCGTGAACCAATCGGCGATCCACTGGGACATGGTCTGCGACCTGACCGATGGAGGGAAGATCTGGGTCGACGACGAGCCGATCTACGAGAGCGGCGAGTTCGTCACCGACTTCTAGCCGACTCTCGCTCGATCCGGTTGTGGGGCGGAGTTCGGCGCAGGTATCCTCTGGGGCAATCATGGACAAACCGACCCTCCGCCCGCTGGTGTTGGAAATCCTGAGGAAGACGCCTCAGACGCACCTGCACGCCATCGAGACCGAGATCCGAAGACGGACCGACGACTACGAACGCCACGACGCACTCGCCCTTCAGGAGATCCTCTGGGAGCTTCTCGTCCAGGGCGTCCTCGCGCCGGGGAAGAACTCGCTCAACCTGAACCTCCCGTTCGTTCACGTCACCGGGTTCGGCGCCGAATGCCTCGAGGAGGGCTCGGTCGTCGCACACGACCCGGACGGGTACGCAGCCCGCCTCGAGGAGAGCTGCGGCGAGGACAATCCGGATCTCGTCGAGACGACGCGGGAGGCGCTCCTCGCCTACCTCGCCGGTCGGTATCCATCCGCCGTCGTCATGCTCGGGCGGTCGGCCGCGATCCTCCTCGATCGACTCGCCGACGCGCTGATCCGCCACGGGAAGCGGACCGGCCGCGGCGTTCAGCGGGTGGTGGCCGCGCGCGCCGATCCGGGTCGGCTCGGCGCGTCGCTGCTGCGGGCGCTCGCGTCGCGGAGCCTTCCCCCGGCGCTCTCCGACGAGGTCGAGCCCCAGCTCCGCGGAGTCCAGGCGCTGATCGACGCCTCGCGATCGGCCGACGGTCGGCCGCGCCTCCCGCGCGCCGATCGGGACACTGTGCACGCCCGTCTCCTCCTCTTCCCGGGGCAGTGTCGATTCGTCCATGATCTGATCGGACATCTCGAGGGGGAATCGTCCGCGTAGTCCGTCGCCCAAAAGGAACCCCGTGGAAACGCAAACGCAAGAGACCGCTCCGCACATCGGGACCCTGAACGAGAAGCCGCTTCACGCCGCGTTGAAGCGCTGGGCGGCCGAGGATGGCGATCGGTTCGAGGTCCAGGTCGGACGGTTCGTCGCCGACATCGTTCGAGGAGACCAGATCATCGAGATCCAGACCGGCTCGACCGCCGTGCTCAAGCGGAAGCTCACAACGCTCCTCACTCGCCGCTCCGTCCGCCTGCTCATCCCGATCCCCGTTCGCAAGACGATCCGCACCATCGACGGCAGCGGCACGGAGATCCGATCCCGCCTTTCGCCGAAGCGCGGCTCCCTCCTCGACGCGTTCCACGAACTGATCAACCTCCGCACCTTCCTCGGCGACCCGAACTTCACGATCGACGTCGTCCTGATCCACGAGGAGGAAGTCCGCCGACCGCGGAGCCGCCCGAAGCGACGGAGACGGGGGAAGGAATGGGAAGTCCATGAACGGCGGTTGCTCGAGGTGATCGATTCCGTGTCTCTCCACCATCCGTCCGACTATTTGGCGTTCTTGCCTCCGTCGCTCGTCGAGCCGTTCACGACCGCCGATCTCGCAGGAGCGATCGACCGCCCGCGCTGGATGGCGCGGAAGATCGCGTACGTCCTTCGCGAAATGGGCGCGCTCCGAGCAGTCGGCAAGGCAGGAAACGCGATCCTCTACGAGCGAAGCTTCGGGCAGGGGCCGAACGTCCTTGCGTGAGCGGCTGAGGGATCGCGCCTTTCCCGATACCATCCGCGCGATGAGCCCAGAACGGAAGCAACGATACGAGCCACCGAAATCCTCCGTGGGAGAAGAGATCGCCAACAGCGTCACCCACGGCGTCGGCGCGCTCCTCAGCCTCCTCGGGACGGCGCTTCTCCTCTACCGCGCCGTTCGAGGAGAGGGAACCGGGCTTCACGTGGCCAGCTTCGCGATCTACGGAGCCAGCCTGTTCCTCCTGCATCTCTCTTCGACGCTGTATCACGCCCTCCGCCATCCGGGGGCGAAGGTGGTCTTCTGGGTCCTCGACCACTGCTCGATCTACCTGCTGATCGCCGGGACGTACACCCCGTTCCTTCTCCTGTCGTTGTGGGGGCGCTGGGGAGCGACCCTCCTCGCGACGATCTGGGGGCTGACGATCCTGGGCATCGTTTTCAAGAGCGTGTTCATCGGCAGGCTGCGGAAGACCTCGGTCGTTCTGTACGTCCTGATGGGTTGGCTAATCGTCGTCGCGGCGCGCGAGGTCTGGCTGAGGGTTCCCCACAAGGCGCTCGTCTACGTCGCCGCCGGCGGCCTGCTCTACACCGCGGGGATCGCCTTCTACGGATGGAAGCGACTCCCGTTCCACCACGCCATCTGGCACCTGTTCGTCCTCGGCGGCAGCGCCTGCCACTACCTCGCCGTCCTCCTCTACCTCGCGCCGTAGGTTCGGTCGTTGGGTTCGTAGGGTTCATGGGGTCTCTTGAGTTCGTGGGGTTTGTCGGGCTGCAGTGCAGCCGAACCGGGCACGCAAACAACTCCATGAACTCGACGAACTCCAAGAACTCTACGAATCCGACGAACGCGACGAACCCGATCCCGCGCTTCCCCGAACCCGTGGTTTCGTGCTAGCATCCGGCCGGGAGGTGGTCGGAGTGAAGGAGTTCTCGTTTCTGATCGGCAACTGCCCGGGCGCGATGCACGAGATCGCAGACGCCCTCGGGCGTGAACACGTGAACATCGATGGCGTCGCCGGCCTGACGGTGCTGGAAGAAGGTGTCGTGAGTCTGATCACCGACAACCCGGGGACGACGAGAAAAACGCTCCGCGATCTCGGGATCGATTTCGAGGAGCGCGAAGCGATCGTGCTCGATCTCCCGAGCCACCCCGGCGAGCTGTCCACGCTCCTCGGTCGGCTCAAGGAGGAGCACATCAACGTCCTCTCGATTTACGCCGCCGACGAAAAGAACAAGCTCGTCTTCACCGTCGACAATCTCGACCACACCAAGGAGATCCTGCGAATCGACTGAGGGACCGCGGCGACCACGAACTGCATCGCCTCGAGCCATCGGAGGGTGCGACGCCTTACGTTCTCCCGCTGTTCGTCCGCCCGTCCAGCTTCTCGAGCACCTCCCACACGAACGCCTCCGTGGTCTCGATCGTCGCCTCGGAGACATTGCCGACCGTGTCCGTCGGCCTGTGCCACTCCGACATGGCCCCGCTTCGCGTGTGGCTGCCGAGCGTCAGGACACGCAGCCCGTGCTTCGCGCCGATCGCTCCTTCTGTGTACGCGCCGGCCGTGTGGACCGGGCAAACTCTCCATTCGGGGTGATCCTTACCGATCCCTTCGGCCAGGTGAATCAGGTCCGGATGGCTCCGGGTCGTGGCGAGGAACCGCTCTTCGATCACGTAGACCGGATCGGCGTCCCGGCTTCCGACCGTGTCAATCGAAATCCATACCGCACGCCCGAGTTCGTTCCGATGCGCCCCGAGGAACGCGTCCGCTCCGTAGCAGCCGACCTCCTCGCATCCCGTCAGCAGCACCCAGACCGACGCGTGGGACAGCGGCTTCACCGCCAGACGCGCAGCAAGATCGAGGACGACTCCTACGCCGCTCGCGTTGTCGTTCGCCCCGGCGGTGTACGGGGTGAACTCCGCCTGCAGCGTGAGCGCGAGGATTCCGAGCGCGACGCCCAGCGGCACAATCGAGGCATACCTGAGAGCGGGCCAAGGCAGACCGACACCAAGGGCGAAGAGGACGATCAACAGAACCGCGCACCCGAGTCCGATCGGCACGAGCTTCCCGAACAGCCGGACCCATCCGTCGGACGAGAAGACGAGCGGCGTCCGGTGGGTGTCGAGATGCGCAACGAGAACCACCTGCTCACCGGCTGACACCTCCGCATCGACGGTCGCCCAAACGTTCTGACTCGCTCCCCTCGGCAAGAGCCACCGGAGCGGATTCGGTCGAAAGCGCATCTCGACGAGCGCTGATATGAGCGCTGCGGCCGACAGGCCGAGCCCCACGATCGCTCCGAGCCGACCCGCGAATAGGAAGAGGAGGCCAGCGGCGATCACGAAACCGAAAAGAAGACTGAATGGCGCCCACGCCGATCGGGCGCTTCGGAAGGGCTCGATCACCGGGCGAAGCCCCAACCGCTTCAGTTCCCCGAACGCGTACTCGGCCGCCGCGGCTTCGGCGGACGTCGTCGATCCCCGGGGCCCGATCGTCTCCGCAAGGTAACGGACGTGGTCGATCGCGCTCATTTCCCGATCCGCGGTTCGGCTCCCAGCGCGTCGAACGCGAACGCCCATCGATCGGCAACCTCGTCGAGGAGCTTCCCCTTCGGCTTCCCGAGGCCGTGTCCGGCGCGCACGTCGACGCGGAGGAGGATCGGATCCTCCCCGGACTGCGCGTGCTGGAGCGCGGCCGCGAACTTGTGGCTGTGGGCAGGGAAGACGCGATCGTCGTGGTCGGCCGTCGTGATCAGCGTCGGCGGATACGCGGTCCCTTCCTTCACGTTGTGGTAGGGGGAGTAGCCGAGAAGGACCGGGAGCATCTCCGGATCGTCCGGCGATCCGTAGTCCGAGACCCAGTACCTCCCGACGGTGAACTCGTGGAACCGGAGCATGTCGAGCACGCCGACCGCCGGGAGACAGGCGCCGAACAGGTCGGGGCGCTTCGTCATGCACGCGCCGACCAGCAGGCCCCCGTTGCTCCGCCCGTAGATCGTCAGCTTCTCCGTCGAGCTCCGCCCGGTCTCGATCAGCCACTGTGCCGCGGCGATGAAATCGTCGAACACGTTCGGCCGGTTCTCCCGCGCCCCGGCCTGGTGCCAATCCCTTCCGTACTCCCCGCCGCCGCGGATGCAGGCGACGGCCAGCTGCCCGCCGAGGTCCATCCACGAGAGATGGTCTATCTTGAAGTGCGGCGACATCGCGTGGTTGAACCCGCCGTAGCCGTACAGGCAGGTCGGCGTCTCGCGGTCGACGGGGAGGTCTCGCCGCCGCGCCAGGAAGATCGGAAACCGCGTCCCGTCCGGGCTCTCGGCCTCGAACCGCTCGGTCACGTACGCGGCCAGGTCGTACGGCAACGCCGGCTCGCGGAACGGCCTCGTCTCGCCCGTCTCGACGTCGTGACCGAGGACGACGTTCGGGTGAACGAAGTCGGCGTAGGCGAAGTAGATCATTCTCCCTCGCTCCCGCCCCTCCATCTGCTCGATCGTCCCGTCGCCGGGCAGCGTCACGTCGCGAAGCCGACGGCCGTCTCGGTCGTGGATCGTGACCCGCGCGACCGCATCACGCAACGCGTTCACGACGAACCGTCCCCCGACGTAGGCCGCCGCTTGAAGGACCGCCTCCGATTCCGGCAGGATCTCCGCCCACGCCGCCGGATCCGGCCGATCGAGATCGACGGCGACGATCCGCCCCTGCGGCGCGGCGCGGTTCGTCAGAAAGAAGAACGTCCGGTCGTCGCTTCCGAGGAACTGGTACGCGGCATCGAACTCGGTCAACAGATCGACGGCCTCCGGCGTCTCCGCGGTGAGATCGATGTAGCTGATCCGGTTCTCCCGGTAGGTCCCCCGCTGGATCGGGATGACGAGGTACCGTCCGTCCTCGGTGACCCGTCCGACGAACAGCCACATCGGTTCGTCCGGCCGCTCGAACAGGACCGTGTCGTCCGCCTGCCGATCGCCCAACCGATGGAACCGAAGGCTCCGCTTCCGGGTCGGCGCCTTGTACGCCTCGCCCGGGGGAGGCGGCTCCAGCCCGGCGTAGAAGAAGCCCGACTCGTCCGGCAGCCAGCTCGGAAGCGGGAACTTTAACCACTCCAGCGCGTCGGCGAGATGCTCGCCGGAGTCGACGTCGAGGATCCGCCACGTCTGCCAATCGGATCCGGCCTCGGCCAGGCCGTACGCCAGGTACTTGCCGCTCGGGCTCGGTTCGAATCCGGCAATCGAGATCGTCGCGTCGTCCGTCAGTTTCTCCGGATCGACGAGCCGGCGAGCCTCGCCGTCCGCATCGACCGCCCAGCAGAGCCCCGGTTGTCGCGCGTCCGGCCGCTGCAGCGTGAAGAAGAGGCGCCCGCCCGCCTCCTTCGGAACCCCGACCGCCTCGAACCCCGACAGGGCGTCAAGCCGCGCGCGGATCGCGTCGCGAAAGGGGATCGCATCGAGCACCGAGCGCGTCAATCCGGCCTGTGCCTCGGCCCACGCCGCCGTCTCTTCGGAGTCGACGTCCTCGAGCCATCGATACGGGTCGTGGATCCGGACTCCGTGCAGCACGTCGATGTGCTCCCCGCGCTTCGTCTCCGGATACTCGCCTTTCGCCACTCGTCTCATCGGGCCTCCTCGCTCCGGAATCAGCGTATCCGCTCGCCCCGAATCGCTCAACGGGCAACCGCATCGAAAGGGTTCGACGATCCCTTGACAAGCCCCCAGCCGGGCGTATCATGCTTACCTGATTATTCAGTTTTATCAGATTGGTAAGGAGAAGCAGATGGCCGAGCAAGGCGGTTGCGACTGCGTGAAGGTGCAGGCACTGGTCGGCATCGACGATCGAGGCCAGATGGTCCTCCCGAAGGAGATCCGGGAGAAGGCAGGGATTCGCGGCGGGGACAAACTGGCGCTGACCACGTTCGAACAGGAAGGCACGATCTGCTGCATCCTCCTCACCAAGTCCGACGAACTTGTCCGCGTCGTGCAGTCGACGCTCGGATCGGTCGCCCGGGATTTGATCGAGGAATAGCGAAGAGGGAGGTACGGGCATGAGCGACGAAGCGATTCGAAAGACCGTGCGGGAGCGGTACGAGCAGAGGGCGAAGGACGGGGTTTCTTGTTGCGCGAAGCCCCGAACCTGCTGCGGTACGCAGGATTCGGTGAGTCGCGCGATCGGGTACTCCGAGGAGGAACTCGGAGCGGTTCCCGAGGGAGCCGACCTCGGGCTCGGCTGCGGGAATCCGACCGCTCTCGCATCACTGAAGGAGGGCGAGACCGTCCTCGACCTCGGATCCGGAGCCGGGATCGACTGCTTCCTGGCAGCGCAGGCCGTCGGCCCGTCCGGTCGCGCCATCGGGATCGACATGACGGCCGAGATGATCGATCGGGCGCGAGAAAACGCCGGGAGGAACGGGATCGAGAACGTCGAGTTCCGACTCGGAGAGATCGAGCACCTGCCGGTCGCCGATCGGTCGGTCGACGTCGTCGTCTCGAACTGCGTCGTCAACCTCTCGCCGGACAAGCCGCAGGTCTTCCGCGAGGCGTTCCGCGCGTTGAAGCCCGGCGGGCGGATGTTCCTCTCCGACATCGTCCTGTTGAAGCCGCTGCCCACGGAGGTCAGGGAATCGGTCGAGGCCTACGTCGGCTGCGTCGCCGGCGCGTCGATGAAGGCCGACTACCTCGCAGCGATCGAGGCGGCCGGCTTCCGGGACGTCGAGGTGCTCAAGGAAGTCGCGTCCGACTCGGCCTTTTCGGACGACGACGCCAAGGCAAAGGTCTACGTCGACGGCAAGGAGGTCGATCCGGAGCGGGTCGGCCTCGACCGGGAGAAGGTCTCCGAACTCGCCGGAACGATCTCCAGCGTTACGGTGAAAGCGGTCAAGACCGCCTAGCGTCCGAACGTAAGGACAATTTCAAGCGCCGAAGATTCTCGATCTGACGGTGCAGTCGTCGAGCCGATTCTCGTCGACCGTCGCGCCGATCCCCGGTCCGTCAGGAACGGAGATCGTCCCGTCCGGGTTCAGCTCGAACGGCGGGTCGACGAGGTCCCGCTCGTAGTAGCGCGCGCTCGCCGAGACGTCGCCGGGCAGACGGAAGTTCGGGAGCGTCGACAACGCCACGTTGTGCGCCCTTCCGATGCCGGTCTCGAGCAGCCCGCCGCACCAGACCGGCAGCCCGTGCTCCTGGCAGAGATCGTGGATCCGGATCGCGGCGTTCAGGCCGCCGACCCGGCCCGGCTTGATGTTGACGATCCGGCAGCTTCCAAGCTCGATCGCCCAGCGGGCGTGCGCCGGGGTGACGATGGACTCGTCGAGGCAGACCGGCGTGCGGATCTCGGCTTGCAGCTTCGCGTGATCGACGATGTCGTCGTGTCCGAGCGGCTGCTCGACCATCATCAGATCGAACCCATCCAGGCGCTGGAACAGCGCCACGTCGTCGAGCGAGTAGGCCGAGTTCGCGTCGAGCATCAACCGAAGATCCGGGAAGCGATCCCGCACGGCCTCGACCACGTCGACGTCCCATCCGGGCTTGATCTTGATCTTGACCCGCGCGTACCCCTGATCGACGAACGCGCCGATCCGATCGAGCAGCTCGGCCACCGTGGCCTGGATCCCGACGCTCACCCCGCTCTCGATCCGATCCTTTTCGCCGCCGAGGAAGCGGGCGAGCGGTTCTCCCGCTCGCTTGGCGAACAGATCCCAGACCCCTTCCTCCAGTCCGGTCTTGGCGATGTTGTGCCCGCGCACCGGCGCGAAGAGCCCGACGACGTCGGCCGGCTCCGAGATCTCCCGGTCGAGCAAGCGGGGCACGAGGAAGTCGGTCTGGACGTGCCAGCAGGTTTCGACCGTCTCGTACGAGTACCAGGGGCCGATCCCGGCCGCCGACTCTCCGTAGCCGACGAGCCCTTCGCAATCGAGACGAACGACGATCGTCCGCTGCTCGGTCTCGCGGCCGAAGCTCGTCTCGAACGGGTGGACCAGCGGCATCCGGACTTCCCTCAACTCGACCCGCTCGATCCGCATCAGACCCCCTCGCAACCACGCTCGAGGACGTACCAGCTTCGTCCTACGCCACCTTCCTCTTCGCTGAGGAAATCGCTCACCGTATACCCGACCGCGAAGCGCTCCTCGAACGCCTCCCGCGTCCGCTCGCGCCAACGCCGAGCCAGCCCCATGTCGGCCGCCTTGATCGCTCGTACGTTCGCCGGGATCTCGATGAGAACGATCGACGCCCGGCTCCTCTCGAGGGCGGGCGCAGGCCGAGGCAGCCCGTCCGACCCGACGGTCGCCGGATTGAGCAAGACGGCGCCGCGGTCGAGAACCGCCGCGAGAGAGGGACGTGGCCGATCGCCGGACAACCGCGTGCGTACGCGGTCGCTGTCGATCCACCAGTCGACGCAGAACCGATCAGTGCTCAGTCCGGCGTTCAGCCCGTCGGTCATCGGACCGTACAGGTCTCGGACGTACGTGCCGCACACCGCGCCGAGCTTCCCGATGTTCAGCGCCGCGTTGAGGCTCTCCAGCGGGTCGTAGGTCCAGGTGACGAGATCCAGCCCCTGGCTCAGCGCGTGCTCCCGCTGGGCGAGCTTCAGCCGGTACCCGACGCCCCGGCCGCGCCATTCCTCCAGCACACCCATCATGTGCGAGCAGTGCTTCGGCCGACGGACGTTCCCGTCGCGTGCCCCGAGGAAGCCGAGGAGAAAGCCGACCATGCGATCGGTCTCGTCGAACGCGCCGAGAATCAGGCCGCCGCTCTTCTGCATCGTAATCATCAGGTGCAGCGGCACGACGTCGATCCCGTCCAGTCCCCAGACCCGCTCCTGGAGCGACTCGCACTCGTGGTACCGGTTGATCTCCGACAGCCTCTCGATCCGCACGCCCACCCCGCCCATACGACAAGGAAGTGTAGGGGGAAGGCTCGCCGCCGCAACCCGCGCCGCTCGATCGGCTTGACCGAGCTTCCCGCTCGCGGTACGTTGACGGAACCTCGGACCACAAGGCGGTGCACCATGCGAGCAGCGATCGTCGTCGCCGGAGTCCTCGCTTCGCTCGGGCTCCTCGCCCAAGGAGCCTTCGGCCAATCCGCCACGTTGTCCGTCTGCGACTATGCGCCGCCCGAGAGCCGTCTGTCCGATCTCCGGTTGCAGGGAAGCTTCCAGTGGTACGACGGTCCGTACATCGACGACCGCGAGCGAATGGTCTCCGCGACCATTAACGCGGGCTACAGTCACCTGTTCTCGTCACCCACGGAGGGCCGCCGTCTCGACGCGTTCGCCGTGCTTCAGGGGTCGGGCTCGGAGTGGACGTTCGACGCGACCGGATCCGGCGACCTGAAGACGTACTTCGAGGACGACCTGTTCGCGATCGGTGCGGCGAGCGTCAACGCGGACAGCAGCGACGGCCTCGAGTTCGACCTGACCGGAGGCGTCGGCGTCGGTCGCTTCCGCGACGTGACGCCGCTGGCGAAGGCGATCCGGATTCAGAACGATCTTCTCGACCTCGGCGTGCTGCTCGCCCCGCTTCCGAGCGAGACCCTCCTGGCGATCGCCCAGGTCATCGGCGAGATCGGTCCGACGACCGACGAGAAGACCGTCGCCGTCGCGGAGCGGCTGATCGCGACCGACCTGATCGGCGACAACGACCTCGGCGTGGAGGGACTGCTCGAACTCGAATCGGTGATGGCGTCCACGGGAGAGGGGCAGCTCTGCGGCCGGGACGTGCAAGCCCGGCTCGGGGTGTCGGTTCGACCGCTGCCGGAGATGTCGTGGTCGGCGACGGGGAACCTCCTGTTCAACTTCGCCGTCGCACCGGACCCCGTGTCGCAGGTCCAGGCAAACGGAGCCGCGAAGTTCCGGCTGCTCGCACCCGACGAGTGGACGATCCAGGGGAGCGTCTCGTACGTCCGGGGCCTGCCCGACGGATGGACCGGTCGCTCTTCGTACCGGCTGACCGTCGATCACGGATGGAGCGAGGCGGATCGCACCGAGATCACGCACGTCGGCTCGGCCAGCCTCACGACGCGCGTCTTGGGATCGGTCGGGCTGAGCCTGATCGGCGAGCTGCGCCACGAGACGGGCGACGAGGAGATCACCCTTTCGCTGGCCGTGCATCTGGACTACGATCTGCTCTGATGACAACGGAATCGATCGTCCGCGCCGAGGGGCTCCGCAAGTCGTTCAAGTCCTTAACGGCGCTCGATGGGCTCGACTTCACGGTCGAGCAGGGGC
>Ga0180432_10004457_pt1 | contig 19216 bp, 12 predicted proteins | sample SS_ome_10_FD_132414 | JGI IMG/M metagenome (GOLD analysis project Ga0180432, IMG submission 132414) | Hypersaline lake sediment archaeal communities from the Salton Sea, California, USA - SS_1_MS_2 metaG | ecosystem: Environmental > Aquatic > Non-marine Saline and Alkaline > Hypersaline >...
CTTTATAAACTAATGCCTTCATTTAAATCCTCACATTTCACGCAAAATCATAGAATTCGGCCTTATTATAGCCCGGTGCTTGCAGCCCGTCCACCTGTTTTAGCGATCTGGGCCGGAATAGGCCGCGAATACTCAAAAATACGCTTTATTACATCCAAGGAGAAACGTATAATGGAATGATAGAGTATTCTTCTCCGCTGTTAATTGAAGGAGTGTTTTCATGGCCGGGACCATAACGAGACGTCAATTCTTAGCACGAACCGCCGGATTGATCGCCCTGGGTGCGATTGGGCCGGGTTGCCGGCTCGGTAATCCACGTAAAGCGCGACGCCCCAACATCGTCCTCATTATGGCCGACGACCTCGGATACGGCGATGTCGGCTGTTATGGATGTACAGATATCCGAACGCCCGCCATAGATAACCTCGCTGCTGAAGGTGTCAAATTCACGACCTTCTACTCCAACGCGCCCGAATGTACGCCGACCCGGACCGCCCTGCTGACGGGCCGTTACCAACACCGCGTCGGCGGCCTCGAATGCGCCCTCGGCATCGGTAACGTGGGACGGTACGACGACGCCATCCGGCTGCGCGAGACACACGATATGGGCCTGCCCACAACTGAGACAAGCATCGCCCGAATCATTAAGAACGCCGGATATGCTACGGCCATCAGCGGTAAATGGCATCTCGGATACGAACCGAAGTTTTTCCCGCTCCGGCACGGATTCGATTTCTCGTTCGGCCCGGTCGGCGGAGCCGTCGATTACTTCCACCATTGCGAATATACCGGAGAGCCCGCCCTCTATCTCAACGACAAGCCCGTCGAGCGGGAAGGCTATCTGACGGACCTGATCACCGATGAGGCGGTTCGATTTATTCAACACAAGCATCATTCGCCTTTCTTCCTCTATGTGGCTTATACGGCTCCCCATACCCCCTACCAGGGCCCCAATGACAAGAAATCCGACCCCGTTTCCCAAGAGGATTATAACAAAGGTTCGCGAGCCACTTTTACGGCGATGGTCGAGCGGATGGATAAAGGGATCGGCAACATAATGAAGACGCTGGAGGAGCACAACGTCGCCGACCATACACTCGTCATTTTCATGAGCGACAACGGCGCCAACAAAACCGGCAATAATTCACCTTACTCCGGCTATAAGGGCAATCTCTTCGAGGGCGGCATACACGTCCCGTGCGTCGCCAAATGGCCCGGCGTGCTCGCCAAAAGCATCGTATCAGATCAACCGTGTATCAGCATGGATTTCTCACGCTCCATCGTCAGAGCCGCCGGCACCCGGCCGGAGAAGAATCGCCCCTTCGACGGGATCGACATATTGCGAGTCGTGGAAACAAACCAACCCGTTCAGAAACGCACACTTTTCTGGCGCGCTCGCAGAGGGGACCGAACACGAAAAGCCGTGCGGGACGGCTCGTTGAAATACATCCGGCTCAAGCAGGGAAGTGAGATCAGCGAGTATCTTTTTGACCTGGATCAGGATCCGGCGGAAAAGAATAACCTTCTTAACGATCGCTTGGAAGACGTTCAGAGATTGAAAATGCTGTTGAAAAACTGGGAAAGAGAAGTGCAACATAAACGCTGAGGATCTATCGGGCAAGATTAGGATAAGGACGGAAAGGATTTTTGGAGACAACAAATGAGCGAAAGTGAGGACAAGACAACACGACGCAGATTTTTACAGAACTCAACGGCAACCGCTGCGGCGGTGACGTTAGGAATGAACACCATAAGCACCCCAAACGCGCGAGCGGCGCGTGGGGCCAATGAGAAGATCCGAGTAGGTTTTATCGGCGTGGGCAACCGGGGGACGCAGCTTCTCAGGAGCTTTTTGAAGCAGGATGATGTCCAGGTTGCGGCCCTGTGCGATGTGTATGAACCTTACCTGATGAGGGATAATTCCAAGGTGGATCAAAAGCTTCAGGACTCTCTCGGAGGCCGGGTTCCGAAGATGACGGAGAATTTAGACGGCAAGGTGGCGCGGTACAAGGATTTCCGCCGGCTGCTCGACCGCAAAGACATCGACGCGGTGGTCATCGGGACGCCGGACCATTGGCACGCCGTCCAATCCATTATGGCCTGCCAGGCGGAAAAGGATGTTTACGTGGAAAAGCCGCTTTCGGTCACCGTGGTCGAAGGCCGGAAGATGGTCGAAGCCGCCGAGCGCTATAATCGCATCGTGCAGGTTGGCCTTCATCGACGCTCGTCCAAAGCCTACAAGCGAATCGCCGGCGACGTCCAGGCCGGGAAGATAGGTAAGATAACGGTCGGCAGAGCCTATCGTATCAGCAATATGGACCCGGCGGGAATCGGCCGATTTCCCGATACGGCCCCGCCCAAGGGATTGGATTGGGATATGTGGCTCGGCCCGCGGCCCATGCGCCCCTATAAGGACAATCTCGTGCTCTACAAATTCCGCTGGTGGAAATCGTATTCATCCCAAATGGCCAACTGGGGCGTGCATTATTGCGACGCAATGCGATGGGCCATGGCGCAGAAGGCGCCGATATCGATCTCCGCGCACGGCGGGCGATTTGCCGTCGACGACGACCGGACGATCCCCGATACGATGGAAGTGATCTTCGAGATGCCGGCGGGCGCCTTGATCGTCTTCGGCCAATACGAAGCCAGCGGCGGCCAGGCCCTGATCGAAGGAGAAATCGAGCTGCGAGGCACGCTCGGCAATCTCTACTGCGGTTCCGAAGGCAAGGCGTTCAAAATTGTCCCGTCAAAGGGCGGGCAGTTCCAGGACTCCGAACCGCGTATCGAGCCGGAAGTCATCGAGCCGACGGACGGCAATTTAACCGATCAGCACGTTCGCAACTTCCTCGATTGCGTCAAGAGCCGGGCCAGAACCCACTGCGATATGGAAACAGGCCACCGCTCGACGACGTTCGCTCTCTTGGCGAATATCGCCCTGGCGACGAAATCCCGGCTCGATTGGGACCCGAAAACCGAACAATTTACCAACAACAAGAAGGCCAACAGACTTTTGCACTACAAATATAGAAAACCGTGGAAACTAACGTAGCCGGACCGAGCAGAAGATGGATATTGGGCATCCTTCTTTGAGGCTAATGAAATATCAAAAGAATTGAATGAGGGTAGAACGATGCAAAAACAAAGAGCTTTTACACTTATCGAGTTGCTGGTGGTGATCGCTATTATCGCCATCTTGCTGGCGATCCTGATGCCGGCGCTCAACCGCGTAAGAGAACAGGGCAAACGTATATCCTGTATGAGCAACCTAAAGCAACTTATGCTGGGCTGGGATATGTATGCCGATGAAAACGACGGTAAGATTATTTTTTCAATAACCAGTACAGGTGCAGAAACAAATCCAACGTTTGGCGGCTCCAGCACAAAACGACAGAAGGCCTGGGTCTATTATATGGGAGCCAACGCATCGGAACAGCAGCAGCGCGAGGGTCTGCGCGATGGGGGCTTGTACGACTATGTCAAAGAAGAAAAGCTCTTCAAATGCCCAACGGGTGTACGCGGCGAACTGATTACGTATTCGATTACCGACGCCATGAACGGCCATCGCGGCCACATGACAATGCCTGCTTTGCATCCGATTATGAAACGAAGCGACATTAGAAATCCGTCGATGCGCATGGTTTTTTTGGATGAAGGTCAGCTAAGCTCCTCCAGTTGGACGCTTTTTTACGACCAGCCGCGTTGGTGGGATCAAATTACGAAACGGCATGGTGTCGGCACGAACATCGCCATGGCCGACCATCATGCCGAGTACTTGAAGTTCGACGATCCCCGCACACGATGGATGGCCGAACACTTAAACTGGCAAAGCGTGGGGCGACACGACGCGCAGTCCACTCAGGCCGGCAACCCGGACCTCGAGAGAGTCCAAAAAGCCATGTGGGGCAAATTAGGCTACACCCCGAGCCAGTAACATCGTGGACAGTGATAAAACGCGATACGTCAGGCTCTGCCTTCAACGTTACTCGAGGTCCGTATCCAGCGGTTCACCCGCACGACGCTCGTATGTGAAACCCGACGTCACGAAAATCCAACGCGCGGCGCTACCGGCGATGAACGTGGTAACCAACCAAGCTTCCCGGCCTGGAGGACCATCGTGAACAAACATCGGCTCGGACGCCTGCTCATCTTCTGCGATCAATTGACTCGCTTGACGTGAGGCTTCCTCAGCATCGATGCCCGTGACCGTCGTCGGCCAGTTATGCGGATGTTCGGGATCGACGCCGAATCGACCGACCGCTCCTACGGTTCCATCCCGCATCACTCGCACAAACCCGCCTACTCGAGTTTTGAGCCGTACGGGAATCAGCCAGTAGCTTGGATCTCCAGACAGGGTTCGAACCAGAACGGGCTCTCCGAGTGAAGCAATTCGGAACCACTCGAGGTCTCGATCGAGTGAAACCGTTTCTATCGCCTTGGCAGCAGCCCGTGTAACCTCGTTTTTGGTTGGAAATGGCTCCAAGTTCAATCCTTTCATGCGTGCCGAACGTAGATGAAGTTCGTATGGTTGACGCTATCCCAGTCCTCCCAGTAAACGGCCCCGCCGTTACAGATATTCGCGTTCCATGGCCACGGATCGTAGATCTTAAGCCACCGTTTCGGTGGTTGGCCGATCAGCGTAATATTCTGGCGTTTCCAGCCTGCGCACGCACGGGCATGCCCGGGGATGCCTGACTTGAGAGGTCGGTTTGCGTCGATCTCCGCTTTCGCTTCGGACCAGGCTGCTGTGTTGTCGTATGTTGCGTCAAGTCCGTTGTTGGACAGTGACTCGTATCCATTGACTTGCCCGGTATTTGAGGTCCCGTAGGCCCCGGTGCCCATGGCGGCGGCGATCGTGGGCTGGTCAAAGTGGTATTTGTAGAAGTCCAGGATCATCTGGCCCGTGGCGACCGCACAGTAAACGTTGGTTTGCTGGGCGTATAACCTGAACACCTCCGGCGCGTTGCACCGCGGTGCGAACTTGACCGTGTTCGAGGAGTAAAACGGAATAAGCCTGTGATAAGGCCTCGGGGCGAGTTTGGGCTGTAGAGTGGCCGGTGCGGTTCCCTTGTCGAGATCTTCCGAAACAGCGTCACGGGACGCCTCCAGATCGCTTTCCGCGGCCTCCCATCTGCTTCGGCGCAGGCTTCCTTCAGGTATGGCCACTTCGTCGAGGAACGAATACGAGGATACTCCCTCCATCTCATCGGCGCCGTAACGTTCGACGGGTTTGAGATCGCTCACATCGAACAGCATGGATGCCGGTCCGGCCTCGGTGTTTGCCCCTCCCGCTCGGACGGCGATCTTCGGGTAGCAGTAGCAGACGAGCGAGGTCTCGGTTGCGTCGGTGCGAGCCCCCGATCGTTCAACTTCTTTCATAGCCCCCTCCGTTGCATCATCGACCGACCATCGATGGGGTCCGAGCTGGAGGGAGATCACCGGACTTCCGACCGCCTTATCGGCGCTCGCCCGGACGACGCCAACGATCCGTTTTTTGACCTTTACATTGAAGTCATAGAACAAACGGGCTCCGTTAAGATCATGAATGATCAAAGGCTCAGTATCCACGTTCGCAAAACCCCACTCCTCAAAGTCCGGAATCCCGCCGGCCCAAACGCGACGCACAGCCAGCACTGCGTGCTGCCGTGCTGCCGTTGGCTCCACAGGCTCGCCGAACTCGCTTCTGGTTGATCTTTTGCTTGACATTTTTCATTCTCCTTTCGATTGATAATTGATGTTGAATCGAGCAAACCACTCCTTTCCTCTACTCCAGGTTAAACCTTAGCGGTCCCTATTAAGGATGAGACGCTATTTGACATTCCGTCCCCGTCGGGACCCGCAAAGGGGGCGCGCCGGTGGACTTGCATGCCCGATTCAACAATTATAAAAATCTGCGCTGTCGGAAATATATACCGCGACAATCACGTGTGCAAGAAAAAATGTACGGAAAAATAAAATTTTACGATATTTTGGACGGCCCCTTAAATTACCCTCAGAGCCGGTCCAGAGCCTATCAAACAGGACTGCGTCCAGTTCTCCAGCCGACTATTGTTGTTCAACGGCCTGGATGATGGCTTGGCGGGCTTGGGCGACGGCCTGACTGGAGGGGTACTCTTTGTTGAGCTGGGCGTAGGTGGATTTGGCTTTGTTCACGTCCTTCATACCGCATAAGGCGACGACCTGACGGGCGAGAACCTGGGCGATATCGTAATCGTTTAATTGCAACTGCCTGAGCCGTTCGGTCAGGTGATACGCCGCCTGGAATTCATCTCGGGCTAAATGAACGTCGTACTTGACGAGATGGTTCGATCTTAACCACCGCCGAAGATAGACTGGATGTGAGTTATGAGTTGTATCGTCAATTGAGCGAGTTGGTCGAAATTGCGAAAATCCTCGCCCGGCAATTCATAACGAAATTGGACGGCAAACGGATTCAGTTCCAGTAACGTCCAGAATGGTTCGATATAATCATCCTGATCTTCAAGTAATCCGAGCAATGGATTCAAGTCATGGGTTCTGGGGTAGTCGATTCCCTTCGAACCCAACCAGGCCTTCAGAGACTTCTCCACTGCTTGCTGGAGATGAAAGCCCGCCGCGTCTGTTTGCGGATTTTCAGCATGAGCGAGAATAATCGCGGCTTGATAATCTCTTTCAGCCAGTTCCAGAAGCTCACGGGGCCTGTCACTCGGACTCATAGAGTACCTTTCCCTCTCTTAAAGCCATGCCGACGACGTGATGGCTCGAATCCTTCCACTGGGCGACCTCGCTGGTGGAATAAACGAGGATATCCGTGGGGATGCGGAATTCCGAAAGACAACGCCAAATGCGAACGGCTTCCTGCCGACGGCTTCGGCTCGGGCCGAAAGGCTCACGTTCCTCTACCAAGAAGTCCACGTCCGAGTGTTCATTGGCCTGGCCTCGAGCCCGTGAACCGAACAGAACAATTCTCTGGGGATGGACCTCGTGGACAATCCGCTTCGTCATCTCGCCGATCACATCGTCAGGGATATTCACCATAAAAGCCTCTATACCAGATTCAATGGTTTTGACGCTTGCTTGATTTTTAGATTATAGCAAATTCGGGATCTTGTACAAGGAAAGACACTTTTGTTGAGCAAATCACTATCGTTAATATTCGTCTGCGGCTTCAAGTCGTCAGAGGCCGGCTCTATTGTTGCCCAACGGCCTGGATGATGGCCTGGCGGGCTTGGGCGACGGCGGGGCTGTAGGGGTAGTCCCTGTTCAGTTGGGCGTAGGTGGTCTTGGCTTTGTTCACGTCCTTCATGCCGCATAGGGCGATGACCTGACGGGCGAGGACCTGGGCGATATCGTAATCGTTTAATTGCAACTGCCTGAGCCGTTCGGTCAGATGATACGCCGCCCGGAATTCGTCACGGGCTAAATGAACGTCGAGGTTGATGAGATTCATGACCGGCGAGAAAACCTTCATCGGGTCCTCGGCGACCACCGTTTCAAGATTGGCCATCGCGTGATCCAACTGATTCGGATCGTCCTTGATTCCTATGAGAAATCGGGCATGCCGCATCAAGCCGGCGTGTTTGATGGTTTGCTTTGCGGCGTCTGCGGGATTGGACGAACCACCGAGTGATTGAACCCGGTCAATCGCCTCCATCCTCTGTCCGAGCGCTAACATAGCCTGGGCTTGGGCGACGATCCCCCGACGTTTCCACTCGGATGACGCGTTTTGCATCCGGAGTTGACTGAGAACTTTCAATGTCTCGTCATTTCGTCCAAAATATGTGATGAGGACTTCCGCCAAACAGATAGCCGATTGCCGGGTTGTGCGCTGATCGGCGCCGGGTTTGCCTAAAAGCTGGGTGAAGAGTCTGAGGGCCTTGTCATACTCTTTGAGTTCCGCCGAACAAAGGGATTGACCGAAATCAAAGATGAAATCCGTGTTCTCGGATTCCTGTACTAATCGATCCACGTGCTCGGCCAGGACGCTCACCGCCCGGTTTTCCCAGTCGGGACGTTCCGCATCCTGAGCTAAGGTATAAAGATTCACGAGATCATCCGGCGGGGCTTTATCGAGCGGACGCTGCTTGATAACGTTGTCATAGTCGTCGATATTGTCGATATACGTCAGGCATCGATCCCAGGCGGGATGGACCTGGACTTCGTGATTAACCTGCGCCAGACGCTCGCCCGCCAATGACAGGTCGAGTTTGACGTTTCTTATTGCCGGTCGTAGAAAGACATGATCGACGGCTTCCTCCGTCGAGATGGTTCCATCATCGAACGTCCAGCGATAGTCATATCGCGTCAGCCGCTCCGGCCGGACGGCTTTGAATCGAATCGTCACAAACGAAGGTCCAAATTGTTCGAGACGGAAGGCATCGACCACGGACCATTCGAACGCGCCGTATGTCTTTGTCGAATCCTGCAATTCGGCAGAGGTCGCCGTGTACCAACCGAGAGGAATAAAATCCGTCCTCGACATCGATCTCAATTCCCCGCCGGGCTTTTTCCACACGGCGACGGTAAACATTTGCCCCCAGTGATTAGTGTTGTAGTATTCCAGCTTATGAACGCCTTTTTCAAGGGAGATGGAGCCCTTTTTCTCGCCGCGACGTCCTCCACGGTAGTCGTGCTTTCCGGGCCAGCCGACCACCTCTTTACCGTCAACAGTGATATAGGAATCCCGATTTGAAATCGTGGCAAAGGTGTACCTGCCCTTCTTGGGCACGTGGAAGAAACCAGCGTAGCGATAGAAGCCGTACCCCCCTTTTCGCGACGGGACGCCGCCGTCATATTCGGACGATACATGAATCGGAAACGTCTGCTGGATATCATCCACGAGGCTCCGGCCGACCGGCTCGGCGCGATCGAAAGCGGATTTCAATTCCGTCAGCCGGTCGGAAGATTTCAAACCTCGACGGCTCCACCTCGTCTCAAGCACAAGCCCGGCTTGAGGCTGCCACGCGGCGTTCGATTTGTCGCTCCGGCCCTTAGGCACGAAGTAAACTAAATAGCTCGGATTGCCAACGGGACTCTCGAAGAGGATTTTCATCGGTTCGCCCGGCGCTGCCGACAAGATTCGGCTTTTCACTTTGTCGCCGCTGGTGGTTGCATAAACCTGCGGCACGAAGTCTGCCACATTGTAGCCGGGGGCGTAAAGGCGCGCGAAAGAGACCGATGGGTAACGCCCGCGCAGCACGAAACCGGGATCGATCCATCGGGCCCGGTTGCGAAACCGGCCCTCATCCGTCACGACGACGAGCCTGAGTTCTTTGCTCCGGGGCGGGATTCCCGCGTTGACCTCGACCATGGGATGCCGCCGGGTGATCGATTTCGATCTGAAGATGCGCCTTTCGTCGGCATAGACCTCAAAGTGGAGCACCGTATTGGGATCGGTGCTGTCGTAAATGCCCGCTCGGGCCACGAAATGCGAAAAGTCCTTGCGGAGGGTGCACTTGAATCCGTTAGAGCCGAAGGCGGGTAAACAATTTTGGCAGAGTTTGCCCTGGAATCGACGCTTTTCGCTCCACCGGTTTTTCTTGATCCAATTTTGCACCGACTCCGATTTTATTTCCGACGTTAAGTCAAGAAGAGAGACTTCCGGACGGAGAGAATGATCGTCGTCTTTTTCAATACGAAAACGAACCGGAGCCTTCTTCACGTGCCAGTTGGATGAGGGGGGCTCCGCCGCTTGCAGACTAACAACGAGAAATAACGTTATCAGAAACCGCGCGGGCAACGAGTTGCACACCCTATGACTGTTTAGATTGGGAAATCTCATTTTTCCTGCATTGAATCGCCCGGACTCTCCGTTTGCGCCAGGGCTTCAAAATAGGCACTAATCATTTGATCGTACCCTTTGTAATTCTGTGACTGCCTGCGGGAGATCATCTTTTCGATCTTCTTGATTAGGGCCTTGTCCGTTGTATATTGCGTAGAAATCTGCTTGCCCACGGCGCCGCGTGTCTTTCTCAACGTGTTGACGGTTTCGTCGTAAGCACTCCTGATGCCCATTCCGTCGGTGGTGCGGATGGCCTCTTCCACTTTCTTCATGGCCTCAATCGACATTTCCAGGTCCGGCACCGAGAGGTTGTAACGCTCAAGCTGAGCCATGACTTCCTCCGAGGAGTGCCGAATATTCTGCTGGTTCTCCAATGTTTCCTTCATCATCTCCAGCACCTTCGGCGGCAGTTTTCCTCCCATGCCAAACTGCGTTGTCCCGTCCGTTGTTTTGCCCAGACCGGTCCCGCCCGTCGCGGCTCCGACGTCCTGGTCCTCGACCTGGCCGCTTTCGAGCGGCGTATTCGATACGCGTTCCCGCAGACCGTACTCGTTTTGATCGAGGTCTTTGGCCACCGGCTCGACGAGCTGCCCGTCGGACATACCGCTCCGTCCCGCCCCGCTTCGACCTTCGAGTACATTATCTTCCGGCCTCTGATCTCCCGTCTTGCCCTTTGCGCTGGTGCTGCTGATGGTTCCGTCGGCCACCGGCCCGGCGGTGTGATCCAGCGAGTTCAGATAGCTGCCGATATCTTCGACCTCCGGCCGCATTTCTTCTTCCTGTGTGATTAAATCGCCGACCAGGTCCTCCAGTTCCGCCGGCAATTCCGCCAGCGGCGCGACCAGTTGCTCGTCCTCGGGAATCTCGGCGACAAACTGAATGTTATCACGGAATCCGAGCGTCGCCTCGCAGTTAATCATTAACTCTTCCGCCATCTCGACCGCTTCGGTCTCCAGCCGATACGCATCCTGTCGGGCCTCGCGCATTTCGGCGGCTTCCTCGGCCTTGTCCGCCAGGTCCTCCGCCTCTTCGTAGATGCTCTTCATCGACTCGGTCATTTGATTATCGCCGAAGTCGAGCAGATTCATGTTACTCAGGTCGTTGACGACGTTGTCCAGAACCTCGGCCAGTTTGGATTGATCGATGGCTAAATCCTCCAGCATTTCCTCGTCTTCTTCGGTGAAATCTTCCGGGGGTTTGTCCTGAACCATCTGGCGTTTTTCCATAATCGCTTTCTGTTGCTTGATGAATTCCTCCGCTTCTTTGGCGGTATTCTCCAGCGTTTCTTCCAGGCTCGGAGTAAGGGTCTCTTCTTTTTCGCCGAGAAGCTCGGCCATGGCTTGCTCGGCCTCGATCTGGCTCTTCTTGGCGACGATACCCTTTAGAGCGAGTAATTGATCAAGCAGATAAACCTGCTGCTTTTCGACCGAGTTGAGCGATCGCGATACAGACTGATGATCAACCGATTCCGCTTTCGCCGCTTCGTCGATGCGTTCCAGAATTCTCGCATGTTCGTTGTCCCGCAGTTCGATCAATTCATTGACAAACTCGGGCTTCGGTTCGACGGACACGTCCTGCGCCCGGGTCATGTGGGCGCCGACCTTTTCCTGCTTTTGCTTCATCTGCGAGAGATGATTCGTTATCGACGTGAGATTCTCGGCCGACGTGCGATTCGCATCAACGACATCGTCGAGATTGGCCATGAGATTCACTGTAACGCCCAGGGCGGTCTGCTGGGCCTGGATAGCTTTGTCCAATTCCGCAAAGGCGTCGCTGTTCGGATCGTCCTCGGAAAGCGTCATTTCATCGAGCGAGCGAACCTGAAGCATCAGTGGTTTGGACCGGCCGATATTCCCCGCCGGGCTGAAATCTTCGCAATGGGCCTGCAAGACATAGCTGCCGCCCGGCTTGAATCGACTGGCGTCAATCGACAGCAACAGATTCTCACGGGCTTGCGTCCGACCGGGAGGGCCTTCATACTCCCAGTTCTTCATGGTTTGTTCAGCGCTATCGGTTCGGGCCGACTTGTGCGTCACGTAAATCCGTTTGGCTCCAAAATCGTCGTAAGCCTGTACATCGAGTCTGAGTCTCTCGCCGAGGTTAACCTGGCGGTTCAGATCGGATGTGACAAATTCCACTTCCGGCCGCCGATCCTGCTGAACAAAGATCGGCCCCTCGGCGATCTTGATCCGCCGGTCGAATCCCGGCGCCTTGACCTCGATCTGATAGGATTCCGCCTGCTGCAGCGTCGTCTTCGCCGTACATAAATCGCCTTTTTTCTCGAAAGGAATCCAATCCCCCGAATCCTTATACCAGAGTTCTTCGGCGGTTTTGTCCAGCTTCACATCCACGACCACTTGGGAACCGGCCGGGCCGGACAAGGCTTCGGGCGGACCGAGCGTGCTCATGCGTTTGGCGCCGGTATAGGAAGGGGCAAGAATGTGAAATTGCGATTCCTGGATGCGAGGAAGCCGATTGACGGAGACCTTGATACTTTCGGTATAAGTATCAGCGGCAAAAACGCGAAAGGCAAACGATTCGGCCACGGAATTGAACGTGTATTCGTAACGATGCTCGCCTTCGGTGGATAGTTGCATCGACGTGGCCTTGTTATCACCTTTTTCATTGGTCACGACATCCACGTTGCGCTTCCAGACAATATCCGGATAGGTCAGAAGCGTGCGATCTCCTTTGAGGCCCTTCACCTGCACGCTCACTTTCAAATCATCGCCCTCCGCCAGCGCTACATGCTTGTCCGGGGTGACTTCCAGTACGATGGACCCGGCCGGAGGAATGTCGCCGAGCGGATTGATGTACCGCAAAAAGGCGTTGAGCGCCCCGCGTCCCTGAGCGACGCCGTATATACTCCACAAAATACAGATGATAATCAGCGTTGTGAGCCATCGCCGCAGTCTCTTGAATTGCCACAGCTCTTTCACATCGGCATCGGCGATCATCGTCGTTCCCGCGTTAATCGTCTCGCGGATAAAAGGCTCCTGACCCCTTTTTATGGAAGCGGACTCGAAACAGAGGGCGTTGATCAAAATGTTCTCAGGGATTGAAAATCGACGCTCCAAAAATAAGGTCGTCGCTTCGAGTCTTTCCCGGCGAATAAGCGGTCGCAATATAAACTGCCAGAACTCGAACGCCATCACGCCGAGACCGCCCAGCGAGAAGGCCAGCCGGATTCCCTCCGGAAGATGCAGAAGATTGTCGATCACAAAAAGGATAAACCACATACCCAGACTCACCGTTGCCCATACTACGACACCCCAAACCAACTGGCTCGTGAGCATCAGTTTGCGCACATCAAGAATGAGTTGGTGAATATGATCGTTATGACTCTTTATTTGACTCATGATTCGGCTTTCATATTGATTCTTTGCCTGAGTTCTGCAAAATTGAAGGTTAGGCATACTTTTGGAAAGAAAAAATCTGTATTTCTTGATTTTTTCTTTCTAAAACAAGATGTGTAACACTGTGTTCGATAATATATCATTAGATAGTATCCAAATTATTTTTAGAAAATCATGAAACGAGATTTTCTAAAATAATATATGCCCAACCTTCAATTTTTCAGAACTCATTCACTTCGCAGACACTCCCACAAGGACCGTGCCCTTATCACGCTGCATGTGCCAGAGGTCTTCGCAAATGACCGCTTCCGGCGTCGGATCGTCCGGCAGGAAGATCACGCGGAAGAAGGTCCCGCGAGACGACAGCAATAATTCCCGATCCGCCTCGTTATATTTCCATCGCCAGATACTCAGCCGCCACGGCTCGACAATGCAGCCCCGCTCCTTGTCCCATTCTCCTCCGATTTCGCCGAAGTTCGTCGGCGCGAATCGGCGCCGTAGATTCAGCAGGGTCAGGACGTCCCGTCCATCCTTGCTCTTCATGACGCCCAGCAACTTCTTATCGTTATAGAAATCCCGCTGGCGTTTGACATAATCCTCGGCAAGGGCAAAAAGTTGTTGATCTTGTTGCCCGGGCCAGCCGACGAGATATTTGCCGCCCTTTTTGGCCGCCAGGTAGAAGTCCTCGCCGAAGGCGGATTTCACAATGAAGGTACCCGGCTCCCGGCCGCGTTCGGTCGGGACAGGGGTCAGCGAATCCCGCGTGACGGCCTGAACGTCGTCTTCCGGACCGAAGGTCATCCCGGTGAATTTCACAGTGACGTCCGCGGTTATGGCGTGCCCTTCATCCAGCATCTTGATCTTCGTGACGTAAATCAGGTCCTCCATTTTGGAGGCCTTTTTGCCGCGCTGTTTGCTTCGGAGAATGAATCGATGGGTCTTTTTCTCGGTTTCCAGGTAGATCGCCACACTGTAAAGATGCCCTTCGAGTGTTTCCCCGCTATTGAAGATAACCTTCGAAGCAAGATACCGGAGCGGATAGACCTTGCCCCAAAACTCTTTCTTCGCCGGGGTATAATCGGCCACCCCCGTCTTTTCGTCGTATTTGGTTGTCTCGACGAACTTCCAGTCCTGGCGCATTTCCTCCCTTTCGGGGAAGAATCTGATCTCCTTGACGGGATCGAAGGTGAATAGCCGGACCTTGCCATATTGGACATCTTCGCCCGTGACCATATCGCTCGTTTTGAGCTTGCCGCCCTCCGGAATATTCAGCTTGAACTGGCGTCCCGACGTCAGGGCGATTCTGCCCGTAAGCACCTTGCCGTCGGAGAAATAGACCGCCGCTTCTCTAATGGAAGCGTGAACCATGCTCGGTGCGTTTAAAACAACGAGCAAGAACGAGACTATCAGCCATCTAAGATCAAACGAAATATGACTTTTTCTGTTCATAAAAGGTTCATTCTCCGACGAATGATCCATTCCAGAATCAGGATACCAACAAAAATCAAGATATAAATACATTTATCCTCGATCAAGGGGATTTCCATACTCACAACCCGGCTGAGAATCCGGCTTCTCAGCGTTCCGATCAGGGTCTCGAATTCGTTCTCTCGGAAGTATCTGCCCCCGGCCTGCGCCGCTAAGCTATTGAGAAACGCATGATCGACCTCCAGATTCGCCCCCTCGTTTAATCCCGTTCCCACGACGATGGTTTTCTCATAGGACTCCAGCACCTGATCGCCCACGAAGGCGTCCAGCTCAAAAAGGTATTGAGCGCTTCGGGAGAAATTCAATGTCGCCGTGAACGTGTTCGCACGGCCCATGACAGGCTCGACGGATACCGGTGTGGGCCGGCCGTCGAGATCCATCTGCGCTGTGAGCCGGAGCTGGCCGGTATCGTGACGCCCGGCGACGCTGATCGTCGCCAAGGCCTCTTCGCCGGGATTGTAGTGCTCCTGGTCCCACCGGACGGCGATGAATCGCTGCCCTTCGTCCCAATCCGTCATGTTCTTGGCCGTCTGTCGCCAGAAGGTGCCGTAGGCCTCGCTCAATTCCTCCGACGCCCGGCACCATTTCCAGAGGGTATTGGTCGCCACGGCCATCACCTGTCCCTGCCCGTAACGCTGCATCGAAACCAGCGGCACGGACCGCCCGGAGACCGATGCCTCGAGCAGAGCGACGGCCCCGCTTTTAAGAGGTCCTTCGACGTTGACGCTCTCGACGATAACGCTGTCCAATGAAGAGATGATTTTAGCTGTCTCCTCAACCATGCTGTTGCTCAAAGCCGCCGCCGGCACACTGACGGCGAATTGACCGATCTGGAATGTGGATCGAGCGCCGCTCAGCCGCCAGGGGAACAGCGGTTCGATTACCGTCCGGTCGTAGCCGCCGCTCCCGAATGAATTCTCGCCTCCGAGGAATACGACGGCGCCGCCGTCCCGCACATACTCCAGCAACGCATTGAATTGTTCGGCAGTCCACTGTGAAGCCCCGAAAGAGCCGACGATGACGCATTTAAACAGATCGAGAATCTCTTTCGCCGCCGGGAAACCGGCCTCAAGCTGCTCATCCCCCTTCTGGCGGCTTCCCTGGACGAGGAATCGCTGCTCACTCACCCGAAACAGCGCGGTCAATTCCACCGACGGATCGCGCGCCAATTCCTTACGGATCATGCTGAAATCCCAGCCTAATTCCTGGGCGAAAAACAAGACATGCAGCGTATCCGTGCGGACATCGACATTAAATTGCCGAATATTATTCAAGCCGGACAGTTCACCCTCGATGTTTTCCACCTGGATGCGATACGTCTTCAAACCCGGATCAGGCGGCGCTTGCAGCGAAAACTTAACCCGCGACTTCGAGGTATCGGACTGAACAAACTCGGATTCAATCGCCTGCCATTCGCCCTGACGCTCCGCGTCGAGCTGGACGCGAATCATCGGGACGTTCAAAACAAAGTCTCTCGATGCAAAGCGCGCTGAGACATCGGCGGAAACCTCGAACGTGCCGCCCTGCTCGACAATGGACGGGGCTTCAACCTGTGCCACGGATAAATCGTTCCAGGAATCCGGATCGCGACCGACGCCGGCGATATACAGCGGCATCTCGGGCAGCTTCGGGTTTTGAATCACCTCGTCCCCGCCGTCCGTGAGCACAACCGCTGAAAAATAGTCCGAGCTTTTCGCCTTATCCGTTATAGCGACAAGGCATTTGCCCAGATCCGTTCTTCTGGTTTGATCGTTCGTTTTGGTGCGGTGTACGTCCTCATCGAAATAGAGGGTCTCAAAATCGATAACGGAACGCAGTTTCCGGTCCAGATCCCGGGACAAATCACCCGCTCGTTCGGCACGACTCATTTTAGGCTCGTCTTCGCAATCCATCGAGGAGGAAGAATCCACTAAGACCATCACCTTCTTGTCTTTTTTGGGATGCCGTATCACGGTGCGGACCGGATCGAAATAAGCTAAGATGAGCAGCAAGACGATTAGAATCTTGGGCGTTAGTAAAAGCAGCGTCTGTTTCAATGTACGATTCGTTCGCTGACGGCGATAGAGAACGATCAACCAGACCGCCAAAAGTAAAATCATCGCCGCGGCCAGGACCGGATGCAAATGGTTTTGCCATCGAAGCACTTCCATTATCCCACCCCCCTGCCGATCAGAACCTTCCGCTTTGATTCATCGCTCTGTTCGCTTCGACGTTCACCCTCCCGGGAAACAATCTCTTCCGATTTGGCGCGGACCGGATTGGCCAGCCAGCCTTCGGCCAGCAAAGCCAAAGTCGCCAGCAGCAAAAGAGGCAGAAACAATTCGTACGTCCGACTGTGGCCGTAATGATATTTCTCCAATCCATCGGCCGGGTCGTAGTTTACAACCGTGTGTGTGATCTTCTCCAAAACCGGGATCTGCGAACCTTCCACGAATTGTGTCAGCCCCTCTTTTTCCGATGCACGCACGGAGATACAATACTCCTTGTCTTCGGCATTCACTTGATAGACCCCCGGTTGGGTGAATACGGGTAATTCACCGGCCCGGCCTTCCCACTTAACCGGATCGCCCGCGAGAGGGAGGATGTCCACCTGCTGCCCGGCCGCCTCGATGCCCTTCGGAAATTCACCGGCCACCAGTGAAAGCGTCGCCTCCCGCTCGAAGGATTCCCCGCCCGTGGCCATATTCTGTGCCATCACCACCATCATGCCCGTCAACGGCAGCGTGTTCCATCGTGGATCGAACGCCGTGCCGCAAACGTAAATATTGCCCCCGCCCAATTTCCGGTGCGCCAATATCACGTTCTCGAAATCCGTTCCGAGCAGTGGCGTGAAATCCTCGGACAACTGCAAAGGATAGAAAGTGAAAACACGTACATTGTCCATCGAGACCGTCTCGATGGTCTGGCGAATCCGGTTCCAAAAATCGGCGTTTTTATCTAATACGTCCAGATTCGTCCCACGAGGATTGAAAACCCGATCTTTCATCTGAGCGCCGATCCAGGCGGGCGTATTGCTTCTCGCGCCCATGCCCATCGAAGGCGGAACGATCAGGAGATTACCTCCTCCATTGATATATTCCTCAAGTTTGGAATCCCGGCTGAGCTGCCCCATGTCCTGCCAGGTCGCCACCACGAGAATCGGTTTTTCCCCGTTGGTTTGCGGTATGCGGTTAATTCTGCCGAATGTCGAAACCATGCCGGTAAACTGACCGTAGTCGTCCGGGGACAAAGCGGTCGGCAATATCCCGAATTGACTTCGTAAACCGGCAAAGAATACCGTCGCCGTCTGCCGGCATAGAATCCCGATTCCCGCTTCGTTGTCCGCCGAGAATCCGTCCCCTTCGATCCAGGCTCTGATCCAGTGAAGCCCGGCGGCATCGGGATTCGCTTCGATTTCAACCACCCGGCTTTCGCCCGACTCGAGCACGACATTTTGGGTTTTCGTATTCTCCTGATTGTCGATGGAATTGAGACGAATCGTCGCCGTCTGGTCCGAGTTGTTTCTGCACACGACGCCGACCTTCACCGGGTGCTTCGGCAGAATCTTCTGCCGCGGGTACTGAATCGAGCTGATCGCCACATTCGGCTGCCCGCGCGTTTGGGATTCGATTCGATGGAAAACGACGCGGATCGCATCGCCGGCCGACTCCGTGCGCAAGTCGTCGTCGCCCCACTCCGATTCCTGAAGATCGCTGAACACGTGCACGACGCCGCCGGCGCCGGAATCGGCTTGAAGAATCCGGAAGGCTTTGGCTAAAGCGCGGTCGGCGTCTCCCGTCGCGGCGGTCGGAACTAACGCGTCGAGCGTGGATAATAACGTGTCTCTGTCGGATGTTAATGTATCACCGAAGGCCGCCGCCGGATCATCAACAAGCGTCACAATCGTCATCTTCGCGCTATCGCCAAGAGAAGAGATGAGGTTCCTCACACCGCCCACTGCGAATTCGAGTTTGGTCTTATCACCGCCGGCGGTTTCGCTCATCGATCCGGAATTATCCACAACCGCGACCACGGAAATCGTGCCGCCCAGCGGCGCGGTGCTCTGAAAGCTCGGCCGGGACAGCGCCAGCAGGATGAAAGCGATGAGCAGCACGCGCATCAGCAAGAGCAGCCACTGGTGAATTTTCCGCCGGGAATTCAGTCTCGGATCGGTCCTGTAGAAAAACATAAGCGTCGGGAAAAAAATCTGGCGCTTCTTCTGCCTGAGAAAGAGATGAAAGAGGATTGGCAATCCCGCGGCCGGTAAAAAGTAAAGGAAAATGGGCGCCGAAAAGATCATCCGATTTTCCTCCTCTCCAGAATGGCGTCATAGACGTCCATGCCCGTATCGGCGAAGATGTAATCGGCGCGAATCCTCTGGCAGCCGGCCCGCAATTGATCGAGGTATAACCGGAGTTGCTTAAGATAGGTCTCCTTGATGCGCCAGAAATCGACGGTCAATTTGCCTTCCTGCTCCATTGACACAACTTCGAGCAATCCGGATAGCGGCATATTGATTTCCGTAGGGTCCATGATATGAAACAGGGTAATCTCTTTGCCGTCGTGATGAAGGTGGTTAATGCCGCGAATGATCTTATCCGGGTCCTGGAGAAAATCCGAAATAATCACGACC
>Ga0180432_10004458_pt1 | contig 19214 bp, 13 predicted proteins | sample SS_ome_10_FD_132414 | JGI IMG/M metagenome (GOLD analysis project Ga0180432, IMG submission 132414) | Hypersaline lake sediment archaeal communities from the Salton Sea, California, USA - SS_1_MS_2 metaG | ecosystem: Environmental > Aquatic > Non-marine Saline and Alkaline > Hypersaline >...
GCACTCCGGTACCATTCGGAGCCTGTCCTTCGAGAAGCTCAGGTTCACTCCATCGCAGTACGGAGCCATTCGTTTGAGTGACTCTAACACGGACTTGATAGACGTGGTCTTCACCTACCCACCGTCAGGCACGCTTCAGTACTACGCGTATATGACGGCAGATAACGGATCTCTGTTCTGTCATGGGGTTGGGGTTATTGGTACCGGTTTGTGTACTGACGGGACAGCTGGTCTTCAGACTTACCAGACCAGCTTTCGTAACACCAGCCTGACGGACGGTGGTCTGTACGAATACGGATCGTATGGAGCCTATGAGTGCTGTTACGGAATCAAGACCGTACACAGCTACGGATCCATGTCGTGCGTAGGGGTCTATGGGGGAGATACTGGAGACGATCCTGTGGGGATCTATCTTGCGGGTGGGCACCTCAGCATAACTGGCTTCGCCTCGTGCCGGGCTCGTGTCCGTCCTTTCCTCAATGGGACTCTTGAGCTTACAGGTTTGAAGTGCGTCAACAGCATCACCGAGGCGTCTGACAACGGGACCCTGGTTCTTTACTCCTCTGCTTACAGCCTGTCAGTCCTTACCGGAGGTACAGCGGCTATGGCGCTGCAGATGCACTCTCGCGGCAGCATGATCTTTCGAGGCGGTTTGACGTTGACGTCCGGTACCACGTACGTAGCTCGATTGTACGACTCGGACATCATTGCCCGTGATGGTACCTTGGTATTCGACGCAGACGGCAAGACCTACGGGATCTACGGCAAGAACGTCAATTTCGGTCAGCAGACAGGTACATACGAAGTGAAGAACGCCGGAACAGACGGCATGCGGTTGTATGCGTGCTCCGGAAGCATCAAAGGAAGCATCCACCACAACACCGTGCTTGGTCTGAACGCCCTGGAGTGCACAAAGCTCAGGCTGGACGGTGTTACTTTCAGCGACAACGGTACTGACACTGCCACGGACGCGACAAGCGAGCTGGCGTAGGTAGGAAGGACAGAATATGACGTGTATGTATGAGACATCATCCGTGACCCTCGATTCAGTGACGACTACAGCCACCATGGACTTTACTTCGGTCGGGTCCCTTCAGACCGAAGGTGCGAAAGCTACCCACACGTTGGTGATCGGTGGCACGTTCGCCACAGATAACATTGTGGCGATTCAGGTGGACGATGGGGTCAACACCAGATACCTAGGACACTGGGACGCTCCGGGTCGGGTCACCTTCCACGGACGGATCGAGAGCATCACGGCTACGGTCTTGGACGTGAGTGACCTGCTTTCTGGTATCGACCCATCGACCTCGATTGTGGTCCGGGCAGAGCACAGCGACGACAGTGTTCCCTGTATTCGAAATGCGAGACTCATACGCACCATTCGTACAGCAGAAGCCAACTCCGTAATCACACTGGATGTGGACCCGGCAGTGCCTTCTGACGTCAATATCCTTCCTGGCGGTGCGGACCGTGCTAACTCCACCCACGTTTTCCAGCTGGTTGGTGTCATCGGTGGTGCGGTCAGCTTGACAATTACTGCTTATGACCGGGCGGGCGTCGACACCGAGTTGGGTGTTGTGCCAACTGCCGACCTGCCTTGGGGTTACCCAGGGGCCGGTACCTACGTTGGCGATTTGGATCGGGTCACCATTACCGTTCCTGTGGGCTTCACGACAACCGGCCTTCAGTTCATCTACCTTGGTACAATTGAAGAGGTGTAGAGATGCTAAAGCTCGTAAATATACCTCAAGGAATAACCTTGAGTGTGTTTTACTCTGCTATCACAGTATCCGCAGACGCGTACACCACCAAAATCTACGCACCTGTTCCTATCTTACACCTGGACAGGGTGTTTGGGTGGAACAACTGGAAGTTTGTGTTGTCCGTACAGGCGAATGAGATTCTCAACACTAAAATGGCGGGGGTCGCGATACGTTTTGGAAACGCGGACGGATCTGTTGGTTATACCTTAGCTGAAACCAAGGAAGTCACAAACCTGTCTGGTTCGACCAAGGGTTACACCTTGGACTTAGTACAGACAGCATCGGAAATAAAGGCGTTGGCACTGGTCGGTCCTACAGCAACAGACGCTCGGTGTTTAGTGACTATGGCTCGTGGGGCGGGTGGAACTACGTGGTCTGCGTTTAATCCGTGTGCTATGGCTTGGGTACTTGACGCACCTATCGTAGATGGTTACCGGGAGTCTTAAATAAGGAGTGTGCTGTGTTGTTTTTGAAAACCGCCGTTCCACCTCTGTGGCTTCAGGGTTATGGGTACTCAGCAGGAATAGCTGCTGTAACCAGCCTGCCATTGACTGTGGCTCTAGGTACGTTGGATGTGCCCAGGTTCAACTCCATATTCGGTAGGCTTCAGTGGGGCTTAGCCGTAGGCTGTCTTTGGTACAACATACCAAATACCCGAGTGGTGTACAACTCAATAACTGCCAGAAATCACTCTGGAGTTTACGTGCAGATAGGGACACCTACGTCGTTGACAAACAGCACCGGTGGTACGGCGTCTGCTTATGTCGAAAACACTGTTACAGCGTCTGAGGTAATCGCTGCTGCTGCCACGTTTGCAGATCGGAGGGCCTTTTTAGCACCTTCACTGTATCGAGATGCAGGAACGAATATAACAGTTTACGCTACTACGATGCGCGCGTATAGCCTAGACGATCCAGAGTTTTATGACCGAGCTGAGATTCTATAGCTTTTTAGGAGACTACCGTGACTACCAAGTACCCAACGAAAGTCGATGGCGACGGAAACCTAGCAGTTAATTCCGTGTACGGTCGCCGTCCGTCCGAGTTGCTGCCTGGTCGGACCACACACTCCACGGCAATCGTGAGTGAAGCTGTACACGTCTTTTACATGGCGCCTAGGGTTCGAGCAGAGGCCCAAAACACCTTCCAGACCCCTCTTTGTACTATAGGAGCGTCTGCCACAGACTCTACGAAGTCAACGTTTGTCAAGCAGGTGATCCCGACTTCGGAGTTCAACAGCCTCAATCACCTACGTTGTCGTATACGGTCGAGTTCGTTCGAGTCGTTGGGTACTGCGTCTCTTGTTCTTACCAGCAACGTGGTCGAGAACGACCCGACGTCGGGGTATGTCATTACCGACTACGATCAGACTTGGGATACAGGAGCCTTGTACCGAAAGCCTATCAAGTACCAGACGGGCGCTGGTTGGGCAATAGGCACGGTGACGAACAACGGTGTCTCTTGGGTCAAGTTCACAGGACCTACAGCGCCCTTGGCCGGTACTCCCCAGTTCCAGTTCGTGGAGTGCGAGGGAACACTAGGTGCTGCTGCTACCGGACTGAACTCCATCACGTTGCCTGCGACAGCAAGTGATATCGACGACACGTACAACGGCTATTTTATCAAGCTCACAGACGGGGCAGGATCCTACGAAGTGTGGGAGATTACAGACTATAACGGGACGACCAAGGTTGCGACCATTGTAGGTACCCCGTCCTTTGGCAGCACCGAAGCCTACCAGATATCGTTCGAGGAGGACTGTAACTTCTCGCTTCGGGTGTTTGCCCAACGCTGCTCTGCGGACGGAACGACGTTCGGTGAGATTTTACGCCTCGACGAGGCAGTCATCGGAAACGGTGCCACGATCACTGACCAGAACTTCGTGGTAGTCAGAAACTCGGACATTCCATCTAAGCTGAACGTCAGGGACCGAGCAGACGTCCCGTGCAATGAGCATACAGTATTCGACGGGACGGCTCTCACCATACCCATTCACTACGGAGCCGTCTACCCCCTTTCCGGAAGCTCGGGGACTGGCGTCCGAGATGACCTTGGTGAGTACCTGGCCATCGTTTTTCACGGGTCCCTTGGGCAACAGGACGAGACCGTGATGCGAGGTTCTATGCAACTCTACGGCACGACATCACCTACGGCTTACGCTCATCCGACACTTGAAGGCTCTATGACGACAACGGCACAGACGACGCCCGTAGAAGCTCTGGCTCCGGTTCTTGGTCCTGATTCGGTTGTCGTCGGCACCATATCTTTCACGCTCTTCGCCTCTCCTCTTTCGTGGAGGTACGACGGTCTCCGTATCACAGCCGGTGGTACAGGCTACCTCACGGATGTAGAGATGTCTACGCTCTTACTAGACTGGTCAGAAGCCGAGCTGACGTCCGTCATCGAGAGTGCTGTGCTTCCCGACTCGAAGGTCTTCCAGGACTACTTGTTCGACACACATGACTTTGGGGCGCGCCACAACCACGACGTCATGATCGTTGGGCTCAAGGACGCGGGACGAGGTCTGACCACGGTAAACGTGGAGATTTTTGCGTCAACCAGTGCTGAGCTTCGCAACGATAAGGTGAGCTGATGTCTCGTAACCAGCGACGACTGATGATGGACTTGGCCCGGGGAGGGCCTTTTTCTGCCCCGGCGTGGCAGAACCCCTCGTTTTTTGAGTGGGCAGGTACCTACCCGGATCATTGGAGCTTCCGTCTACCGAACCCCGCTATTCCGTTGGCTCTTACACTCGAACAGGCAATACGCTACCCTGACAACACCACCAACTCCTATAAGGTCAATCACGCTCTTGTTGGAGGTAAGGCTCAAATATTTCAAGGGTTTTCCGTACCGTACCCTGGTCAACGGTGTCGAGTTACGGCGCATGTCTACTACGACACCGCCTACAACGGCACCCCGAAACTGAGGATACCAGCAACGTCTCCCGCCAACCCCGCATCTGCTGTGTCTCCGGTGTGGGCCCCTGTCGACACGGGGCTGTCCTTCATACCAGACAGTTACGTGACTGTAGCGACTCCGGCGAACTTCAACTACTCTACCTCTGAGTGGTTGGTGGTCGATGTAGAGGGCGTGCTCGCTGATAACAAACAGGATCGATTTGTCGTAGCTCGTCAGAATCAATGGCAGTTGGTGATAAAGAAAGGCAAACCCGAACTGCGGGTGTGGGTTGGCACAAAGCAAAGGTTCGTCAAGTCTACTACAAAACTCTCAGTTGGGGACACGTATAGGATTCGAGCACTACGCCAAAACTCCACAGGCACACTGCTCATCTACGTGTACACGCGATCCGTGGGAACTTGGGCACTCCAGGCAGCAACGACCAAGAACTCCACCACGGGAAACTTGGCACCTGGTTCGGCTTCGGTGGAAGTAGGACGGAATCCTGCTGGAGGCGGCGGTCACTACGGAACACTGTTCAAGATCGGTGTTTTCGGGGGAGCTTCGGTTCCGGCTGGTTGGGACCCTAATGATGGGTCCACGTTCCTAGACACTATCGCCGCGCTGTACGATTTGTACTATAAGTTCGATAGTTTGGACTCTGCTACAGTCACTAACTACGGTACGGCAGCTGGAAGCGACGGCACGTTGGGGACATCGGCTCCTACGTACAACCACATCACAACGTCAGGCACGGCTGCCATCGACGAAGAGACGTCTGGGTTACCTGGTGTCTGGCACAGGCTTCAACTGGAGTGGGTGTCTTCGACTCCTACACCAGGAAGCACCGTTATGCTAGAAAGCAGCGGCACGGCAGGCAACGTCTATTGGGACGCAATTACAGTCGATTTAGTATAAATAAGGAGCAGAACCATGACCACCAAATACCCACAGGTAACAGACGGCGACGGAAACCTCGCTGTCCCGACCCTCTTCGGTCGACAGTACGACGAGAAGATCCCAACCAGGTACGGACACAGCATATCTATCACACCAGGAAAGTCCCACTTCCACGGTCTCTCCCCGCGAGTGAACGCAGCGGGGCAAGCCGACTGTACTGGACAGCTTGCGGTGGGGACCTTTGACCGAATCGGCCCCAAAACAGGGGACGCAACCAAAAGCACCTACTTCAAACAAGTCATCGCAAACCCAGGTGACGCAGTCAACCATATCAGGATAGGCGTCAAGAAGTCAGCCTTTTCCAGTTTGGGAAACGGGGCCGTGGCAGCAACTGCCGATAACTGGGAGAACTCGGTTGACGGCTATTACATCATCAACGACGTCAGCGAGACGTTTACGGCGGGGGCCTACGCAGGTGCAAATATAGCGTACCAAACAGCAGCAGGACCGACTTACTCCATCGGCACGATCATCGACAACGGAAGGACGTGGGTCAAGTTTTCGGGAGCATCGGATCCTGACACGGCCACACCCTCCTACATCCTGCCTGAGTACGCGGCGGCAAGCCTTGTGGCTATTGGCGCTAATCAGGCTACCTTGGCTGCTACGGCGTCGGCTGTGGACGACATCTACAACGGGTGTTTTCTCAAGGTGACAGACGGAGCTGGCGCCTATGAGGTCTTTGAGATCACCGACTACAACGGTACCACGAAGGTAGCGACTCTCGACGGAACCCCGACGATAGGAGCAGCCCAACCGTACGAGATCAGCTTGGAAGAGGACTGCAACTTCACCCTCCGTGTGTACATCAGCCGCTGTGACGCAGACGGCAACCTGATCGGTAGCCCTCTCATGGTTGATGAAGCAGCATACGGGGGAACGTCGGTAACATACAAAAACTACGCCGATGCTCCTTCTGATGTTTTGACGGATACCACACAACCCAGAGACCGAAGCGGTTTTCCTGTAGACGGCGGGTCTGTCATAATCCCCTTCCGATTCAACACACTGCTTCTGGCTTCTGGTACAGGCACGGGACCGCGAAACAACATTGATGACGCTGAGTACTTGGCGATCATCATTCATGGTGTGTTGAAGGACACAACAGCAACATCACTTCGCGGGTTCATGCAACTCATGGGTTCGGGTAGAACCCTATACGCAGATGGCAAGACCTATGCCGGTAACATGTCGTCAGCAGCAGCCGTGACCCCAACCACGGCGCTCGTTCCCGCACTGGACACTGGTTCCGAGGTGGTGACAACCACGCAAAGCCTGTCCTTCTGCTTCTTCGCGGTGCCAACCACGTGGCGTCTAGTTGGGTACCGTGTGCAAGCTGGGGCAAATGCTTACCTCACCGGGTGTCTACTCACAGTTATGCTGTTCAACACCCGAACATTCGAGACCAAATCCGTGCTGGAAGAGTCGATTCTTGGGGACGAGAAAGAGCACTTGGATCTTGTCTTCGACACCATGGACTACGGCCCTCTGTCCCGAGACTGGTACGTGCGATTCCTGCTGAACGACGCGGATGCTGGTCTACAAGAGGTCAACTTCGAGGTTATCGCCAACGTGAATGAGACGGTGTCTGGGGCCTCGTCATGAGCAAGAAGAAAAAGAAGTACCCCCAAATGCTTGTTGGTGGTCCGTCTCCAAGCCCACCAGATCCTCCCGGTCCTACTCCCCCAACTGACCCTGACAAGTGGAACAACGGGGACTTCGAGTTCTGGGACAGCACCTACCCCTTGTTCTGGTACTTCCGGGAGCCCGATCCCGAAGTTGTGGGCGCTATCTCCAAGGAGACCACCATCGTTGACATGGGGGACAACTCCGCCAAGATCGATCATGGTACAGCAGGCGGCTTAGTCCAACTCTACCAAGACTTTCGGCCTGTCTCTGTTGGACAGCGTTGTCGTGTGACTGCGCACGTCTACTACGACACATCGTATAATGGCTCTGCCCCGCCCTGTGTTCGGGTTCCTGTGGGTGGGAAGGCGAACCCCGACGAGAACGCTTCTCCTGAGTGGGACACCGAGACGGCGGGTTTGTCGTTCTTCAGCAACGCACCCTCAACCGACGTGGATTACGTAACCGTGGGCACACCAGCAAACCTGAACCTGGCAGCCAGTGGTGTCATTGTGGTTGACGCCGAGTTCATATCGTTCCCGGGCGCATACAGCGGTACGAACTACATCGCGCACCGCCCAGGGCAGTGGGGTCTTCTCGTAGACGGGGACCAGCTAGAGTTCATCGTTTACAAGTCAGGTCCGGGGGGTGGTCCTAGCCGCTTTGTGAAGTTCACAACCCCAGTATCCCCCGGTGTGCCCTACCGTGTGAGAGCGATACGCAGCTCGGCGACCGGAAACCTGTCCTTGTTCGTGTACGAGTGGAACGCTCCCCAAGGGATTTGGAACTACTTGGGTACCAATTCTCGTGGATACAAGACAGGCAATCTCAGCGCAGGCACAGACGCCTGCCGCATTGGTTGTTCAGCTGCTTCTGTCGCAGATGGTTTCCACGGCACCATTAACAAGGTGGGGGTTTACGGAGGAGCTTCCGTACCAGCAGGTTGGACGACCGATGATGGCGGTACCATTCTCGACGGGCTTACCCCGGCGGCGGACTACTTGCTGTACTATGACTTTGATCCTGCTACCCTGGACGGGTTGACGGTAGCTAACGGTGGGTCTCTTGGGGCGGGTAGTAACGGCACTTTGGGTGTTGGAAACTTTGCTCCTTCCTACAACGTGTTTACGTCGGTAGGTGGCGAGGCGAAGGTGACAGCTCCATCAAGTGACCCCGACACCTGGAACACCGTACAGCTGGAGTTTTACGCCACGTCTCCCGACAAGCGCGAATCTTCCGCTCTCTCTGGTGTCACGTATGAATGGAGCCCAGGAACCACCATCGTCCTGGAAAGCGATGCTACAGCGGGCAACGTCTACTGGGACAACATCCAAGTAGAACTGCTGTAGATCCTGGCATCGCACCCCTCCTTATTTATACACTGCTTACTGCCCCAACAGGAGAGATCTGCCATGACGATCAACCTAATCGAAAGCCTGTACGGACTCAACCGCAACGATGAAGAGCCGGAAGACGATGAGCAGGATCCCGATACAGCTGACGAGGAACAGGATCAAGACCTACCGGTCGAGGACGACCAAGAACGGGAAGTTGAGGACGATCATGCTGCTGGCGATCAGCCTGGGGTACCCGTTCAAGATCAGGACCGTGGCGAAGAGGCGGCGGACCAAGAACAGGATGAAGACCCGGACCTAGGGTCCAGACCCCAAGCTCTTGATTGGAACAGTTTGGACCTGAACGACCCGGATTCCGACGAGGGTATGCGTCCGGACCCCAGAGCACCGGTCTCCGATGACGTTCCTGAATGCCTAGGTGATGATCGTCCAGAAAACCCAGAAGAGCAGTTTGTGACAAAGAAGGACGAAGTGGTTCCCAAGGGTGAAGACCCGGAAGCCGAAGAGCAGACCGAGGACGAGGAGCCGTCTGTCGACGAAGATTCTGGTGACGTACCTGCCGAGCCCCAACCTGTCGACGAAGGTCAAGAGCCTCCCACACCGCAAGAGACCGGACCTGAATCCCAAGACCGGGACCCGGACGACGAACATCATGAGGTGGTCAAGCACCTCACGGGGAAGGGCCAGAACGATCAAGAACCGGAGGAAGAGCAGCCGGAAGACGTTCCCCCGGAGGAAACACAGGACGAAGGTGGTGAGCAGGCTCCGGAAGAGGAGCAGGCTCCGGAAGACGAAGAGCAACCAGAGGACGGTGAGGGTGTTCCACCTGCTGGGGGTGACGCACCCCCAGAAGAGGGAGCACAACCTCCTGTTCCCGGTCAGCCGCCGGTTCCTGGGCAGGACCCAAGCCAGCCTACAGCTCCCGGTCAGCCGGGGGCCGTTCCCGACGAACCCAAGGACCGCATCGTCGAGGTCATTGATCAGTTCAAGGAAGACCTCGAACGCATCAAAGAACAACGTGTTCAAGACGCGTTGAAGCAGAAGTTCAACGAGATCGAGGACGCGGCTGCTGCCGAGGAGTCGAACTACGAGCCGGACCGTGACGCACAACGTCGATTCAAGCAGTTTGCTAGGGAGTCCGACAAGGTCATGCAGGGGACGCGCTTCAGCTCCGTTCCGAACTTCGACATTCTTCCCCGGCGTATCGTTGTCGCGTTGAACAAGTTGAGGTAGAGCAATGAAAGACGTCGGGTTTGTCAAGCAGGATAGCGGAAAAAGGTACTGGGGAAACTCGGGATCGGGTATCCTGTTCGTTACCGATGTCCGGATGTTGTTGCTCAAGCGTTCGCAGTTTGTGGCCGTGCCCAACACATGGGGTATTCCCGGAGGAGCGCTTCAAGAGACCAAGACCGGGAAGCCGCAAGACGCGTACAGGGGTGCCGTTCGTGAATCCAAGGAGGAGCTGGGTCTCAAGACCTTGCCTCCGTTCAAGATCATCGGCACCTACGTGTTCAAGGACGGTGACTTCACCTTCACCAACTTCATCTGTCGAGTCAATTCCGAATTCGCGCCTCCCGTTCTCGACTGGGAGAACAACGACTACGGTTGGTTCACCTACGGTCAAGCCCAAAAGCTCAAGCTCCACCCGGGGGTCCGGGAGCTGTTGAAAAATAAGGAGGCGCTCTTGTCTCGGTTGAAGATACACGCGTCCACCGAAAAGACTGCCGGGTACTACACCATGTCCAAAAATAGCCCTCCTCCTGTGCACAAGGTCATCCAGAGGTGGATCAAGGACGGGGACAAGGCGTACGACAGTCGTGTACACGCCTACTACGACCTGGAAGACCTCTGGCCTCTTCGTGAATACACTCGGGGTCCCAAGACCTTCCGTGGCGGGCCCTCGAAGTGGAAGCAGGTACTGAATGAGATCAAGACCTCAGGCAGCTTCCCCGACAAGCACGCGCTCGTCATCCAGCTCGGCAAGAACGGCGTGGGTAAGATTGGAGAAGGCAACCACCGCCTCGCCATCATGAAGGAAGCTGGGTACCGGGGCAAGATTCCGGTCGTCTTCCTGTTCCAACAGTCTGTGGAGATGGATCCGGGTGCCGTGTCCTCGGACGCCAAGCGCATGCGTGAACTCAAGACCACGAACCTGGTACCCAAGCGTATGCCCACAGCTCCCAAACCAGAGCCTCGTCGTGCACCCAAGACCCATACCCCAATCGAGGATACCGGACCTATGTTGAAGAAAGATGAACGAGACATTAAGGCGCTTTTGAAACTGATCACGGGTGGGGTTCAGGTCAAGGCCACGATTCCCAAACGGCTGGTTCCTCACCGGAAACGATTGTACAAGATCGGGAAGAGTCTCAAGCGCGAGATGGAACGACTACGTGACGGGAAGTCTCTGGTCATCGACTTCCCAGACATCCCAAGCGAGAACCAGAAGGACGTGAAGCTCATTGTTAAAAGGGTGAATGCGAAGCGGTACATGGTGGGGCTCCAAGGCTGGGAAAGTAATCCGAAGGACATAGAGTGGCTGGAGAACGATTCGGCTCCGGGCACGTACGGAACTACTATGGGCTTTGACGACGCGTTGTTCCTAGCCACCTACGAGCTGGACCACCAAATCCGTCACCTGAAGCACGTCAAGGAAGCTGGGCTGGTTGAAGCCGGTCTGTTGAAGATACCCGAGGACATGGAGAAAGCCGTTACGAAGTTCGTGTACCAGGCTTACACACAGGCTCTGGTTCACAGCATTGATACCAGAATTGACTCCCTAGACACCCGTAGAGCGGTTAAAAACTACCCGAAGGTCATAGACAAACTTGATAAGCTGTTGGACAAACTCCCTGCATCTGTCGTCAAGATGAAGCCTCGGACAACCAAGACCTTCGATCTGCCTATGCCTGGAACATTGAAGCGTAGCCTCAAACTCCAAAGAGACGATGGTGACATGTACCGTGTAGGTACTAAGATCGGCAGCAGACGCGCTGTGTCTTGGAAACATACGTACTCAGCGTACAATGATGGGTGGATGGACAGGGAGACTACCATATATGAGGCGAGGCAAATTGTTCGTGAGGCGATACAGGACTTCTCAGAGGATCTTGAAACGTACAAGATGGAATACGAGGACAACGATGGTAATGTCAAGCTCCCGAGCCACACAGAGGAGCGCATCAATAACCTTATGGAGTTCCGGAACCTGGTAGCGCCGAACCTTAACGGCAAAAAGCCAAAAGCCTATGCGACGGGTGCCAGCAAGGTGTTTGAGACCGCGCCTCTGCTCAAGGGCTGGCCTTACCTCAAAGACCTGAAGCTGAGCGTTAAGGAGCTGGACGAGATTCTGCGTAAGCAGCCCTTGACGAGGGGAACCAAGCAAGTACCCAACTGGGGATCGTTCCGAGTCAAGCTCGACTTCAAGGGCCATCGTACCCGAGGCGGTGTACACAAACCAGATACGATTGAGGTAGACCTACCATCCGGGGCAATGAACGCACCTAAATTGTACGGCGCCAACGCGCAAGCCATGTTCCGTGACTACGAATTCATACTGCATAAGCTGGACGGCACGATCAAGCACGAGCTTGGGCACAGGGTACAGTTCATCCTAGACCACGCACTCCGTGAAACGAAGCGACCGTACTTCAAAGACGACGACCCGGTGGTGATCAAGATCAAGAAACGGTACAAGGGCTCCTCGAACGCGTACATCTATTCGAAGATCAGAGACTATTGGCAGAAACATAGGCAGTTTCCAGGTACCTTGTCCTTGAAGGACCACAGCAGCCCCGTGTTTCAGTACCGAGGCCGGAAGACGATCCGGCACGCCCTTCTGGAGATCGAGTTCTACACGGATTTGGGGAGCGCGGTACACGAGTGGCAAACCCAGTGGCAGAAGTATTACGAAACGCTCTGTAAGGGGGTTTCGGCTAAGGAACGTGCAACTGAGCTGTGGGACTATATGTTCAACTACCTTGGCCTGAATCCGAACAACGACGGGGTTCACTACGCGTTCAAGGACTGGGCTAAGTACGACCGCACCAAGTGGAGAAAGGCCGTCAAGGAGTTCGTCAAGGCCGTGTCCGACCAGATGCCTAGGCGTCCAAGTTCCTACAGTCAGGTGGCTCCACCGAAGCAGAAGCCCGGAACCTTGATCAAGATCCCGAAGACCGTGCCGAAGATCGTCAAGCCTTCGAGGAAACCACGCAAGAAACCGGTCAAGAAGGCCAAAGACCCACAGACCTTCGAGGGCCTGGAGGCCGCGTACAACGCAGCTACCAACCCCAAAGAGCGACGGCGGATCATGGCCTTGATTGTCGAGCTGGGTAAACGTGAGCAGGAAGACGAGCTGGAGAACTGGGGCCAGACAAAGACCTCTGGCCTAGGGGTCTTGTCCCGCTGTTATCGGTTCCTGCCCTCTCGCTACCATGCGGCGGATCTACCGTCCGACCTGCCGGGTCCCGGTGTGCCGGAGCCTGGTCTCTCCGAGCCCGAGATCAAGGAGTTGAATGACAAACGGTTGGAGCAGCAGTCAGAGGACCGGGAGCCTACACGGAACCAAGGTCCTGATCAGTCCCTAGACTCCATACCCGAGAAAGGTGGGTTCCAGGGTAACACGCCGTACGAAGTCGGGTGCCAGCGTCTTGTCGAGGCCGCTCGTCACATACTTGGGTGTCTGGGTAACATTGTGGCCCAAGGACCTGATGCCATACCCGATGAGTCCGAGCATCTGGTAGATGGTCTGACCGTCATCCGTGACACGTTGGACGGACTCAGTTCCGACGACCACGTGACGCAGTTGAATGACCCGGCCAAGCCTCTTACCGAGAAGTCAGACCCATCGGACCGAGACCATGCGATCAACGAGGCTCGGTCTCGTGTGGCGCGTATGGTGGCCGCGAACGCCGAACTTCGTAAACGTGCGCTGAGGGCGGCCGCAGCCTACTATAGGATACGGTCGAAGATCCGTCCCCAGAACCTGATACCTGTAGGCGAAGCGGCGTTCGGCTTCATCCTGGCTCTAACAAAGATGTTGGAGAAGAGCCTGGAAGGCTATCCCGGTAAGCCCGCACAGAACGTGTTCAGCACCGGTCCGGTTCGGGATGGGTATACGCTGTTGAAGGACAGTGTGCAGCAGTTGTTCGGTAACCAAGCTGTTCAGCTTCACGATCAGGGTCCGGAACCCGGACCCACGAACATGGCCATGATGGACCCACGGACCTTCGCCGCACTACCTTCAAACATCCAGTCTAAGATTTTTCCAGCAACTTGACAGCTTGCTTGATCAGGTGTAAAGCCCTGTTTGCGGTCAGGTTCAATTCCGGAGCTTTCTGGGCCCGAATCTTGCTCACGGCCAACTCAATTGCGTCATGGGCGGATTTCACCTGACTCTTGTCCTCGACGCCAGTGATCAGAGGCAGGTACACACCTAACTTCCAGCTGATCAGGTCTCGGGTTCGTCGGTAGAAATCAGCCAGCACCTCGTTGATTCCTTGGTCTTCTTCCTTACGGGAGACCTGGTACTCACGCTTCTCCAGATCACCGTTCCTTTGGTGCCACAACCTGCACGCGTCTTTCCCCGTCTCTTTTGCCGCGTTTCTCATCCATGCGACACGGGACAAACGTGCGTCACGGGCCTCGTCGATCTCCTGACCGTCACGCTTCCACATCTTGTTGAATATCATGCCCAAGAGCACCTCGGACCGGATCTCCGTGTCTCGATAGATGGCGAGCTTGGACCGACGCCAAGACCCACCGTCGGGCGACAAGACGATGACTCCAGCTTTTTTGGGAAACATGTCCCGTAGCTTCTGGTCGGATGCCAAGTGCGGAGGCAGCGCGTAGTAGAACCGGTTGCAGTGGCCGAACAGCTTCTCCCACTTCCCGGTTTGAAGCTCACGCATCAAGTCCGAACGGTGGGCCTTCACCTCATAGAACGTGAGGTCAGGTTTTCGGTACGTGGCTTCCATGGTAACGACATCGGCCCGGGCCCCTGTCCCCCGGATCCCGACCTCACCAAACACACACCGGGTCTTGGTCCGCATCTGGGCCTCAGTGCGCAGGTAGCCCTCAAGCAACGCACACAGTTGATTGTGGCTGTACCGCACGGTCTTTGGTCTTGGGGTCTTGGTTCGTCGTTTCACCACAGTATTCTTCTCCGCTCAACCCAGTACCCGTTCTGCTTCATACTTCTGTCTGGAACTCCTCGTAGGTGTTTTATGATGTTGGTCCACAGATAGCCGACGTCGCCGATCTTGTCCTTATTCAGGGACGGTTCATCGTACAGATCGACTACGGTTAAACCAACCACGTCCTGATCCACCACCTTCGACCCGATGAGTTTTCCGCTCAAGAAGACCAACCAGGGGTTGACCACAATTTTCAACAGACTCCGGTGAGCAACCACGTCACCACGGCCGTCCTTGATGACTCCTAATTGTAACACTGGACACCTCTTATTAATTCTAGGGTGAGTCTACCTATTTTAGAAGGTCCAGTATAGCATGCCTGTATCACGAGACAAGTGGTTTCTTCTCCAGAAGTATGGGGCCAACTCCCATCCGTGGAATCGATCCCCAAAGGAGATGAAAGACGAGAAGAAACGTGACGCCAACCAGACCAAGAACCGAGTGACTAGGGCCTTCAGCAAGCACAAGGTGACAGGTGTGCAGGTCACGACCGATGGCCACGACGTCTACGTGAAGGTCAGTCCAACAGACAAGGGCCCGATTACTTCCGCTCTAAGCAAGGAAGGACTTTCCTCCAAGAAGATGGGGGACGGCACGTACAAGGTCTACATCCCACAGGACCTGACACCCAAGGTGCCAGACAACCTGAAGCTCCACGAGAAGTTTCGGCGCAACGCCGCGTACTCCGGCCCTACAACAGGGGATGGAAAGGAAGCCGGGCTTTTCATTCCCGTGCCCCGAGATCTGGCCGCCGAATTTCCGAAGAACAGGGGTGGTAACGACAAGAGCCCTCCTCACGTCACGTTCCTGTACATCGGCAAGATCGACAAGAATCGGGTGAAAGAAGCGTGCACCATCATACAGCGGTCACTTGACTTCTTGATGCGGACCCCTGTCAGAGCGACGTTGGGATCCCCCGGCTACTTCACACACATGGACAAGAACCGGAGGGTGGCTGTCTGTCCCGTGCAGTTCAACAGTGATATGGCCACGGTCCGTGATGGGGTGTGGGCCGCGTTGTCTGCAGCCGGTTTTTCTGTCGAGGACCACTGGTACACCTACGTACCCCATGCTACACTCCAATACCTAGATGGGCTGAACAGGCCTTACACGGGACCCGAGCCCCGAGGCAGTTTCACCGTTGACAAGATTGAACTATGGGGCCTTGGCACCAAACACGTATTTCGTATAGGGAGAACGATATGAGCACAGCGCAAGAACGGGCAGACGCCCTCGTTAAACGCACGGCATCAATAGCCAGCACCATGATGAAGTTCGGGGACGAGATCGTGCCGTCCAAAGAAGAGGTCGAGGACTCAGAGGAGTTCGACGAGTACGTGCCTGCGTCATACACCAAGGACGAAAGCGGGTTGGTGTTTGCGTCCGTTGACGGACATCCAGCAGCCAACGTCTTCCCCCGCCACATTGTGGCCAAGGCCCGCGAGGTGTGGGCACAGTTGTTCACGGCCTTCGGTCCTCAGATCGACGCCGTACCCGATGACTTCGGAAAATGGCGAACCGCATCCATCATGCTGAGCAGGGCGTGTGAGAAGCGGGGGTTCTCCGCGTTCAAAAATCACAAGAGCAAGAAGGTGGCTGCTAGCCGGTCAAAGACACCTGCGGCTCTTGCCAAGTTGATGGATGCCGGGTTCGACATCTACAAAGGTGGACCGACGACGTCCAACGTTCGTGGCCTGACACAGGCCATGAAAGCCGTGTCCAAGGTCCGGACGGACAACGACCGTACAAACGACAGGCTGAAGTACTTCTCACAGTTGTTCAAACCCACCTTGGCAGTTTTGAACGCCTACGCCAAAGACCCAGACTATTCGGCGATACCTAGATCCGAGGTGGAGGGTCTTCTGAAGGCGATACGAAGGTACACAAGTGACACCCTGCACATACCCTACAGGTCGGTTCGGGAGTTCTTCTCGGACACCGATCACAGCATGAAAGAGATCGGGCTCTGGCTCCACAAAGAAGCCCAGGACCTAGCGCAGTTCGCTTCTGGATTCCGCAAGATGTCTTCGGTAAAAACCGCGGCACCTGACGTCGGTCAGTATAGAAACCTGGGGGACGCGGCAGCGGCAACAAACAACCCCAAGTACCAGGGACGCGGTACCACGATCTGGTACATGAAGCCCGGTATGTCCAGAGACCTGGGTATGGGATCCGAGTTCCTGTTGAAGCACAACATCCCTCTCCCGGATCCTCGAAACCTCAAGAAGACCCACACCCAGCTGGGGACGATCAGTGAACGTAACACAGACCGCATCTTCGAGATGATGCAGGGAGAGAACTGGAGCCCAGGGGGCGAAGCCCGAAGCCTAATCCGACGTCTGGGTCTGGTCCATACCAGCATGTCTGTAGGCGACGTGATTGCCCTCGGGAACAAGTACTTCATGGTTGATCGCCTAGGCGACTTCTATCCCCTGTCCACCGAACGCAACGCCTCCACCGAGAAGAACGCAGCACTACCTACTGCGCCTAAGGGCTTTGGGTTTTTCGCCAGCTTTCTTCGTAAGATCATTCCACTCGCGTCCGACATCAGGAAGTACGGACCTAGAGCAGCCACCGTAGGTAGGTTGGGTAGGTTTGTAGACGGTATGACTCGTGTACGCTTACATACAGACGAAGTAGAACCAGGCGTTCGAGATTGGTTGGCTGGCTTTATCTGGGCCGTCATTCCTGCTATGGACATTTTCAAAGCCTACTCTACAGGAAATCCCTCAAAACAACTACCCAAGGTAGCTATTGCTAGGTTCCTAAAAAACCTTCAGCTGAGTACTCGTTCCTCCACACGGCTTCCCTTCAAGTCGGTGCGGGAGTTTGCGGACAATCCAAGCTACGGAGTTGAGGACCTAGCGGGATGGCTGCAGAACGAGGCAACTGCGCTGTTGAAGTCGGCCAGTAAAAAGGAAGCAGGGATGAAGACAGCGGCCTTCAACACCAAGAACCCGAAAGCCGATGACCTGGCTGACCTCGTCTTCAAGGACGTCGAGTCCAAGGTCGACTCCGTGCACAAGTGGGCGGAGCAGGACGGACAGCAGGAGCTGGTCGATGCGCTAGACGACGCGGAACGGGCCTTTGACGAGGTCTTCGCCCGACTGGCCCCCGTTATCGGTATGTTCTCGAAGCAGATCGCAGCCATCTACAACTCGAAGGCAGCTTCCAACGACAAGGCCAAGCTCTTGACCGCCATCCGTCCGGCGCTTCAACGACAAGGCTTCGCCGTCAAGCACGCGTCCGCCGGTGAAGAGAAGACCGCGGCCACTCCGATGAAGGACCAGATCGCGTTGTATGAGGCGCTAGTCAACCACCTCTCCTCTCCCGCCGTTCGGCGTCAGGCAGAACTCTACGAACAGTATGAGTTCCTCAAAGCATGGGACGCCGTCACCAAGGCGCTGTTGAATACGACCAAGGCTCTTGAGAAGCCTATGGGCAGCCTGACCAAGATCGTTAATGACCTTGGCACTGCCAAGAGCATGCATGTCGCGGACAAGCAGGTCCCCCGGTTGAAAGCCGTGCTGAAGCAACTCCAACAGGCGAAGCTGCCCGGCGCCTCCTCGGTTAAGATTGCGGCGTCTCCCCTCCAGAAGCTGGCAGACGGCTACTGGCGTGACAATAACGTAGAGGAGAAGGCGAAAAAGGCCAAGCCCAAAGACAGCGCAATCTTCGTGATCGACAAGGAGACCTTCCTCAAGGACCACAAGGCGGGGAAGCAGCCCGACCGTGAAAACGCCAAGTACTTGGGTCAGGCTATCAAGGACTTCTCCCGGGGTTCGGGACCCAAGCGCTTCATGGACGTTGTCAAGCAGATCTTACGCAGGGACCTGGTAGCGTACTTCGTCGAGGCCCCTGACGAGAAAACAGGACGGCGCAAGATCGGCCAAGCCCGTCTCTACCGTCCCCTGAAGAACGTGTACACCTTCGGGCCCTGGGCCCTGAAGTTGGCGGTGGGTATTGCCAAACAGGCTAAGATCGTCAAATAAGGGAGAACCACATGAGCCTTTTCCTACAAGCCTCTGGTAAGAACCAGAAGACCAACCCCCTCAACGGCATGTCGAAACAACAGGCCAAGGCCTGGATCTACAAGAATGTAGCGCACTGGACACGAGGCATCTACCGAGACCAGTACTGGAGCCCTGTCCAGAAGATATGGGGTGTGTTCAACGACGCGGGTGTGCCTTTCACCATCAACGAGAGTCAGTACATCAAGGACCCGGCTCAGTCCGACATGCCCATTGGCAAGGTCTGGAAGTTCGAGGTCGAGTTCGTGGACAAGAACCAGAGGAAGTCCAAGCTGTATGGTAGCCTCACGGCTGCTGGAGCCGGGTCGGTCAAAGACCCCCTCGACAAGTACGACGTCAACGTCGTGCTCGGGGCCACGATGTTGGAAGCGGTCTTGCCAAA
>Ga0180432_10004459_pt1 | contig 19210 bp, 8 predicted proteins | sample SS_ome_10_FD_132414 | JGI IMG/M metagenome (GOLD analysis project Ga0180432, IMG submission 132414) | Hypersaline lake sediment archaeal communities from the Salton Sea, California, USA - SS_1_MS_2 metaG | ecosystem: Environmental > Aquatic > Non-marine Saline and Alkaline > Hypersaline >...
ACCAGGGAGGGATCGCAACGCTCAACGTGGCGGCCAACGACAGCGACGCGGACGACGGGCTGGACCTCGCGAGCATCGTGATCGTCGACAACCCGGCGCATGGGACGGCGGTCCCGCAGGCGGACGGGACGGTGGACTACACGCACGACGGGAGCGAGACCACCGCCGACAGCTTCACCTACACGATCAGCGACCTCGGAGGCCAGGATTCCAACGTGGCCACCGTCGACATTACCGTTGGAGGGCGCGTCACTGCGGATCTTGTCGCCCTTTACACATTTGGTGAAGGGCAAGGCAACCTTGTGAATGACGTCTCAGGGGTCGGGATGGCCTTGAATCTTGAAATCTCAAATGTTGATCAAGTCGAATGGACGCCGGTATCCTTGTCGGTGACCGGAACCACGATCATCAACTCCTCCGAGACCGCGACCAAGGTGATCGACGCCTGCCAAAGCTCCAATGAAATCACTTTGGAGGCATGGGTGAAACCTGCCAACCTGACTCAAACAGGACCGGCCCGGATACTTACTTTGTCGGAAGACGCTTCCCGCCGGGATTTCACCCTTGGACAGGGGGGGTCGCAGTGCGATTTCCGTCTCCGAACAACCACAACCAGCGACAACGGACTGCCCGAACTCTCTTCACCGGTTGGAACCCTCGAGCCCGAAGTGTGTCATATCGTCTGCACCCGCAATGCAAGCGGAGTGCGCACCATCCATGTCGACGGGGTCGAGGCAGCCAACGGATTCGTCGGAGGGACGCTTGCGAACTGGGACGCAAGTTACGCCTTGGCTCTGGCAAATGAATTCGGAGAGGAACGTTCGTGGTTCGGGGAGTATTACCTCGTGGCGATCTATGGCAGGGCTCTCAGCCCCTCGGAAGTCTGGGAGAATTTCCGCACGGGCCTCGTGCAGATCGCCGCGGACGACAGCGGCAGCGTTGACGAGGGCGCCACCGTGATTATCGACGCTCTGGCGAATGACGGGGTTCCCGGAACCGATTTTGATCCCGGAAGCCTCCGCATCGTCGACATCCCGGCCTATGGGACCGCAACGGTGACACCCGGCGGCATGGTGGAATACTCCCACGACGGGAGCGAGACCACCGCCGACAGCTTCACATACACCGTCAATGATCTCGCCGGCCGGCCCTCCTCTGCAGCCGCCGTGAGTCTCGCGATCAATCCCCAGAACGACCCCCCCACGGCGGTCGCGGACAGCGGCCTTGTCTTCGAGACGGAAACGGCGACCATTGACCTTGCGGCAAATGATATCGATCCCGACGACGGTTTGGACGTCACAAGCATCAATATCGTCGACCCTCCGGATTATGGAAACGTAACCGACCTTGGCGACGGCACGATCGAATATGCTCATGACGGCAGCGAAGCCGCAGCCGACAGCTTCACATACACTATCCGGGACCTCGCGGGGCAGCTCTCCAACGAGGCCCTCGTCAGTATCACGATTACGACTGAAGAGGCCGAGGCCGCGACGATCCCGGTCAACACCACCGAGGACGAGTTCGATACTCCATCCGGGGCGAAGATTTCACTGCGCGAGGCGATTCGCGACGCCAATGCCACTCCGGGCAACGAACGGATTCTCCTTTCGGGCGGAACCTACCGGCTTTCGATCATGGGCTCCGGCGAAGAGGCCGGGGCCTCGGGCGACCTCGATATTCTTGCGGCCGCAAGTTCCGGGTGGGTGATCATCGAGGGGACCGGCGCTTCCGATGGGACGGTTATCGACGCCGGAGTGACGGCTGGAGCGGATGAATCGATTTTTCATCTTCAACCGGGCGCCGAGCTGAGACTCCGCGACCTTTCCGTTGTGGGTGGTGGCGGCGGCGACACCGGCGGGGCGGTTTTCAACGATGAGGGCGTTCTCATCCTTGAAAGGTGCAATCTGTCCGGGAATTACGCTCGATCTGGCGCGGCGATCCACAGTCGCGGGGAGGGCGCGGTCGTGACCGTTACGCGCTCGACGATCGCAGGAAACGAGACGGAAGTGTTGTCGCCCCGGGCGGGGGGGGGGATCTATCAGGACGGGGGCGCCCTGACCCTTGTGAACTGCACCCTTGCCGGGAACGCGGCCTACCAAGGCGGGGCCATGTCGATTCATGGAGAGAGCCCCGAGGCGACGCTGGTCAATTGCACGATCTCCGGGAATTCCGCGACCCTCGGCGGGGGGGTGTATGTTGACGAGAACGCGACATCCGGCATCCTGCGCATCGAGAACACCATCGTCGCCGGAAACACGGCCTTGTCGGGCGGCCGTGGTCCCGACATCCACAGACTGGGCGGGGGAAACATCGTCCCGGCCGGCCAGAATCTGATCGGAGACAACGACACCGTCGACGGCCTGTTCGTTTCGGCCGGCGATCCGCGGCTTCTGCCGCTTGACGGTTATGGAGGCCCCTCGTCGACGATGCCGCCTCTTCAGGACAGTCCGGCGATCGATGCCGGGGTGTCCACCGCGAGCACTCCGAGCGTGGACCAACGCGGGGTGGTGCGGATCGCCGACGGGGATGGCTTGCCTGATGGAGACGGAGAGGAGCTCGACATCGGGGCGGTGGAGGACCTGGTTGGCGCCACCATTGCCGGTCTCGATCTGACCGGCATGGATTTCACCGGGATCGACCTGAGCGGCGCCAATTTCTCCGGCTCGGTCCTTGTGGGGGCCGTTTTCACCGAGGCCCTGGCCGACTCCGCGGATTTCAGGAACGCCGCCGGCCTGTCGGACGCGCGATTTGCGGGGGCCTCTCTCCAAGGAGCCTTGTTTGCCTCCGCCGATCTCTTCGGCCTCGATTTCACCCTTGCAGATCTCGTGGGTGCGGACTTCACGGGCGCCACGCTCGCGAATGCGGACTTCAGTGAGTCAGACCTCTCGAACGCACTGCTTTCGAGCGTGACCGCCACGGGGGCCACGTTTGAAGACGTCAATCTCGCCAACGCCGATATCGAGGGCGCGGCGTTCCGCAACGCCAGTTTTCTGAATGCCCATCTCGACGGGGCGGTGGTCACGAATGCGGATTTCGGCGGAGCGGATCTTACCGGGGTGCACAGTGCTGGTTTGACGGGGACGCCCGCGGTCCTGCCGGACTTGTGGAACACGGTCGAGGGCCACTTGGTTGGTCCCGGCGCGGACCTTACCGGGACCGATCTTTCCTCCGCAGATCTAAGTGGGATAAACCTTTCCAACGCGGTCCTCACGCAGGCCCAGCTTGGCGGGACAGATCTTTCCGGAGCGGTGCTCGAGGGCATCCGGTCCGGCGGCATTAGCGGGACTCCGGCAACCCTGCCCGAGGAATGGGGAATCGTGGTGGGCTACCTCGTCGGTCCCGGCGCGGATTTGTCGGGCGCGAATCTCGAGGACGCCGATCTCTCCGCCATCAATCTCAGCGGTGCGGATCTTTCCGAAGCGATGCTCTTCGAAACGAACGTGACGGGGACCGACCTCTCCGGGGCCAGTTTCACGGGTGTCCGTTCCCGCGCGCTGGTTGGCGAGCCCAACCTGTCGGCCCCGTGGCAGGTCAACAACGGACATCTCGTTGGTCCGGGCGCAAACCTGTCCGGCAATGACTTTTCCGGTGTGAACCTTGCCGGTGCGAATCTCTCCGGAGCGGACTTCTCGTTCGGGATCTTCGAAGGCGCCGATCTGTCGGGAGCTGATCTCACGGACGCCAAGCTGGCTTTCGCGAATTTCACCGGTGCGAACCTCTCCGGCGTCAACCTGAGCAACGCGTTTCTCCCGTACGCCGTCCTTGAGAACAGCAACCTTGCGAACGCCTCGCTCGCCGGGGCGCTGCTCGCTTATTGCAAGATGGCCAGCGCCGAATTGACCCTTGCCGACCTCTCGAATGCGGTCATCACCTACGCAGACCTGAGCGGGGCCTCGTTGCGGCACGCCAACCTCACCGGCGCGGCCGGCTCCTTCGCGGACCTCGCCGGCAGCGACCTTTCCCATGCCGACCTGACTGACGCCAGATTCCAAGGGGCCGGCTTTGAGGGCGCCGATCTTTCGTTTGCGATTCTGGGCGGCGCGGACCTCTCCCAAGCGGTTCTTACCGGCGTTCGATCGCAATCGGTCGGCGGGACTCCGGCCGCCCTGCCGGGGGGCTGGCGCCTTGTCAACGGATATCTGTTGGGATTGGGCGCCGTGGCGCCCGGCGCCAACCTTGCCGGAGCGGATCTGTCCGATCTTGATCTCTCGGGAGCTGACTTGACTGGCGCCGATCTGTCGTTCACCGATCTGACGGGGGTGAGTTTCCTTGATGCAAACCTTGGAGGAAGCGTGGGGCTCGATACGAGCGGGTACAGCGGGGTTCCGCCGCTCGTGAACCTCGTCACCATCCTGCCCGCCGGATTCAGCCCTGCTGCCGCCGGCTGGACGATCGATCCGGCCCCCGTGCCGGAACTGGCTGTCGAGCCGGACCCGGTGTTCGCGGACGACGCCGTCCTCACGTTCCAGTCCGCTTCTTACGGGCTTTATCGTATCCGGACGAGCACTGACCTGAAGGCGTGGTCCGACGTTGTTTCCGGCTTGGTGGCGGGCGACGGGGCGGCTCTGGAGATCACCCACGCGGGAGGCTATCTGGCCTCGGGGCGTTTCTGGCGTGTCGAGGTTGCGGGTTGGTCATCTTTGCCCGGGGGCTGGCGGATCGTCAATGGCTACGAGATGGGGCCGGGGGCTTCGCTGTCCGGCGCCGACCTCTCCGGAGCGAACCTGTCGGGTCTGGACCTTTCGGGCGCCGATCTGACGGGGGCGGGCCTTGCTTCCACGGTGCTGACGGGGGTGGACTTTTCGAGCGCCGATCTTTCCGGCAGTTCGGGTCTTGAAACGAGCACCTTCGGGGGCGTTCCGCCCGCCATCGATCTCGTCACCACCCTTCCGGCCGGTTTTGATCCGGAGGCCGCCGGATGGATCATCGCGCTTGAACCGCTTCCGGAGTGGATCGAGGTGAGTTCAAGTCCGACCGAGCCCGCCGATGCGGTCATCAGATTTCCCTCCGCCCTGCACGGGCTTTACCGGCTGCAAACCAGCACCGATCTCATGAGCTGGGAGGACGTGACGCTCGACCCGGTTGCAGGGAACGGGGACATCCTGACTTTGGAACACCCCGGAGGGCTGCTTGCTCCGGGGCGCTTCTGGCGGGTTGGTGTCACTCGGGAGTGACGGGGGGCATTTCGCCGTTTCCGGAGGACCGCGATCGCGGCTTTTCAGTCGTCTTCCGGGAGGTTATTATCGCACCGTGGGCAGGGTGGATCCGTTTCCGATCCACCCCTCACCGTTCCATAGCGACATGAAACAGCTCGGGCGCATCATAGTCATCTTGTGCCTTCTCGGCGCAGGAATCTTCATCCTTCTGCGTCTCCTCGGGGATTCGCCGCAATCGCTGCAAGCGCGGGCGGACGAATACTACGAAGGAGGTCGTTATGAAGAAGCGCTTCTCGTGTATCGCAAGCTCCTGGGGAAGGATGCGGAGAACGCCCACGCCTACCGCCGGGCGGGTTTGATCTGGATGAAGCGAGGTGTTCCGCGGCGGGCGATCAGCTACCTGCAGGAGGCGCTGAAACTGGAACCCGGCCACCTCGAAGCGCGGAAGAACCGGGCCGAGGCCCTGCTTGCTCTTGGGAGTCCGATCGAAGCGCGCCGGGAAGCTCTCGCGGTTCTTGACCGGGCGCCCGGAGACCCCGAGGCCATCCTTTTGCTGGCCAACACCTCGGCGGGGGAGGAAGGGCTCGCCGAAGTCAGAGCGCGCCTTGCAGCCCTCGATCCGGAAGCCGACGCGGTTTATCATCTGGCGGAGGCCGTTGTGCTGGACCGCGAGGGCAAGTCCGGCCGGGTGAAGTCCGCCTTGGACCGCGCCCGGAAGCTTGATGCGAGGGCGGCGGACGTGCATCTTGCCTTGGCCTCGTATTACCGCTCACGCGGCGAGCCGGAGCGGCAATTGGCCGCCCTGCGGCAAGCGACGGAGGCCGCAGAGCAGCGGTCCGGCATTTCCCTCCGTCTTGCCCAGGCCCTGATTCGTCAGGACGAGGTGACGGAAGCCAGGCGGGTGATCGAGGGCATCAGGAAGCGGAGGGGCGATTACCTGCCCGCTCTCACTGCGATGGCCGGGCTGGAGGCCCGCGAGGGCCGCCATGACGAGGCCCTGCGGGTGCTGGGCGAGGTCTTTCGTTACGATCCGGTCAACGTCGAGGCGGCTACGATTGAGACGCAGGTCCACCTTGCCATGGGGGAGCCCGCCAAGGCGGTCGCGGCATACGAGCGGCTGGACGACGCCTACCCGGACAATCCACGGATCAAGCTGGTCATGGCCGGGCTCCACCTGCGGAACGGTGACGAAGGGAAGGCGCAGGACGCGCTCCGGGCCGCGCTTGAGTCCGCTCCGGAAACGAGCCGCGATCACGCCGAGGCTGTCACCCGGATGGCCGAACTCGATTTGCGCTCCGGAGATGCGGCGGCGGCCGCGACGAGGCTTGAAGCACTGGTTGTCAAGCAACCGGACTGCGACCCGGGGCGGCTCTTGCTGGCCAAGGCGTACGAGGCGGGCGGCCGTCCCGAAAAGGCTGCGGATCTCTTCCGGGAACAGACGGAAAGGAAGCCGGATGATCCGCAGGGCTACCTGATGCTGGGACGGGTGCTGAAGCGGCAGGAGAATCGTCTCGCCGAGGCGCGCGAGACCCTCGGCCAGGCGCAGAGGATGGCGCCGGCAAATCAAACCATCGCGGCGGAGTTGATCGATTTGGATTTGCGGGAGGGCGATGCGGCCGCAGCCCACGCCCGGGTGCAGCCCTTTCTCGACGGGGAGAAACCCGATTGGCACGCATGGTTTCTGAAAGGAGTGATTTTCTCGGCGGAAGCGAAGTGGGCGGAAGCGGAGAAGGCTTTGGACAACGCGCTCGAACTCAAGCCCGGATCTCTCAGCGCCTACGACCTTCTGGTGAGCAACTACCTCCGGGCGGGAAGCCCGGATTCCGCCATCGCGCGGCTGGAGGAGTTTCTCGCGAAGGAACCGAACAGTATTCGGCATCTCATGCTCCTCAGCCTCCTCCTCGAGGCGCAAGGGGAATACGAGCGCGCGGCATCGAATTACCGGAAAATCCTCGACGAGCATCCCCGTTTTGTCCCCGCGCTGAACAATCTGGCCTACATCAGAGCCGAGAGCCTTGTTGACTTCGAGGAGGCCGAGAAGCTCGCAAGGAAAGCGCACACGATTGCCGAAGACAATCCCTTCGTGGCGGATACGCTGGGCTGGGCGCTCGTCCGGCAAGATGACGAGGCGAAGCTTCGGGAGGGATTGGCGCTTCTTCGGATTGCGGCTGCCGCCCTGTCTGACAGTCCGGAAGTGCTCTACCACCTCGGGACGGCTCTCGGCCGAAGCGGCGCCCGGGAGGAGGCCCGATCCGCGCTCGAAAAGGCGGTGGCTGCGGGGGGCGACTTCAACGGAAAGGACGAGGCAAGGAAGCTCCTCGAAGCCTTCGGGGGGACGGTCGCCCCCGGGCAAAGCGTCGCGGAACTCGAGTCCATGCGGAAAGCCGATCCGCTCAACCTCCCGGTTCGCCTCGAACTCGGGCGGCTCTACGACAAGAAGGGGGACAGCGAACAGGCCATCGCGGCATACCAAGAGGCCGTCAATCTCGATACGGATAACCTCGAGGCCCTCAAGGCCCTTGCGACTCTCCACGAGGCGGATCGCCCCGACGAAGCCCGGAAATACGCCGGCCGGGCATGGAAGGCCGACCCCTCGGATCCGGAGGCGGCAGCCCTGCAGGGACGCTGGGCCATGGCGGACGGACTCCATGGCCAGGCCTACACCCTTCTCAAGGAGGCGGCTGGTGAAGGCGCATCCCCCGCAATGCTGGTTGAGTTTGCCACCGCTGCTTACAGCCTCGGCAAGGTCGCGGAGGCCCGCGAGGTGATGCGGCGGATTCCGGCCGGCGTGCCGGAGAGCGGGGCGGCCGAAGTCTTCCTGCAACTCACGGGTGCAACCGATGATGAGGAGGCGGCCGGATTGGAGGAGGCCGCCGAAGACATTCTGCGGACGAATCCGTCCCATGTTCCGGCGCTGATGGTGCGCGCGGCGCGGCTCAAGCGGGCCGGCCAGACGGCCGATGCCGTGGCGGTCTACGAAGACGTGGCCCGGCGGCGGCCGGATTTTCATCCCGCCACCGTGAGGCTCGCCGCCCTCTACGCCGGCGACCCCGCGCGCCTTGACGAGGCTGAAGAGCTCGCTCTGCAGGCCCTCGACAAGAGCGGCGGCAGCGCCGAACTCCATCGGGTTCTTGGCGAGGTGCTGGCCCGCAAAGGCGATTCCGAAGCGGCCGTTCGCTATCTGGAACGTTGCAAGCCCGATCTCGACGCCGAGGGGCTGTTCTTTCTCGGCAAGGCCTGCCTCGAAAGCGAACGAACCGCGGAAGGAAAGGAAGCCCTCGAGAGCGCATTACAGGCCGGCCTGCAAGACGAGCTGGCCGAGACGGCGAACACCCTCCTGCGGTCCGGGAACGAGTAGAGGGCAAGGAGTATGATCGGGGAACCTCAGGGGGCGCCGGAAGCACTGTAGCGCATGCGGAAGAATTCCCCTCGTTGTGCTGACAGAGGGTGAAGGGAGCGCTCCACGACTTCGAGCAGACTCGTGTCGGCGGGATGGAGCATCGACGAGTGAGTCACGGTTTGGCTGGCTTGCCAGTCGGCGGGATCGCCGGGGTCGGTCGACCGTTCGAGCTGACAATCCACGAAGTTCAGCGCGAGAGGATCCAGCAGGTAGCGCAGCCCAAGGTAGTGCTCATCGCCGACCTGCATCGGAAGCACCTCGATGGGCGACCCGGAACCGGCCATGGTCGGGTCGGAGCCATGCAGGAACTCGGCCAGAGTGGCCCGCCCGTCGCGGTCAGGATCCTCGAACGGTTTGAGCCCCTGCCCGTCTCCGTAGGTGTCCTCGAACTCATCCGAAAGGCCGTCGCCGTCGGTGTCACGCTGGGCAGGTGGGATCGCGGATTCCTCCGGAACGCTGAAGGAAATCTCATTCGAGTAGTCGCTCTCAACGCCGTAAAGGCGGTAGGCGGTCACCACTGCGTAGTAGGTTTCCCCGGCCGTCAGATTCGGCAGGGTGGTTGAGATCCCGTAGTCGGCGTTCAGGGTTTCCGAGTAGTTGCCGCTCTCGGTTCCAAAGTGGACCCGGAATCCGACGAGCTGCGGGTCCCAATCGACGCTCCACAGGAGTTTCGCCGACTCGCTTTGCGGAACTCCATGCAGGAGCTGGGGCGGGTCGGGTTGCGTCGGAATCTCAAACGAGATCTCGTTCGAGTAGTCGCTTTCGAGACCGAAGGTATTATACGCGGTGACCGCGGCGTAGTAGGTTTGCCCGGGTTCGAGATCGGTCAGTTCGGTCGTGACCCAATTCCCGGCGTCCACAGTCTGCGTGTAGTTGCGACTCTCCGTCCCGTAGTGAACCCGATATCCGTCGATGTGCGGCTCCCAGTTGGGGAACCACGTGACTTTTACCGATCCGGAAGGCTCGGCGGCGCTCAGTGAGGCGATCGCCCACGGCAACAGAGTCGCAAGCCCTCCCAAACCCCGGCGGAACAGCGGAGAATCATTAAACACGCCCGGAACTTAAGCATAACTTGAAAACTTGCAAGCACGAATTTTTCCGGAATCCCGGGAAAAAGCGCTGCTCGCGTGCTTCGATTTCATCCTTGTGTTCTTCGGCTTGGTTTACTACCAAGCTACAGGCATCTCAATGAGAGCTTAACCACTGACTTGACATTCGGGGCCTGCGGCTTTTCTCGACCGGTTCGGGATCGGGGCAATGCGGAGGACGATGACGCGATGGACAGGATCAAGTATTACCGGCGGCGACAGTTCGTTCTTGGTCCGCGCGCGGTGAATCCCGGCGGGTGGGAAGAGCACGACCTTGAAGGTCTTGGTTTCCTTGTCGTGCATCCGGATCTGGCGGTCACCACTGTCCGCATCCCGGCCGGTCTGCTGGTCCTTCTTGGCGATGTTCTCGATTCGCGATCCCCGGCAAGCGGGAACCGCGGGATTCTCGAAGAGGCCGCGGCACGGGTCACGAACGCGGACCAACTCCCCGCGGTGCTCGAACCTCTCTCCGGCCGCTTTGTTCTGCTGGCGGCGCTGAACGGCACGCGTCGCCTGTATCATGACGCGGTTGGTCTCCGGCAAGTGACCTACTGCCGGGATGGGGACGGGGCAGTCTGGTGTGCGTCGCAGGCCGAGACGCTGGCCGAGGTCCTCCGTTACGGACACGATCCCGAGGTGCTGTCTTACCGGAACCTGCCGATGTATCAACGGGACCGCGGCGAGTTCTGGCTGTTGCACGACCGGACTCCGTACCGGGCGGTCCGCCACCTTCTGCCGAACCACTGCCTTGACCTCGATACGGGCCGGGCGTCCCGTTATTGGCCGGTACCCGGCGCCATTCCGCAGCTTTCGATCGCGGACAGCATCGAGCAATGCACGCCGATTCTTGAGGGATCGATCGCCGCCGCGGCGTCCCGCTTCGACCTCTGCCTTGGGATGTCGGCGGGCATGGACAGCCGCAAGACGCTTGCGGCCGCGCGGGAGGTGCGGGACCGCATTCGCTACTTCTCGCACGCGCCCGGCCACGACCGGCTGGACGTGCACGATATCCGTGTCCCGGCGCGTCTTTTGCCGCGGCTCGGTCTCAGGCACGAAAGCCTCGGCTGGAACCCGATGTCTTCCGATTTTCGGGAAATCTACGAGGCCAGCGCCACGTGGGCGCGTGAGAAGAAGGGGCACATCGCGCATACCCTCTTTCGGCATTTCGGGCCGGACACGGTCATCATGAACTCCAACATCAGCGAGGTGGCGCAGTGCGTCTACTGGCTGCCGGCCCGCCACCTCGACGGCGAAGGCCTCGCCATTCTGAGCGGGCTCAACCATCCCTTCGCGGTCCGGTCGTTTCAGGCGTGGGTGGACGGCGCCGCTCCCGCCTGCGAGGCGGCCGGCATGGAACTCCTCGACCTGTTTTTCCTCGAGCAGCGAATGGGGCGATGGACGGTGGCCGCCTTTTCGGAGTACGACGTGGCACATGACACCTTCAACCCCTACAACAACCGTCTCCTGCACCGGATGATGCTCGCCATCCACCCGAGGCACCGGCGCGACCGGCGCTGGGACGTGCCGATCAGGCAAATCCGGGCCATGTGGCCGGATGTGCTTTGCGAACCCGTCAACCCCCAGGACTCGCTGCACGAGCAGCTTCAGCAGACGTTGCGGCGTTTCGTCGTCCATCGGACCATCACGCCGTGGCTGCCGGTCTACCAGTACCTCCGCTTTCTCAAGAAGCGGCGGCGATACATCGCGCAGGGCGCGGAGAACGCCGCCGGGGCCTCCCAATGATTGTTCGCCTCATCACGCGGTTTCTTGGCGGGCCATGGCGCCTTCGGGAGCGATGCCTTTCGGCGCCGCAGGGACCGGGGCGTCGTCTGCTGGTGGCGCTCTACAAGGCCCGCCTCCAGCTCGACGGGGCATGGATCTCGCTCGAAGCGGATATCGCATCGGCGCCCTGCTTTCCCCACGGAATGGCGGGGGTCTTCATCTCCGGCGGGGTGACCATCGGCCACAACAGCGTCATCTTCCAGCAAGTCACGATCGGCTCCAACACGCTGGCTGATGCGACGCGATTGGGCGCACCCCTGATCGGCGATTGCTGCTACATCGGCGCCGGCGCGAAGATCATCGGGGGCATTGCGATCGGTCATCACGTCCGGATCGGCGCCAACGCCGTCGTGCACCGCGACACCCCCGACAACTGCGTCGTCACGAACGGGCCTCAGCAGACCCGCGAACTCGGGGCGCCGCCCGACAACCGCTTCATCCACCGCTACCACGGACGCTGGGTCTGCCACGCCGACGGCCGGCGCATGCCGATCGAAGACGCCTCCCTGCTCCGGCGGCTGGACGCAGGATTCACCATGGACCGCACCGCGGGGGGCTCCCGCCCGCCGCAATCCGACGCGCGATGACCCGGCCGCAGGGCTCCTCCGGCACTGGTCTCCCGGCGGACGCAGGGAGGGTTGGCGCTCGATCAGCCGGTCGCATCGCAGAGGCGGAGGGAGGGGTCTTCCCGGTTGCAGGGCGATTGATAGTAACAAGAGCTTGAAATTCCTTGAGAATCAGGTTCAATGCGCGGCAGAGAACGCGTTTGGGGGAGATTCAATGAAAACGAACACGAGAAAGGCAATCCGCTGGCAGCAGGCCGGGGTGATCCCGGCGATCTTGTCCGGCCTCATGGCAATCGGTCTGATGGGGGGCTGCAGCCAGGATCAATACGGTCCCGGAGCGACGATTCCGGATGACGCCCGAGTGAGCAAGGCCCCGGGGGTGCTGGGTCCCGGAGACGTTCTGAGCTTTGTGTTTTCGGGGGCGCCCGAGATGAACTTTGCTCAGAAGGTGCGCGCCAACGGGTACGTCAGCCTTCCGATGGTCGGGGACGTCCGGGCGTCGGGCAAGAGCCTGAGCAGTTTTCAGAGCGAGTTGACCCGGCGCTACAAGCCGCACCTGCAGGATCCGAACGTGCTGGTGGCCCTCCAGGAGGCGGCGGCCGCGGTCTACGTTTCGGGCGCGGTGCTTCAACCCGCCAAGATTCCGTTTGACCGGCCGATGACGGCCCTCGAGGCCGTCATGGAAGCCGGAGGATTCGCCCCGACCGCGAACCTCAGGAAGGTGTCGGTGGTGCGAACCGAAAAGGGACGGCACAAGCGGTTCGACCTCGACATGACGGCGGTGTTGAGCGGCGCGGCCGGCGCATTCTACCTGAAGCCCTACGATGTGGTCTACGTTGCGGAGCGGCTCTGGTAGCAGGGCGGCCCGAGCGGCCGTCCCGAAGACAAGGACTCGCCCCGGTGACATGTGGCCAGAGCCGACCGCGCCGGAACGGGTGAGTCGGCCGTCAGGGCGAACGCGGGGCGGGGCCGGGGGGATGCCTCGCCGGGAAGCGGTCTTTTTCCCGATGTTGGAAAACCTCGACAAGGGCGGGTCTCCACTGCGATCCTCGGAAGGGTTGAAAGAATGAAGCGATGCCGTTACTCCTTGTGCCGCGCCCACCTTGCCGGCGCCCTCCTCCTCGCTCTCCTGCTGCTGCTGGGGCGTGGCGCGAACCCGGGCCATGCACAGACGGTGGTGGAGGATTCGCCCGCGCCGCAGTTGGGCGCCGAGGCGCCCCTCGGTGAGAAAGAGACCGAGGAAGCCGCGCCTGAGGAAGAATTCGGGGACCTGCCGGAGGGTTCCGGCGAAGGGGCCCCGTCCGGACAGGGATTGTTTCCGGATGGTGGAGGACTCGTGGGGGCAACTCCCGTCCTCTTGCCGGTTGCTCCGGCGCCGTGGGAGCCCTCGGAAGAATTGGAAGGGCCGGGGGGGAGGGAACCGGATGCCTTCGTCAGTCTCGGCGCGCCGGAACCGGCGCACGTCGGGGTGGTGGGAATCCCGGATTACGCATACGAGCCCTACGAGGCGGACGTCGTGCGCACCGAACTCCTGCCCCGGACGTTCGCGGGCCCGCTGGACCGGGAGGGATTTCGCTTCGCGGTGGGAGGGCAACTCAACTATGACTCGAACATATTCCTCGAAGAGAGCGGCGGCGTCTCCGACCTGTTTTTCGTGCTCGCCCCGGCGGTCGAGTATCGGTCGGCGCCGGACGGCGTGCCGGGCGTCGTGGACGCCTTCTATCGCCCCTTCGTCCGGCTCTACCTCGACGAATCCTCGCTGAACACGATCGACCACTCCGCCGGACTCGACATCGCGTTCGAAAGCCGCCGGACTGCGCTCAACGCCGGGGTGCGCTACGGCCGCTTCACCCGCTCGGATCGCTTCGTGAGAGAGGTCCTCGAATCCGAAAACCTCCTCGCGTTCGCAAGGGGCGAATACAACCTGACGGAGAAGACCTCGATCGAGGCCGGATGGCGGGGAAACCGCATCGAAAACCTCGAAACCGGAGGAACCCGCAGCACCACCTCGCGGTTCGAACTCACCGGTTGGTGGCAAACCACGGTAAAGACCCGGGTCGGGCCTTCGGTGCGTTATACCGACAGCACCTCGGACACCACCGGCGATCGCGAAGCCATCGCGGTCATGGCGGTGGTCGACAGCTCGCCGCGTCAGGAACTCAACCTCAGCGCGGGGCTGGGAGTGGAGAGAGTCAGGGGCGACCGCGTCGGCGGGGGGTCCGATACCTCGCCCACCGGCAGGCTGGCGGTCGATTACCGCCCCAGCGAGAAAGTCTCGTTGTTCGGGGACCTCCGCTACGAGGCCATTTCCCGAAGGAGCGCGGTGCGCTTCGACCGCGGCGGGGGCGGCGAGCCGGCGCTGACCGGCCAGCTGGTGGCGATCTACCGGCCCAACCGGGCCTGGGCCTTCCGGGCCGAGGCCCGGGCCGAGACCTTTCCCTCGCAAGACACGGCCGGATATTCGATCGCCGACCAGGTTTACTCGCTCGTCGTGACGCGCTTCCTGCCCGCCGGAGCTCTCTCGCTGGAGGGTGATCTCAGCTTCGCCGACTATGAGCAAGTGGGCGATGTCGCGGAGAACCGCCGGAACCAGGAGACCTACGGCTTGGCAGTCCGCTACACTCATTGGCTCCTCGCGGAGCGCACCGCGCTCGACTCGGTCATGCGCTGGTCCACCAACCGCGGCAATGGCGACTGGGACAGGTTCCAAGCCTCCCTGGGCTTGAATTACCAGTTCTAAACAGTCACTCGGGCCGCGTCGTCCAAGTGCGCCGCCCGTAGCCCTCCCACCGCCGCATCAGGCGAAAGGCCTCTTCAACCGGCGAAGTGCAGGGCTTCACGGCCCGCTGCGCCGGAGGGCCCGTCGTTTCGCGATTCAAATGGCGGGCGCGAAGGCGCGATACGGGAGGGAACAGGATCACGGAGCTTCTGGACATGGAAAATCGTGGAAAATGTCAAAGGTTTGTTGATTGACAATATCGCCATGTTTTCAAAAGTCAACAATAATACGGAGTGCCCTACTATAATGCGGATTCGAATAGGTATTTTGCGTGAAAATCGGCTTGACGGGGGGTGCCGCGCTTATTTAAGAAGTGTTGACTTTAATGAGAACCAAGTTTTCAATAATCCTAGTGGTGGTGGTGGCGATGGTGGCGGGCATGGCACGGGGGGACGAGGCGATGGTGAAGGCGATGTATGTGAATGGTTTCGTCTTCAGTTCCAATCAGTTGTTGAGTCTGGACGGGACTCCGCTGACGGCGGGGACTCTCGGGACCGGGGACGGGGCGATTATCCAGATCGGGTATTTCAAGGATGTGCCCGTGGAGATGGATCCCTTCTCTGATTACGGGGCCCTTGAGTGGTCGCGGTTTCAGCCCCTGACGGGGGTGGGTTCGCCGAACGAGGCGCGGCACCTGACGTCGATCGGCGACTACGGAAGCCCGTTTTCGGGTCCGTTTGGATTTTTCTATTATGAGTCGGCGCCGATCACATTCGACGACACGCTTGACGAGGGATTGCCGGGCGACTACCCGGTTCGGATGGGGATCAGGTTTTACGACGGGACGACGCTGGAGGGTTCGAGCGGATACAACACCGTGTCGAGCAGCGATGATTTGTGGTTGCTGGAGATTCCGCAGAGCGGGCCGGACTCCACGTTTCTGAACATGGACGAGCACGTTCTCGCCTGGGAGTCGGGCCCAAGCGGGGCGTTCCGGACTTCCCTGGCGGTGGTTCCGGAGCCCCGCACGACGTGTTTTCTTCTGGCGGGGATGCTTTGTCTTCTGCGGTTCGCGAGGAGGCGGCTCTGAGCGGCGGGACGCGATGAAGCGGGAGCGGCGCGGCGCGGTCCGGCTCCGGGTGGGTCCGGCCCGCGGCGGGGGGACGGACTCAGGCCTCCAGTTGCGGCCGGCGCGGGTCCTGCCAGTCGAGGTGGAAGAACTTTCCGGGTTCCCGGTCGGTGCGCTCGTAGGTGTGGGCGCCGAAGTAGTCGCGCTGGGCCTGCAGGAGGTTGGCCGGGAGGCGCTCACTACGATATCCGTCGTAGTATGCGAGGGCCGCGGCGAAGGTCGGGACGGGGACGCCGTGGAGGGCGGCGGCCGAGACCACCCGGCGCCAGTTCTGCTGGCAGCGGCCGATTTCGCTTTTGAAGTAGGGGTCGAGGAGGAGGTTGGGGAGGGCGGGGTCGCGCTGGCAGGCCTCGAAGATCTTCTGGAGGAAGCGGGCCCGGATGATGCAGCCGCCGCGCCAGATCATGGCGATCTCCCCGAAGCGGAGGCCCCACCCGTATTCCTTCCGGGCGGCGGCCATGAGCTGGAAGCCCTGGGCGTAGGAGCAGATCTTCGAGCAGTAGAGGGCGTCGTGGATGGCGTCGACGAACGTCTCCCGTCCGGCCCGGAACGGCTCGACGGCGGGGCTCAGGACCTTCGAGGCCGCGACCCGTTCCGTCCTGGCGGCGCTCATGAAGCGCGCGAAGACGGCCTCCGCGATGCAGGGCGCCGGGATGCCCATGTCGAGGGCGTTGACGGAGGTCCATTTGCCGGTTCCCTTCTGGCCGGCGGTGTCGAGAACCACCTCGACGAACGGGCGGCCGGTTTCGGGGTCCGCCTGCCGCAGGATGTCGGCCGTGATCTCGATGAGGAAGGAGTCAAGGACCCCCTCGTTCCACCTTCCGAAGACCTCTCCCATCTCGGGGCACGGCATGCCGAGGAGGTTGGCCATGAGGGCGTAGGCCTCGCAGATCATCTGCATGTCGCCGTATTCGATGCCGTTGTGCACCATCTTGACGTAGTGGCCGGCGCCGTCGGGGCCGATGTAGGCCGCGCAGGGGACGCCGCCCGCGACCGGTTTGCCGGGGGCGCCGCCCGGGAGGGGCCGGCCGGTCTCCGGGTCGACCTTGGCCGCGATCGCCTCCCACACGGGTTTGAGTTCCGCCCATGCCGATTCATCGCCGCCAGGCATCAGGGAGGGGCCGAAGCGGGCGCCCTCTTCGCCTCCGGACACCCCCGAGCCGATGAACCGGAGCCCCATGGCGGCGAGATCCGCTTCGCGGCGGATGGTGTCGGTCCAGCGGGCGTTGCCGCCGTCGACGATGATGTCGCCGGGGTCCAGCAGTGGGAGGAGGGCCTCGATGACGGCATCGGTGGGGCTTCCGGCCTGCACGAGGATGATGATCTTGCGGGGGCGTTCGAGGGACCGGACGAATTCTTCGAGGGTGGGGGCGCCCACCAGCCCCCCCGGCGTGTCGGGGTGAGCGGCAAGAAAGGCGTCCGTGCGCGAAGTGGTTCGATTATACACCGAGACGCGGAAGCCATGGTCGGCCATGTTGAGGGCGAGGTTCTGCCCCATGACGGCGAGGCCGATGAGACCGATATCGGAAGAACGAGTCGACATGCCGGAGCGGTCCATAGCGGCCCCCGCCGGTCTCAGCAAGTCCCGGGCCGTCCGACGGGGAGGGCTGAAATATGGCACAACTGGAAGTCAATCGGTACAATATGTTGTATGCCGCGGGTTCTTTTCTTGCCTCCGGCGCCATCACTCCTTAACTTTACGGGCAGAGCCACCCATCTGGATAGCTGATGCATCTCAAATCCTTGGAACTTCACGGCTTCAAATCGTTTGCCGACCGCACCTCGTTCGAGTTTCACGAGGGAGTGACGGCGATCGTGGGGCCGAACGGTTGCGGCAAGTCGAACGTGGTGGATGCGGTGCGCTGGGTCCTCGGCGAGACCTCGGCGAAGGCGCTCCGGGGAGGGGAGATGGCGGACGTGATCTTCAGCGGAACGGACAAGCGCAAGCCGACCGGGATGGCGGAAGTCACCCTGAACCTTGCGGGGTGCGAGGACGCCCTGAAGACGGAGTTCAGCGAGGTGGCCATCACGCGCCGGGTCTTTCGGGACGGCAAGTCGGAATATCGGATCAACGGCACCCTCTGCCGTTTGCGCGACATTCACGATCTGTTTCTGGATACGGGTATCGGGCGGTCGGCCTACTCGATCATGGAACAGGGCAAGATCGACATGCTTCTGAGCGCCCGCCCCGAGGACCGGCGGCAGGTGTTCGAGGAGGCGGCGGGAATCTCGAAATTCAAGAAGGAAAAGCGGGAGGCGCTGCGCAAGCTCGAATACACGGAGGCCAATCTCCTGCGGGTGAACGACGTTCTCGAGGAACAGGAGCGGCGCATCAATTCCCTCAAGCGGCAGGTGGCGAAGGCCCGGCGCTACAAGGCCTTTGCCCAGGATCTCAAGGTTCTGGACACCCACCTGTCTCATCGGCGATTTGTGGAGTGCGAGGCGGAGCGGGAGGAATTGCGGACCTCCCTGCGAGCCTTGGAATCCCGCCGGCGCGACCTTGATGCGGCGCTGCCGGAGCGCGAGAAGGCCGCCGTGGAGGCCCGGGACCGGGCTCAGAATCTCGAAGGCGAACTCTCGGAGCTGCGTCAACGCCGGTCCCATCACCAGAACGCCGCGCATGCCGCCCAGAGCCGCATCCACTTCAATGAGGAACGCTGCGCGGAGTTGCAGGAACGCATAGCCTCGAATCGCAACGACCTTGGCGAGGTCGAGGAGAAGCTGGCGCAGCAGGAGTTCGACTTCAACCAGTCCCGGGAGGAACTGGACGCCCTTCTCGAGCGCATCTCGGCCCGGGAGCAGGTCGCGGAGCGCAAAGGCCGGGAGGTGGAATCGTTGGCGAAGAAGCGCCACGAAACCGCCCGGCACCTGCACGAGGCGCGGGAGGAATCCCGAAGGTGCGAGGCCGCCCTCGCATCGTGCGAGGCGAGAATCGAGAGCGTTGAAGAATCGTCGAGAAGCAGCCGCGGCCGCCTTCGCCATCTCGTCGATGAAGAGGAGGTCCTCCGCATCGAGTTGGCGGAACTGCAGACCACCGAACAGGAGCTGGCCCGTGGCATCACGGAAGCGCGGCAGCAGACCGCGCGCATCGAAGACCAGCAGCAGGGCGCCGAACGCCAGTTTCAGCACGCCCGCGGCGACTTGGACGCCGCCCGGGCCCGCCGGCTGGAGCTGGATCGCGATCTGACGGCCCGGCAGTCGCGGCTCGACCTGCTCAAGCAATTGCTGGAGCGGGGCGAAGGGTTGCGGGAGGGCACCCAGAGCGTGTTGGCCGGGCTTGACGATCCGGACCTGATTCAGCCCGGTTTGCAGGGGGTGCTGGGCAACCGGTTGCGGGTGCGGCCGGGGTTTGAGCAGGCGGTGGAGG
>Ga0180432_10004460_pt1 | contig 19209 bp, 12 predicted proteins | sample SS_ome_10_FD_132414 | JGI IMG/M metagenome (GOLD analysis project Ga0180432, IMG submission 132414) | Hypersaline lake sediment archaeal communities from the Salton Sea, California, USA - SS_1_MS_2 metaG | ecosystem: Environmental > Aquatic > Non-marine Saline and Alkaline > Hypersaline >...
CCTCTTAAAAAATTCTGATTTTTTACAGGCCTACCGAAAGCACACTGAATACCACGGAAGTGGTTTGACGTTCATGTCCACGAAGAGTCATCGTCTCTTCGCCAGTCGCAATATCCCAGACTCTGACTGCACTATCCCAGCTGCCGGATACGACATATTTATCATCCGGACTAAATGCGATTGATCTGATCGTACCGCCATGCCCGTGTAAGGTCACCACTATAGAGCCTGTCTTTGCATCCCATATCTTGATATCATCGCTACCACCTCCTGATGCGAACAGCTTGCCATCCGAGCTAAATGTGATTGCCCACATCCAGCTCTTATTTGCTCTGAACTTCATTACTACATTACCGGTGGCTGCATCCCTTATTCTGATTACTCCGTCCCAATCTCCTGAGACTACGCGTTTGCCGTCCGGACTGAATGCGGCGCAGCTTACTCCAGCTAGGCTTCCATCAAAGGCACTTATTTCAGCTCCGGTTGCGGAGTCCCAAATCTTAATCTCCCCCGAACCATCACTAACTGAAACAATTCGCTTCCCATTTGGGCTGAAGGCAACAGTCCAGATCCAATTCCCGTGCTTGATCAACGTTATTGCCTTGTCGAGGTTGGCTGCGTCCCAGACTTTAATCTCACCCGAGGAATCGCCCGAGACAATTTGTTTTCCGTCCGGACTGAACGAAACGTTGAGAACCCGATCTCCTCTATGAGCTCCAGTGCGTTCGAGTAGTTCTTTGCCTGTCGTTACGTCAAAGATCCTTATTGCTCTATCACCACCACCTGCCACCACGTGTTTGCCGTCAGGACTTAGAGCCACCGAATTGCCACCGTCTTGATGTCCGATCAAGGTCATCAGGGACTGATCTGCAACATGGTCGATGCGATCCCATTCCCAACCGCGGAGGTCCTGGGGACATGATTCCAATAGTCTGCGAACATGGCCAATGTTACCCTCGCGGTACTTTGAGTCAGCCAGTTGGATGGTATTTGTGTAGAGTGCACAGCGGTAGCTTTCAGCGTTTTTCTCTGCCAGCTCGCGATGTTCCTCTGCGACTCCGCGTTGTTCCTGGGCGACCATCTCAGCCTGCTCGGCTCTTATGCGAGCAACGGCTTCCTTCTCACGAGCATCTTCGGCACGGAAGTACATCGCTGTGCTGACAATCAGCCCCAGCACAACAGCTATCGCTACAAGGGCAACCGTTGCAACCGATCCGGCATGTTTGCGAACGAACTTCTGCATCCGATAGGTGGCAGTTTCGGGTCCAGCCATGAGAGGATTACCGTTGAGATAGTTCCTTATGTCATCAGCCATCTCTGATGCTGATTTATACCGACGGCAACGATCTTTGCGCATGGCTTTCAATGGAATCCATTCCAGCTCACGATGCAAACGCCTTGCTAATGTCACTACCTGTGTGTCTCTGCTTGCAGCGATAGTTTTGGCTTCTGCTCCCAAACCTGACAGTCGATTGCTGGGCGAAGCCGGCTCCTGTTCCCGGATCGTACGCTGCACCTCGGCAAATCCCAGGTTTGCAAAGGCTTCGCGCTCGAATGGCAGTACGCCTGCCAAGAGCTCGTACAGCACTACGCCCAGGGAATAGATATCCGAACGCGTGTCGATGTCTTGTGTTGCCAGATCGACTTGTTCGGGGCTCATGTACTCTGGTGTCCCCAATAATTGTCCCTGGAAGGTCACGAAGGTCTTTTCAGTCAGCGGCTGGGTAACCGCTTTGGCTATGCCGAAGTCGATGATCTTTGGGACCGCTCGATCACCATGCACGGAAACCAGGATGTTCGACGGTTTGAGGTCCCTGTGAATGATTCCTTTCTGATGAGCATGGTGAATCCCCTCGCAAACCTCCTCGAACAGCCGCAATCTCTTTTCTATGCTGAGCTTGTTTTCGTCGCAATATCTGGTGATGGATACGCCTTTGACGTATTCCATGATGAAGTATGGCCGCCCGGTCTTTGTGGTTCCGGCATCGAAGACACGGGCAATATTCGGGTGGTCGAGTACCGCCAGGGCCTGCCTCTCGGCCTCAAACCTGGCAATTACCTGCTTTGAGTCCATACCCGGCTTGATAATCTTCAGGGCCACCTTGCGTTTTACCGGCTTCTTCTGCTGGGCTATATAAACCAGCCCCATCCCGCCCTCACCGATCTGTTCCAACAGCTCATACCGCCCGATTTTCGTGCCAGGACCGTCAACAAGGGGCGGATCATCCAAAGTGACGCTTGGCTCAATAGCCGGCCTTTCAAGGAAGCTGCCGGCTTCGTCGTGGGATTTTAGCAGGGCCTCGACGCGGGCAAGAAGCTCGGCGTTGTTCTCACAGGCTTTTCCGACGTAAGCCGCCCGTTCGATCGGCGACTTGATCTTGAGAGCGGCCTTGAACACCGCTCTTTCATCTTTACGCTCTGCATCCATCGTTTCTCTCCAAATTCTGTTGACCCTACTATAATAAGCGTAATCCAGGCGTGAAATACCCGGAAGAAAATGAGAAATTGTGAAAAAACAGGCTCGGTGAGCGTCAACGCTGAGTTTTCGTATCGCCTTTGGCGATTTCCAGGCGCAGCCGGGCACGGGCGTAAGCCCAATGTTCGTCGGCCGTGGAGTGCGAGATTCCCAGCACCTTGGCAGCCTGCCCGGCGGTCAGGCCGGCAAAATAGCGGAGCTTGACCAGATCGGCCTCGATTTTGCTTTCCCTCTCGAGTTTCTCGAGCGCCTCGTTGAGGGCGATCAGGTCATCTGAGAAATCATCATTATCGCTGGAGAGAACCAGATTCTCGAAATCGATTCTCTGACGATCGCCGCCACGTTTGAGACTTTTTTTGCGACGCGCCGTGTCGATCAGGATACGCCGCATGGCTTCTGCTGCGGCCCGGACAAAATGGGTGCGGCCTTTCCAGCTCCTGCTTTCTGAGCCTACAAGGCGAATGTAAGCCTCGTGAACCAGTGCGGTGGGTTGAAGCGTCTGACCGGGCGCTTCCTGAGACATTTTCTGAGCCGCCAGATGCCGCAGCTCCTCATAAACCAACGGAAGCAAATCATTCACAGCCTTGGTATTACCCTGCTCGATTGCAGATAAAATGCGTGTGACATCGCTCATACTTGCTTCCAAACGTATTGCTGAGAATTCGGATTTTCTGCTTTTCGAAGTAATATAATAAAGTAAGGCCGGCGTCTTTTCAAGTACCGAACTCATTGCCATAGTTCAAGTAAACCGAACTGTAATCCGTACAAGAAAATATTTGAGTATCAACGCAGGATGATGTAGACAGTATCAGGAAAACAAATTCACTTTTAGCCGAAAGGATTTACAGATGATTAGATCAAACCCAGGATATCTGTTGATTGTGCTCGTTATCCTTTTTGTGCTTTACCCGATGGGGCAAGCGCAGGCGCAATCGTCGCTGTCTTTTCCGGGACCTTCGCCGGGTAAAGCTCAGTGTAAAGTCACGAGCAATGAAATCGTGTTGGAGAACAAGGCTCTCTCGCTCGCTTTCGATATCTCCGGAAGCAGGCTTACTCCGAAGCACGTTAGAAACGGCTTCTCGGAGAAAATCCTCAGCCTGGATGATTCCGAATGTTTTCAACTTCTCCTGGACGACGGCCGGACAATAAAGGCTCGCGACCTGAGAATCATCGGCAAGCCCGATATGACCGATTTAGCATCGAATCCTGATTCGTCCCGGCCGGCGGAGCGAATCGCAGGCAAACAGATTGCTGTAAAGCTGGTTTCGTCTGATGAGAACCTCGAAATCCGATGGCGCGGGATTTTGCGTGACGGTTCAAACTACATCCGGCAACAAATAACCTTGACGGGAAAGGACAAGGCACTGCCGATAAGTAAAATAGTGCTGTGGGAGCTGCCTGCGGCAAAGGCCGAGATCAAGGGCATTGTTGACGGTTCTCCGGTAGTTTCCGGCAATATGTTTTTCGCATACGAAACGCCTCTGTCGAAATGCCAACTGAAAGAAGCAGGCGCACCTATGGTCCGATGCAGTCTGCCTCGATACGCTCCGCTGGAGCCGGGTGTCTCGCAGACGCACAGTTCGGTTGTGGGAGTCGTGCCGCAGGGGCAATTGCGCAGAGGATTTCTGTATTACGTTGAGCGCGAACGGGCGCAGCCTTACAAGCCCTTTCTGCATTACAACAGTTGGTACGACATCGGTTACGGGCCGGCGAAGATTCAGCCTGAACAGTTCATCGATGTGGTCGAGCTGTTCGGCAGAGAATTGACGCAGAAACGCCGAGTCAGAATTAGCTCGTTTGTCCTTGATGACGGCTGGGACGATCCAACCACCTTGTGGCGATTTCACGAGGGCTTTCCCGACGGTTTTACGCCGCTGCGCCCGGTGGTGGAGAAATACGAGTCGGTTCTCGGCGCATGGCTTTCGCCCTTCGGCGGCTACGGAAAGGCAAAGGCCGAACGTCTCAAGTACGGCAGGCAGCAGGGCTTCGAGACAAACAAGAACGGCTTCTCGCTGGCCGGGCCTAAGTATTTCGGCAGGTTCCGGGATGCGTGCATCCGGATGATCCGCGATTATGATTTGAATTACTTCAAATTCGACGGCATAGGTGTGATGAACAGACCGACCGGAACGGTGCCGGAATTCGCTCGGGACATGGAGGCCCTGCTGAAGCTCATGACCGAATTGCGCCGGGTCAAGCCGGACGTGTTCATCAACACGACGACCGGCACGTGGTCGTCGCCGTTCTGGCTGTGGCATTGCGATTCGACCTGGCGCTCCGGGCGAGACTGGGGCAAGCACGGCGTCGGCACCGAACGCCGGCAGCAGGTGACCTATCGCGACATGGAAACCTACCGGAACGTCGTCAAACGCGGGCCGTTGTATCCGCTCAATTCCCTCATGACCCAGGGCGTTATGATCGCAAATCATGGATTGCCCAATGCAACTGATTACCTGATCGAAGACATCCGGGACTTCTTCGCGAGCGGGACAAATTGCCAGGAATTGTACATTACCCCCTCCATGATGGGCCCGAAGCATTGGGACGCCCTGGCCGAAGCGGCTAAATGGTCCCACGATAATTCCGACGTGCTGGTCGATACTCACTGGATCGGGGGCGATCCCGGCGCCGGTCGAATTTACGGCTGGGCATCATGGGCCCCAAGGAAAGGCATCCTCGCGCTGCGCAATCCCAGTGACAAAACGAGCGGGATCACGATAGACATCGGCGAGGCTTTCGAGCTGCCAGGAGGTGCGGCACGGAAGTACTCCCTGAAAAGCCCGTGGAGAGAAGACGCCGGCAGCAAGCCAATTGTGCTGACTGCCGGCAGGAAACATACCTTCATGATTGAACCCTTCGGCGTTCTCGTGTTCGATGCAACGCCGTTTTAGAGCGTACAGCGTTTAGCGTGTAGATTGTGCAGCCCGACTATATGCTGTACGCTACCCGCCATCCGCTATTCTCACCATTGTCTCGTAGTTGGCCAGCACCTGAGGCGTGATCCTGCGGCCGATAGGGGCCGCCGAAGGCATCAGGACAAAGCCTTTGCCCGAACCCTGCGTTCCATCGCGGAGGCTCTTTTCCACGATTTTTTCAAATATGGCCGGCTCTGTGTTTTCTATGTCGGCGAACTCAATGTTACCGAAAAGCACTAACTTGTCGCCATATTCGCGGCGAATCTGCGCGAGATCGACATCCCCCTGCGGCGGCGGCTCGATCGGGTCGATCGCGGCAGCGCCCATATCGACGATATGATCCAGAACGCCACGAATCCTGCCGTGACAGTGGACTCGGGCGAAGCCTCCGTGTTTCTGAATCATCTCGATCATTGGGCCGGTGTAGCGCACCACGTACTCTTCGAACAAGCGCGGCGGAAGATATGGCTCCGTAGCATATTCCGGCCCGTAGATGCGCCACAAATGGCCGGGGAACGCTTTTGCCGTCGCCTCCGTTCTGGCATAGATATGGCGTGAGAGTTTTTCAAGCAGCCGATGAAACAGTCGTTGTTCGGTCAGTGCTACAACAGTGTAATCCTCCATATTGAAAAGCGACGCCGCGGCACAGAGCGGGTCCTCTGTATCCACCATGACGATGCCCCGATCGCCAAGCTTGCGGTCTTCCTCGATCAGGCCGGTTACGTCAACGTCTTCGGCGAACACCTCATCGGGCAACTCGAGCCAGGCCTTCAGATCGTCGACACTCTTGAGCAGGTGCTCAATCGTCCAGACGGTGTCGGCGTCGGGGTGCCGCCGCGTCAGTGACGTCATCGTCCTGCCGGCGATTGTCAGAGTCAAGCGCCTGCACCGGCATCCGCCCTCGACGTACTCCTCTGTCGTGAAGAACTCGCCGCGGAGACTTCCGGCATCGACGTCGTGGCTGCGCTTCCTGACGGGACTTCTCATGCGAATCAGGTCGGTCTGCCCCTCGGCCAGATCAAGAAGCGGCTGCCATGACGGATCGTTATAAACGTTGAATTCATCCGGATCGGAAGGATCGACGTCGAATCCACCTACTTCGTAGAAATTGACGGCGGGCCGGTCGACCGGGTCGCCGCGCAGAGTGGCCATGAGTCTTTGCCGCCGGGTCATCATCGCGCGATCCTAAGCATCATCCTTATCGCCGCGCTCGGTAAGGCTCTTGAAAAGCGAGCGAATATTGAAGAAGCCGCCGATCGAAACAACCACCGCCAGGCAGGCAAAGATGGCGAGGCTCGCATAGAAGAATATTGTCCAAAAGTCGATCCAGAACTTCATGTCCGGTTACTCCTTATCTGGCGAAGGTTTGTTTCGGTCCGGGAAGAGTACAGAACCGGTCACCATAGCGGCTATCGCAAGTGCGATGACGGTCAGTCCCACGATTTCACTGCCGATCATTTTATAGACAAGGACGGCGTTGGCGCCACCCTCGTCGGAAAGAAATCCCCAGCTAACGATGGCGACGTCTTCAGTGACTTTTTCGATCGGGATCTCCTTTGTAAAGCCGAAGAACAATTTCGCAGGATTCAGCAAAAATCCAAGCCAGTTCTGAACCGGCTTCAAGCCAACGATAGCCAAGAAACCGCAACTCAAGGCCGAGTATGCCCCGACTTTGCTTGCGCGTTTCCAGTAAAGTCCTGCAACCAGCAGGGCTATTGCTCCGGCAAAGTAGATCGCTCCGGATATTGCCATATAGTCCCACAGGTCCTGTCCGAGATCATACCAAAGCCCCCAAATCAGAATGAAGACGCCGATTGTCACGATGAAGCTCCGCGTCAGCAACAAGCGCGCTTTTGAAGATAGTCCTTTCCTGAACCAGGGCGCAACCACGTCCTGGGTCAGTACCGAACTCCAGCACAACAGATAACTGTCGTGAGTGGACATGAAGGCGGCCAGCATGCCGGCAGTGACAATCCCGACAAGCCCAACGGGGAGAATGTGGCCAAGAAAAGCGGGCATAGCCATCAAAGTTATATCTGAAGATGCTTCTGCGCCCTCCGGGAGGAAAATATTCCTCAGAGACTCGTTCTGGACAATGAAGACAAAGGCCGAAATGCCAAAGAAGTAGGGCAGCAAAAAGCGGATCAGGAATCCAATGGAAGACCAGATATAGAGCTTCTTTACCACTTTGATGCTCTCTGCGGCGCAGGCGCGGATAACTGCCGTTTGCCACACGGCACAGCTCACCAATCCCAGGAAGAACATCCACACAACATAAAAAGTGCCGAAACCTTCCGGGGGAGGATGAAAGGGATTGAAGCCGGCCGTCCCCTTGACTTGCGATACCGTGCTAACGATGTTCTGCCAGCCCAGGTGTCTAATCGATAGCAGACTCGCGGCCAGCAGGCTGAAGGACAGAACCACAAACTGAATGTAATCCAATACTACAACAGAGACCATGCCTCCAAGTGCAGTATAAAGCAACACACATCCCAGCAGTACGGTCATGATAACTTTAAGCTCGGTGCCAAGCGCCAGTTGCATGTCGGGTGCAAGATCGCCAACGCCAATATTGGTGATGCCCATCACGAAGATGGCGCCTGCCTTGAGAAACAATCCCATGTTGAGTATGCCGGAAAGGGCCAGTATGATGCCGCCGAGGATTCTGACGCCGCGGCCGAAACGCCTCTCGTAGAACTCGGGGATCGTCATCACCTTCATACGCCGCAGCGGGACGACGATGAATCCGGTCAGACCCACAACTAACGTCACGATAGCCGCGGCCAGCGCAATGTGAAAGGCTGCAAATCCGCCGGTGAATCCTTTCTGCGCCGAGTACATCACGGTGACCAGGCCCAGCTCGGTTCCGATCATCGTCGCAATTGCGAGGAATGTCTTGAGGCCCCGGCCGGCAACGATGAAGTCCGTCACGTTGGTAATGTAGCGCTTTATGTAAACGCCGAATGCGACTACAACGACCAGATAGCCGACAACGATGCACCAATCGATCAGGCCGAAATTGGTGCCGATTCCGATAGCGTTCAGATCCATATAGTCTCCATCTTTAGGATGACTGCGCATCAGGGCGACCACGCAGAGCCTGCCCCGAGCTTGCCGAGGGGGTCGCCCCTACCGCTTTTTTACAGCGTTCTATGTACTCATTTTGTTGGCGCGATCCTTCGTGGCCGGCGGCTCCTTTTTTCCATGCCGCACGCGCATCGGCCTTACGTCGGAGGGCCTGCAGCGTTTTCCCTCGCCAGTATTGCGCGCGTGCTTCGGCGGGCTTATTCGAGCGCCCGACGCCGATGTTGTCCGGATAGGTCAGCGCGGCCTCGAAGTCCTCCAGAGCCGCGGTGAACTTTCCGTCGTCGTAGCGCAGCAGACCTCGTTCAACGTGGGCCTTGTGGAATAGGACCCAAGTGATCGTCTGGCCCTCCCAGTTGACGAAGTACGGCGTAGATTCGAGCAGGTCAATCGCATTGGTGTACATCTTCTCGTCGAAATAGGCCTGCGCGAGCATGATGATGACATCGGCACGTCGGATTGTCTCGAACGGCGTCGATTCCATAACCTTTATCGCCTCGGGACGTTTACCTGCAGCCATCAATACATCCGCCAAGTCCCGGTGGAGAGTCTGGTCTTTCGGTCGAGCGGTGATGGCTTTGCGATAGAGTCTTTCAGCCTTCGGCAGGTCCTCTTCCGCAGACCAGGCATGAAGGCCGAGATTGCGCCACGCAACACTCAATGACGAGTCGAACAACACTGCCAATTGCCAATAATCGGCAGCCTCGTGCACGCGCCCCAGATGGGCGTAGAGATTGCCGAGGTGTAGATGTGTGTGAGCGTCTTTCGGATTCTTGAGAATTGCATATCTGAATACTTTCTCAGCCTCGGGCCGCGATGGAAAGACGTAATCTTTGTGCGCTCTGATAGCTTGCCTGAGGTATGTACTCGCCCTGCCCTCCTTGTTTTGTTGAGATGCGAAAAAAGCTAGATAGTACAGCGGTAGCGGATTGTGCTCACCATCGGGTACGGCGTCAACACACGCGGCCTGCAAAACTCTTTCTGCCCGGTCGAACAATCCCAGTTCGGCAAAGACGAGGCTCGCCTCCAGCATTTGAAAATCATCCTCACCAACGAAAGCTCTCGCCTCACGGACAAAGCGATCCATCTGCCTCCTGCCGCGCAGGGCCAGCAGAGCCTTTGGGACGAGGTCCGTTGGATTCTGCGCTACTCTCTGCCTGGCGAGTTTGTACGCGGCTTCACATTCGCCCGAGGCATGAAGGGCCAGAAGCAAGTGATTCTTTATCCTGGTATCGTTACGATTACTTCGGCCCGCCTTTTGAAAAGCGGTCACGGCCTTTGCATATTTTCCCAGCCGCATGTAGGCGCGTCCGGCCAGATCGTAGCCCAGAGAGGCTGTGCCGAGGCATCTGGCCGCTTTGTAAGCGCACGTTAGCGTTTCGTCCTCGCTGCCCATCTTCAAACGGCTCACACCGAGGAAGTACCACGACAGCCCGTCGTTGCCGTCCTTGCTAACGGCGACCGTCAATCGCTCAGCCGCCTTCTCGTAGAGTCCCGCTTCGACATCGAGGATAGCCAGATTCCGAAGAGCCGGCGAATACTGTGGATCTTCCGCGAGAGCTTTTTCATAATACTCCCGGGCCTTCCGGCGATTTGTCGCCAGATCATGTTTTCGTCCCCGCAGGAATTTCTCCTCTAAGGTAAGCTGCTTTTCGGGCTTGGTCATCAGGCTGGACGGTTCAGGCGGAGTCTCTTCAGGGATGGGCAGCGGAGTTGTGAAAGCCGCGAGGGTCTCTCCTTCCGCGGTCTCGATCGTGACGTCAACAGGTGACGCAGGAACAGAGGTAAGCGTCACCAGCCGTGGATTCTCCGGAGTCAAATCAATGTTCTTCACCAACAGCTCTCGACGGCCCTGAGAGATTGTGCAGGTCGCCCCTGGAAACCTGCCAGTTGCGAGAATGCGCAAATGTAGGGTGGGGCTTGCCCCACCATCGACACGCTTGGTCTGTACGGCGATATCCTTCGTCGCGTACTCGAAGCCGTCGCCGAGTCCGTGGACGGGGTACCAGTATTCCTGCCATGTTATTTCCTGCCTGGGCATTAACATGCCGTAGTCGGACTGCGTCGGCAGCGGGCCGCTCTGGACCTCAATGTAGGGTCCGTCATCGTCGGTAAGATTCTGCTGGCTCACTAGGCCGAAGTCCCACGTCCCCCAGGTCCAGGCCTTCTTGCCGCTAAGCTCATGATGGTCGGCGGTCTGGACTATTCCCCGGTCGGCATCGACGTCATAGGCGCCGAAGAAGTCGAACGCACAATTGACGGAGAAAACCGAAGCGTATGTTTCATAGTTCTTCAGCCAGGTGAGGTCCTTGCCCTCGTGGATGGGCCAGTTGAAGAATTTTGTCCTGGCATGGTCGGTGCCGAGTGTCATTGGATAGATAAACCGCGTGCCCTCTCGATTGGGAAACGCCGTACAGTTCCAGAAATAGTACGGGCTCATCGCATCTATGGGATTGAAGATGCGGATTCGCTCATCGAGATACGCCTTGCCGGGGCGCAGAGTCACGCGCACCGTCCATTGGGTCCGCTGGCTCTTCTCCAGATTGTTGATCTCAAGATACGCCGAGCCGCCGGGGCCTTTGCCCAGGATCGCATCGACCGGCGAGAGGATCGTCACCGTGTGCCCCTGGGGCCCGGCGTTCCACTCGACTCCCCCGCTGATCCAGGCCCCGCGCATTGCGATCATCCCCGGCTTGATCACGTCGTTGAGATGGAACGTCTCCTCGCCTTCGGTCTTGTCGAAAACCGAATGCAGACGGCCGCCCAGTTCAGGAAGACAAGTGACCTTCAGATATTCATTCTCCAGAAACAGCGCCTTGTACGTTCGGTCTTCTTTGGTTCGCGACAGGTCGTCCTGCATGGTGTAAGGGTAAACAACCGCGCCTTTGACCGTCGTGGAGAACTTGACCTCGCTCTCGAGCGCCCAGAGCTTGGGATTGACATCTTCGGACCATTTGTAAGTGGGAATCGTTATAGTTCCCTCCCATGCTCTGACATCCGCACTGCACCGGCCGGATGACGCGAAAAGCAAAGTAAGGACAAGAAAAATCGTACAGAAACATTTGTGAAGATTTCTCATAACGTTCACCTCACTTTTTTCGTGTTGCGTGCCGCGTGCTGCGTACTGCGTTTTGCGTTTTGCGTTTTGCGTTCCACTCAGAACGCGGCACTCAGAACGCAGAACGAGCTATTCACGCCGGACTATAGTATTTCAAATCCAATATTTCAAATCCAAAATCCAAAACAATCTCAAATCTCAAATATGAAATCTCAGATATCAGATATCCAATCTCCAATCTCAGATCCCAGATTTCAGATTTCAGATGAGCCACGGCCTGTGAACTCTCCTGAAAAGTTTGCATTATCCGGTTTGTGGCGGTAGAATTTTCAGATAGGCTGTGTGTGGCTGGAGTTGAACGGGCCACTGGAGCAGTTGCACGTTATCAAAATGAAAAGGAGGCCGGCAAATGGAATCTCGAATCAGCCGCCGCAGTTTTCTCACTAAGACGGGAATCGGAGCAGCGGGTCTGTTCGTACTGGACAACAGCAGGTCGGTGCGAAGCTACGGAGCGAACGAAAAACTCAATATTGCGCTGATAGGCGTCGGCGGTCGCGGCAGGTGGTTCGTCGGGACGATGCCGAAGCTGGGCACTAACGTCGTGGCGATGTGCGACGTCAACGAGAGAAAGGCGAGCCTTTCATTTAAAGAAATTCCAAAGGCGAAGAAGTACGCCGACTATCGTAAGATGCTGGACGAGATGGACAATCAGATCGAAGCGGTGGTGATCGCCGTGACCGACCACTCGCATGCTCCTGCCTCAGCGTTGGCGATGAAGATGGGCAAGCACGTGTTTTGTGAAAAGCCCCTGACGCGCACTATTTCCGAGGCCCGAACGGTGCGCGAGCTGGCGGCCAAATGCAAGGTCGCCACTCAGATGGGAAACCAGGGCACAAGCAGCGAGGCATTCCGCCGGGCGGTCGAGCTTGTTCAGGCCGGTGTCATCGGTGACGTTCGAGAGGTCCACGCATGGAACACAGGCGGCGGTCCCGGTGACAGACCGATTCCGACCGACGAGCACGACCTGCCGGACTACCTGCATTGGGACCTGTGGCTCGGGCCGGCGGAGTACCGGCCTTACAACTCGCGATGGCTTAGCGGCTGGCACGGCTGGCGTGACTTCGGCACCGGAAACCTCGGCAACTGGGCTTCGCATACGATGAACCTGCCGTTCAAGGCTCTGCGCCTCGATACGCTCTGGAATCCGCAATACCAGGCGACGATCAAACTCACACCCGAAGTCTCCGGCGTTCACAAGCACTCTCTGCCGAAATGGGAGATCATCCGTTACGACTTCCCGGCAAGAGGCGACATGCCGCCGGTGAAAATCAACTGGTACAACGGGCCGGGGCAGGCGCCGGGACCGAGGCTCATGATCGAGAAGCTCATGGGGCGACGGCTGGACTGGGGCGACGCCGGCGAGAAGAGATGGCGCGACCATGCAGGTTGCCTCCTGATCGGCACAAAGGGAATGATTCATTCGACCGGGCACAACATGTCGTTTAGCCTGCTGCCGGAAGACAAATTCAGGGATTTCGAAGAGCCGCCGAAAACGCTGCCTCGCGCCCGCGGGCACGAACGGGAGTGGCTCGAAGCGTGCAAAGGAGGCCCGGCTCCAATGTCGAGCTTCGACTACGCCGGCCGGCTGGCCGAGTTCGTCCTGCTGGGCAATGTCTCAACCCTGGTCGGCGAGACCATTGAGTTCGATCCGGTAGCGATGAAGATAAGAAACAACGCCGCGGCAGATCGAGCGTTAGGGCACACGTATCGAGAAGGCTGGGCTTTGTGAGTTGCTGGAAACGAAGGAGCATTTGGTCATGTGTAATCTCAATAAGTACAGGATTGTCTTTGCATTAATTATCACATCGCCTGCAATCGTCATCGGGCAACTGACAAGCCGGCAGGCTGAACGAATCGCCGACGCAGTTCCGCAGAAGGCGCGTGTTACACCAAAGAAACCTCGGCGCGTGCTGATCTGGAACACGCCCTTTATGGATAAATGTCCTCACAAGGGCTACTGCGTCCCGCAGGCCGAGCACGCCATGAAGCTGCTGGGCGAGATGACCGGGGCGTTCGAGCCGGTCGTCAGCGACGACGTGGCGATGTACCTGCCGGAGAATCTCAAGCGCTTCGATGCGATAATCTTCAACAACAGCAACGGCCCCTGGATCAGACCGACCGAACAGGATATGCACAAGTTCAAAGACCGCGGTTCCGATCCGGAGTCGGTAGAGAAACTGCTGCGCCGGAGCCTGCTGGACTGGGTCTCGAACGGCGGGGGAATTGTCGCCTATCACCACGCGGTCGGCGGCAACACCCACTGGAACGAATTCCAGGACCTGCTCGGAGTCCGCTACTGGGGACATCCCTGGAACGAAGAGGTCGGCATAAAACTCGATGAGCCGGACCATCCTCTGCTCGCGGCGTTCGAGGGCAAGGACTTTCGCCTGGCCGATGAGATATTCCAGTTCAATGAGCCCTACTCGCGCGAGAAGCTCAGGGTATTGATGTCACTCGACGTCGGCAGGACAAACATGTCCGTGCCGTGGGTGCACCGCACGGATAACGACTTCGGCCTGGCCTGGATCAGGCGGCACGGCAAGGGCCGCATCTTCTATTGCGCAATCGGTCATCGCACGGAGATCTGGTGGAATCCGACGATACTGCGTTTCTATCTGGACGGCATTCAGTTCGCCACCGGCGATCTCGACGCCGATGCTGTGCCGAGCGCCAGAATCAACGTCGAGCCCGGCTTCGTGAGCCTCTTCAATGGCAGGAACCTGTTAGGCTGGAGAGGCAATCCGAAAATATGGTCCGTGCAAGACGGCGCCATCACAGGACAGACAACGCAGAAGAATTGCGTCTCTGAAAATACTTTTCTGATCTGGACCGGCGGCGACGTCAGGGACTTCGAGCTGCGTTTGAAGTTCCGGCTGGAAAACGGCAACTCCGGGATATATTTCAGGAGCAGGCAGCGCACCGCAATGCACCCCGAACCGCTGATTGGCTGCCAGGCCGATTTTTCCGCCGACGGCAGATGGACGGGCGTGATTATGGAATACACGCTGAGAGGAATATTAGCCGAGCGCGGGCAGAAGGTCGTTATCGGCAAAGACGGCAAGATCGACGTCGCCGGCAGCGTGGGAGACCCGGATGAGCTGCTCGGGAAAGTCAGGCCGAAACAGTGGAACGATTACACCTTCAGCGCCAGAGGCGGTCGCATCATACTGAAGATAAACGGCGTGGTCATGTGCGATCTGGAGGACAACGATCCGCGCCGGATTCCTTCGGGTAAGCTGGCGCTGCAGGTACACCAGGGCCCGGACATGCTCGTGCAGTTCAAGGATATCAGAATGCGTCAATTTTAGTAACTGCTATTGACTTATCAGCTTGGACGACAAGACGATAGAATTGGCAGCTTCGTAGGGTGGGGCTTGCCCCACCATGAACCTTGCGTCTGATTTGAGCGGTTGGGTAAGCCCCACCGAATGCTCACACGCTCGATGCGAAGCCTCTGGCATTTATGATCCCGAGCAGACTCGACTCCAAATTCCAACCCAGGGTCTTGATTTTCCGGCCCGGCAATCTACAATAAGAGAAATCATTAACCAGTGCTTTCTTGAAAGGAGCGACGGAAATGTCAAAGAAGATGCTATTAGGTGTTCTAACGCTGCTACTGATCGCCACGTGCGCGGGAGCCGGCCAGTGGGTGGATTTGTTCGACGGCGAGACTCTTGACGGCTGGACGGTTCACAGCGGTTTTGCAAAGTACGAGGTCCGCGACGGCACAATATTGGGAACCGCCGTTAAGGGCAGCCCCAACTCATTCCTCTGCACGGACAAGGAATACGGCGACTTCATTCTCGAATTCGAGGTCAAGTGCGATCCCAAGTTGAACTCGGGCGTGCAGATTCGCAGCCAGATTGCTCAGAAAGAAATGTTCTTCGTGTTCAGGGGGCGGGAAGGCGAGCCTGCGACGCGCAAAGTCCCGCCGGATCGCGTGTACGGATATCAGGTTGAAATAGCTGGCTCTCCGGGTAGTTCGGGCGGCATTTACGACGAGGCGCGCCGTGCTTTCTTCATAGCCCCAGTGGAAGATGAGCGAGCCAGAAACGCGCTCAGGAATAACCAGTGGAACAAATACCGTATCGAATGCAAAGGCAGCTCGATCAAAACCTGGATCAACGGCATCGCCTGTGCCGATCTGAAGGATTCGATGGACGCCAAAGGCACGATCGGCCTTCAGGTCCACGGCGTCGGAAAGGACTTCAAGCCCTATCAGGTTCGCTGGCGGAACATTCGCATAAGAGAACTGGACCCGGACGAGGTAATCGAGAAGCTGAAAGTCGCGGTTGTGACGGGCGGTCACGGTTTCCAGCACGATCCTTTCTTCGAGATTTTCGACGGAATGAAGACTGTCGATTACGTCGAGGCCGAACAGGAAGATCACAGCGAGCTGTTCGAGGACATTAGCAACTGGGACTACGACGTGATCGTGTTCTACAATATGACCCAGAAGATTTCGCCCAAGCGGCAAAGGAACTTCGTCAAGCTGCTCGGCCGGGGCGTCGGCGTTGTCGCGCTGCATCATACGATGGGTGCGTACCAGGAGTGGCCCGAGTTCAAGAAGATCATCGGCGCGAAGTATTACACCACCGACGCGGTGGAAGACGGCATTACACATACCAAAAGCTCTTTCAAGCACGACCTTGATGTCCGAGTCCACGTGGTCAACACAAACCACCCAATCATCCGGGGCATGCGCGATTTCACTATCCACGACGAGACCTACAAAAACTGCTGGTTCGATGAGCAGAATCAGGTGCTCCTGACGACCGGCCACCCGACCAGCGACGAGACGATAGGCTGGGTGAGAAGCTACCGCAAGGCGAGGATCTGCACGATACAATTAGGACACGACTCGAAGGCCTACGTCAACAACAACTACTCGCAGTTAGTCGAGCGTGCAATCCTCTGGACGGCCGGGAAACTATAGAGCGCACAGCATTGTTATGGCCGGAAGAACCGCTATCGTCAAACGCTCCGCCGTCCTGTGGCTGTGGCTGGCCTGCTGCGTGGCATGCCCTCCCGCTCTCGGCGCGCAGCAACCCGATCCTGATGCTTTCGTCTACATACTGAGTCTGGGAATCAGGGACAATAAAATTGTCTACAACGGCCTGCGAGTCGGTTTCGCGGTCGGAGACGGCCGGACGATTCTCACTGCCGCCCATTGTGTGGAAGATTTCGGTAACGGCAATCACTCGCTCTTTAAGCCGCTGGTGATAAGCCCCCATTACGGTGACATCTTCGAAGCACAAATCGCCGACAGCGACAGGCAAAATGACGTTGCTCTGCTCAAGCCAGCCTGGGATTCGCATCCCGCTCTCAGGATCGATTCGAGCGATCGATGGAAGAAAGCTGGGAGGATCATAATCGCCGGCTATCGCCCCAGCGATCTCGCTCAGGGCGGGAGCACAAAAGTCAGCCGCCATATTTCGCTGAACGAGGAGAAAGTTATCCGATCTAATGGCCGGGGCCGGTATGCGTTTCAGTTGGGATCGGTCAAATATCCAGGCAAGGGCTGGAGCGGTTCGGCGTTTGTTCTGCCCGACAGCGGGCAAGTGGTCGGGATCCTGAGCAACGAGAGATACGTGCGAAAGTTTTTCCTTAAGAGGCATTATATCTTCGGATGCAATCCCGAATCGATTCATAAGCTTCTCCAAAGAAACGATCTTCCTCTTTCGGTCTCCTCCAGTCCCGTCGTCCACAGAAACGCCGCCGATCAGTTCGATTCGATCCTGCAGCTATTCGACTGCGTTCTGGTCGATGATAAAGACAAGTCCTATGAAATTGTCAAAGAGCTTTGCCGGACACACCCCGATTCCTACGTCCTTCACATAGTCGCGGCGTGGATGCTCAAAGATCTTTCGGACGAGCAGTACTACCGGCGGGCCGTTGAGCTGGCGGGTCGCCGGGCGTTTCCATACGCGGCATACGGCAGCTATCTGTTGAATCACGACAGGCCCAACCAGGCACTGCGGCAGTTTCAAAACGCAGTGGCCATCGATCCAAACCACATCTTCGCCCAAACCGGCAGGATCGTCGCATTGACGCGGACCGACCCGGCCGAAGCTGAGAAACAGGCCCGTAAGCTGACCGCAAAGTGGCCCTCGAACGCCAATTTCTGGTTCGATCTATCCCGCGCGTTGAGACAGCAGCGAAAATATAGGCAGGAGCTGCCGATCCTGAGAAAGGCAATCGAACTGCCTCACCCGCAGCGCCTGCGGCACTTGTATCAGCGGCATCTCGCCGATTCGCTGGCCAATAATAAGAAATATTCTGAGGCCGAGCAGACCTATAAGACCGTCCTTAAAGACCACCCGTGCGCCAGATGCTGGTCGGCATATACGTCGATGCTGATCCGGATGGGCGCCGAAAGGGCAGAAGACGCAAGGCGTGCTCTGGCAAACGTCAAGGCGTTTGACAATGACAACGACATCCCACAGGCAACCATCAAGAACTTCGAGGCCGCCATCCGAAAAATGACGGAATCCCCGATGTCCAGCCGATAACACTTTTCGCTCCAACAACAGCATTGATCGCTACCCTTGTGCTTCGACAAGTAATAAGATTTTACCACTTTTTAATATAGGCAAGCTCGTTTTCTCCTCTTGCAGAATCGGCGGTTATAGGGGCTAAGTGAGGCAAGTTGCCGCCCCTGAGGAAAGACAGAGAACCTGTTAATATGTGATTTCGGGCCGACGAAGGAGCATTGAGAAGACCTTGTATTGCCCATTCTTTTACCGGCGTTGAACCGCCTGATCTTCCATGCCGGAACCTCCTGAAAAAGGCTCAAGAACCTAAAGCCGATGTGCCGATGCTATTATCTGTATTGAAAAGTTAATATTGAAAACGAAAGCGGCTCTAAACGAATGACCAGCCCGGTCATGTTAGCTTCGAACCTGCGTTGCCACTCAGAGAGTTTCGCACACATGTCAGATCGTAACACGTGGCCAGCGCCGGAGAAGGCTACGGTAGAAAAATGGAAAGAGCCGCTAAAAGTTTTTGCCCCCGCCAGGCAGAAGACTGAGTATCTCAAAAATAAAAAAACTGAATAAGAAATCACAAAAAACAAATACTCGTTCTTTGCCATGTGTCGGGGGCTGTTTTTTTTGCCCCTGTCTATAATTGCCGCTTAACCGCCTGAGCGTGAATCAGCTCGAAAATCCCCTTAATGAATTCCTCGTCCAGCCCGAGCTGCCGCCCCTGCGCCATGTGGTCCTCGAGTATGCTCTCCCACTGATTGATTTGCAGCACCGGGATGCTGTGCTGCTGTTTGAGCTTGCCGATCTCCTCGACCCACCTCATCCGCTCGACCAGATCGCGAATGATCTGTGAGTCCACCTGGGCGATCTGCCCGCGCAGATGCTCGATGCTCCTTTTGACCTGCTCATCGGTAATGTCGGTCTCTCGCGTCCGGAGCTTACTAAGTAGCTCGATCAGAGCGTCCGGCGTTATCTGCTGTTTCGCGTCGCTCAGAGCCTTCTCCGGGTCGATATGCGTCTCGATCATCAGCCCCTTGATGCCAATATCCAGCGCCGTCTGCGAGATCGGCTCAATGTACGCCCGGTTGCCCGCGATGTGGCTCGGATCGCATATAAGCGGCAGATTCGGGA
>Ga0180432_10004461_pt1 | contig 19204 bp, 14 predicted proteins | sample SS_ome_10_FD_132414 | JGI IMG/M metagenome (GOLD analysis project Ga0180432, IMG submission 132414) | Hypersaline lake sediment archaeal communities from the Salton Sea, California, USA - SS_1_MS_2 metaG | ecosystem: Environmental > Aquatic > Non-marine Saline and Alkaline > Hypersaline >...
ACTTTCCGTACTGAAAGATTTCGAGGAGGCAGACTATGCAGGTTAAGAGCTTTGAAATCTGGATCGCCGATCTGAATCCACGGATCGGAACAGAACCTGGAAAAACAAGACCTGTTCTTGTCATTCAAACGAACCTTTTAAATAAGATACCTCATCCCTCCACAGTCGTATGTCCATTAACGACTCATATTCAAAAAGAATCTGAAATATTAAGGGTACATATCAGGAAGGGCATATCGAACCTGAATCGGGATTGCGATGTGATGATCGATCAGATCCGGGCAATCGATAATCAAAGGTTGATCAAAAAAATCGGAGAATTACCCGATAACCTGAAAGATAAGGTCAGGGAGAACCTTCAGATCATTCTGGATCTGATTTAAAACTTCAGCATTTCCCGGTAATGGGGTGATCCGGCAAAGATCCCGCCGCTTTTTTCGTAGTAATCCCTGCCCAGGTGGAACACCCCGTTTTTTGTTTTCCGCCATTCCGCGTCAGGGTAAGGGTGGTAGCTGACCATGGTCTTCCAGTTTTTGTAGTTCTGGTGCCCGTTGATCTCCAGCAGGCCCAGTCCCAGTCCCGGGAACGGGGCCAGTCTGGCGGCCACCGCCTTGTTCCATTCCACCAGGATGGGATTCACGGTCAGATCGGCGCAGAAACAGGGAATGTTCCTCCGGTGGGCGGCAAGTGCGATCTTCATGGTCATGCTCAGGGTCTTGGCAATGGCCTTCAGGGCAATGGCCGAATAGCCCATTTCCATCCTTTTGATGGCATCCCGGTCGGTATGGGCACTTTCGTCCGCCGCGATCCTCACCCCCAGGTCATCCACCCTCACCTCCAGCTCTTCCGGGAAGGGTTCCTCGATGATGGCGATCTGGTCGAAGGCCCCGATCCTGCGGGCATGGTCCAGCAGCCTCAGCAGGGCCTCCCTGCTCTGGTACCTCCCGTTGGCATCAAAGTAATAAGGCAGTTTTCCGTCTTCCGTATAGGGGGTCTCCATATGTCCGATCGCCCTGTGGATGGCGGTGAGCCGTTCCATGTCCTTTTCCAGCATCTCCTGCTGGGTGCCGGGCTGACCGATCTTGATCTTCATGAAGAAGTAGCCCTCCCCGGCAGCCTGACGGATCTCTGAAATGGGAATGGAGTAGGCCATCAGGGGAATGCTGGCCACCTTTTCATGGTGGTGGGACAGGGCAGGTCTGTATGGTTCCGGGATCAGTTCGTCGAAGTGATCGATCCCGTTTTCGGCCGCATGCAGCAGCCAGGCTGCATTGTCCACTCCCACCAGTGCATTGAGGGCAAAGGTCTTTCTCAGGCCGGGATTACAGCTGATCTTCCTGGCATATTCATACACCTCTTCCAGGATCTGATCCAGAAGCTCCGGGGGATCGGTGAAGGTCTCTCCCCGGACCATCTGCAGCGCCCGCTCTGTTACCGCATACATGATGGCATTGCCCCCGGCTTCGGAGTGACCGGCAAATACTGTGGCATCCGACCAAAGCACGTTCTGTGTGCAGAGGCCCACCTTTTCATGGCCGGAGGCGCTTTTCATCATGGCAATGGTCTGCCATATCTCGGTCATGTACCCTCCTTTGAAACCGAAGGGACGGATCAGTGGCTCCCGTTCGAACCGGGAATCCACCCCTTCGATGGTGACAGGCTGCAGGGTCACATGTCTTCCTGTTCCTCCGGCCGGACTGATGGCCCGGCCCGGTGCGGTCCCGTGGGCGTTGGCCAAGGTATTTCCTGCGTATCTGCCGGAGGCGGTTTTCCAGGCTGCCGCTGTTGCCGGTGTGGTGGTCCAGGCAGCTGCTGTCCCGGCTGTCGCGGTCCAGGCAGCCGCTGTCCCTGCTGTTCTGAGAAACTTTCTTCTGCTGAATTCCATATGGTTGCGTTCTGTGATCCTATGGACCGGGATTTATGTCAAGGGTAGTTCCATCAATTTTTTCAATGATTCCAGGTCCTTCCGGATGGTTTTGATGGCCATGGATTTTTTCTGACCGGGAGGCATCTTCCTGTCAGGGAATAGCGGGTACTCGATATGCATGGAGATGGGACCGGCGATATCCAGTTCCTTCAGTTTTTTAAAATAGGCCTGAAAGTCAACCATCCCTTCCCCGATGGGCACATTCTTGATCTGCCATTCGCCCTCCTCCCTGCTCCATCTGAAATCCTTGGTGACCAGGCAGCGGATATGATCCTTCAGCAGTTCGAGTCCCAGGGGCCACGAACGGGCTCCTTCCACCACCGCATGCCTGATGTCGTACTGGCAACCCGTCCAGCGCGGATCCAGCTCCCCGATCACCTGCCATAGATCCCATACGGGCGCTCCGAAATAATTGCCCGCATGATTCTGGTAGGCACCGTGCATCCCGTACTTTTCATTGATCGCGGCCAGCCTGCTCATCTGATCCCTGAAAATGGAAAGGTTTTTTTCCATATCCAGGGTATGGTCATAGTGGTAATATCCCAAGCGGTAATACCGGATCCCCAGTTCAGATGACACCCTGAGGATCGTTTCCGTACGGGGGTCGGCAGGGTCTGTGATCCGGGTGGTCATCATGATCAGTTCCAGTCCCGCATCGCGAACGGCTCTGGCCGCCAGGGGCAGATCCCGTTCCACATTTTCGGGCAGCACATGGCCCCCGGGACGTACGGTGAGGTCCACCCCGTCATAACCGGCCATGGCACATGCCTCTGCCATTTCCTCATATCCCAGGAACTGCAGGTGTTTTGAAAACAGGTTGATCTTAAAACTGGTCTTTTTCCCAGGCCCGTTACCGGTCAAGCTGCCGGTCATGCCTGCAAGGGAAGGATGCGCAGCGCCGGCAGAGATGACAGATCCTGCAAGCGGCAGTCCGGCCCCGGCCAGGGCCAGCTTACGTGCAAAATCACGGCGGCTCTGGCGACTTTTCGAGGATGGCTGTTGGTTCTGGTTCTTTTTCATCACAATTTATTTATCATTTGTTTCAGAGTTTCCAGGGATCCCTGTAGGGGTAATGCAGCAGTTCATTGGCCCGGTCACTGTTGGTGATTCTCTCCTGTACCGGGTCCCACTGGATACGCATGCCCGTGGCCAGGGAGATGTTGGCCAGGTGGGCAAAGCTGGTTGACCTGTGCCCGTTATCCAGGTTGCACAGCGGTTCATCGGCTGACTTCACGCAATCCAGAAAATCCCTGACCAGGTTGGCCGTACTGTCTTCCCTGATCTGCAAATCCCCGTGGGTCTGATCCCCTTCCAGGGTATAGGTTTCCTCTTCCATCAGTTGATCCCATCCCTGGAACTGTCCGCTTCTGGCAGGCCGTATATGGTATCCGTCCTGGTCCGCCACCAGGTTCCCCCTGGTACCGTTCAGCTCCACCTCGCCCCCGCTGATCCCGCCCCCGCTGCTTGCCTCGTGGATGCTGAACTGGATGATGGTACCGCTTTCGAATTCAAAAAAGACCTCCATGGTATCGGGAATGTCCCGGTCATCGTCCACCGCGTATTTCCCGCCGTGGGCTGTGATGGCCACCGGGGCCGTTTCGCCGATCATCCAGCGGATCACGTCCATGTAATGGACACCCCAGTTCCCCATCTGCGTGGAGTAATCACTCCACCAGCGGAAGCAGTAGGGTGCGATGTTGTACTGGTAGGGCCTGAAGGAACGGGGACCGAGCCACATATCCCAGTTGAGACCGGCAGGCGGTTCCTCGGGACCCATTCTTCCGATGCCGTCCGGGAACATGTTGCTGATCCGCAGTGCCCGGGCGGTGGTCACCTTCCCGATCTTACCGGCCCGGACCTCCCCTGACAGTTTCTGGTAGACCGAGGAGCCCCTGCGGTTGAGTCCCACCGCGCAGATCCTGCCGGTCCGTTTCTGAGCCTCTACCATGGCCCGTCCCTCCCTGAGGGTGATGGTCAGGGGCTTTTCCACGTATACGTCTTTCCCCGCTTCCATGGCCCGGATGGTCTGGATGGCATGCCAGTGGTCGGGGGTGGCGATGCAGACCGCATCGATATCCTTTTGTTCAAGAAGCCTGCGGAAATCGGAATAGCGTTTCACATTTCCTTCGAACTTTTCCTCCATCCGGGGGACCTTCCCCAGTTTCAGGTACCTGGGGTGAACGGCCGGGCGGTCCCGGCTGAGGTAAGGTTCATACACATCACACAACCCGGCCACCCGGACATCGGGATTGGACATGAACAGGTTCATCAGCTGGGAACCGCGGTTCCCGATCCCGATGAATCCCATGTTGATGGTGTCATTGGGTCCGGCTTTTTTAAGTGGGTTGCCCGATAATGCGTTGAGACCGAGCGTGGCTCCTGCGGCCGCCATGCCCGATGTGGCTACAAATTCCCTGCGGGAGATGGATCTGGTTTTCATGAATTGCTTATTTTTTGATTCTTCCGTTAAATATAAAAGATTCAGCCGGTTTTATCGAAATTTTTGTAAAATCTAGATGGTCCTGGTTCAGCAGGTAATTGGATTCCTCGGGAATGATTGCAGATGGAACCTTTAAAACTGCAGAATCCGCTCTTTTATACCACCCGTCACCGAAAGGACGGCACAACAAATAGGCCGCTTCCCCGCTTCTGTTCCAGCCTTCCTGCAATTGTTCGATCCTCACTTCCTTGATTGGAAGATCATCCGGGATTGTAATCGTCATGAGGACAAAAGGCGACCTGAGATCAGTGGAACCCCTGTGAACAACATTCTCAAGGCAGGCGAGCGACCTGGAAGCTGATGTATAAATTACTCGCATTCCCGATGAATTCCACCTGGCCGGCATTCCAGAGGCCATCAGTATATTGGACCATTTTCTGTGGGTGATACGGAAGACTTCCATCTATTTATGCAGTCGCACCGTATTCGATCCTGACAAGTTCCTCATAAACCAGTTCCGACCCGGTGACCGAATTCAACAGGTCAATCGGTTTAATGCCACCCAGGCCGTGTGAGGGGTATCTGAGCCACACATTAAAAGCCCTGGTGTTTTGAAACAGATCAATTCCTTTCTCATAGAGCTGCTCCAGTTTCATGATCTGTTCCTTCATCCTGACTGGCATGTCCCTTTCAGAGTTCCGGTAGGATAGCAGTGTCTTGGGAGTGATCTCGAATATTTTCCTGGCAATGATGCTGTTCGGAAGTTCCGAAAGCTTCATGAAACGCATGAGAATCTCTTTCGAATTGTTTTCAGAATTGATCCGGTCAATGATATATTGTCGGGATCTACCCGGATTGGTACCGGCAGGTGCAGGATCCAGGTCATTTACCACAAGCCGGTTAACAGGTTCCGGATTTCTTTTCGATCCCTTGTGCTCGTATTTCCCTGAAGGTTCACCGGTATGGAGTGTTACCTGCCCCATCCCGGGCACATAAGCGGTCTGCCGTATTCCGGCAAAGTCTCTTAATACACTGGCGAATTCTGTCAGGATCCTCTCGATGTCCTTCTCACCGATCCCGGTCCTTCCTGAGATCTCTGAAACGATGTTTTTTTGCTTGCTTTTTTTCATGGATCGGGTAATTCTACATACATACCCTTGTAAAATTACCCATAATTTAATTAAAATTCAAGTGTCACTTTTTCAGCAGGTCCCTGTAACCGTTCATCAGAACCCCAGGTACTCCATCACCGCCTGATCGCCCTGCAGGGCATTTTCCGGCATGGGGTGCTGCGGGCCGAACACCTTCAGGTCGTCTGCAGGAAGCACCTTTACGAAATCCTCCCTGAAACCGTTGTCATAGGGAAGGGCATTGAGGTTCAGTCCCAGGTGGTGAGCCATGAACGGGTACATGGCTGCCCGCTTGGAATCCCCGTAGTCGTGTTTTTCGGCCGGCAGGTGCACGTTCTCCACTTTATGCTCCGCATCATAAAGGGTGTATACCTCCCGGATATAGGGATACTCGATGCGGGGAGTATTCCTGGTCCAGTCGGCCCCGTCGGAGATAAGCAGCATGGGCCTGGGGGCGCACAGGGCCGCGATCTCCACGTTGTTGGTCTGATGATGGTCGCTCCGGTGGATGGGCATCCCGCTTTCACAGACACATCCCCCGAAAAAATGGGCCGATACCTGCACTACTGGCACCGATACCCTGATCCGGTCGTACAGGGCGGCCAGGATGAAGGTCTGCGTGCCTCCTCCCGAGCCCCCGGTCATCCCGATCCGCTCCGGGTCCACATCGGGCCGCGAAAGCAGGTATTCCAGGACACGCCTGCTGTTAAAGGTCTGAATGACCAGGGCAACGGGCATGCGGTGGTTCACCTGCAGCGATTCCCCGTACCCGATCATGTCATAGGCAAACACGATGGCCCCCATGCGGGCCAGGGCTGCGCTGCGGATCTGCACATCTTCCGTAAAGCGTTTGTTGGCCGCATGACCGTGCGGACAGAGCACGGCCGGGTTCTTCTCCTTCGGCTCTTCCGGCCTGTAAAGGTTCCCGGTGATATAGAATCCCGGGAAACTTTCGATGGCGATGTTCTCCACGGTGTAACCATCCATGGTGCGGGTACTGTGGATCACCGGGTTGAACTGACCCACAATGGCCGGCATCCGGTCCAGCTGCATGCCTTCCCTGATCCCTTCGCGGATCATATCAGCCCGTGCCTCCCATGATTCAAGGTTCCCCCAGGTGGATGCAAATTCCTTCATTTTCAGGTTCGCCTCGTCCTCGGTCCAGTGATGTCCCATGCAGAGCATGGAATCCTGGCCACAGGTGCCGGTATGAACGGTCAGCAGCATTCCTGCAAAAATCGAAATGAAAACGGTTTTTCTTCTCTTTGATGTCATAAGGTTCAATTACGAATGATCTATTTTTCATTTTCAGATGGTTCCGCATTGATTTCGGGCAGAAGCCTTACCAGATCATGCTTCACCATATCATATCCGGGATCCCCGGAGATATTGATCCATTCTTCGGGATCAGCCTCCCGGTTGTAAAGCTCTTCCGAACCGTCTGCATACCGGATATAACGCCATTCCCTGATTCGCAGGGCATGGTTGTTTCTCCTGTATGTGGTTATCGAAGGCAATTTCCACTGGGTTTCCGGCGATTGCAGGAGCGGCACCAGGCTTTTCCCTTCGTTTTCATCATTTTCAGGAAGATTACATAATTCAACCAGCGTGGGGTAGATGTCAATCAGGTTCACCGGATTTTCACAAACTGACCCGTTTTTTGAAACACCCGGCGCTTTCATAAGGAAAACGGTTTTTGTTGTGTTTTCCCACAGTGCAAATTTTCTCCAGTGTTGTTTCTCACCCAGGTTCCAACCGTGATCAGACCATAGGACAATTATTGTATTTTCTCTGTATTGGCTGTTCTCCAGGGCGCGTATCACCCTGCCTGCACATTCATCCACAAAGTTGATGCTTGCCAGGTACCCCTGAACAGCGTTTTTCCACTGGTCATGGCCGGTCACATTTTTATGATCCTGAAAACGGATCATTGCCTGTCCTGCTTCCGGAATATCATCCGTATCATGCTCTTTCACTTCTGGCAGGGATATCTCGTCCAAAGGGAATTTGTCAAAATACTCTTCTGGAACATACCAGGGAAGATGCGGGCGAAAGAATCCGCATGCCAGGAAAAATGGTTTTTCGTATTCCTTCTCCAGCTGTTCAATGACCCAGTCTGCCACCTTCCAGTCACCCATCTCCTGTTTCGGGACATGAACGGGCCCCCAGTCAAAATGTCTGGTTCCGGGTATACCATTCAACGGACGATGCTCAGGGACCGGGTCTGCCGGGCGCTGCTTTGTGATTGCCGGCCAGTATTCATCCCAGGATAGTGTATCATAATACCGGTCGTGGTATGTTTTCCCGCTTCCTTTCACGATATATCCGTATTCCCTGAAGTACTGCGGAAGGGTAATGATGTCCTTCAATACCGGGCTTTTCCGCCATGGCTGTGAATTTCTGTAGACACCGGATGTGGATGGCCTTATGCCGCTCATGATGGCCGCGCGTGACGGATTGCATGCAGGTGCCGGACAATAAGCGTTTTTGAATACGACGCTGCCGGCGGCAAGCATATCGAGATTTGGAGTTTTTGCGTCAGGATGACCACCCAGAAAGCCGGTCCAGTCGTTCAGGTCATCAATGCACATAAAAAGCACATTGGGTTTTTCTGACTTCTCAGAGGTGCAGCATGCAAGGGAGACACTGATTAGAATGGAGCAAATGAATTGATTTTTCATAGAATCTACAGGAATTCAACTGAAAAGCATACCACTTTATACAATTTTAGTTAATTTTTCCATACAATTCAGATTAAACTGCAAAAGGTTTGGCTTTCCGCTGATCAGGCCCGAAATTTGGGATTGTTTGCATCAATTGATATATTGCCTGTTTTACAGGATGCGGGCATGGTTTCCGGGCTCAGCCTGGTAAATTCTGAATCATGAACATACTGAAAAAGCTCGGTCTTTTTATCGCTTCCATCGCCCCCGGGATCTTCCTGATCGGCTACAACATCGGCACGGGCAGCATCACCACCATGGCCTCGTCGGGTGCGGCTTACGGGATGACCATGATCTGGCCCCTGCTGCTTTCCTGCCTGTTCACCTACTTTCTGATCATGTTCTTCGGGAGGTATACCTCCATGACAGGGCTGACCATCCTGACCAGCTTCAGGAAATACTTTGGCAGCGGGGTCACCCTGTTCGTGCTTATCTCCCTGCTGGTGAGCGAGTGGATCAGCTGCATGGGCGTCATGGGGGTGGTCACCCAGGTGGTGCAGGAGTGGTCCCGGCCCCTGACTGCCTCGGGGAACGGGTTCAGCCCGGTCATCACCGCTGCCCTTTTCGGGGCTTTGCTCTACTATCTTTTCTGGAACGGCCAGCACAGGATCTTCGAGAAGATCCTGGCGGTTTTTGTGGGGATCATGGGACTCTGTTTCATCCTCACCACGTTCATGGTGATCCCCGATGCGCAGGAGGTGATCGGGGGACTGGTCCCCAGGATGCCCGATGACACGGATGCGATGCTGATCATGGCCGGGATGGTGGGTACCACCATGGGGGCCATCCTCTATGTGGTACGGTCGATCCTGGTCCAGGAGAAAGGCTGGAGCAAGGCCGATCTGAAACATGAACGGCGGGATGCCATCATCTCCACCTCCATGATGTTCATCCTCAGCATTGCCGTGATGGCCTCCGCTGCCGGAACCCTTCATCCGCTGGGACTGAAAGTGGACAATGCCATTGACATGGTCAAGCTGCTGGAACCGCTGGCGGGACGATTTGCCGTTTCCATCTTCGTGGGAGGGATCGTGGCAGCCGGACTCTCCTCGCTTTTCCCCATCATCCTGCTGGCCCCGTGGCTGTTTGCCGATTTCAGCAACAGGCCAAGGAACATGAGATCCACGGGTGCCCGGCTCCTGGTGCTTTTCGGTGTCCTGCTGGGACTGGTGGTTCCCGTATTCGGGGGAAGGCCCGTGCTGGTGATGATCGTTTCCCAGGCCCTGACCATCATCGTCACACCGCTGATACTGGCGCTGATGCTCTATATTTACAACAGCCGTCCGATCATGGGTGATGACCGGGCCTCTCCCGTGGCAAATACAATTACGGGGATCATCCTTCTTTTCACCATTGCCATGGCAGTGGCGGGTATTCTGGGCATCGTCGGACAATTTTAACTGACCGGATCAATTGGACCAGCTGAACCTCATCATTGAAGGCATCCATTATGCCAGTCGCAGGGTGGTCAGGATCGGTATCCGGAACGGATTTATTTACAGCCTTGGGGATATTGATGATATCTACTGGACGGATGAGGGGAGGAGGGAGCAGCTTCCCTTGATTGCACCCGGACTGATCGATCTGCAGCTCAATGGTTTTATGGGGGTCGATTTCAATGACCCTGAACTTGGCGGGGCGCAGGTCGAAGCCATCCTCCCTTTGCTGCTCCGGCTGGGGGTCACCATGTTCTATCCTGCATTGGTGACCGGTCCGAAGAAAAAGACCTTCCGGCTTCTGCAAACGCTGGGAGAACTGATCGAAGGAGGCGGCCCGGTTTCCAGGATGATCGGGGGGATCCACCTGGAGGGGCCTTTCATTTCAGGGGAGGACGGACCCAGGGGCGCACATATGAAGCGTTATTGTCTGGAACCCGATATCGGATTGCTCCACCGCTGGCAGGAGCAGGCACAGGGACATATCAGGATCGTTACCCTGGCTCCCGAGCTTCCCGGCAGCGGGGAATTCATCAGGGAGTGCGTAAGAATGGGAATCAGGGCGGCCATTGGTCATACCGCCGCATCCCGTGAAGATATTGAACGGGCTGCAGAGGCAGGGGCCACCCTCTCCACGCACCTGGGCAACGGGGCCCATCCGCTGCTCCCCAGGCATCCCAATTACATTTGGGACCAGCTGGCTGAGGATCGGCTTTATGCCAGCATGATCGCCGACGGTTTTCATCTGCCGGACAGCGTTCTGAAGGTTTTCGTCCGGACCAAGGGGGAGAAGGCGATCCTGGTCAGTGATGCCATGCCCTTTGCCGGACAGGAGCCCGGATTGTATGAATCCCCGGCAACCGGCAAGGTCCGGCTTACAAAGGAAGGCCGTCTGCACAGGGAAGGGAATCCCGGCCTGCTGGCAGGATCCGCTGCAACCCTGCTGGAAGGGGTGGGGAGGATGAGCAGGATGGAAGGACTCACCTTTGCATGGAACATGGCTTCCCTGCATCCCGCCAGCCTTATTGACCTGCCGCTCCGTTACGGATTGCATGTGGGAATGCCTGCCGACCTGGTGCTGCTCCAGCCGGGAACGGGGACCCCGGTGATCCGGAAGACATATAAGAATGGTGTGGAGGTGACCGGGGGAGCATGAAGCCTGGATTTCCTGGAATTACCGGAATCCGGGTCAGCCGGGGAATATCCTAAGCGTCGCTATCCCCCTCTGTGATTTCAATTCGGTCGTTCTTCGTGTTACCGTCATCCTCTTTTTTCGCTCGCCGGAAGGGGTGGTACGGGGATGTAGCCAGGTCTTCACGCTTTTTTTTACGTCCCCGGGCGTACTTTGAATATCTGTTGAACGACAAATAGAAAGCAGCCCAGAAGATCAGCAGGATCAACGGAAGGGCGGTGTAGTCGGAGAGGTATAATCCCGAAAAAGTAAGGATGCAGTTATCATCCGGGTTATCGGGATCATAGAGAACGCCGACCGCCCGGCCCATGTCATACTTATAATTGGGCGGTCCCACGGTGATATGGATGCTGTCATCCGTATGAAAATAGATCTGGCTGGCATATTCCACAACCCTGGTTCCGTTCGATTGCTTTACGGCCAACGGCCCGAAGGCCGATACCACTCCCGTGGTTTTCTTCCCGTTGAGGATCAGCCTCCACCTGCGTGATACCGGAAGGGCCAAAATCAGAATGGCAATAAGGATAAACGTCCACCTGCTGATGCTGTAGGTTTTCATCTCCCGCTGTAGGTTTTCAATGCTCCCTGCACTTTTCCGCTTCCCTGAGAACACGCAGGAAGTTCCCGCCCAGGACATTTCGGATCTCCTGTTCCCCGTATCCCCGGTCCATGAGTGTTTGGGTAATGTAAGGGAATCCCGAAACATCCGGTACCTGGTCGGGACCGAAAGGGATCCCGTCAAAATCGGATCCTATCCCCACATGATCGATCCCCGCAACCCGGATGATTTGTTCCAGATGGTCCGCCACAACTTCCACCGGGCAGCGGGGGAGGGGAGGCCGCTTCTTCTCAAATGCATCCATGGCCTTTTTGTATTCGGCCGGTGAGAGGTCCATGCTTTTCAGCTCCATGCTTTTCTCAAAAAACATTGTTTCAATGGCCACCCCATCCGGTACCAGGAAGACCGGGAAGAGGTTCACCATGACGATCCCGCCCGATCCGCCAATGGCACTGATCAGTTCGTCGGTAAGGTTACGACGGACCCCGCAAAGGGTACGGGCCGATGAATGGGAGGCGATCACCGGGGCCCCGCTGGTCTCCAGGGCATCCCATACCGTCCGGTCCGATGCGTGGGAAACATCCACCAGCATGCCCAGACGGTTCATCTCCCGCACCACTTCCCTGCCGAACGGTGAAAGTCCCCCGTTCCGCTCCCGGTCGTAGCTTGAATCGGCCCATGTGGTGGTATCGTTGTGGGTGAGGGTCATGTACCGTGCCCCCAGCCTGTAGAACTCATTCAGCAGCACCAGGGAATCCTCAATGGCATGTCCCCCTTCCACCCCGATCAGCGAAGCGATCTTCCCCCCTCCGCTGATTTGTTCAATATCACCGGCGGTCAGTGCCAGCTCGAGCGTGCCGGAATGTTTATCCAGCAGGCGGTGTATCAAATCGATCTGTTCAAAACACACCCGCGCGGCCTCGCCGCTTCGCATGAATTCGGGAGGGACAAAAGCCACCCATACCTGGGCATCCACCCCTCCTTTCCTCAGGCGGGGAATATCGGTCTGGAAACCGCAGGGAGGATCCTCCAGGCTGAACCCTTCGAGGGATAAGTATCCCCGGCTCCTGATCCTGTCGGGCAGGTCATTGTGCCCGTCCAGCACAAGGGCGTCCCTGTGGATCCGGAGCGCCTCTTCCGAAAGTTGCACGGTGCCTGGTTGTTTCATGGTTGCCGGGGGATCAAATCAATCCAAAAGGTACGATTAGTGCAGAAAACTGGCAAATCGCCTTGGCGGAACCCCCGTTTCTCCTTACATTTAAAACGCATTCCATATCTTCTCGAACAAGCGGATATCTTATTTTCTTTCTTAAATCAAATACACATGAGACAGATCAGTTTCAAAGGTATGATCGGCGTGGTGGTCCTGCTTGCGGGTTCCACGCTCTCCGGGATCGATCCGGATGATACCAGGCTGCTGGCGCAGCCGGCCATCAGCGAGAACCATATTGCATTCATTTATGCACACGACCTGTGGGTGGCCGATGCCGACGGATCCAATCCGCGCAGGCTTACCGTGGACGAGGGAAATGAATCCGGCACCTGTTTTTCGCCGGACGGAAAGCTGATCGCATTCAGTGCCGAATATGACGGCAATACGGATGTGTTCACCATTCCCGTGGAAGGGGGCATCCCCACCAGGCTTACCTGGCATCCGGGCAGTGACTACACACGCGGGTTTACCCCGGATGGAAAAAGTGTGCTTTTCCTGTCCCAGCGTTCCACATTCACCGGAGGCCTGGTGCAGCTTTTCACGGTTCCCCTGGAAGGAGGCTATCCCAGGCAGCTTGAGATTCCCAATGCATATCATGCCTGCTATTCTCCTGACGGTAAGTATATGGTCTATTCGCCGCACATAGATGCCTTCAGGCAATGGAAGAATTACCGGGGAGGCAGGATATCCACCCTGTGGATCTTCTCCTTCGAGGATCATTCAGTGACGGAGATCCCCAAACCCCAGGGAGGGTGCAACGATGTGGATCCCATGTGGATAGGCGATGTGATCTATTTTCTGAGCGACCGCAACGGGGAATTCAATCTGTTTGCCTGTGACGTTCCTTCAAAAGAGGTGACCCAGCTTACCGCATTCAACGATTTCCCCATCATCAATGCTTCCCACCATGGACGGAAGATCATTTTCGAGCGGACCGGTTACCTGTACCGGTTCGACCTGTCGGACAATTCCACGGAGAAGATCACCGTGGGTGTGGCGGCCGACTTGCTGGAGCTGCGTTCCAGGTACGTGAAAGGCGGGAACTACATCCGAAGCGCCCATATCTCCCCATCGGGAGTCAGGGCTGTTTTTGGTTTCAGGGGGGAGATCATCACCGTCCCCGCTGAAAAGGGAGATCCCCGCAACATCAGCCAGACAACGGGTGCCCACGAAAAATACCCGGCCTGGTCTCCTGACGGCAAACACGTTGCCTGTTTTTCTGATGCCTCGGGGGAAAATATGCTTCACATCAGATCCCAGGACGGGAAAGGGGAGGCCAGGTCCATTTCCCTTACCGGTACCGGTTTTTATTCGGACCTGCAGTGGTCGCCCGACAGCAAAAAGATCTGCTATACGGATAACGGGCGGAACTTCTATTTGCTGGATGTGGAATCCGGTTCGATCAGCAAGATCGATACGGACGAGATATACTTCCCCGGACCCTTCCGGTCATTTTTCGGCGACTGGTCTTCCGATTCAAAATGGATCGTCTACTCCAGGGTGAACAGGACCAATTTCCACCAGGTCTTCCTCTATTCGGTGGATAACCAGGAATCCTACCCGGTGAGCGACGGGATGAGCGATGCCGATGAACCTGTGTTCGACCCGGGAGGCAAATACCTTTATTTTTTCGGATCCACCGATGCGGGTCCGGTGCTGAACTGGTTCGATCTTTCCAGCATGGACATGGAAATGACCAGGAACATCTACCTGGTAACCCTGAGCGGGGAGACAACATCGCCATTTAAAAAGGAAAGCGATGAAGTGGAGACCGGTGAGGAGGATGAAGAAGATGAAGGAGAAGAAGAGGAAAAAGGCAGAGAAGGGAAGAAAAAGAAAGAAATGAAGGGGGAGGATGAAGAGAAGGAAGAGATCCTGGAGATAGACCTGGAAGGCCTTCAGAACAGGATAGTCGATGTCCCCCTGGAAGCGGGCGATTATCACGGATTGGGCTGTGCGAAGGAGGATGAGCTGCTTTTCATCGTGAACCGGGACGGGGAAAGAATGCTGCACAAATACGATATCAAGGAGCAGAAGGATGAGGAAGTTGCTGAAATGGACAGTTATATCCTTTCTGCCGATGGCAAAAAGATGCTTTACCGCAAGGACCGGGCATGGGGGATCGCCGATGCCGGCGCCAAGCCCGATCCTGAAAAAGGAATGCTGAATACAGGGAATATCGAGGTAAAGATCGATCCGGTGGCCGAATGGCCCCAGATCTTTGACGAGGCATGGAGGATCAACCGGGACTATTTCTATGATCCCGGGATGCATGGTGCAGACTGGCCCGCCATGAAACAGAAATATGCACAATTTCTTCCCCACCTGGCATGCCGGAGCGATCTGAACCGGGTGATCCAGTGGATGTGCAGCGAACTGGCCGTGGGACACCACCGTGTAGGAGGAGGAGAAACCCTGGATGAGCCCGAAAGGGTGGGAGGCGGACTGCTGGGAGCCGATTATGCCATCGAGAACAACCGCTACAGGATCAGGAAGGTGTTTGAAGGGCTGAACTGGAACCCGGACCTGCGGTCCCCGCTTACCGAGCCCGGTCTTAACGTGGAAACGGGGGATTACATCCTGGCAGTGAATGGCGAGGAACTGACCGCCGGTGAGAACATTTTCAAATTCTTCGAGAACAAGGCCGGGAAGATCGTGGAGCTGACCATCGGGCCCGATCCCGGCGGAGGCGGATCCAGGGAGATCCAGGTGGTCCCGGTGGCCGATGAAAGCGCCCTCAGGAACCGGGACTGGGTGGAAGGGAATTTGAAAAAGGTGCATGAGGCGACCAACGGACAGGTGGCCTATGTATACGTACCCAACACCTCTACTGCGGGCCATGAATACTTTAAGCGCTACTTCTTCCCCCAGTCCGATAAGAAAGCGATCATCGTGGATGAACGTTTCAACGGGGGTGGATCGCTGGCCGATTACTATATCGATATCCTGAGCAGGCGCTACCAGTCCTACTGGAACACGCGGTATACCCATGATTTCAAGACCCCCACCGCTTCCATCCAGGGACCCAGGGTGATGCTGATCAATGAACTGGCAGGTTCGGGAGGCGACATGCTTCCCTGGATGTTCCGGAAGTTCGGACTGGGAAAACTGGTCGGGAAGCGAACCTGGGGAGGCCTGGTGGGAATGCTGGGATTCCCCGGGCTGATGGACGGGGGATATGTGACCGCTCCCAACCTGGCTATCTGGACCGAGGATGGTTTCGTGGTGGAGAACGTGGGGGTCCCCCCGGATATCGAGGTGGAACAGACCCCGTCCCTGGTGATCGAAGGCCATGACCCGCAGCTGGAGAAGGCCATCGAGGTGGTCATGGAAGCGCTGGAGGAGAACCCGCCCAGGGAGCCGGAACGTCCGCCTTACCCGGACAGGGCATTGAACTAGTAGTCCGGCCGCCGCGTCCTGTCAGTGCAATGAAAGAGACCGGGCGCTGGATTGATGATCCGGCAGCTGGTACGCACCAGGCCATGCCCTGCCTTACTGTCCGAACCGTTCACTGACGGGTGAAAGCCTGAGCACACGGCCGGGCTGGTTCACCACGATGTAGATGTTCCCTGCGGGATCAAGGCCCACGTCCCTTACGCGGCCGTAGTTCTTCAGGATCACCTCCTGGTGCAGCACCCTGTCTTCCTTGATGTTGAGAAGGCGCACGTCTTCGTATTTCAGGGCACACACCAGCAGTCTGTCCTTCCATCCGGGGAATGCCTCCCCCCGGTAGAATTCGATGCCGCATACGGCGGTGGAAGGCTTCCAGTACATGACAGGCTGTTGGTATCCCTCCATTTCGGTGTATTCGGTAAGGGTGGTCCCGTTATAGTGCCGCCCGTAGCTGATGACCGGCCAGCCGTAGTTCACCCCTTTGCGGATCAGGTTGAGCTCGTCGCCTCCCAGGGGACCGTGCTCCGCTTCCCATACCTGGTCGGTTCCCGGGTGGACCGAGAGACCCTGCGGATTCCGGTTGCCCAGGGTGTAAAGGGTGGGGAGCCCTTTCTCCATGAAGGGATTGTCGGGGGGGATGCTGCCGTCGGGCCTGATCCGGTGGATCTTCCCGTTTGGCCTGGCAGGATCCTGGGCCTGCTGCCTGGCCCCGCGGTCCCCGATGCTGAAATAGAGGAAGCCTTTCCTGTCGAATACAATGCGGCTGCCGTAATGGTGGCGGGTGGTGCGGTAGGTATCGTGAGGTGCTTCATACAGCACCTGCTCACCGGTCCACTCCATATCCCTGATCCGTCCCCTCACAATGCGGGTCATGGCAGGGGGCCGTTCCTCGCCGGGACGCTGTTCTATCACATGGCTGTAGGACAGGTAAATCCAGCGGTTGTCCGCATAATTGGGGTCGATGTTCACATCCAGCAGTCCGCCCTGTCCTTCATGAAGCACCTCCGGGATTCCCCTTACTGGCTCGTCCAGCAGGGTCCCATCCACCACCATCCTCAGCCTCCCGGGCCGTTCGGTGATCAGGGCCGTGTCTTCATCCAGGAAGACGATGGCCCAGGGGATCTCCAGGTTGTCCACCCAGATCCGGGTGGAGATCACATAATCAATGCTCTCCAGGGTGGGAGGAGGGTCCGGTTTCACCGCACCCGCCTTTTCCTGTTCCGCGTACAGGTAATCCACCAGGGTGCGGATCTCCCGGTCAGAAAGCACATCCCTGTAAGAAGGCATTCCCAGGTGGGGGATCCCGAATTCAATATTGCGGCTCACGTACCCGTAGCCGTCCCCGAACTGCCAGATCCCGTCCAGCAGGCTCTGGGCATTTCCGCCCCTCAGGTCCGTCCCGTGGCAGGTGGCGCAGTACCGGTTGTACAGCTCGGCCCCTTCCGGTGTTTCGTTCCCGGACCCCTGTGCGAAAAGTCCGCCGCCCCCGGATCCGCGGGCGGTCAGGTCACTGTCGCCGGAAGCTGCGGGCCGGTTCCGGCAGGAAAGGGCCAGCAGGGAAATCCCCATGATGGAAACACCCGCAAGGGTGACTGCCAGCAACCCCCGGTTCATGATGGGTTTTCTTGTATGCATCTTTTCTAAGTTTACATCAAATAGTGTTCAACGTTCTGTCCGGGTTCATTTGAACTCACCGAATGCAAAAGGAAGATCTTCGGCATATTCCTTCAGGTTCAATTTCATCTCTTCCAGTTTGCCGGCATAGGCGGGATCATATGCCAGGTTGTTCTGTTCCCCCTGATCATCCGGCAGATAATAAAGCTGGTCATCATCATAATAACCCGGGAACCTGGTGTTGTTATGGTAGCGGTCCTCTCCCCTTTTTCCTTCGATGGTGAACTCCCGGCGGTTTTCAGGGTTGATTTTTTCACTGATCGTGTCCGGGAACCGGGTTGCCATATATTTCCATTCACCGGTGACAACGGCTCTCTGATAGACCACTTCCATGTAGAGTGATTCATGGATGGACGGGACATTCCCATCGAGCAGGCCTTTCCAGCTTTTGCCATCCATCCTGTAATCCCGGGGCGGATCCAGACCGGCCAGGTCGAGCAGGGTGGGAACGACGTCCACGTTGGTTACCAGCGCATCAAGTACCTGTCCCCCTCTTATATGGCCTTTCCACATGATGGCTCCCGGCGCGTTACCACCGGCTTCATAACAGGTCATTTTTCCCTGCGGACTCTGATGGTCGCTGGCAAAGACGATGATGGTATTTTCCATGAGACCATATTTTTCCAGTCTTTCCAGGACCGCCCCGATCCCGTCATCCAGCCAGGTGATGGGAGCATTTTCGTCCTCAATGCCGGCGGCCCGGGTCCGTTCCAGCACGGATTCACGGGAAGGCTGGACCCCGGTAATGGGTTCATCCAGCATGCCGGCGGCCGTAATCCTGGGGTCGGCCTTCAGTGATTCCAGCGGGCCCGGGACATGCGGAAGGGTGGTGGCCATGTAGAGGAAAAAGGGGCGGTCCCTGTTCCGATCAATGAAATCAAGGGCCCCTCCGGTGATCCACTCCATATTATGATACTGCATGCTTTTGGGCACTCCGATGATGTGCAGGTTGTTCCCATAGAGGCTTTCCACGTAATCGAAACCCGCCACTTCCTTCACATGCCGTTGCCATTTCCTGTAGATGGCATCAAGGGTATCTCTTATGGCAGGATCATCATAGCTTTCATCACCGCCCAGATAACCGAACTCACCACCCAGGTGGTACTTGCCAACCATACCGGTTGCATAACCGGCCTCTTTAAACAGATGGGCACATGTTTTCTCTTCCCTGCTCAGAAAAGTGTTCCACCTGATGAATGCAGGCTGGTCCGCGGGCTGCCTTTTTTGCAGCACCTTTGAACGCGAGGCATACCGACCGGTGATCATCGAATAGCGGCTGGGGGTGCAGACCGGCGAACTCACATAATACCTGTTGAATCGTACTCCCTCGTTGGCAATACGGTCCATGTGGGGAGTTAGCACATTCCCCCCGTAAACCCCGATATGTGCGAAGTTCTGGTCATCGGTATAGATCAAAACCACATTGGGCCCGGGTTCGTGCGCATCATCCTTACAACCGCAGAGGACAAGGATTTGCAGGACCGAGCACAGGAGCAGGATCTTCTTCATCCGTTCAG
>Ga0180432_10004462_pt1 | contig 19200 bp, 15 predicted proteins | sample SS_ome_10_FD_132414 | JGI IMG/M metagenome (GOLD analysis project Ga0180432, IMG submission 132414) | Hypersaline lake sediment archaeal communities from the Salton Sea, California, USA - SS_1_MS_2 metaG | ecosystem: Environmental > Aquatic > Non-marine Saline and Alkaline > Hypersaline >...
GATCAGCATTCTGACAATTGCGAGACCGCCGTTACCGGTTGGCAGACGTCGGCTTCGTCTCGGCTTACCACCGCCTGGTAAGCGTTGCCGTAAGCGAAAAGTACCGGCGCGGATATCAAAGTTACCGTGGCCATCCGCCCATGACCACCCTGTTTCAACAAGTGCTTTGCCAAGACCTTCAGAAATGTATGGTGCCAACAGCGTTGGTACGCCGTGTTCTGCAAGTTCGTTCTTGCGGGTATCCAGTTTTGATAGCTGACCAGGGTAGGGTGCTCCTTCGAGAATTTCCAGAACGAGCTTCTGTTCTATACCTTCCATTCTGATCAGCAAGCATAATATTTCGTGATGATTCGTCAGGGACTCGGTACTAACGGTTGCCCCGAGGGCCTCAAGCTGGCGTTTGAACTCCCGAAGCATTAACATACGTTATAGTATAAGCAGGTGGCTTATGCGACTCAACATATTTATATCTTTTATCAACGAAGGAGGCGAATAGACTCAGTGTTACGCGGCGCGTTCATAGACAATCATTGACCAATGCAGAATCCGGTCACGAAGATATGGACTAAGAGAACCCTATCTCGGTTGAATGCCTGGCGATCCGTCGTGCCAGTTATCTTCCCGATCCCCTCAATGGCGATGAGCATGTGGCCCAGGTAGACGGCATCAGGCTGCGGCATCGAATATCACGGAAGCACTGGAGAGTATGGAATCCCGCAGATACGGGCTCAAGCCGGGCTCAGTTAAGAGATCTACCTGACGCCCAAAGAAGGTGGCTAGCTCGTCCTCAAATCGAATCAACGCAAAGAGGCCCTTCGGCGCATCAAAATCTACCAGTAGGTCGATGTCAGATTCCTTGGTTTCGTCTCCACGTGAAGCGGAACCAAAGATGCGGAGCCGCGCGAGGTCTTGCTGGTGCGCCCCGAAGGAATCGAACCTTCAACCCACGGATTAAGAGTCCGTTGCTCTGCCTAGTTGAGCTAGAGGCGCATGTGAAATTGTTTTTCAGGAAAAATATTATGGTGTTCAACAAGCGGTCGGGCAAGTCTTTCTCTTCTCGTCGCCGTATCCAGGAGAACCTTGCTACGCCAGTATAGGATTGTGCCCGTACATGGTCAGGAGACGTTTTTTACCATCAGTCACTTGACAGCGTGATGCCCCAGATCCATCCCAGAAGTGCGCCCGGGAGATTGGTTGACAAAACGGTTCTCTTCCGGATAGAATAGTAACCAGATCGTGACAAATGGAGACATTATTGTCCATGACCAGGTCAGTAACATTCGATGAGGCTATCGCCGTTTTTCGCCGCCATGGCGGGGTTCTGCGGACTTCCGAGGCTATCCATCTGGGTATCCACCCCCGCACGCTGTACGCGATGCGGGAGAAGGGCATGGTGGAACAACTGTCCAGGGGTGTGTACCGGCTGGCCGACCTTCCGCCGCTTGGAAACCCCGATCTCATTACTATCGCTGTCAGGATACCCCACGGAGTGCTCTGCCTGATCTCGGCGCTGGCGTTTCACGAGATCACCACTCAGATCCCACGCGAGGTCCACATCGCTATACCCAGGGGGGCGAAGTACCCCCAACTGGAGTATCCACCGATCCGCGTCTATCGGTTCTCCGAGAAGGCGTACAGTCAAGGCATGGAGCCGCACGAGGTGGACTGTGTCACCATGAGAGTATACAGCCCGGAGAAGACGCTGGCCGACTGTTTCAAGTATCGAAACAAGATCGGCCTCGATACCGCTCTCGAAGCGGTCAGTCTGTACCGTGAACGAATGACCGTCAAGGTCTCCGAGATTCTCCGCTTCGCCCGCGTCTGCCGGGTGGAGAATGTGATGCGGCCGTACCTGGAGTCTCTCCTTTGACGAAACGGCCGATTAAAAATGTCGCAGCGTCCGTACACGATCGCCTTCTGGCCAAGGCCAGGGAGTCGAATCGCCGCTTCGATGAACTCTTGCGTTATTTCGGAATGGAGCGGTTCCTGTACCGCCTCTGTATGACGCCTCACGCCGACCGCTTCATCCTCAAGGGAGCACTCATGTTCAGGGTCTGGCAGGTGGACGTGCCACGCCCCACCCTGGATATCGATCTCCTCGGTCGGCCGAGCGTTGTCACAGAAGTGGAGACCGTCGTACGTGAGGTATGCCAACTGAAGATCACGCCGAACGACGGTCTCCTCTTCGATCCCGAAAGCGTCAAGACCGCCCCCAGAGCTGAACGAGCAGATTTTACAGGCATCCGTGCCTCATTCCTGGGCAGACTGGTGAACGCTCGTATCCCCATGCAGATAGATATCGGCTTCGGCACTGTATATCCAGCGCCCGTGATGGTGGACCTCCCGACGATTCTTGACTTCCCTCCACCCCGGCTCCAAGGGTATACGCGGGAGAGCGCCGTCTCCGAGAAGTTAGAGGCGATGGTCAAGCTGGAGATCCTCAACAGTTGTATGAAGGACTTCTTTGATATCTGGCTGCTCTCGCAAAGGTTCGCGTTCGACGGATACCGCCTGAGCCGGGCGATCTCTGAGACCTTTTCCCGTCGAAGGACCTCGATCCCGGCGGAGCCGGTAGCATTGACTGCGACTTTCGCGGAGGATTCTTCGAAAGTCGCTCAGTGGCGTGCATTCTCTCGAAAGCAGCAGCTCGGCCAGTTTGTGCCCGAATCCCTTCGTAAGGTCATCGACGGCGTAGCGGCTTTCCTCAAACCTGTGACCAGGACTCTAGCGGTTGGTGATCGATTCCAGGGAACATGGCCCCCCGGCGGCCCCTGGCGTTAGAAAGTGAACGCCAGAGATCAACAGCATCTGCGGATTCTCCACGAATTCGCCAAGCATATACGCGCAGTATTAGGGCAGAGACTTCATCATGTAGCCAAACCGTAGAATGAACGTGTTTTCGATGACTCTCATACGTGCCCCAGGATCTTGGCCACCTTGGCAATCGGCACATCCGGGATGGTTACAGCTTCGCCCCGTCAGTTACAGGGCCTGCCTGACACAGCCCGCGTTCTTCGGTTCCCGACGGCGATCTGCACTCTGCCCGAGCCTGCGATCAGGCAGGCTCGACGTGTAGCTACAGAACGCCTATGTCTGATGCCAGAGGCCGCAGACTGGCTGCGTCGATTTCAACGCTCATGCCTGTCTGGATTCCCGTGAGCTGCACCGGAACCCGGCTGCGGCCGCGTACCTCCAGCAGGATTCCCTGCATGCCCCTGAAGGGACCTTCCAACACTTGAACGGGCGTTCCGTTCTCTATCCAGGTGGTCGGCTCCGGCTCTTCGCCCGTCTGGCTGATTCCGTCGGCCATGATCCGCACCGACTCGAGTTCGTCTTCGCCGACAGGCGTGGGGTATCCCCGGACGCTGCCGCTCAGCACGTTCACGAGTCCTGGAGTCTGGACGACCTGCAGCGTGTCGGCGAGGGTAAAACGGGCGAAGGTGTAACCGGGATAGAGCGGCAGAGCCACCCGCTTCTTGCGATCGGCCCACTGACGGAGCTGTTCAATGAGGGGAAGGTAGGTTTCGAATCCCGACCGTTCGAGTCGGAAGTCCACCTGCTTATCGGCCAGGGCCCTGGTACGGCAGGCGTACCAGTGGGGTTCGAGTACGAGTTCAGGTGGTGGCCCGAAGTCATTCGAGCCCATCCGCATGAAAGCACCCCTGCTCAGTTCCCCCCCCCACGTTCAACTCTCAGGTTCCGCAGTTTGCTCTCACGATTCGAGTCTCACCCCAGACCATATATCACAGATCGCCGTGGGCTGTCACCGCCTATTGTGTGTAAATTTCTTATCATACATGACGTTTTTTGTAGAGCTGTTTCGCCCACACCGCGTGTCCTTCGGGATTACCAACCATTCGATGGGTATTCGCAGGAAAGCCGACGTATCGACGATCACCAGCCTCGATCCAGAACATCCACGATCTTTTCTGCGGCATGTCCATCGCCGTACGGGCTGATCGCCCGGGCCATGCGCTGATATTCCCCTGCATCGTTCAGAAGTAATTCCGATTTCTGCACGATTGCCTCGGCATCGGGACCGATCAGCCGGACCGTGCCGGCTTCGACGGCTTCGGGTCGTTCCGTTTCCCGGCGCAGGACGAGGACCGGTTTACCCAGAGCGGGAGCCTCTTCCTGGATGCCGCCCGAATCCGTGAGGATCAGGCTGGCCCGGTTCATGAGGTGCGAGAACTCCGCATAAGGGAGCGGATCGATGAGATGGATCCCGGGTTCGTCCTGCAGATGACGGAATACCGGTTCCCGTACGTTCGGGTTGGGGTGGACCGGATAGACAAGGACGAGATCGTCATTCCGGTGGACCAGTTCACGCAATCCCCTGCAGATCTCCTCGAAGGGAGCGCCGAAATTTTCCCGGCGGTGAGCCGTGACGAGCACAAGGCGTGCTGTTCCGATCTCATCGAGCAATTCCGCCAGCGTCCCCGGCTCGGGCTGTGATGTAACGGTGAGCAGGGCATCGATAACGGTATTGCCGGTCACATGGATGGAGGCTTCGGGCACACCCTCGCGCAGGAGCGCCTGGGCCGCTGTCTGCGTCGGGGCGAAGTACACTGAACTCAGAACATCGGCAAGCCGTCGATTGATCTCCTCGGGGAAGGGTCGATACCGGTCGCCCGTACGCAAACCCGCCTCGACGTGTCCGACGGGGATGTGTTCATAAAACGCAGCCAGAGCCGCCGCCATGACGGTTGTGGTATCACCCTGCACCAACACGATATCTGGCTGCGTATCCTGCAGAACGCCTGTCAGAGCCTGCATGGATCGGGCGGTGAGATCCGAAAGCGTCTGCTCTGGAGTCATGAGATCCAGATCGATATTGGGTTCGATCGAAAAGAGCGTCAGCACCTGATCGAGGATCTCCCGGTGCTGGGCCGTCACACACACGCGCGAATCGAACTTCGAACCCCGCCGTCCGAGCTCGGCGATGACCGGGGCCATCTTGATGGCTTCAGGGCGGGTTCCGAAAACAGAGAGAACGCGCACGCTCACTCCCCGTTTTCAACGACAGTGCGGACCGCCGACGAAACGCCCGGCCCGAACCGGGCGGCGGCCTCAATGCGATCCCAGTTTTCTCTGAACCAGGATATGGTCTCCTCGAGTCCCTGCGCGAAGGGTGTCGACGGTTCGTATCCGATCAATCCCCGGGCTTTATCGACCGAGGCCAGCAACCGGCTCTTGGTATCCCACTTGCGCCGTTCGGTCATCGTGACGCCGGCCTCGTTGCCCACCACCTCGTTGATCATCCGGGCCAGATCCAGAATACGGGTCTCTTCTCCGGAGGCGAGGTTGAATTCTTCACCGATCGCCTCAGGCATGTAGCCGGCCCGCAGCAGCCCGTCGACGATATCGCCCACGTAGGTGAAGTCCCGCGTTTCCTCGCCCGAGCCGGTTATCGGCAGGGGACGCCCCTTCATAGCCCAGTAGACGAAGTTGGGAATGACGTTCCGGTACTGTCCGGGCACCTCACCGGGACCGTAGGAATTGAAGAACCGGGCTTTGACCACCGGCAGTTCGTAGTAGTGGTTGAAGAAATTGGCATAGAGCTCACCAAGCATCTTGGTGATCTGATAGGGCGAGGTCAGGTGCATCGACATGAAGTCTTCACGCAACGGCAGGGGGGCCTGACTGCCGTAGATCGAACATCCCGAACTGGCGTACACCGTCCGTTCCACCCCGGCCATGGTGCCGTATTCGAAGATTCGCAGCGTTCCCAGCCCGTTGACCTCGAGATCGCGTTCCGGGTGATCGACCGAATTCTGATTGGCGAAAAAGGCTGCCAGGTGGAAGACGATCTGCGGTTTCTCGAAGAAAACCCGCTTCAGGACAACCTCATCCAGGACACTTCCCTCGACAAAGAGAACGTTCTCGTGAGCGGGGACATTCCATCGTTCCGAAGAGGAAAGGTCGTCGAGAATAAACACCCGGGCTCCCTGTCCGGCGAGCGCCCGGCTCAGATTCGAGCCGATGGCTCCCGCCCCGCCTGTGACGAGCACGACCTTATCACGGTAGTGATCGTGGTAGTCGTTCATATCCGATCCTGCTTTCCGTGCGCGCGTTCGTTTCGATCAGGTTTGCCCACTGCGGTCTGTCAGCCGGGCGAAAAGTCCCAGATAGTGCCTGGCCCCGACCCGCAATGAAAGATGCTGTTCGGCGTACCGGCGCCCGTTGTCCCCGAGACGTTGACACTCCTGCGAGTCGTGATACAACCCGCGCAGGGTTTCGGCAAGAGTTTGTGCATCTCCCGGTTGAAGAGCCTGGCCGCAACGGGCCTCACGAATCAGGGCAGGTGCGTCGCCGTCGGGCGGCATTGCTGCCACCACCGGCCGTCCGGCGGCCATGATACTCAAAATCTTGGATGGCACCACCGGAGTCAGCACGTCGGCCCGCAGGGTCGCCAGGGAGACATCTGAAGCCGCCAGCAGCGAAGGATAGGTTTCCCGGGGCTGCATCGGCAGAAAGCGGACGTTGGGGAGCGCCAGCTCCCGGGCCCGATCCTGCAGTCGGGTTTTTTCGACGCCGTCACCCACGATGAGAAACACGATCTCCGGTTCGTCGCGCAGGGTGAGTGCCGCCTCCAGGATGACGTCCACATCCTGCGAGTGACCGAGCACTCCGGCGAAGGACACGACAAAGCAATGGTCGAGATCATGCTCTCGCGAGAAGTCGTTCCGGCGCTCGCCCGGTTTCAGCCACTCCGTGTCGACCCAATTGGGCAGCACAATCGTACGCTCGGCTGCGCCTCCGCAGTGCAGCACGTGATCCCGGTTCCCGTTTGAGTGGACGGTGATCAGATCGGCTCGCCGGTACACCGTCCGTTCGAGACGCCTGAAAAAACCGATCAGGAACGCATTGCGCAGGATCCCCAGGTCGATGGCACTCTGGGGGAAAAGATCCTGGATGTTCACGATGAAGGGCACTCTCCGCAGTCCTCTCAACAGCAGGGAGGTCAGCGCCAGCGGCAGGGGAGGGGAATACACCAGGGTGACGTCGGGCCGCTTCAGCGTCAGCGCACGCATTGCGAATGCGGCGGCGCAGGAGAACTGCCAGAGGCCGCGCCCAACGGCGGTATCGCGGAAAAGCTGGGGAACCGCGACCCTAACGACCCGCACACCATCGGGCTGCACGTCCGACATCCACAACCGCCGGCGGTAGCGCTGCAGATCGCCGACGGCGTGGTAGGAGGGAAATCCCGTTACGACCGTCACGTCGTGCCCCTCTTTGCTCAATACCCCCCCCAGATCGTAGAAAAGATGTGCTGCCGAACCTGTATCGGGAGGGTAGTAGGCGGAAAGGAGCAGGATTTTCACGGAGTATCGTCACCAGCGGCTTCGGCGAGGAATCCGTCCAGATCAACCGGGATCGGTTCGCCCGAGACGAGAGAATCCCGAATGGCGAAGGTCGCCAGCGTGGTAGCCAGATACTCTTCCATTGCCACCGGCTGTGACCGTCCTTCGGTAAGGTGCTCGAGCAGGACTGCCAGTTCGCCCCTGTGTCCCCGGTCGGCTCCCCGCCATCGACGCCGGCGTGTACGACCGCCCTCGGTCCAGGTCGCCGACCGGAAGTTGCGGATCGTCCCGATCGTTCCGTTCCCGATGACCTCGGCATACTCTCGCGGAAAGGATGCATCCCCGCCGGCGGCATACGCGATCGATCCGACCGACCCTTCTGCCAGAGACATGGTGGCGATGAAGTCGTCCTGCAGGTCGGCGTGCGATCCCGTCGTGGCCCGGGCCACGACGTCTCGGGGCGGACTCCCCGTCAGCGCCTGGATCAGATCGACGAAGTGACAGGCTTCCCCGACGATCCGTCCGCCGCCCGATTGCGGATCGTGAACCCAGCTGTCGGCAGGCAGCGAACCGGCATTGCAGCGTACCGTGACAATAGCGGGATCGGACCGGTAGCCGAGTCTGGCCTGCAGGAAACGCGTAGCCGGCGCAAAACGGCGGTTGAAACCCACCATCAGGAATCCCGATGAATCGCGCCAGGCCCGGAAGACGTTCAGTAATTCAGTGCGGGAGAGAGCCAGCGGTTTTTCGACATAGACCGCCTTGCCCGCCTGCAGGACCTCGACAACGAGACCGGCATGGGCATTGTGTCGCGTCAGCACGAAGACGAGTTTGATGCGGTCATCGTCCAGGAGAGCGGTATGGTCGGTGGTCGTGTACGCGAAGTCGTACTTCTTCGACAGGTGCTGCCCGTCGGCTCCGCTGAGCTCGGCCAGGGCGATCAGTTCCGCCCCCGGCACTTTTCTCAGGGCCGGCAGGAGCGTGCCGCGAGCGAAGAGACCGGCCCCGATCAACCCCACCCCCACCGAAGCCGTCGCGGCGCGGCTCGGGACGGCGAAATCGAGCCGGCGGGTGAAGGGTACCGGTTCGTCACCGTATCCGAGCACGACCCCGATGGAAGGTTCCCGGGACTCGAGGATCATGCGGTACCCGTCGAGAACGTCGTCGAACGGGATGCGATGCGTGATCAGGGACGCCAGATCGATCTGCCCGGAAGCCGTCAGATCGAGAAAAACCTCCATGTTCCGACGGGCGGTCCAGCGAACATACGGCAGGGGGTAGATCACGTCCCGCTCGGTGTAGTCGACATCGTACAACCCGGGTCCCCAGGCCCGCGAGACGACGAACTCGATCTCCTTCTCGTAGAACGCCTGGCGGGGAATGGTGAGATCGACGAGCCCCGTTGCGATCACCCGACCGCGTTCGCGGCACATCGCCGCTGCCTGCTCTAGCGGCCCGCTGTCCGGCGAACCGGCCATGATGATGACGCTGTCGGCACCCTGTCCGTCGGTGGCGGCGAGAACGGCCGGCAGAGGATCTGTCGCGCCGTCGATGACGAAGTCGGCCCCCAGATTGCGGGCCAGTTCGATCTTTTCGGCAACCAGATCGACACCGATCACCCGGCACCCGCCGGCCTTGAGTATCTGAACAGCCAGCTGACCGATGAGCCCGAGACCGATGACCGCCACCCGATGTCCGATCTCGGTGCGGGCCAATCGGACGGCCTCGAGAGCGATTCCGCCCAGAGCGACGAAAGAGGCCTCTTCGAAAGAGAGCGGATCGGGGATGGGAGTACAGAGATTGCGGGGGACGGTGATGATTTCGGCATGACCGGCGAAACCCGATCCGGAGCAGGCAACCCGCTCGCCGATCTTGAATTCCGTGACTTCCCGGCCGACTTCAACCACGACCCCGGCACTGCTGTAGCCGAGGGGGACAGGCATGTCGAGACGGGCCAGGGACTGGCGGTAGGCCTCGCCCAATCCTTCGGTGCGTATTTTGTCTACCACCTGCCGCACCCAGTCGGGTCGCGCCCGGGCTTTACCGAGCAGGCTTTTTTTTGCTACCTCGATCATGGCCCGTTCCGTGCCGACGCTGATAAGCGAGGCCCGATTGCGAACCAGAATCTGGCCCTGTCCGGGTTTTGACACCGGCACGTCGGCGACGAATATCTCCCCGTCCCGGTAGCTCTGGAAAACCTGCTTCATCGCAACCCCGATCAATGGTCGAACAGGACGCCCGGATCATCACGCCTGAAACCGTATCCGGTCAGACCGTGCGCCCGGTTAATATGACAGAAAAAACCGTTTCAGTTCCACTCCGTCAATCCGCGCGGCTTTCTGTACCTGGTGACGTTTTCGCAGAGTTTCCCGCCCATTGACCAGCGTTTCCTTCCAGGCGCACAGAATCGCCCGCAGTGTACGCGGAGAACGGATCAGGAAATATGGCCACATCAGTACTTCGGCCAAGAGTATTCCCGGCGCCAGGCGACGAAACAGATCGCAAGGCAGGTCCTTGATCATGGTCAGGTACCGGTTCCGGAGCACCCGGGCCTGGTAATCGAGCGATTTCTCGATCAGAGTATCCCGCCCGGCCGCCGAACCCGATCCGACGTGCCATGCCCGCAGGGAGGGAGAAAACAGCGCCCGCCATCCGAGCAACTGCAGGCGGAAGTAGAGATCGATATCCTCTCCCCCGACGAAGTAGCGTTCATCGTACAAATCACCGGTTGCCGCTTCGACATCGTCGAGCGCCTCTCGTCTCAGGAATGGGCAGCTTCCCGGAGGACCGAAGACCTCGCACTCACGCTCCAGATCGGGATTCCCCATCCCCTGAAAGCGCCGCCGCAGAAAAAAGCCGCCGCTCTCTCCCCTTCTGGGCTCTTCGCTCTTCTTTCCCCCCGGAGCCGAAAAAATCAGTCCCCCGATCGCTCCCAGATCGGAGCGGCGCTCCATTCTGACGACTGCTTCGGCAATGAAATCCGGCTGCAGGAACACATCGGCATTCAGGGGAATGACGTACTCTCCGGCGCAGGCGCGGATTCCCTGGTTCATTCCCCCCGAGAAGCCGGTATTCACGGCGTTCTCGATCAGGAGGAATTCCTCTTCGATGTTTCGCAGCCTCTCCAGCGAACCGTCCCGGGAGGCGTTGTCGATGACGATGACTTCCACATTGCGATAGGTCTGGGTACGTACATGTTCGAGACAGGTAAAGATGTACTCGGCGCTGTTGTAGTTCAGAACGATAACGCTGACGACAGGCTCAGACATGTTGCCTCCGGGAAATAGACACTACCGCACTGCCCGTGCTTGCCTGTATATCTGCTAAAGACACCGGCATTGACAATCGATACGGCTCCATCAGGTAATCACATCTACGGCTGATCCGACAACATATCCCTTTGCTGAGAAGTAAGGAAGCTCAGATGACCACTTCGAACGAAACCCACCCGACCGATTTATCGAGCCTCGCCCGGTTGATCGAACTCGGTCGCAAGTACGCGCTGATCGTCATCGTCACGACCGCAGCCGGTATCGTCGTTTCTCTGCTGTATTCCTTCATTGCGGCAGATACATGGCGATCGGAAGCTTCGATCCTGCCTTCGAGCTCTTCGCGTATGGGTTCGCTGGCTTCGCTGGCCGGAGCGGCCGGCTTGCAGCTTCCGGCGCTGGATATGGGCGAGGATTTCGATTCCGTCGTCTACCCGGTCATTCTGCAGAGCCAGACGATTACCGAAGCCGTTCTGGAATCGCGGTATTCGTATACGGTGGACGGTGAGACCGCAACCGGCGATCTCTATGCCTATCTCGGTGAAGAATCTTTCGACCGGGCCCGGGAGGGAGTCCTGGATATCATCCAGATCAGAACCGATTCGCGCACCGGAGTCATCCGGGTCTCGGCCACCACCCGCAGTCCTGCTCTGTCACAGCAGATCCTGGATGTGGTTCTGGGCGAACTGGATCGTTTCAATCGGGAACGCAGGATATCCAGAGCACAACGCACCCTCGAGTTCGTCGAAGAGCGGGTCGAACAGGTCAGTGTGGAACTCGATGCGGCTCAGGATGCCCTGGAATCTTTCCAGGAGCAAAATCGCAATTTCGCCTCGACGACCGACCCGGAACTGCTGCGCCGGCACGCCGAACTGCAGCTTCAGACACAGCTGAAAACCAGTGCCTACACAGCTCTGGCTGCACAGTACGAAACCGCCCGGATAGAAGCCGTCCGGGATCTGCCGGTCGTCACCCTCCTGGACGAACCCCGGCTGCCGACACGGCGGCACTGGCCCCGGCTCTCGCTGGTTCTCATCGGCGGCTGTCTGATGGGATTCGCGATCGGTCTGGGCTTTGCCCTGGTCCGGGAAACAGGCCTGGCCATCACACGGGCCGTGCAGGCCGACTGAATCCGACCCAGCCGTGAGCACCGATCTGTCTCTCATACGGTCGAAACCGCGCGCCGCTCTGCTCTGGCAGGCTGCCGCCCTGACCGCCGTCATCACCGCGGCCTGGTGGTATGGTCCACCGCTGCGCCTGATGATTCAAATAGCTGCGGGAGCGGTTCTGTGGGCGGTCATCTTCGTTCTGTTTCCGCGCTCCGGTCTCATCCTCATGATTATCGAACTCGTCATCGGCGGCTCGGGACACCTCCTGACTCTTCCCGGCGGGATAGCTCTACGCCACGCCCTGTTCGCCAGTGTTGTCACCGGGTGGATATTCCGGCGTGCCTTCCGACTCGATCGGCCGGCGAGGGAACGTGGTTGGGAACATCCGGCCCTTCTCCTGCTGGCCGTCGCGATCGTGATCGGCTTCGGCCGCGGATTGATTCAGGGCAATGCCGGCGTATACACCGACACGATAACCTGGGCCTACCTGCTGCTGATTCCGATTTTCGACTCCTATCTGCGGACCGCCGGGGATCTGGTCGAACTGGTACGAGTCGCCGTCGCCGCCTGCCTGGCCATGGCGATCGCCCAGATCGCGATCTTCTTTCTGCTGAGTCTGGGCATCGTTGGTCTCGCGAACCTGCCGACCGATTTTCTGCGCCTGCTCAACATCCACTTCACCTCGATGGGTGGTTCCTTCACCCGCGTTTTCACCGCCGGTGTCATCTTCTATCCCATTGCCCTGACCTGGTTTCTGCTCGACCGCTCTGATCGCCATCCCGTTCTCCGCTGGGCAGCGGTCGTGACAATCGGAGCGACTTTCATCATCGCCCTGACCCGCGGTCTCTGGGTCGGCATAGCAGCCGGCCTGCTGTTCTGGGGGGTGATCGGCTTCGGACGAGTTCGTCTTCGACGGGTGCTCGTCGCCACTGCCATTGTCGTCGGGGTGATCGGAATCGGGGTCGTCGTTTTCTGGCAGCAGATCGGCACTGAGCTGCTCGACAAACTCGTCGCTTTTTATCATCCCCTGCAAGATGAATCAACCGCCTACAAACTCGAAGAAACCCTTGTACTTCTTCAGTCCTGGTTCAGGCACCCGGTTCTGGGTCAAGGGTTCGGCGAGGTTGCGGGAGCGGGCATTCTGGGCGGCCGGCTCTACTTTCACAATTCCTACCTGGCCTTCCTGCTGAAAACCGGCGGACTCGGGTTCACTGCCCTGATGCTCTTCCTGGCAGCTCTTCTGGGCCGCCTCAGGTCTACCAGTCTGGCCGTGCCAGATGCCAGGAACCTGCAGGTTCTCGGCAGCCTGACGGTCGGGGTCGTCTGTATGCTGACCGTTTCGTTGACCAATCCCTACATCGGCTCGCCGATGGGATTGGTCATGATCGGCCTGCTGGTGGCGATAACGCGATTGCACGGTTCCTCCGGGCCGGAGGCTGCGCTCGATATCACGGCTCCGGACACCGGTACTCATGATGGGGCTGACAAGTGATACAGACCCCGCTGCCAGCCATACCGAACAGCCTGGAAGGGGAAGACATCGACCTTTCGGTTATCATCGTGTCCTGGAACGTACGGATCTTCCTGGCCAAATGTCTGGAGTCTCTGAAAGGGGAAAGGAAAACCCTGAGAATCCAGGTTGTCGTCATCGACAACGGTTCCCGCGACGGCACGGTCGAACACATTCCCGCGGCGCACCCCGACATTGAATTCATCGCGGCCGGAGAGAACCTGGGCTTCGCCCGGGCCAACAATCTTGGTCTGGAACGAGCCCGCGGACGCTACGTGCTTTTACTCAACCCCGATACCGAGGTAGAGCCCGGGAGTCTTTCGGGCCTGGTTACCTATCTGGACCGTCATCCCGAGGTGGGGGCCGCCGGCGTGCAGCTGTTGAATACAGATGGCTCCCTGCAGCCGTCGTGCCTGCGCTTTCCCACCCCGGGGGTCACCATCATGAACGCCCTGGGGCTGCGGGTTCTCTTTCCCCGCCTGACAGCTTTCCGAAAATACCTCATGGCCGACTGGGATCACAGTGAGGAACGGAACGTCGATCAACTCATGGGTGCCTTCATCATGGTTCGGAGCGAGATCGTCGAGGCCGTCGGCCCGCTCGACGAGCGGTTCTGGATGTATTACGAGGAAGTCGACTGGTGTCGCAGGATCAGGCAGGCGGGCTGGCGGATCCGGTATGTCCCCGCTTTCCGGACCACCCACCACCTGTCACAGAGCGCCCGGCTTCAGGCCGCCCCGCGCCGGCAATCGATGGCCCTGCGCAGTGCCGGACGCTACTTCCGTAAACATGCCGGTTTCCCATCCGCCTTGTTTGTTTCGCTGGCCGTCTGGATCGGCATCGCCGGGCGCTGGCTGCTGTGGTGGGCCATCACGCCGATACGTCTTGTCACCGAGAGGATCAGAGGACAGGAGAGGACATCATGAAGGCTGTTATTCTCGCGGCCGGGGTGGGAACCCGTCTGGGACGCCCATTCCCCAAATCACTGTCGGTGCTCCCCGATCAAACGACGATCCTCGGTCGTCAGATTCATCTTCTCCGTGAAGCGGGAATCAGGGAAATCATCGTCGTCGTCGGCTTCAAGATGACCCTGATCATGGAGAAATACCCTGATGTTCTCTACTGTTACAATCCTCTCTACTACGTGACGAACACGTCGAAGAGCCTGCTGGCAGGTCTTTCCCACGCCGATGACGACACGGTCTGGTTGAACGGAGATGTTGTGTTCGAGCCCGAGGTTCTGCAGCGAGTCTGCGATCATGACGGAAACGCCGTGGCCGTCAATACGGACCGATGCGGCGAGGAAGAGATCAAATACCGCACGGATCCAGAAGGTCGGATCGTGGCTATATCGAAAACGGTGTCCAAAGCTGAGGGCGAAGCCGTAGGAATCAACCGGATCAATCGTTCCCATATCGGGATGTTCAGGACCTGCCTTGAGGAATGCAGGGATGACGATTATTTCGAACGGGCGATCGAATTCATGATCGAACGCAAGGGCTGGTTCACGGCGGTCGACATCTCGGGCTTGAAATGTACCGAGGTCGACTTCGAGGAGGATTGGGAGCAAGCTCGCAGTTTCTTCGACTGATCGTTCGGAAGATCAGTGCCTTTTGCTCAGCCGGGAACGGATTTCGGTAACGAGACGTTCTGAACTCCTGCCGTCGACTCTGCCGACATACGCCCCCCGGATTTGTCTTCTGCGCTCGCGACAGGTGTCGTTTCCGTCAAGAACCGAGGCCAGCTCAGCAACGACATCGGTCCACCGCATGAGGATGGGACCGGGTGCGATCTCGTCGTATTCGTCATAGAGCCCGCGGGTTTTCGATATATAGAGGTCCCGGTCGAAAGGGGCGAGCAGGATGGGACGGTCCATAACCAGATAGTCGAAAAAGATACTGGAGTAGTCCGTGATCAATATGTCCACGCAGGAGAGGAAGGGAGTGCTGTCCGGAAGGTCGCCCGGCAAGAGCCTGACGATGCGACTGCCGCTGCGATCGGCAGCTCCCGCTTCGGAATCGAGCTCGGAAATGAAATGCATGTTGATCAGGAAGAGAGTTCCGGTCCTCTCGAGAAGCTCTTCGAGCGCGGATGGATCCCAACCGCAGGCCTCGGAGAACGGATCGAAATCCCCATCGTCCCTGAACGTCGGAGCATACAGAATCAACTTCTCGAACCTGAATCGTTCTTTGAGCACTTGATAAAGTTCGAGATCCGGTGCCACGGGATTCAGCAGGGCATCCATGCGTGGATACCCGCCGGCGATGACAGATTCGGGAGGCATGTTGAACGCTGCCGCCATGCGGGCGCGCATCGGTTCGTTGGTGGCCAGAAGAAGATGGTATCTTTCGCGCTCGCAGGGGCAAACCGACTCGAGTATTCGGGTGAGAAAGACCGTCATGCCCGAAACTGGACTCCGATTGATATCGTGCATGATCTTTTTCAGTGGAACCCCGTGCCAGAGTTGGACGAGCAGAGCCCCTTTGAGAACGTACCGGTTCACATCTGCCATACCGCTGGATACAACGGCACAGGAGGCCCGCAGGGAAAAGAGCAGTCCCTTCAGAGAATAGGTGAGAACCGCTTCACAGCCCTGCGACCTGACTTCCTCGAGCACCTTTTTCTCCCGGGTCAACCAGATCGTCCGGACGGTCGTATTCTCATGCACAAAGCGGAAGAAGTGTTTGGAATTATCGGAGAAACGCCTGCCGTACCAGGCGCCCATGACCCAGATATCGGGATCGCGCCGCCACAAACCCGACAGGTGGTACAGCGGCAACATCAGTATGCCGAAAATCAGCCGCCGGATGATCATGTCCGTTCCTCGTTCCTCCGCCGCAGCACGATGAGGGCCGCAAGCCAGGCGACGGCATACACACATCCCAGCGGGAGCAGCAGAATCACTCGACCGGTCAGAGTCACCCAACCGGTGAGAAGGGCGGTCAGAAGCAATCCTGCGTGGTAGGCGGGATTACTGAAGCCTCCAAATTCTCGAACCAGAGTAGCGGTGCAGACCAGAGTGATGATTCCCTCGGTGATGAGCAGTGCCAGGGCGACACCCGTCAGGTACAGTGCTTCCACCATCATCAGGTAGAGAATCACCGAAAGCGAAGCCCCGAAAAAGGTGATCCAGGCCATAATCCGCTGGCGCCCTGTCGCCCGGAAAACATGTCCGGCCAAAGTGTTGAAAACGAACAGACCGGCCGTCCAGAAGAGAATCTTCAGAATGCCATCGGCTGCAGCATACTCTCTGCCGAAACCGACAATCAGAAGGGGACGGGCGAGAATCGCCCCGAGAGCAATCACCGGGACAACGACGAGCAGAATCCCCAGCGATATGCGGCTGTAGAGCCTGCGCAGGCGGGGCACTGAGACCTGGTTGAGACGGGACATACTGGGAAACAGCGAGATCATCAGGGCACCCGCTGACACCTGGAGCAGGAAGAGGAAGAGGAAGGCAGAATTGTACTGCGCGACGGCTTCCGCTCCGTACAGATACTCCACGAGCAGCACCCCCGCCCGGTTGTAGAACATGGCGAAGAACATGTTCAACCCGATCGGAAGTGCTTCCTGCCAGAGAAGCCGAGCGGGCGGACGGATACGGATCCAGCCGATATCCCGCGAGAGAACGAGAGCCGCCAGGACGACCGCCCCCACCGAACCGCCGACATAGCCCGTGGCGAAGGCCAGTTCGGTCCGCCCGACAACAAGCGCTGTTATTGAACAGACGACCACGATGAGTCGTTCCGCTGCCAGCAGAGCCGCCGATCGATCGATGCGGTCGTGAGCCGTGAAGGGCAGGTGCATGAATTCGGCCAGGTTGGTCAACACTACTCCGATACAGAGCAGAACGAGCACGGACAGTTCGCGCCCCTGAAAACCCAGAATCGCACCTGAGACACTCATGACGAGAACAGCTACAGCCGTTTGCATCAGACGTGTGCCCAGGGCCCTGCTGAAAACAGTATTCAGGCGACCATGAGGAACCCCGGATAGATCTCTGACGACGATCGTGGCGATACCGAAATCATAGAGAAAGGCGAAAAAACCGGCATAGAGAAGGGCGTAAGAGATCCGGCCGAACCCCGCTTCGGGGAGCAGGCGGGCAACGATCGCAAGCAGCAAGAAATACAGCAGTTTGACGAGACTCTGCGCGCCCGCCAGAGAACCCACGTTCTTCAGCAGGCGCCCGAGTTCGGGAACCGTATCCGGTGAGGCATCCGATGGGATCGCTCCGCGGCGAGGAGTCGGCACCCTAGATCCTGGAAAAGGTTATTTCAGGTTCCTCTCCTGGCCGCGACAACGGCAACGGTTTTGAAGAGGATGATCAAATCGAACATCAACCCCCGGTATTTTATGTAATACAGGTCATACTGCAACTTCTCAAGGGCGTCCTCGAGGGTATTGCCATAGGGGTGATTGGTCTGAGCCCAGCCGGTTATGCCCGGCATGACCAGATGCCTTTCGTTGTAAAACGGAATCTCGTCCGCCAACCACTGAACGAATTCCGGTCGTTCGGGACGGGGCCCCACCAGGTTGAGATCTCCCTTGATTACATTCAGAAGCTGGGGCAGTTCATCCAACCGCAGCTGGCGCATGAAACGGCCCACCCGAGTAATGCGGGGATCGTCCTGACTTGCCCAGACCGGACCGCTGGTGGATTCGGCTTCATCGGTCATGCTTCTGAACTTGATGATCTTGAAACTCCGGTTCAGGTGCCCGGTTCGCTCCTGGAGATAAAACACGGGTCCGCGCGAATCGATGGCGATGGCCAGAGCCAGAAGAAGCAGAAAGGGGGAGAGGAGAATCAGGAGCAGAGCCGCGATGAATGGATGTACCAGCCTGTTGAACCGATCGAACAGCTTCTTCCAACCGTTCCGGTAGGCCGGTTCGAAAAGCTCCTTGCGGTTGACGAGATGCCGGACGGGCACCTTTTGCATGATCTGTTCGTAAAGATCCGGCATTTCGATGACAGGTATGCCGCGACGCTCGAGTTCATATCGGGCACGAGTGACCTCAGCACGACGATCGTGCGTTATCGCCATGACAGCCAGGTCGGTACGCCGCGAGATCGCTGTAATATGGACCTGGTCGAATTGCCCGAGGACAGGGATCCCTTCGATCGGCGGCTGGGTAACGGTATCATCGATGAAACCTATCGGCGTCAATCCATGCTCCGAACGGTCGACCAGGGCTTGTGCGATTTCCCGGCCCGCCCAACCCGCACCCAGGATGATCACGCGTATCAACATCCGATCGCGCTTGAGTGCGAGGACGGCGACGATGCGGCCCAAGACGGACAGCACCCCGGTATCCAGAAACCACATCAGGGCTGACCGCAACGGGATCATTGCGGACGGGACGATCAGGCAGTACAGAACATACACCATCCCCCCTGCCACGATACCCCTCCCAACCGCTCGCAGGTGATACCCGAAGCGGACCATTCTGTCGAACCGATACCCTTCGCACATCTGCATGAGGATGAGGAAAATCAGACCGATGAAGAATGCATTCGGGATACCATAGCGGGCACTAAAAATGTGTCCGGCCGGAGGAAAGAAAAGCACATGCATGGTTGCGATGACAGCCGCAAAGTAATCCACGACCACGAAAAGCAGTCGTTGCCATGTTGTCGGTATGTTGAAAATACGGGTAACGGTCAAACCAACACTCGATTTTGAAGTCGATAATGTTCCGGTGCGCCCCGAAGGAATCGAACCTTCAACCCACGGATGACGTCGCGATTAACCCGCCTCATTGAAAGAGAGACGCACAGTGAATGGTGGAGGCGGCGGGAATCGAACCCGCGTCCGAAGGCCCGATCAGGCAACATCTACGCTCATAGCCGGTCTTTTCATCTCACCCCGGATGCTGCCGTCCGGCAGGCCACAGCCGGGGCCAGTCCGGTTGGGTTCTCGTTCCTCGAGCCCGGACGACTCTCGGAACCAGCCTGTCTTTCCGACGTCCGGTAGACCCGCCACAGGCAGGCTGATCAGCGGACGGGC